>Ga0335077_10000270_pt1 | contig 55280 bp, 48 predicted proteins | sample Lox_Sample_31_FD_207151 | JGI IMG/M metagenome (GOLD analysis project Ga0335077, IMG submission 207151) | Soil microbial communities from Loxahatchee National Wildlife Refuge, Florida, United States - Lox_Sample_3.1 | ecosystem: Environmental > Terrestrial > Soil > Wetlands | place: USA... | reverse complement strand
ACGGCGTATCGCTGGACGAGCACCTCGACGAGCGCGTCGCGCTCGTCCTCATGCTTGACGTGCTCGAGCACCTGTACGACCCCTGGCGGAGCCTCGTCAAGGTACACAGCTGGCTCGATCCGGCAACACGCGTCCTCGCGAGCGTCCCCAACATACGCAACCTGGCAACGCTCGATGACCTCGCCGGGGGCCGGTGGGAATACGGCCCGAACGGCGTTCTCGACATCACTCATCTGCGCTTCTTCACCAAGGCCTCGCTGCGGGAGCTCTTCGAGGAGACCGGCTACGACGTTCTCGACATGGTGCCGATCTACCGGCCCGAGACGGTCGATGGTCACATCCTCGAGCGCCGTCCCGGCCGGCTGACGACCCGCAACCTGTCGATCGCCTTCCGCGATCGCGAGGACCTGGAGGATCTCTACGCGCTTCAGTACGTGGTCGAGGCGCGTCCGCGCGCGGCGGTCGGCGACGGGCGCGCGTGGCGGTCGACGGATCGAGCGGCGCGATGAGCGGCGATCCGGCACCCGTTTCCCGCAACGCGCCCTGTCCCTGCGGGAGCGCGAAACGCTACAAGGACTGTCACGGCGCGATCGCGGCCCCGCCACTCGTCGAACCGAGCCGCGCTTTCGCGACCGCGGCGGCGCCGTCCGCCTACCTTCCTTCCGGACCGGATTGGGATCACCTTCCCCAAGCGCAGCGGGTCGCCTGCGGGCTGCTGATGCGCCGGGCGCTGGAGCGGCAGCGCGCCGGCAAGCTCGTGGCCGCGGCGGCGCTCTATCAGGAGGTTCTCTCCCGGGCCCCGAACACCCACGATGCGCTGCACATGCTGGGGGCGATCGAGCTGCAGCGCGGGAACCTCGCACAGTCGAAGGAATGGATGCTGGCGGCGCTCAAGCTCCGGGCGCTGTATCCGGAGATCGAGCGCAACCTCCAGATGGTGGACAAGCTGGAGCGCGCCGCGCGGCTGGAACGCGCAGCGACGGCGCTGTCCGAGGACCTGTGCGAGAAGGCGCTGCCCGGCCTCGTCGATCTCGCGCTTCGACCGGGACCGCGCCCGCGCTCGGGCCCGTCGCCCTCGAGGGACCGCAAGCGGCGCTCCGAGCGGGCGGTCCATCTCATCGCCGGTGTTCGCGATTCGGGCGACGACGGGGCCTGGATGGTGCGAAGGCTCGCGACGCTGCTCGCCTCGAGCGGCTGCGTCGTCTGGGCCGACCGGCACGCGAGGCTCCCGCTCGCCTCGGCGCGGCGGCTCGTACCGGAGATCGGCGACTTCCCCGACGGCGGCTGCCACGTGTTCGTCGGCGTCGATGTCGATTGTGGCGAGTGGCTCGATCGCGCGGAGGCCGATCGCGTGATCGTGCTCTGCCAACCGGCGGCGCCGTCGCAGCTTCTCGAGCAGCTGCGCGCGATCGCCCGCGATGGCGCACGACCGCTGGAGCTCGTCTTCCCCTCGCGCGCGATGGCCGCGCGCTTCGGCGCGGGCCACGCGGTCCTGCCGCCGCCGGTCGCCGCCGATGCCGAGTTGATCGGTGACGAGCGCGGGCGCGGTTCCAGCTCTCCCCGGAGCTTCGCCCTGGGCCTCGTCGGCACGCACTGGCAGGGGAACCCGAGCGGAGACGCCGCGTTCCTGCAGCAGCTCGCCTCCGCATCGCCGAGCATGGAGATCTACGATCCGGGTGCGCTGCGCTACTTGGTCGGCGCCAAGGCCAGCGTGCGCTGCCGCAACCGCGGCGCGGCCGCGATGCGGGCGTTCGTGCAATCCGTGGACTGCATCCTGCACGTCGACGGCCCCTGGTGGCTCGAGGGCGACGGACGCGAGCTGTTCCTCGCCATGGCTTCGGGCGTGCCGATCGTCTGCCCGCGCGCGTCGCTCTTCGCCGAATACGTCGACCACGGCGTCGACGGCCTCCTCTACGACGATCGCGATCAGGCGCTCGAGTATCTGGCGGCGCTCAGAGAATCGCCGTCGCGCTGCGCGGAGCTCGGCCGCGCGACGCGGGCGAAGATCGGCGCACTGCTCGCGCCCGAGCGCGTGGCGAGCTTCGCCGCCCGCCTGGTTCCCCCGGAGCCGGCCGCGCTTCCGCGCGGCGCGGGCGTCGCGCGCGAGCTGATCGCCGCCAAGTGATCGCCAGCGTCTCGCCACCGGTTTCTGCGCCGCCTGTCTGGGCGATCGCGTTCTACCTGCCCCAGTTCCACCCGATCCCCGAAAACGACCAGTGGTGGGGCAAGGGCTTCACCGAGTGGACGAACGTCACCCGCGCCCGCCCCAACTTCGCGGGCCATTACCAGCCGCGGCTGCCTGCCGACCTCGGCTTCTACGATCTTCGCCTGCCCGAGACGCTCGAGGAACAGGCGGCTGTCGCGCACCGGCACGGCATCCACGGCTTCTGCTATCACTACTACTGGTTCGCGGGCAAGCGCCTGCTCGAGCGCCCGGTGGAGACGATGCGCACGACCGGGCGTCCCGACTTCCCGTACTGCGTCTGCTGGGCGAACGAGAACTGGACCCGCCGCTGGGACGGTGCCGACGCCGACGTGCTCATCGCGCAGCGTCCGTCCGAGGCCGACGACGAACGCTTCATCCGCGACCTGCTCCCTCATCTGCGCGACCCGCGCTACATCCGGATCGATGGGCGGCCGCTGATCATCGTCTACCGCGTGGGCATGCTGCCGCGGCCGCGGGCGACCGCCGCCACGTGGCGCTCCGTCTGTCGCCGCGAGGGCATCGGCGAGCTGTATCTCTGCGTCGCCAAGACCTACGACACGGCGGATCCGGCGACGTACGGCTTCGACGCGATGGTCGAATTCCCTCCGCACGACGTGCGCGTCCCGGCGGTCAATGCCCGCGTCGAGATCACCAACCCCGAGTTCCGCGGCTCGGTCTACGACTACCGGCAGTACGTCCACGACGTGCTCGAGCGGCCGGAGCCCCGGTACGTCCTTCACCCCACGGTCATGCCGGGATGGGACAACACGGCCCGGCGACCGAATCTCGCGAACATCTTCATCCATGCGACGCCGGAGCTTTACGAGACATGGCTTCGGGAAACGATCGCCCGCGCGGTCGAGCGACGCCGTCCCGAGGAGCGGCTGGTCTTCGTGAACGCCTGGAATGAATGGGCGGAGGGCGCCTACCTCGAGCCCGATCAGCGTTTCGGGCAGCAGTACCTCGAAGCCACGCGGCGCGCGCTGGATGCCCTCCCGCGGCGCGACGGCGCGCCCCGCGCGATGTCTGTCGAGTCGGCGCTCGGCGCCTAGCTCGGGACAGAACGACTGTGACGCGGGCGCCACAACCGCTCGTGAATCGCGGCCGCTGAAACGCAAGTTCTTGTGTGCCGGGGGACCGTAGTCTAGGATGGCACGAGCCGTCGTCTCGAGCCCCAAGGAGGCCCATGGTCGAGCGCAATCTTCGTCTCGCCCCCCACGTCAGCAAGACCGCCAAGAGTTCCCTTCCCAAGCTTTTCGTGCTCGACACCAACGTGCTGATGCACGATCCGACGAGCATCTTCCGCTTCGAAGAACACGACCTGTACCTTCCTATCCTCACCCTCGAGGAGCTGGACAACAACAAGAAGGGCGTCACGGAGGTCGCGCGCAACGCGCGCCAGGCATCGCGCTACCTCGACGAGCTGGTCACCGCGGCCGTGGCGATCAGCGGCGGCGACATCTCGGCGGGGATTCCGCTCAAGCCCGCGAGCGGCGGCGCAGCGACGGGAAGGCTCTTCCTGCAGACCGAGGCGATCACGACCGCGCTCCCGCCCTCGCTCGTCGGCGGGAAGGCCGACAACCAGATCATCGCCGTTGTCATGCACCTGCAAGCCGCCACGCCGAAGCGCAGCGTGATCCTCGTCACCAAGGATATCAACATGCGCATCAAGGCGCATGCGCTGGGGATCGCGGCCGAGGATTACTTCAACGACAAGGTTCTCGAGGACACCGACCTGCTCTACACCGGCATGCGCGAGCTGCCGGCTGATTTCTGGGATCGCCACGGCAAGGGCATGGAATCGTGGCAGCACGGCGGCCACACGTACTACCGCGTGACGGGCCCGTTGAGCCACAGCCTGCTCGTGAACGAGTTCGTCTATCAGGAGGGCAAGGGTCCGGGCGAGACGCCGCTCTACGCGATCGTGAAGGAAGTGTCGGGTCGGACGGCGGTGCTGCAGACGCTGCGCGACTACTCGCACAACAAGAACAACGTCTGGGGCATCACCGCGCGCAACCGCGAGCAGAACTTCGCGCTCAACCTGCTCATGAACCCCGAGATCGACTTCGTGACGCTGCTCGGCCAGGCGGGGACAGGCAAGACGCTGCTCGCGCTCGCCGCGGGACTGATGACCACGCTCGAGTTCAAGACCTACTCCGAGATCATCATGACCCGCGTCACCGTCCCGGTGGGCGAGGACATCGGCTTCCTGCCGGGCACCGAGGAAGAAAAGATGAACCCGTGGATGGGCGCCCTCGAGGACAACCTGGACGTGCTCAACAAGACCGACGACGAGGCCGGCGAATGGGGCCGCGCTGCGACCCGCGACCTGATCCGCTCGCGCATCAAGGTGAAGAGCCTCAATTTCATGCGCGGGCGCACGTTCATCAACAAGTACCTCATCATCGACGAGGCGCAGAACCTGACGCCCAAGCAGATGAAGACGCTGATCACCCGCGCGGGGCCCGGCACCAAGGTCGTCTGCCTCGGGAACATCGCCCAGATCGACACGCCCTATCTCACCGAGGGCAGCTCGGGGCTCACCTACGTCGTCGACCGGTTCAAGGGCTGGTCGCACTCGGGGCACGTGACGCTGCTTCGCGGCGAGCGCTCGCGGCTCGCCGACCGCGCGGCGGAAGTGCTGTAGCGAACGGGCTGGAGCGCGTCAGGCCGGCGCGGCCTGCCTCGGGGGCAGGTGGTGCCCCCCCAAGCCCGCCTTGCGCAGGTAGCGCAGGAACCGCGCGAGCTCGGCGGGGTCCCGCGCGATGGGATGCCCCGCGATGTCCGCGAGGAAGCGCGACAGCACCTGGTCGGCCTCGAAGGCGGCCAGCGCCCGGACGTGGGAATAGGTGTTCTCGCCGTGCAGCCGGTAGAGGTAGAGCGGCTCGTCGAGGAACGCGAGCTCGGTCTCCCGGCTCGCGGCGAGAACGAAATCCCAGTCGTGGCACACCCGCAGCGAGCAGAATCCGCCCGTGCGGTCGAGGAGATCACGGCGGAACACGAAGTTGCCGCTCGAGATCGCGATGTTGGTCTTCACCAGGACGTAGAGCAGGTCGCGCCCCTCCCGCGGTTCGAGAAGCGCCTCGCGTAGAGGCCGCGCATCGGCGTGCGACGCCGGGACCTCGTTCCCGTCGTCGTCGATGAAGCGCGTGCTCGAGAAGGCGAACGCCGAGCGCTGCCGGCTCATCTCCTCGAGGAGCCTCGCGAGACGCGTGGGCGCGTAGAGATCGTCCGAATTGATCAGGGCGATCACCTCGCCCCTGGCGAGGGCGAGGCCGCGATTGAGCGCATGGTGCGCGCCGGCGTGCTCCTGGTGCACGACGGTCAGCGCATGGCTGCGGCTGCGCGCCGCGTAGTCGTCGAGCACCGCGGCCGTCGCGTCCGTCGATCCGTCGTCGACGACGATGACCTCGAGGTTGCGATGAGTCTGCGCGAGCACCGAGTCGAGAGCCGCGGCGACGTACGCGGCGTGGTTGTACGCCGGCATGACGACCGATACGCGCGTCCCGGACGAAAGCTCGGGCGCCGCCGGCGAGCGGACGCTGCGCAGCACGCCGGCCTGAGATTCGGCGATCGCGCGCACCGCGGCCCATGTAGGACGCAGCGGCGTCGGCGGCGGCTCCCGGACCGCGAGCGCCGAGGACACCGCCTGGAGGTACTGCCGGCCGTAGCGCTGGTCGGGCTCGAGGTGACAGCCCTCCGCCCATTCGTTCCAGGCGTTGATGAACACCAGCCGCTCGTCGCCTTCGAAGCGCAGCCGGGTCTGCATCACGACGCGCTCGAGCCAGTATCCGAATATCTCCGGCGAGGACCCGACGAAGACACTGCCCGCGTCCTGACGGCGCGCCGTGTTGTCCCAGCCCGGGACCAGCGTGCGAAACAGCTTGAAGCCGGGCATGCGCCTCGTGAGCGACTGGGTCACGAAGCTGCGGTAGTTGAAGACGCTCCCCGCGAAATCGGCGTTCGTGAAATCGCAGCGGTGCGCCACGCTTATCGGCGACAGGGCGTGCGGAGGGAATTCCACGGCGGCATCGAAGCCGAAGAGCTCGGGATCGGCCTGCAGGGTCGTCAGGGCTGCGACGAGATAGAGCTCGCCCGCCCCGCTGCGCCGCGCCTCCTCGCGCCACAGCGCGGTCGTCTGCGCCGGGTCGGGAATCTCGTCGGCCTTGTAGACGATCAGCAGCGGCCTGCCGCCGACGCGGATGTAGCGGCGGTCCGCGAACATCGGGATGAGGTCGCGGATGAACGCGAGGCTGTCGGCGGGCGAGTAGCGCTGCGCGAGCAGAACCTCCTGATCGCGACCGTCCCAGCGCCGCGTCCAGTTTTCGTTCGCCCAGCAGACGCAGAACGGAAAATCAGGTCGTCCGCTGGCCAGCACCGCATCGAGCGGAAACTCGAGCAGCCGCTTGCCGCTGAACCAGTAGTAGTGATAGCAGAAGCCGTGGATGCCGTGCTCGCGCGCGAGCGCCGCCTGCGCTTCGCGGACGTCCGGGTTGCGCAGGTCGTAGTAGCCCAGCTCCCCGGGCACGTGGGGCTGGTAGTGTCCCGCGAAGTTCGGGCGCGCCTTGCGGACGTTGGTCCACTCGGTGAACCCCTCGCCCCACCAGGCGTCGTTCTCGGGAATGGGATGGAATTGCGGCAGATAGAACGCGATCAAGCGCACGTCGGCCTGCGCCGGGCTCTCGTGAGCGCTTTTCGCTTCGCCGGCGTCCCGCGCTTCGGAGGCCGTCATGCAGCTTCGCTTGCGACGGCTTCCCCGACCACCACGCCCGGCAGGCCGATCGTTCGGGCAAGCTGCGGCATCGTATAGAAAATCGCTGCGCGGCGCCGTCCCTGGAGGCTCAGCTCGCCCAGCCGATCGATGAGGAACGGCGGCTCGTCGTCGGCGACGACCATCCCGGTGCGCTCCGCCGCCGCCGAATCGAGCCAGTGCGACACGGTCTGGGGGCCGGCGAGGACGAGGAGCAGCCCGCCGCGCGGCAGCTCGCCCGCGGTTCCGTCGAGGACGTCCCAGCCCGTGGCGCGCGCGCCGTCGGTCCAGCGCCGGATCGGCACGGGTGCGCACCGCGCCCGCAGGCTCTCGAGGACCCTCTGCGCCGCCTGCAGCGTCGCGGGAGAGGCTACTAGGTGGATCGCGGCCGCGGAGCGAAGCCACGTCGTCGCTTCGTCGGGCGTTGCGCAGAGCGGACGCAGACGAGGGAGCACCTCGCGGCAGATCTCCCGCTCGATGGCGTTCTGCCGAAAGGCGTCCGTGACGAGCTGCAGGTTGTTGCGCAATCCCGGGGACTGAGGCCGCAGCGCGCGCGCCCGCTCAAGGTATCGGCGGGCGACCTCGAGTTCCCCGAGCTGATAGTGCACGACGCCCAGCATGTGCATGGCGTCGAAATGGTCGGGTACGGCCGACAGCACGTCGGCGTACAGACGCCGCGCCTCGTCGAACCGCCGTTGCTGCTGCGCCTCCAGCGCGGCGCCGAGCAGGGGCGCGATCCGGCGCTCGGGCGTCTCCGGCGCTTCGGCCGGCTCGCCGGCCGCGCCCGCCCCGTGGCAAGCCTTGTATCTCTTGCCGCTGCCGCAGGGGCAGAGGGCGTTGCGCGCGACGCTCGGCATCGATCAGTATCGCCCGGGCTGCGCCAGGTTCTCGAAGCGCGTGTACTGGCCGAGGAAGGCGAGCCGGACCGTGCCGATCGGACCGTTGCGCTGCTTGCCGACGATGATTTCCGCCACCCCCTTGTCCGGCGATTCCTCGTTGTAGACCTCGTCGCGATAGATGAACAGGATGACGTCGGCGTCCTGCTCGATCGCCCCCGATTCGCGGAGGTCCGACATGATCGGCCGCTTGTTCGGACGCTGCTCCAGGCTGCGGTTGAGCTGCGAGATCGCGATCACCGGCACCTTGAGCTCCTTCGCGAGCGCCTTGAGCGAGCGCGAGATCTCGGAGATCTCGGTAGCGCGGTTCTCGCCGGCGGCGACCGCCTGCATGAGCTGGATGTAGTCGACGATGATCGCGCCGAGCTTTCCCCCGTACTGGCGCGCGAGACGTCGCGCGCGCGCCTTCAGCTCGAGGGGATTGAGCGCGGGCGTTTCGTCGATGTGGACGGCGGCTTCGGAGAGCCTTCCCAGGGCTTCGGACAGCCGCTGCCAGTCGTCCGGCACGAGCTGGCCGGTGCGCACCTTGTGCTGATCGAGCCGCCCGACCGCGCCGATGAGCCGCATCGCGAGCTGCATCGCGCCCATTTCCATGCTGAACACCGCCACGGGAAGCCGCACCGACAGCGCGATGTGCTCCCCCATGTTGAGCGCGAGCGCGGTCTTGCCCATGCTCGGGCGCCCCGCGACGACGATCAGATCGCCCTCCTGCAGCCCTGAAGTCATGTGATCGAGGTCGACGAAGCCGGTGGGAACGCCGGTGACATCCGACGGGTTGTCGCGATTGAACAGCACCTCGATGCGTTCCACCGCCTGGGTGAGCAGCGGTCGCAGCTCCTGGAAGCCCTGCTGCCCACGCGCGCCGTGCTCGGCGATCTCGAACACCTTGGTCTCGGCCTGGTCGAGGATCTCGCGCACGCTGCGCCCGAGCGGGTGATAGGCGGCGTCGGCGATCTCGCCGCCCGCGGCGGCCAGCCGGCGGAGGATCGCGCGCTCGCGTACGATCTCGGCATAGCGGCGGATATTGGCGGCCGTCGGGACGTTCTCGACGAGCGCGCCGAGGTAGGCCATCCCGCCGACGTAGTCGAGCTTCTTGGTCGAGCCGAGGACGTCGGCGACGGTGATCACGTCGGCGGGCTTGTTGTCGCCGATCAGCCCGACGATGACGTCGTACACCGCCCGGTGCGCGTCGCTGTAGAAATCGTCGCCGCCAAGGATGTCCGCGACGCGATCGATCGCGGCGTTCTCGAGCAGCAGCCCGCCCAGGACGGATTGCTCCGCCTCCATCGAATGGGGCGGGACCTTCAGCGCATCGATCTGGGAATCGTCGGGCATCGGCGGGCCGGCGCGGTACCGAGCGGATTATAAGCTTCGGGTCCGGCGGAGCGGCGAGTGCACCGCGCGCGCCCGTGCGCAGCGCCCGCCGTCACGGGTGGCGCGGCGAGCGAGACCGCGCTTCCTCGAGCGAAGCCGCGCCGGAAACCCGTAGGCGGGCGTATGCGGAGCCCGGGCGCGGACGGGGTGCTCGCCGCTCGCGGCGTCCGAGCCCTCGGAGCGCAAAGGGGTCGTCCCCGCCCCTCCGAAGCGCTCGACGGCGGCAGCCTAGGCCGGCACGCCGGTCGTGTCGCCGACGACCGTGACGCTGATGTGCGCGGACACGTCGGTATGCAGGACCACCGTCAGCGGGAACTCGCCGACATGCTTGAGCGGGCCCTCCGGCATGCGGATCATCGCCTTCTCGACCTTGTGGCCCAGCGCCTGCAGCGCCTCCACGATGTCGACGTTCGTGACCGAGCCGAAGAGCCGGCCGTCGACGCCGGCCTTCTGCGTGATGCGGACGCTGACTCCCTCGAGCTGGGCGGCCTTCTCCTGCGCGGACGAGGCACGCTCGGCGGCGAGCTTCTCGAGCTCTGCGCGCTTCTCCTCGAGGAGCTTCAGGTTCTCGGGCGTCGCGCGCTTCGCCTTTCCCTGCGGGATCAGGAAATTACGGGCGAAGCCGGGCTTGACCTTCACAACCTCGCCCAGGTCGCCGACGTTCTGCACCTTCTCCATGAGGATCACTTGCATGGCGGTATCCTTCGCACCCTAGTGCAGATCGGTGTAGGGCAGCAGCGCGAGAAAGCGGGCGCGCTTGATCGCGGTGGAGAGCTGGCGCTGGTAGTGCGCCTTCGTACCGGTGATGCGCGCCGGCATGATCTTGCCGTTCTCCTGGACGAAGTCCTTGAGCACGTCGACGTCCTTGTAGTCGATCTGCTTGACGCCTTCGGCGGTGAAGCGGCAGAACTTCTTGCGCTTGAACAGGTTGTTCCCACGCTCGCGGCGCTTGCCGTCCTTGCCCTTCCCTTTGCCTTTGCCTTTGCCTTTGCTCGCGCCTCTTCCCATCGGTCGGGGCATGTCAGTTTCCTTCCATCAGTTCGAATGCGTTCAGGTGCAGCGCCACGCTGGCTCCCGTGCGGTAGCGGCGGGCGAGGAACCCGCGGCAGCGGACCTGCGCGCCGAGCTCGACCGCCGCGAGGTCCCTCGCGAGCGGTCCGATCGCCACGCCGGCGAGATCGCAGGTCACGTGCCGCTCCGCGGCGCCCTCGGTCTGCACCGATTCGTGCGCCAGCTGAAAATCGAGCGCCGGGACGCCGGCCGGGGTGAAGCGCAGGTCGCCCCGTGCGGCGAGCCTCGCGTCGAGCGTCACGTCGTTGGCCGGCACGGCCGCGCCGCCGTCAGCGGGGCGCCGGCGATGCCGCCGCCGGGGCCGCCGGTTGCGGAGCAGCGGCGGGCGGCGAAGCGAGCGAGCGCGACTTCTCTTCCTTCATCATCGGCGAGGGCGTGACCACCGCCTCGCGCATCGCCACGATGAGGTGCCGCAGCACCGCGTCGTTGAACTTGAATGCGTGCTCGAGCTCGGTGAGCGTCTCGTTGCCGCACTCGATGTTCATGAGCACGTAGTGCGCCTTGTGCACCTTGGCGATCGGGTAGGCGAGCTGCCGCCGACCCCAGTCCTCGAGGCGGTGGATGCGGCCGCTCTGGCTCGTGACCATCGTGCGGTAGCGCTCGACCATGGCGGGCACCTGCTCGCTCTGGTCGGGATGCACGATGAATACCACTTCGTAGTGCTTCATGCAGATCGCTCCCTGTGGACGTTGTCCGCGGCGCGCGCCGGGACATGGATTGCGGGCCGCGAAGAGGCGGGCTCCGCCGACGGCTTCGACCCTCTGCGCGGGGCGAAGCAAGGAAACCGGTGATTATCCCGGAAAGAGCCTTTGCGATCAAGGCGCGGGGGCCGCGCCTAGGGCGAGGCGCGCGAGCTGCGCATGCCCGACGCCGCGGCGAGAGCGGACTCCCGCTCGGCCTTCGGCAGCGCCGCAAGCTCCTTCACCCGCGCGTAGAAGCGCGGCAGATCGCCGCCTTCGGCCGCGAGCAGGGCCTGGAACTCCGGGACCTTCTGCGTATAGAGGCCGACCGCAGCCAGGCTCGCATTGTTCGGATTCTGAGCAAACCAGTAGTCGTAGGCGCTGAAGCCGCCCCAGGCCTGCTTGGCCGCCGCGTACTCCTCGCGCATCGCCGCGAAAGCACGGACCTTGCCGGCTCGCTTCGCATCGTCGCTCGCGTCGCTCGCATAGAGCGCCTCGAGCCGCGTACGCGTGCGCTCGACCATCGAGCGGAACGCCGTCCGATAGCGCTCCCCGGTCGCGAACTGGCGGTCGAGCTCGGGATCGTGCTGCGCAGCGAGCCAGCGACGCAGCCCCTCCTCCTCGACCGCGACCGCGTAGGACTCGTTGAACACGGTATCGTCCCTGGCGTAGACGACCTGGTGCGCGAGCTCGTGGAAGATGAGGCGCGCGATGTCGACGTCGGGATAGCGAATGAAGGTCGAAAGCATCGGATCGGAAAAGTAGCCGAGCGTCGAGAACGCCGGCACGCCGCCGACGTACACGTCGTCCCCCGTCGCGGCAACCCGAGCGGCTTCGGCGCGCGCGTCCTGCTCCGAGAAATACCCGCGGTAGTTCACACAGCCCGCGATCGGGAAGCACCACTGGCGCGGCGTGAGCGAGAGCTCCGGCGCGGCGAACACGTTCCAGGTCACGAACCGCCGGTCGAGCTGGGTGTAGCGGCGGTAGCTCGCATTCTCGGGCAGCGCGAGCTCGCGGGTGGCGAAGTCGCGGATCGCCAGCACACGCTCGAGCTTGCGCCTGACGACGGGATCCTGCATCGACTCGAGCACCGATGGGATCGACCTGGCGCGCAGCAGCAGATCCAGCTCTCCCGAGATCCCCTGGTAATAGAACTCGGCGCCCGAGCACCCCGCCAGGAGCGCAACCGCCGCGGCCGCGAGACACGCGCGCGGTCTCATCGGCGGAGCTCCGGCAGCCAGCGGCCCAGGCGCCGCACGCCCTCTTCGAGCAGCGGGCGCTCGATCGTATAGGCGAAGCGCACGTGAGCCTCGGGTCGATGGCGTCCGAAGTCGATGCCGGGAGTGAACGCGACCCCGGTGGCCTGCAGCGCGCTGATGGCGAAGCGCTCGCTGTCGAGCCCGAAGCCCGAGCAGTCGGCGTAGACGAAGAAGCCGCCCGTGGGCATCACCGGGATGCCGAAGCCCAGCTCCCGCAGGCGCGGCACGAGGAAGTCCCGCCGCGCCTGGAACTCGAGCCGCCGGGCTTCCAGGATCGCGAGGGTCTCGCTCGTGAAGCAGGCGAGCGCCGCGCGCTGCGACGGCGCCGCCGGCGATATGTAGAGATTCTGCGCGAGCTTTTCGATGTCGCGCACGTGCCGCTCGGGGACGACGAGCCATCCGAGTCGCCAGCCGGTCATGTTGAAATACTTCGAGAAACTGCTTATGACGAGGATTTCCGGCGAGAGTTCCAGCGCGCTTCGCCGCCGTCCCGCGTACGAAAGGCCGAGATAGATTTCGTCGACGAGGAGGGTGCCGCCGCGTGCGGCGACGACCTCGCGGATGCGCTCGAGCTCCTCGCGCGCGACCGTGGTCCCCGTCGGGTTGGACGGAGAGGCGATCAGCACGGCGCGCGTGCGCGGTGTCCAGTGGCGGTCGACGAGCGCCGCGGTCAGCTGATAGCTCGACTCCGGTCCGACCGGAATGCCCACGGCCTCGCCTTCGAGCGTGCGTATGAAATGGCGATTGCAGGGATACGCCGGATCGGCCAGCAGGACCCGATCGTCCCGGTCGACGAGGAGCGCCAGCGAGAGGAGCAGCGCGGCCGACGACCCCGCGGTCACGACGATGCGCTCCGGCGCGACCTCGACGCCGTACTGCTGCGCGTAGTGCCCGGCGATGGCTCGCCGGAGCTCCGGCAGGCCGAGCGCCGAGGTGTAGTAGATGCGTCCGTCCGCGATGCCCGCGAGCGCGGCGTCGAGCACCGGCTGCGGCGTCGGGAAGTCGGGTTCGCCGATCTCCATGTGAATGACGCTGCGGCCGCCGGCTTCGAGCGCGCGCGCAGCCGTCTGCACCTCCATCACATGGAACGGCGCGATGTCGCGCATGCGCGCGGCGACTCGGCTGCTATCCATCGTAAGTCTGAGTTGCGGCGGCGGGGAAGGTGCTATGGTAACCGCAATGACGCCGCCGCCTCCTTCCTCGCTCGCCGCGCGCGTCCTGCCTGCGCTGGCTCTCGTGCTCGTCTCGCTGCCGGCGGCTTCCCCCGCCGGCGCCGGGCTGTACAAGTGCGCGGGCGACCAGGCTGCGGTGATCTATCAGGACACGCCCTGCGCGGCGGGAAGGGAGCTTCGCAATCTCGAGCTCGATCCGGCGCGTCTCTCCGTCGTTCCCGGCACGCCGATCCCGCACGACTCGCCGGCGCGTGAGTCGTCCGCGTCCAGGCCGCCGAAGGCCCGCGCGACCGTCGCGAAGACGCGGAGCGGCGATCCGGGCGAGCGCAAGTTCCTGCGCATGGGCATGACCGAGGCCGAAGTTCTGCACCGCATCGGCAAGCCGGATACCCGCGCTGGCTCGGGGCGCAGCGAACGACAGTGGTCGTACCTGCCCGTCGCGGGTGACGCCGACACGCTCACGACGGTCACGTTCGTCGGCGGCACAGTGAGCCGGGTCGAGCGCCGGGTCGTCCGCTGATGCGCGCCCTGGTACAGCGGGTGCGCTCGGCGAGCGTGTCGGTCGACGGCCGTGCGATCGCGTCGATCGGTCGCGGGCTCCTCGTTCTGTGCGGGATCGGTTCCGGCGACGCGGAAGCCGAGCGCGACTGGCTCGCGCGCAAGATCGCGAGCCTGCGCATCTTCGACGACGACGCCGGCGTGATGAACCGCTCGCTGCTCGACGTGGGCGGCGAGCTTCTCGCGGTCAGTCAATTCACGCTCTATGCGTCGACGCGCAAGGGTGCGCGACCGTCGTACAGCGGCGCCGCGCCTCCGCCGGCGGCCGAGCCGGCGTTCGCGGCGTTCGTTCGCGCCCTCGAGCGCGAGATCGCCAGGCCGGTGCCGACCGGCATCTTCGGCGCGCACATGGAGGTCGCGCTCGTCAACGACGGCCCCGTGACGATCTGGCTCGATACGGCGATACGCGAATAGCCCGTCCCGCCGCGGCGCGCGCCGCCGCGCGCCGGCGCTGTCTTCACGCAATGAGCCTGCCACGTCCGGTGCCTGGTCTCGGGCTAGAATCCGCGCGGGGAGGATCCATGTCGGCGAGGCTCGGCATCGCGCTGCTGTGCGCGGCGTGCTCCACAGGGGCAGCCGCGCAGAGCGTCCCGGCGCCGGTCACGGCGACGGGCGAAGAGGCGTACAGCGTCCACGCCCAGACAACCCTCATCACGCAGAGCCACCCGTCATTCGGCGCCGAATATTCCGGCGCGAACAGCCTTCGTACCGAGAGCGAGACCAAGAACTCCCTGAGCGCAACGCTCTTTCTCGCCGCGCGTCTCTGGCCGGGCGGCGAGCTCTACGTGGACCCGGAGGTCATCAAGGGCCGCGGTCTCTCGAACGTCACGGGAATCGCGGGGTTTCCCAACGGCGATGTCGCGCGCGTAGGCGACGGCGATTGGAAGCTCTACCATGCCCGACTCTACTTCCGGCAGAGCTGGGGCCTGGGCGGGCAGCGCGAGCCGGTTGCCGCCGACGCGCATCAGCTCGCCGGGCTGCATGACGAGCGGCGAATCGTGCTCACGATCGGCAACTTCTCGGCGGCTGACTTCTTCGACGACAACGCCTACAGCCACGATCCGCGAACGCAGTTCATGAACTGGGCGCTGATGTCGAACGGCGCCTGGGACTACCCGGCCGACGCCCGGGGCTACACCAACGGCGTCGTGCTGGAATGGATCGAGCCCGACTTCGCGCTGCGCGCCGGGGCGATGATGATGCCGATCAACGCCAACCAGCTTCCGCTCGACAGCCGGCTTTCGGTCGCGCACGGCCTCGTCGCCGAATGGGAGCAGGCGATCTCGCTCTTCGCGCGGCGCGGCAAGCTTCGCGTGCTCGCCTATCTCAATCGCGCCAACATGGGGAGCTACGAGGCGGCGCTCGACAGCGGCACGACGCCGCCGGACGTCACCGCGACCCGCGCGACCCGGAGCAAGTACGGCTTCGGCCTCAATCTCGAGCAGCCCCTGGCCGACGATACTGGCTTTTTCGCCAGGCTGGGGTGGAACGACGGCGCGACCGAGACCTGGTGCTTCACCGAGATCGATCGCACGCTGAGCGCCGGCGTCCTGGTGAAGGGCACGCGGTGGCAACGCGCCGACGACACGGTCGGTGTGGCCGCAGTCGCCAACGGGCTGTCTGGCGCGCACCGAAGCTACCTCGCCGCCGGCGGCCTGGGCTTCATGCTTGGCGACGGCCGCCTCGACTATCGCCCCGAGACGATCGTCGAAACCTTCTATTCGCTCGCCGCGATCGACAAGCTCGCGCTCTCGGTGGGCTACCAGCACGTATGGAACCCCGCCTACAACGCCGACCGCGGCCCGGTGAACGTCTGGTCGCTGCGGCTGCACTACGAGTTCTGACGCGAGCCGCCGGTCAGAGCTTGTAGGCGCGCTTGACGAGCCCGTAGGCGAGTTCGGGCGCGAGCTCGAAGGCCTCGTCCTCCGCGAGCCGTTGCTCGGCGACGAGCTGCGCGAGGAAACGGCAGTCGATGCGCCGCGCGACGTCGTGCCGTGCAGGGATCGACAGGAACGCCCGCGTGTCGTCGTTGAAGCCGACCGTGTTGTAGAAGCCCGCCGTCTCGGTCGCTTGCGCGCGGAAGCGGAGCATCCCTTCGGGGCTGTCGTGGAACCACCACGGCGGCCCGAGCTTGAGGATCGGGTAGTGCCCGGCCAGCGGGGCGAGCTCCCGCGCATAGACGCTCTCGTCGAGCGTGAACAGGATCACGGTGAGCGAGCGCTCGTTGCCGAAGCGATCGAGCAGCGGCTTGAGCGCGCGCACGTAGTCGGTTCGCGTCGGAATGTCCGCGCCCATGTCGCGGCCGAAGCGCTCGAGGATCCGCGGGTTGTGGTTGCGCATCGAGCCCGGATGGATCTGCATCACCAGCCCGTCGTCGAGGCTCATGCGCGCCATCTCGGTCAGCATCTGCCCGCGGAAGGCTTCCGCCTCCGTCGCGCTCGCGCTGCCGCCGAGCACCTCGCCGAAGAGCGCCTCGCATTCCCGCGCGCTCAAGTCGCAGGTCCCGGCCGTTGGATGGCCGTGGTCGGTCGAGGTCGCGCCCATGGTTTTGAAGAACTCGCGCCGCCGGCGATGCGCGGCCAGGTACCCGCTCCACGTGGCCGTGTCCTCGCCGGTCAGCTCGCCGAGCTTCGCCACGTTCGCACGGAAGCCGGCGAACTCCGGGTCGACCACGGGATCGGGACGATACGCGGTCACGACGCGGCCCTTCCAGCCCGAGGCGCGGATCTTCGCGTGACAGTCGAGCGGATCGAGGGGCGACTCGGTGGTCGCGATCACTTCGATGTTGAACCGCTCGAACAGGGCGCGCGGCCGGAACCCGGGCTCCGCGAGGCAGGCATTGATACGATCGAAGATCCGGTCGGCGGATTCGGGCGCCAGGCGCTCGCGAATCCCGAACACCTCGTGAAAAGCGTGATCGAGCCACAGCCGCGTCGGCGTGCCGCGGAAGAGCCTGTAATGCGCCGCGAACGTACGCCAGATTCGCCGCGCGTCTTCCTCCACGCGCGAGCCGTCGCTGCGCCGGATGCCCAGCTCCTCGAGCGTCACGCCCTGGCTGTAGAGCATGCGGAACACGTAGTGGTCCCGCGTGATGAACAGCCCGGAGGCGTTGTCGAAGGGTTCGTTGTCGGCGAACCAGCGCGGATCGGTGTGCCCGTGGGGACTGACGATCGGGAGGTCCTTGACGGTCGCATGCAGCGCGCGGGAAAGCGCGCGCTGCGCCGGGTCGGAAGCGAACAAGCGATCAGGATCGAGTCGGAGCGGTTTCACGCTGGAAGTCCCCGAGCTCGGGACCGGGCGGGGAGGCTTCGGGGAACGGAGTTCACTGGCCATGTTGGAGTCTGCCGAGCTCGAAGCTTCACAGCTTAGCAGACGCGCGACGTGAACGAGAGAGCATGTCCGCCCGGCAGCGGCCGAGGGCACCCCTGTCATTCACGCCCTAGTTTTCCGGATTGCTCCCACAAGGCAGTCCGGCGGTCTTCTGCGATGCCGAGGGAGGCGTGTTCTTGATGACCGGCGTCAGGCCCGCGGTAGTCAGGGTGACGTTCTCCTGCACGACAAACGGGGGACGCTCATCGGGCAGTGCGCTGGTCACGCTCGTGAACGTACCCGACATGTTCCGTAGCCGAAACCCGGCGTCGCGTCCCGAGATGCTAACGTTGCTGAGATTCACGCCATGGATGCACGACTCCGGCAGACCAACAATGAGGCTTTCCGTCGTCGCGCCGGTCGCCTTGAGGTCCGAGATCGTAATGTCGTGGATGTTCGGCGTGAAGGGCGTGATCGCCTGTGGCGGATCGTCGGGATATTCGACGGCACCATCCATCGTCGGTTCGTAGGCGCTTATCGCCAGCGGCTGTCCTACGTTCGTCATAGTGACGTTCTGCGCCATGATGTTGTAGACGCCCGTCGCGTGGCTTGCTCGGCCTCGGCTCGACTCGATCAGGAGGCCATGAGCGGCGTCGCTTTCGACGATGTTGCGCGCGACCACGTTGTAGACGCCGTTAACCGCTTCGCCGCCGATTACCATCCCGTTGCCGTTCGTGAAGGTGGAATTGACGATCTGAACGTCGTGGGTAGGCAGTTGCGGCAGGTCGGCATCGACCGGAGCGTCCGCGCCCGGAACTTTCAGCGGAAGGCCGGACTTGAGCGCGACAGCGTCACCTCCGGTCGCGATATTCAGGAACAGCAGCGTGGCATAGCTCGATCCTACTAGGTCGATGCCGTCGGTATGGGCAATCGAAGGATCGGGCGTGATCGTGGCCGTGTACTCGGACACGGTGATGTGCTTGCTGTAGCGAAACACCAGGTTCCACATCGGAGCGTTGGTCAGAGTGATGTGGTTCACCGTGACGTTGTCGCACTCGTAGAATTCCACCAGCCATGGCCCCGGTACGCCGTTGGAGATCGGGACGTCGGCATAGGGCGCCGCGTGCCGCGCGGTCCCGTCGATGGTGGCGCCCGACGGATGCGCGAGCTTCCACCAACTCGGCCCGCCGTCATGCGCCGTCGCGCCGCCCTGGCCGTCGATGGCTCCGGGCCCGACGATACCCGTGTAGACAGCCCTATAACCCGAGACCAGCGCCTCGTTCGCGCGGTACGGGTAGGTGAGGAACGCAGCGCGATATCTCGCATGATCGGTGGTCCCCCGCAGGATGACCCCTTTGTCGATCTGCAGCGTGACATGGCTGGCGAGCGTGATCGGCCCGGTCAAATAGATGCCCTTCCCGCTTTCGAGGGGCAGGCGGACGGGACCGCCGCCCGCCCTCGCGCAGGCGTTGATCGCGGATTGAATCGCGACGGTGTTGTCGGTGACGCCGTCCCCGACGGCGCCAAAGGTCAGCGGGCTGCAGAGGTCGGCAGCCGCGCGGGAGGACGACGGGCTCAAGGCCAGTGCCAGCGGCACCAGCGCGATGACGCTTGCCCGACGCGAGCTACGCATGGATCGCGTTCGTTTCATTCTGATCCTGCCGACCACCGGTCGGGCGACCGCCTTGCTTACCCGCGGCCTCCTTGACAATTGTCCGATGCTGCCCGGTTCCGGACGCAAAAGAACCCGGGGCGAGTCCCGGGTTCTTCGCCCGGCTCCCGGCTCTACGGGATGGTACCGATCGCAGCCACGTTACCTGGCGGATAGGTTGCGCACGTCGCTCCTGGCGGGTTCGTCGCCAGCGGCGGCGTGCCGTTCGGGAAGGGAAGCGCTGCCGTGGTACCCGCGGTCGTCACCTGTACGTTCTCCTGCTGCGCCCACGGAGCGATCGGGGGCGAGTGAGTCGAGGTCAGGTTCACGTTGGTGAAGGTTCCGGTCACGTTTCGCAGCTGAAACATGCCCGCCGGAAGCACGTTGGGTACGGCGGTTGTGACCCCAGAGGTATTCGTCGTGATGGTCACGTTGTTGAGGACCACGTTCAGGATGCAGGCTTCCGGCACGCCGGCAATCACCGCCGGCGACGTCGCCCCCGTCGCCGTCAGTCCCGAGATAAAGATGTTGTAGACGTTCGGCGTGTTCGGCTGGATCGCCTGCGGCGGATCCCAGGTGCTGGGATTCGCGGTTTCGGTGGGTGGGTTGGAAGCGGGGTAGTAGTCATACACCAGGATCGGCTGCGAGGCGCCTGTCGCGATCATGTTCTGCACGGTGATATCGTGGATACCCGTGGCGTAGTTTCCTCGGGTTCGGCCGGTCTTGATCCGCAAGACCTCCGACAGCCCGGAGCCGCTCGCGTTGATGTTCTGGATGTGCACATTGTAAACGCCGTTCGATGCCTCGCTGCCGATCGAGATGCCGTGGCCGCCGGTGATGGTGGAATTGGCAACGATGATGTCGTGCGACGGCATGGTCGGCAGACCAGCCACGTTCGGATCATCTTGCGGTACGCCGTTCACGACGTTCAACGGCAAGCCTGACTTGATTGCCACATCGTCGTCGCCAACCGATTCGTTGACGTTGGTGATGGTCATGTAGCTCGTGCCGACCGGGTCCATGCCGTCGGTGTTTGTTCCGATCGTGGGGGCTGGAACGGTGGCCTGCGGGTCGCTGTAGTTCTGCACGTGGTAGTTGGTGACCGTGACATTGGTGTCGAAGCGGAACACCATATTCCACATCGGCGAGTTGACCAGCGTGATGCCGTTCACCATCACGTTGCTGCACTGATAGAACTCCACCAGCCACGGCCGCGCCGGGCCGTTCGATGTCGGAATGTCCTCCTGCGGCGCCAAGTACCACTGGGTACCATTGACGGTGACGCCGTTGCCCGGGGTCGGGAACGGCGTGCACGCATGTGGCGCCCCCGGGCTCCACCAGCAATATTGTGCTGTGGGCCCCGCCGCTAGACTATCGACGTAGGATGGGTTGCTCGCGGTGATCGGGCCGGCAGCAAAGCCGTTCACTCCGGTGCCGGCGGGGCGGTTGGTCGTCGACGACGTGACGTTGCCCTGGCCGTTGATAACGCCCCCGCCGATGATCCCGGTGTTGACGGCCTGGAAGGCGAACACCAGCGCTTCGTAGGGCGCAGTCGGCATGTACGGATACTTATTGGTCCCGGGCATCGGGTAGTTGAGGAAGGCGATGCTGTATCGGCCCTGGTCGGTGGTGGCGAGCAGGGTGACGCCCGTATTGATCTCCAGGTAGACATGGCTGCGCAACTGGATGGGGGCGGTCCGGTAGACGTTCTGCCCGCTCGGCACGGGGCTGAGCGCGACGATACCCCCACCCTGCGCAGCGCAGGCGTCGATCGCCATCTGGATCGGCACGGTGTTGTCGGTCCCGTTGTCAGTGCCGACGGTCCCGTCGCCAACCGCGCCATAGGTCAGGGGACTGCACGGATTCAGCGCTGCAAGGGCCGTTCCGGCGCTCATGGTTGCGCTCAGCAATGCCAAGGCGACGATCCTACTCAAATGTCTGCGACCCATTTGATCTTCCTTTGGACTGGTTTGACTTCCGAACGTCAAATTGCAACCGGCCGCGCGGGGCCGCCGGACTTCATGCGCGACGTCTGTGCACCACGGTCAGACCAAGCAACCCGATTGCCAGCAGCAGCCATGACGCCGGCTCGGGAACGAAAGCGAAGGTGGCCTCCGTTCCGGAGAAGAACGCCATCGGAGCATCCGGGAAGCCGGCACCGTTGAACGCATAGGAGTCCGAGCCGAGGTCGAGGGGCCCCAAGGCGTAGTTGAACGCCCCGGTCAGGCTTGTATTCGGGACACACTGGCTCAGGCACGACAGGACCTGGGAGACGTCGACAAAGTCCCCCGCGTCGTCGAGGCCAACGTTCGCGGCGAAGAAGCCGAACAAATCCGCGACCAACGCCGACCCGAAGGGAGTCGTGATCGGGGTTGTAAGGGATCCTCCATCGACGATTGCGGTCACGGAACCGGTCGCGGCCGGGCCGGTATTGTCGAACTCGACGATCATGGTATAGCTGTCGCCCGTCAGGTCCGTGGTCGCATCGGGCAAGCCGAACAGGCCCCCGGTTTCGGTTCCCGAGGTGATCATGCCGGTGGTGGTGATTACGACGAGATTCGCGCTCGCCGGAAAGGTTGCGAAGGCGCCGCATAGAAGCGTACCGGCCAGCAGCAACGCCTTGAACAAGATTCCAGTCGCGCCGTGGCCCGGCGGGTTTGACTCGGGTTCGGACGCGAACGCGTCGATCGATAGCAGGCTCATGCTTCCTCCAATGTCCCTTGATGTCCATCGCCGGCCGCGCCCGTTGTACACATTTTGTTACGTGATGCGCGCGGTTCTGAAAACCTTTTCATCGAAGCACAATTCGTACCGTACATCATTAGTGCACATCTTTCAGCCCGTTATGAATTCGCGCTGACCCAAGCAGCCGACGGAATGTAAAAAAACGCGACATCGATCGCGCGAGGCGGGGCGATGGCTGCAACACGATTCCCTCTGGAGATGTCAGGCGGCCAGCGCCTGTAAGACATCATCGACGGCGCCGGCATCTGACTGCGCTGCGGAGGCGCTTTTTCTGCCCTATTCGAGCGAGCCCATCAGGCCAGGGCAGCCCGGCAGGCTGACGGTTACCTGACTAAGGGCGCATCGGCGCGGAGGATGGCTTGGCGGTCGTCGAACGCACGATCAATTCGGTGGCCAGCCGATGATCGGGTGTCGGCTGGTCGGTGTGTTGTCTCCGCAGGAAGATGTCGACGGCGGCGCGTCCCGCCGCTGCCATCGGCATCGATACGGTTGTCAGGGGCGGTGCGCACATGGCCGCGTAGAGGACGTCGTCGAAGCCGACGACGCTCATGTCCTCGGGTACGCGAACCTGCCGCGTGTGCAGCCGGCTGAGGACGCCGAGAGCCATGAGGTCGTTATAGGCAACGATCGCCGTGACGCCCTCCTCCATCGCGAGATCGGCTCCGCGAATGCCTTCGTCGAACTTCGGCTCGAAAGGGCCAAGCTCGACGAGGTGAATCGCCTGCGATTTGGCGGCGACGCGCAGGCCTCGCTGGCGCTCGCGGTTGGACCAGGCATTGCGCGGGCCACCCAGGTACGCGCAGCGCCGATGCCCCAGGACTGCGAGATGGCTCACGACCTGCCGCATGCCGTTGGCCACATCCATGAGCACGGCCGGTACCCCGCGCAGTCTTCGGTTGACCAGGACGAGTGGTCTTATTTTAGCGAGACGAAGAAGCTCGGCATCCGAACCGAACGGTGCACAGATGATGACTCCGTCGACTTGCTTGGCCATCGTGTGGACCAGCTTTTCCTCGGCGGCCGGATTCTCCTCGCTATCCCCTAGCAGGATGGAGTAGCCCGCCTGGTGTGCTCCCGCCTGCACGCCTCGCAGCACGCTCGGGTAGAACGGGTTCGCAATGTCGGGGACGATGATGCCGATATTTCCCGTTTTGCCGGTGATCAGGCTTCGTGCAGCCGGGTTCGGATGGTAAGCGAGCTGTCGCGCGATCGCGAGAACGCGCTTGAGCGTCGATTGCCGCAGCAGGTGAGGCTCCGCCAGCGCCCGCGACACGGTCGCTGGAGAGACCCGTGCTCGCCGCGCGACATCGTGGATAGTTACCGCCACAGATTCTTTCGAAGCCGATCAAATGAGGACGCAAGCATCATAGCAGCGACGATCGAAACGCGGGACGCATCAGCACGCGTGCGGCCTTCCGGTGATCGGCGGCGACCCTCGGCGAGGTCCCACCCGTCGCGGTTAGGGACGCGCGACCGCTTCTCCGACTGCGGTCGCGGCTCCCTTTGCGTAGAGGTTGCCCAGCGAGCCGCTGACCGCAGCGGTGAAGCGAGGATCGCCCGGGAGATCGTTGCCGAACACCGTCCGGACTGCGAGCAGCTCGCGCGCCAGACGCACCGGATCGCCCCGGTGCGCCGCAGCGATTCGCGCGAAGGTCGGCGCAAGCGGATCGCTGACCTGGATCGGCCGGCCGCGCTCATCCTCGCCGACGACATAACGCATCCATCCGGCGACCGCGAGCGCCAGCAGGTTGATCCGCCTGCCCGCCGCGAGATTGTCGCGCACCGTGCCGAGGATGCGCTGCGGCAGCTTCTGCGAGCCGTCCATCGCAATCTGCCAGGTCCGGTGCGGGAGGGCAGGATTGGCGAAGCGCTCGACGAGCGCCTTCTGATACGCCGCGACGTCGACGCCCGCGGGGAGCTCTAGCGTCGGCGCGACTTCCTCGCGCATGAGCCGCTGCATGTAGGCGACGAAGTCCGGCTGTGCGGCGACCTGGTAGACGAATTCGTGACCGGCGAGATAACCGAGATACGCGAACGCGGAATGGCTGGCGTTGAGGAGCCGCAGCTTCATCGCCTCGAACGGCGCGACGTCCGCGACGAGTTGCGCGCCGGCGCGATCCCACGCGGGGCGCGCGCCGGCGAAGTCATCCTCGATCACCCACTGCTTGAACGGCTCGTGCACTACGGGCGCCGCGTCGTGCAACCCGAGCGCCCGATCGTTGTCCGCGATGTCGGTTTCGGTGGTCGCGGGGACGATCCGGTCCACCATAGTCGAAGGAAAGGTCGCGTTGTCCTCGATCCAGCGCGCGAGCGCAGCATCGCGCTTTTCGGCGAAGGAGAGCACGAGCCCCTTCAGCAGCGCCCCGTTGTGCGGCAGGTTGTCGCAGCAGAGGACGGTGAACGCGGGCGATCCCGCCGCACGGCGTGCTTCAAGCGCCGCGACGATCTGACCCACCGCGCTCGCGGGATGCGCGGGGTCGGCGAGGTCGTGCACGATGTCCGGGTGCGCGAAGTTCAGCTGCCCGGTCGCCGGATCGTGGCAGTAGCCTTTCTCGGTCACGGTGAGCGACACGATCCGCGTGGCCGGGGACGCCATCCGGGCGCGGACGCGCACGCGCTCGCCGCCCAAAAACAGCACTTCGCGCACGCAGCCGATCACGCGCCGGCGCGTGCCTTGCGGACTCTTCTCGACGCTCGTATAGAGGCCGTCCTGCGGCGCCAGCCGGTCGCGCACGTCGGGCGAGCGCAGGCTCACCCCGCAGATGCCCCAGTCGCCGCGCTGCGCCGCGATCGCGTCGTCGGTGTAGACCGCGGTCTGCGCGCGATGGAACGCGCCAATCCCGAGGTGGACGATGCCGATGCCGAGGGCGCTCGCGTCGTACGCGGGCCGGGCGACGCCGGCGGGAAGCTGGGCGAGCGTGCCGGCCGACAGGCGATTCATACCGTCAGCGGCTGCTCTTTCACCCGCGAGACGAGCTGCGTCGGGTTAACGAAGCGCAGCGCGATCAGCAGCCACACCAGCGTCACGCCCATGTAGATCATCGCCATCGCGTCGACCGACTGCGGCGCACGGACGCCCGCCGCGAAGACGGCGTAGTAGAGCGCCACCACCAGCGTCTGCGAGTCGGGGCCCGCGGTCAGGAACGTGAGCTCGAACAGCGCGATCGTGCGCACCAGCACCAGCAGCGAGGCGGCGAGAATGCCGGGCGCGAGCAGCGGCACCAGCACGTGCCAGAACATGCGCGCGGTGCTCGCGCCGAAGACGCGCGCGGCCGATTCGAGGTTGGGATCGATCTGCTCGATGAACGGGGTCATCACCAGGATCACGAACGGCGCCGCCGGGATCAGGTTCGCGAGAATCACCCCGTAGATCGTCCCGGCGAGCTGCGCCTTGTAGAGCACGGTCGCGAGCGGGATCCCGTAGGTGATCGGAGGCACCATCAGCGGCAGCAGGAAGAGCAGCATCAGCGCCTTCTTGCCCACGAAGTTGCGCCGCGCCAGCGTGTACGCCGCGGGCACGCCGATCAAGAGCGCCAGTCCGACCACCGCGAAAACGACTTCCACCGTCACCCACAGCACCCAGTCGAGCTGGAACTCCTTCCAGGCCGACGTATACCAGGTGACGGTCCAGCCGTCGGGGAGCCAGGTGCCGAGCCAGCGGCGCGCGAAGGAGCTGGTCGCCACGGCGGCGATCATGAACCCGACGTTGACGACGAAAAGCGTCATGAGCCCGAGCAGCAGCCCTCGCCACGCCCGGTCGAGCCATGTGCGCGCTCCCGGGTTCATCCCTTGCCTCCGGTCACGGGCCCCCTGTAGAAGAAGTTGCGCAGGCCCAGGACCGCCGCCACGACCGCGAGCTGCACGAAGCCCATGATCATCGCGATCGCCGAGGCGAGCGAATAGTCGTACTGCTCGAACGCTGCCTCGTACGCGGCGATCGAGATCACCCGCGTCGGCCCGGCCGGCGATCCGAGCAGCACCGCCGACGGAAACACCGAGAACGCCTGGACGAAGGCGAGGCAGAAGCACATCGCGAGCCCGGGGGCGAGCAGCGGCAGGTAGATGTGCCTGAACTGCGCCGCTGGATTCGCGCCGAGCGTCGACGCGGCGCGCGAGAGCACCGGATCGATCCCGGTGATGTACGAGAGGATCAGCAGGAAGGCGAATGGGAAGCCCGAGATCACCAGCGAGATCAGCACGCCCCAGTAGTTGTGCGTGAGACGAATCGGCCCGTCGTAGATGTGCAGGACCTGCAGCGTCTGCGACAGCCATCCGCGCGGACCGAAATAGGTCAGCATCCCCTCCGCGATCAGCACCGTCCCGAGCGTGATGGGCACGACCAGCAGCGTGGTCACCCAGCGCTGGTAGCGGGTCTTGACCCTCATCTTGTAGGCGATCGGCAGGCCGATACCGACGTTGATCAGCGTCGCGGGCAGCGCGAGCCGGAGCGTCGTCCAGATCGTCGGCCAGAGGTTGTCGGTGGTGAAGAAATGGCGGTAGTTGCCGAGCGCACCGCCTTCCTTCGGCTCGAACGAAAGCGCGAGCCCGTACAGGAACGGATAGACGAAGAGCAGCAGCATGAACGCCGCGGCCGGCACGATGAGCAGCAGCGAGCGGTCGAAAGGCGCGCGCGCGACGGCGCCAGAGGTGGTCACGCCGACCCTCCCTGCGGGTAGACCAGCGCTCGCTCGACCGGCACGTGCACGCGGACCTCCTGCCCGATCGCCACCGGCACGTGCGATCGGACGTGCAGCAGCACCCCCGATCGCGTCGTGACGGCGACCAGCGAATCGCGTCCGCCGTACTCGATGTTGTCGACGCGGCCGACGATCGAGTTCGCGGCGTCGGCGCCGGCGTCCACCGTCAGCTCCTCCGGGCGGATCGCGACGCAGGCGCTGCCGCCCGAAAGCGGCTGCTTGCGCACGCCGGCGAGCCGGATGTCGTCGCGCGAGAGGACCACCCGATCGCCGTCCTGCCTCTCGATGCCGAGCTCGAGGACGTTGCGGTAGCCCATGAATCGCGCGACGGCGAGGTTGGCGGGCTGGGTGTACACCTCCTGTGGCGAGGCGATCTGCTGCACCACGCCGTCCTTCATCACCACGATCCGATCGGCTAGCGACAGCGCCTCGTCCTGATCGTGGGTGACGTAGACGGTCGAACGGCCCAGCTCGCGATGGATGCGCCGGATCTCGGAGCGCGTCTCGAGCCGGAGCTTCGCGTCCAGGTTCGACAGCGGCTCGTCCATCAGGATCAGCGGCGGCTCGATCACGATCGCCCGGGCGATCGCGACCCGCTGCTGCTGGCCGCCCGAAAGCTGCCCGGGGAGCTTGTGCTCCTGGCCGACAAGCTGCACGAGCTTCAGCGCGCGGGCGACGCGCGGGGCCACGTCGGCAGCCCGAACGCCGCGCATGCGCAGCCCGAAGCCCACGTTGCGCTCTACGCTCATGTGCGGAAAGAGCGCGTAGTTCTGAAACACCATCCCGAAGCCGCGACGCTCCGGAGGCAGCGTATCGATGCGCTCGTCGTCCAGCCAGATGTTGCCCCCGGAGAGCGGAAGGAGGCCGGCGATGCAGTTGAGCGCGGTCGATTTCCCGCAGCCGGACGGGCCCAGCAGCGCGATGAACTCGCCGCGCCGGATCGTGAGCGTCAGCTCGTTGAGCGCCGCGAAGGCGTTGCCGCCCGCGCCCGCGAAGCGGCGCGTGACGCGATCGAGCTTCAGTTCCTGAAAGTCATGCTTCATTCGAAGAATTGACGTTGGAGACGGCGTGGCGGCTTCGTGCGGCGATCGTAACGCCTTCGCAGTGCCCAAGAATCCCGCCGCCGATATGCGCACCTGCGGCGCTGAGTCGCGCCCGCTTGCAGGCGCGGGCCGTGTCCGCGACGCTGGACACGGCCCACTCCCGGATTTCCTCTACTTCGTTTTTTGCGCGCCGACCTGCTGATCCCAGATCCGGAACGCTTCGACTTGCGCCGACGGCGGCAGTGACTGCGTATGCGGGAACTCCTTGAGCCAGCCGTCGTACTCGGGGCGTCCGAACTCCTTGATCGCGTCCTGGCTTTCCTTGGGCGCCATGGACAGCGAAACGTTCTTCACCGCCGGGCCCGGATAGAAATAACCCTTGTCGTAGGTGTACGCCTGCGCCTCGGGCGTCAGCAGGTACTGCATCAGGCTGATCACGGCCGCGACCTTGTCGGCCGGCACGCCCTTGGGGATCACCATGTAGTGGGCGTCGTTGACCCAGGTCATGCCTTTGAACGGAACCACCTTGTAGCTCTTGGGCACGATGCCGAGGATGCGGGGGTTCAGATCCCAGCCGGTCATCGTCACGGTCATGTCGCGCGAGCCTTCGCCCAGCTCCTTCATCACCGCGCCGGTTCCCGTGGGATAGTACTCGATGCAGCTGTTGAGCTCCTTCAAATACGCCCAGGTCTTGTCCCAGCCCTTGACCGGGTCCTTCGGGTCCTTGTCGCCCAGGATATACGGCAGCCCCATGATGAAGGTGCGTCCGGGGCCGGAGTTCGCCGGACGCGCGTAGATGAGCCGGTTCGGATTCGCCTTGCACCAGGCGAGCAGCTCCTGCGGGGTAGTCGGCGGCTGCTTGACCTTGTCGGGGTTGTACTCGACCAGGGGGCCGGCCGGCATGAAGACCACCGTGATGCCGTAGTCCTGCGCGAGCTCCTGCATCTTCGCCGCCGCCGGCAGGTAGTTGGCGGTCAGGTTCGGAAAGCTCGCGGCATGGTCCGGCAGAAGCTTCATCAGCACGCCCTGCTCGATGCCGGCGGCCAGAAAGTCCGTGCCGGTGAGCACCATGTCGATGTCGCTGCGCCCGGCCGCCTGCATCGCCTTGAGCTTGCCCGGCAGCTCGGGCGCGGGCGCCTTGGTGAAGTTGACCTTCGAGATCACGTCGGGATGCTTCTTCACGTAGTTCTCGATCGCGTCCTGCGTCAGCGCCAGATCCCCCGCGACGTCGACGATGTTGAGCGTGACCGGTGCGGCGGCGGCCGGCACGGCAGCCAGTCCGAACCAGCCCGCGGCGCCGATCGCGGCCGCGGCCAGCAAGCCTCGGCGACGCAGCGTCCGTCGATTCGTTGTCATCCTTGAGTCCATCGTTCTCCTCCTAAATGGGCTGCGCCGCGACGGCGCGCCGTTGCGAAGTGCGCATTCACGCCGAACCCGTCGGCGCCGCGGTGTGGCAAGTTCTTCGTCCATGGCTCGAGGTCCGGCTCAAGGGCTCGCTCGCGCCAGCCGTCGAGCAGGCGAGCGCTTCGCTCCCCGACGCGGCACCTCGTCCTCGCGACCGTTGAGGCCGCGCTGAAACTCGCGCACGACGCGGTCGAGATGGCGATGCATCGCCGCGCGCGCGGCTCCCGCGTCGCGGGCGGCGATCGCGCCCAGGATCGCGGCGTGGTCCCGGATCGTCTTGTGTGCAAGGTCGGTGGTATGGAAGTGTAGCTGCGTGCGGCGCCAGAGCTCCGCCCGCTGGTCCCAGAGGCCCTCGACGACCAGCTCCAGCGAGCCGTTGCCGGTCGCCTTGGCGACGTGCATGTGGAAGTCGCGGTCGCTCGCCTCGCGCACCGCGAAATCGTCGACGTGGGCCTCCATGCGCGCAACGCAGTCGCGCAGGGCCTGCAGGTCCTGCGCGGTAGCCCTGGCGGCGGCCACGGCGGCGATCTCGCCTTCGATGAGCTTGCGCGCCTGCAGGAGGTCGAAGGGGCCGGGTCCCGCGTCCTGCGCGACGGCGCCGCGTCGCGCCGATGTCGTGACGAAGATGCCCGTCCCGACGCGAACCTCGACCAGGCAGCCGATCTCGAGCGAGATGATCGCCTCCCGCACCGACGCGCGGCTCACGCCGAGCGAGGCCGCCAGCTCGCGCTCGGAGGGCAGGCGCGTGCCCGGGGGAAACTCGCCGCTCTCGATCAGATGCGCGATCTGGTCCGCGATCTGCCGGTAGAGTCGGCGCGACTCGACTGCCTGCAGCGGCACGCTCGGGAATCCTCCAGGACTTGAGCGAGGACTCCAGGCTTCCAATGCCTCGCGTCGATGCTCGACAGCATGGTAGCGAGTCGCCTATACTGAGGTCAAGTGGCCTGGCCACCGAACCACCAAGCCGACGGTCCCGCACGGGCGTCGCGCGTTTCCGCAATCTCCGACGACATCCATGAAGATCACCGCGGCCAGAGTCATCGTCTGCTGTCCGGGACGCAACTTCGTCACCCTCAAGGTGGAGACCGACGAGGGCATCCACGGCCTGGGCGACGCGACGCTCAACGGGCGGGAGCTCGCGGTCGCGGCCTACCTGAGCGAGCACGTCGCGCCCGCGCTCGTCGGCCGCGACCCTGCGCGGATCGAGGACATCTGGCAATACTTCTATCGGGGTGCGTACTGGCGTCGCGGGCCCGTCACGATGGCGGCCATCGCGGCGGTCGACACCGCGCTCTGGGACATCAAGGGCAAGGTCGCGAACCTGCCGCTCTACGAGCTCCTCGGCGGCAGAAGCCGCGACGGCGTGATGGTGTACGGTCACGCCAACGGCAGCGACATCGCGCACACGCTCGACGAGGTCGCCCGCTACGTCGATCTGGGCTACAAGGCGATCCGTGCCCAGTGCGGCATCCCCGGGCTCGCTTCCACCTACGGCGTGTCGAAGGATCGGATGCACTACGAGCCGGCGGATGCGGCGCTGCCGACCGAGAACCTGTGGTCGACGGCGAAGTATCTCGACCACGTGCCGAAGCTCTTCGAGGCGATCCGCGCGCGCTTCGGCTTCGAGCGTCACATCCTGCACGACGTCCATCACCGGCTCACCCCGATCGAGGCCGGGAGACTGGGGCGCTCGCTCGAGCCCTACCGGCTGTTCTGGATGGAGGACCCGACGCCGGCCGAGAACCAGGAAGGGTTCCGCATCATCCGCCAGCACACCGTCACGCCCATCGCGGTCGGCGAGGTGTTCAACACGATCCACGACTGCCAGCTGCTGATCACCGAGCAGCTGATCGACTACGTCCGCGCGACCGTCGTCCACGCCGGCGGCATCACGCACCTGCGGCGCATCGCCAATCTCGCCGACCTCTATCACGTGCGTACCGGCTGCCACGGCGCCACCGACCTGTCTCCGGTGTGCATGGGGGCCGCGCTGCATTTCGACACCTGGGTCCCGAATTTCGGCGTCCAGGAATACATGCGGCACAGCGCGGAGACCGATCTCGTCTTTCCGCACGCCTACCGCTTCGAGGGCGGCTACCTGCACGCCGGCGAAGCGCCGGGCCACGGCGTCGAAATCGACGAACAGCTCGCCGCGCGATACCCGTACAAGCCGAGCTCGCTCCCCGTCAACCGCCTCGAGGACGGGTCGATGTGGAACTGGTGATCGAAGCGCGGACAAGCCCGCCGGCGAGCCGCGATGCCCGCTTGGCTCGCCGCGGGCTACGCCGCGGTGAAATGCCCCGACTTTCCGCCTGACTTCTCGAGAAGCCTCACCCCCTCGATGCGCATGCCGCGATCGACCGCCTTGCACATGTCGTAGACCGTGAGCAGTCCCAGCGCAGCCGCCGTCAGCGCCTCCATCTCGACGCCCGTGCGCTCGCGCGTCTGCGCGACGACCTCGATCTGCACCGCGTCGGCGTCGAGCGCGAACTCGACGGAGACGGAAGTCAGAGGCAGCGGGTGCGCCAGCGGTATCAGTTCCGCCGCTCGCTTGGCGGCCTGGATCGCTGCGATGCGCGCGACGCCCAGCACGTCGCCCTTCCCCGCCTTTCCGTCGCGAATCATGGCCAGCGTCTCGGGACGCATGACGATCCTCCCGCCGGCGCGGGCGATCCGGAGCGTGACCTCCTTCCCGCCGACGTCGACCATGCGCGCCTGACCGCTCTCGTCGAAGTGGGTAAAATGGGGTTCTGCCTTCATCGCGCGTAGGCTGCCCGTCAGTCGTCGCCCTCTCGATGCGCCAAGAAACTTTCGTCGCGGCGCGACAATCATAGCACCGTGCCCGTGACGCTCTCCGCCGTTCGCCGCTGGCTCCGAGCAGGCGCCGCCTGGTGGCTGGCGGCCTCGCTCGCGCTCGCTCCGGCGGCGGGCGCGCAAAGTCCGCAGAGTCCTCAGCAGGACATTCCGGCGTTCGGCAAGTCGACGCCCCCGCCTCCGTCGGCTCCACCGCCCGACACCTCGCCGATCCTGCGCTCGCCGCCGCAGAATCTTCCGGATCTCGGCGACTCGTCGCAGGCTCTGCTCTCAGGGGTGCAGGAGCGCCGGTTCGGAGAGAGCATCGTGAGGGAGATACGGGCCAGCGGCATGTATCTCAACGACCCCGAGGTCAACGGCTACCTGAACGAGCTGGGCAACCGGCTGGTCACGGCCATCCCGGGGGCGCAGTTCGACTTCGAATTCTTCGCCGTCAACGATCCCGGGATCAATGCATTTGCGCTCCCGGGCGGCTTCGTCGGCGTGAACACCGGGCTGATCCTGCTCACGCAGAGCGAATCGGAGCTCGCCTCCGTCCTCGGGCACGAAATCACGCACGTCACGCAGCACCACATCGCGCGCAGCATCGACGCCCAGAAGGACGCCCTGCTCGCGCAGATCGGCGCGCTCGCCGCGGCCGTCCTGGCGTCGCGCTCGCATTCGAACTCGAGCGGCGACCTGACGTCGGCGGCGATCGCCTCGGCGCAGGGCCTCGCCATCCAGACCCAGATCAATTTCACGCGTCAGAATGAGTATGAGGCCGATCGCCTGGGCTTCGAGCGAGCGTACGCCGCCGGATTCGATCCGACCGCGATGGCGACCTTCTTCCAGCGGCTGCAGAAGTCCTCGGGGTGGTTCGAGGGCAACTCGCCGTCGTATTTTCACGACCACCCGGAGACCTACCAGCGCATCGCGGAGGCCCAGGCGCGCGCCTTCACCAAGCCGTTCCGGCAGGTGCCCGACTCGCTCGATTTCCAGATGGTGCGGGCGCTGCTCAAGAGCTACGAGGGCACGCCGCCCGAGGCGGTCGCCTTCTTCCGCGACGCGATAGACGAGCACAAGTACAACAACGAGGTTGCCGCGCGGTACGGGCTGGTCGCCTCGCTCCTGCGCGCCCAGGACTACAAGAAGGCGCAGGCCGAGCTGGAATCGCTCGAGAAGATCGCGCCTCCGCATCCGATGATCGAGGCGATGGCCGGGCAGATACTGATGCAGTCGGGTCAGCTCAAGCCGGCGATCGCGCGCTACGAGGCCGCCCTGGTCCACTATCCGGGCAAGATGCAGCTGGTCTACGACTATCCGGAAGCGCTGCTCAAGGACAATCAGCCCGCCAAGGCCGCGGCATTCCTGAACGAGCAGCTGCAGCGCTTCCCTTCCGACGGTCCCTTGCATCAGACCGCGGCGCGCGCGTACGCCGCCCTCGGCAAGCAGCTCCTCGAGCACCAGCACCAGGCGGAGTTCTATGCCTGGATGGGCAATCTCAAGGCCGCGGTGATCCAGCTCGAGCTCGCGCTCAAGGCGGGCGACGGCGACTTCTATCAGCTCTCCGCGGTCGAGAGCCGACTGCGAGCCGTCCGCCAGGAGCTCTCCGACCAGGAGAGAACGCTGGCGTCGAATCGCCGCTCCGGCTGAAGGCGTCCGCCCCGTGGCGCGTGCTGCCGCGACCGCGGAAGCTCCCGACTCAGGCTTTCTTCTGCGGGATGAACTTGAGCGCGACGCCGTTGTTGCAGTAGCGCAAGCCCGTCGGCGCAGGCCCGTCGTCGAAGACGTGGCCCTGATGTCCGCCGCAGCGCACGCAGTGGTACTCGGTGCGCGGAGCCACCAGCTTGAAGTCCTGCTTGGTGGCGAGGCGGTCGGGGATCAGCGTGAAGAAGCTCGGCCAGCCCGTCCCGCTGTCGAACTTCATCTGCGACGTGAACAGCGGCAGCGCGCAGCCGGCGCAAACGAAGACGCCGGCTCGATGCTCGTTGTTGAGCGGGCTGGTGAACGGATACTCGGTTCCCTCGTGACGCAGCACGTCGAACTGCTGCGCACCCAGGCGCTTGCGCCATTCATCCTCGCTCAGCACCAGCGGCTCGGAGCTGGCTGCCACGTCCGCATCCGGCGCGAGCAGGTTCTTCCAGTTCTTCTGGATCTCCGCAATCGATTTCGACGGCGCCCCCGCGCCCCAGCTCGAGCGCGCCAGCGCGAGCGCCCATGGCGCGGCGGAGAGAATTAGCAAATCGCGTCGTTGCATGGCTGCCTCCTTCGCATCTTGACTCGGGCCGCGAGCGCGCGTTCCCGAAGCTCTTCGGGTAGTCGCCGATCGGGCCTTCGTCCTTACGCTTCGCTCCTACGCGAACTGTCCGCCGCAAATCGCTGATCCTCTGCTGCTTTGTATGGCGGAGCGCAGCGGCGACGCAAATGGTGGTCGCGACCTGTAGCTTTTCACAGTTGACACCCCCCTTCGTCAGCATACAGTAAGGCCGAGGCCCGGCACAGGGCGCTCGTCTTCATCTGATCGCGAAGGGGGGTGCGATGAAGATTCTGGTCGTCGACGATCATCCGCTGATCCAGGAAGCGCTGCGCAGCGTCCTGGCGGCGCTCGACCCCGCGCTCGAGTACATCGAAGCGCACGACGGCTCCGAAGCTCACGCCGCGCTTTCGCGAGAACCGGACACCGATCTCATCCTGCTCGATCTCGCGCTCCCCACGTGCGACGGGTTCGATCTGCTCGTCGAGCTCCGCCACGAGTGGCCCGGGATGCCTGTGCTGGTGCTGTCCGCGACGCACGATCGCGCGACGGTAGAGCATGCCCTCGACCTCGGCGCGATGGGATTCATACCGAAGACGGCCAACACGCGCGTGCTGCTCGAGGCGCTCCGGCTCGTGCTCGCGGGCGGAGTCTACGTTCCGAACGAGCCGATGCGCGCCGCGCCCGGGGTGCGACCGCGAATGACGGTGACGCGTCCCGAGCAGCTTGGGCTCACGCTGCGCCAGGCCGACGTGCTCAAGCTGCTCGTCCAGGGCAAGCCCAACAAGCTCATCTGCCGCGACCTCAAGCTCTCGGAGGGTACGGTCAAGGTGCACGTGAGCGCCATCCTGCGCGCGCTGAACGTGCGCAACCGCACCCAGGTGGTCATCGAGCTGGCACGCCGCGGCGTGCGGCTCGACGCGCCCATCGCCCGCACCCGCTGATTCGAAGGCGACGGTGATGACGGGCGCGCGCGACTCGGGGCCACGCGAGCGCGCCCGCGCCGATCAGATCGCGACGCTCTTCGCGCAATGGGGCCGAACGACGTCGTCGATGACGCTCGGCGGCCTGATCCTGTGCGCGGTGATGTGGAACGTCGCGCCGCACCGCGAGCTCGCGCTCTGGCTGGCGGCGATCCTCGTCAACCAGGCCTGGCGCTGGGAGCTCGCGCGCCGCTACCGGCTCGCGGCCCCTCCCCCGCAGGACCGCGAGCGCTGGGGACGCGCCTGGGCGGTCGGATCGACCATCGCCGGGGCGCTGTGGGGAGCCGCCGGGCTTCTGTGGTTCGCCTCCGGCGACATCGGCCATCAGGCGCTGCTGATCGTGTGCCTGTTCGGGGTGATCATGGGCGGGCTCTACCTCACCTCGGTGTACAGGCCGACGCTCTACGGGTTCGCGCTTCCCGCGCTGGCGCCACTGATCGTCAGGGTCGGGCTCGAAGGCGATCAGCTGCACGCCTTCATCGCCGCGGTGCTGACGGTCGTGCTCTGCTTCATCCTGCGCTTCGGCCACAGCCTCAACGAGCTCATGTCGCAGTCGCTCGCGATGCGCCATGAAAACGTCGACCTGATCGGAGAGCTCCAGGCGCAAACCGCAGCCGCCGACCGGGCGCGCGCGACCGCCGAGGCGGCCAACCGCGGCAAGACGCAGTTCCTGGCGGCAGCGAGCCACGACCTGCGCCAGCCGCTGCACGCGATGGGCCTGTTCGCCGCCGCGCTCTCCGCGCGCGCGCAGGACCTGCAGCTGCGCCATCTCGTCGCCAGCATCACCGCGTCGGTCGAGGCGCTCGAGCGATCGTTCAGCGCGCTGATGGACATCTCCAAGCTCGACGCGGGCGCCATGGCGCCCAGGCGCACGACGTTCCCGCTGCAGCCCCTCTTCGAGCGCCTGGAGCGCGAGTTCGCGCCGGCCGCGGCGGCGAAGGGCCTGCGCTTTGCGGTCGTGCCCACGCGCGCCTGGGTCGAAAGCGATCCCGTGCTGCTCGAGCGCATCCTCGCAAATCTCGCCTCGAACGCCGTGCGCTACACCGCGCGCGGCGGCGTGGTCATCGGTGCACGTCGGCGCGGCGATCGGGTCGCGGTGGATACCTGCGATTCCGGCGTCGGCATACCCGCTGCCGAAAGGGAGCGCATCTTCGAGGAGTTCTACCAGGTCGCATGCGCCGGCTCGCGCGGAGGCAGCGGCATGGGCCTCGGGCTCGCTATCATCCGCCGCCTGGCGGCACTGCTCGAGCATCGCCTCGGCGTCCAGTCGCAGCCAGGCAAAGGGTCGACGTTCCGCCTCGAGGTGCCGAGAGCGAGCGCGATCGTCGCGCCCGCCGTTTCGTCGCGCGAAGCGACGGGCGACCAGGCGACCCCTCTTACCGGCCTGTGCATCGCGGTGGTCGACGACGAGGAGATCGTGCTGCAGGGAATGCGCGCATTGCTCGAGGCCTGGGGCGCGAGCGTGATCGGCGCCTCTTGCTGCGAAGCGATGCTGGCGGCGCTCGGCGAGGCGGAATCCTATCCCGACCTGATCATCGCCGATTACCGCATTCGCAGCGACGAGCTCGGAACGGAGGTCATCGCTCGCCTGCGCCGCGAGCTCGGGATACCGGTCCCGTCGCTGCTCATCAGCGGAGACTCGTCCGCTGCGACGCTCGAAGCGCTGCGGTGCTCCGGCCAGGAGTTCCTGCTGAAGCCCGTGCTTCCCGAGGAGCTGCGGGCACAGGCGGCGCGGCTTTGCGCCCGGAGGCCGCCCGGCCGGGCCGGTGCGCGAGGCGCCGGGGTCGAGACCCCGCTCGGATTCGCCGCGCCGGCTTCGGCGTGAAGCCGGTGCCGGGGATCCGCCGGAGCGAAGCCGGGAACCCGGCGCAGCAATACCCGGGCCCGCCGTGCAAAGGGCCCGCCCCGGGTCCGATCGAGGCGTAGTCGTTTGAAATTAATACGCTAAACAGCTCCCTCATTCCCGCGACCCGGCCGACCAAGCGATCGCCACCCCACCAAAAAAGGCGCCCCTCGAAAGGGGCGCGGGAGGACAGACCGAGTTCGGGATGACCGGTTAGGGTCGGGGGGGTAAACCCGGTCTGGATTCGTGACCGCCGCCGCTGGCGTTGCGCATCGGCGGAGGCGTTCGGTCGGGGCTAGGAATACACCATGTTTATGACAAATGAATTATACCGCTCGCGCGCCGGCACGCAATCCCCCTCGTTCGGGCGGGAACTCCGGAAAAAAGAAGGCCCGGCAGACCGCTGCCGGGCCGGACCGTCGGCCGGAGAGCCGACTTGTGAGAACCGATGCTCGCGCGGACAACGACCGAGCGCCGCGCAAGCGCTTTTGACGCTGCTTCGAGCCTAGTTCGTCGAGGTCGTGCCGTGGCGCGCTTGCTGGTGCGCCGCGCGACGCGCGTCCATCTGATCGATCCGGGTCTTGAGAGCGTCGCGCACGACGCCCTTCTGCTCGGGCGTGAAGGTCGAATACAGCGCGAGCCATGCGTCGCGCGCCTGCTTCTCCTGCGAGACCATCTGCGCCCTGGCGCTGTCGTTGGCGGCCGCCAGCGACGCGAAGTCGGGCTCCGCCTTGGCGAGCTCGGCTTCCAGCGCGGCCTTCCTCTGCTGGAACTGCGCGCGCATCGCGCTGTGCGCCGAGGCGCTCAGCGCCGCAGCGTTCTCCCATTGCTGCTGCTGCGAGGTGTTGAGATTGAGCTGAGCCTTCAAACGCCCGAGTATCGAGATCGGGCTGCCCTCGTCCATCGGATGAGCCGACGCGAGGGTGACCCAGCCTGCGACCAGGCCGAGCAGCGCGGCGACGAGCATGCGTTTCATTCGCTGTTTCCTTTCACCATTGATCCGAATTTGGCTCTGTAGCACGGAGCGCATCGAGCCGACGGGGATCAGTTTCCGCGCGAGGTATTGCGCAATCATTGCCCCGCCCGCCGAGTCGGTAACGCTTTATTGCCGCGTCCGCGCGCTCACCGCAGCGCTCAAGCCTACCTCGATATGCAGCGCGTGCGTGTAACGAAACGTTGCCCGGAGGCACCAAGGTTACAATTCGTGACAATCACCGGACCGTTCCGCGACCCTGCGCTCTACGATCATGCCATGAAACAGGGCAACCCGAAGATTCTCGTCGTCGACGACGATGCACGGCTTCGCGATCTGCTTGCGCGCTACCTGGGCGAACAGGGCTTTCAGGTCCAGACGCTCTCCGATGCGCGAGACCTCGACAAGCGCCTGCAGCGGGATCCACCTCATCTGCTGGTCCTGGATCTGATGCTGCCGGGCGAGGACGGGCTCGCGGTTTGCCGCCGTCTGCGCGGTTCCGGCGAGAGCGTCCCGATCATCATGCTCACGGCGAAAGGCGAGGACGTTGACCGCATCGTCGGCCTCGAGATGGGCGCCGACGACTATCTGCCGAAGCCGTTCAATCCGCGCGAGCTCGTGGCGCGCATCCACGCGGTGCTGCGCCGCCATACCGAGGCGCCGGGCGCGCCCGCGGCCGACGGAAAGATCGCCTTCGGTCCGTATCTGCTCGACCTCGCCACGCGGACGCTGCTCCGGGGCGAGACGCCGATCGCGCTGACGACCGGCGAATTCAGCCTGCTCAAGGTGCTCGCGACGCATCCGCGCCAGCCGCTCGCTCGCGAAAAGCTGATGCTGCTCGCGCGCGGACGCGATCACGACGTCTTCGACCGGGCCATCGACGTGCAGATCTCGCGGCTGCGCAAGCTCGTCGAGCCCGATCCGTCGACGCCGCGCTACATCCAGACCGTGTGGGGCTTCGGCTACGTCTTCGTGCCCGACGAGCCGGCGGCCTCCAGCGAGGCCGGTGCTTGAGTCTCCCGTTGTGGCCGCGCTCGCTGTTCGGGCGCCTCGCCCTCCTGTTGCTCGCGGTGATCCTGGTGAGCCAGCTGGCCGCGATCTATTTCTTCCGGCAGGATCGCGCGGCGCTCATCGCGCGGCAGTTCGGTGACACCAAGCTGGTGCAGCTGCGCTCGCTGCGCGCGGCGCTGGGCTCGACCGACCCGGCGACCGCGGACTCGGCGCTCGCCAAGTTCGGCGATGCGTATCACGTGCGCATCGTTCCCGAGCAGGAGCACCGGATGGGCCCGGGGTCCGAGCGCCGCGGCGGCGACCCGGAGCGGCGCTTCGGCGCCCCGCCCGGCAGCCCGCAGCTCATGGAACTCGAGGAGCGGCTGAAGAGCGAGTTCGGTCCCGAGACCGAGCTGCGCATCCAGCCGCGGCTGCAGCTGTTGTGGATCAAGCTGGTCGCGGGCGAGCACGCGTACTGGGCCGGCTTTCCGCTTCCGCCGCGACCTTCGGAAGACGCTCCGTCGCGGGCGCTGGAGTGGAGCATCCTGATCCTCGCGGTGCTGCTTCCGAGCGCGTACGCCTTCGCCCGCTATCTGGCGCGGCCGCTGCGCGAGCTCAACGCCGCGGTCGCGAGCGTCGGAGAGGGCCGGTCGCCGTCCCCGCTGCCCGAGACCGGCCCTTCGGAGATCGTCAATCTCAACCGCGGCTTCAATCAGATGATATCGAACCTCCGGCAGATCGAGCAGGACCGCGCCGTGCTGCTCGCGGGCGTGTCGCACGACCTGCGCACGCCCCTCGCGCGGCTGCGGCTCGGCATCGAGGTCGGCACGTCGGACGAAGCCTCGCGTCAGGGCATGGTCGACGACATCGAGGAGATGGACCGGATCATCAGCCAGTTCCTCGACTTCGCGCGCGACGGCGGGCAGTGGACGCGCGAGGTCTGCGACCCGGGAGACATCGTGGCGACGGTCGTCGCGAGGCAGCAGCGCGCCGGTCACGACCTGCGCTTCGTCCGCGAGGAGCTGCCGCCGGCGGCGCTGCGGACGACGGCCTTCGAGCGGATGATCGGCAACCTGGTCGACAACGCGCTGCGCCACGGCGCGCCGCCCGTGGAGATCGCGGCGCGCCATTCGGGCGGGTCCCTGATGATCGAGGTGTCGGATCGCGGGCCCGGCATCCGGCCCGACCAGGTCGAGTACCTCAAGCGCCCGTTCACCCGCGGCGACCCGGCCCGCAGCGGCGCCTCCGGCGCCGGGCTCGGGCTCGCCATCGTCGAGCGCGTCGCGAGACTCCACGGCGGCACCCTCGAGCTGCTTCCGCGGCCGGGCGGCGGGACGATCGCGCGCGTGACGCTGCCGATCGAGCGAGCTTAGGTTTCGAGCGTCGCGTCCGGCGCGAAAGCCGCCGGGACGCGCAGCCTAGCGATCCTGTGGACGGTCGCTGTGCGGGCCATCGGAACCGGCGGGAGATTCGCGCACCTGCCGGATCGCGATCGATTTCTTCTGCGGTCTCAAGTGCGGCGCCGCCGGCTCGCCGCCGTAGGTCGCGCGCACGTAGTCGGCGACGATCCGCTCGAATTCCGCGGCGATGCCGTCGCCCTTCAGCGTGACGGTCTTCTGGCCGTCGACATAAACGGGCGCGACAGGCACCTCTCCCGTTCCGGGAAGGCTGATCCCGATGTTGGCCATTTTCGATTCGCCGGGGCCGTTCACGACGCAACCCATCACCGCCACGGTCATGTTCTCGACGCCCGGATAGCGCTTGCGCCAGGACGGCATCGCGGCGCGCAGGTAGCGCTGGATATCGTCTGCCAGCGCCTGGAAGTAGACGCTGGTCGTCCGTCCGCAGCCGGGGCAGGCGCTGACCAGCGGTGAGAACGAGCGCAGACCCATCGTCTGCAGGATCTCCTGCGCGACGACGACCTCGCGCGTGCGGTCGCCGTCGGGCTCGGGCGTGAGCGACACGCGGATGGTGTCGCCGATGCCCTGTTGCAGCAGCACCGCGATCGCCGCCGTCGAGGCGACGATGCCCTTCGAGCCCATGCCGGCTTCGGTCAGCCCGAGGTGCAGCGGATAGTCGCAGCGCCGCGCGAGCTCCGAGTAGACGCCGATCAGGTCCTGCACGTTCGAGACCTTGCAGGCGAGAATGATTCGATCACCCGAGAGACCGAGCGCTTCGGCGAACTGCGCGCTGCGGATCGCGGAGGTCACCAGCGCCTCGCGCATCACGTGCGCCGCATCCAGCGGGTTGGCCGATCGCGCGTTCTCGTCCATCAGGCTCGCGAGAAGGTCCTGGTCGAGGCTGCCCCAGTTGACGCCGATGCGGACCGGCTTGCCGTAGTCGATGGCCCGCTCGATCATCACCGCGAACTGCGGATCGTGCCGGCTGCCGCCGCCGACCGTGCCCGGGTTGATCCGGTACTTCGCGAGCGCCTTCGCGCAATCGGGAAAATTGCTCAGGAGCTTGTGGCCGTTGAAATGAAAATCGCCGATCAGCGGCACGGCGCAGCCGAGCGCGTCGAGGCGCTCGCGGATGACCGGCACGGCCGCCGCGGCCTCCGTCGTGTTGACCGCGACGCGCACCAGCTCGGAGCCGGCGTCGGCCAGCGCCTTGACCTGCGCGACCGTCGCCGCGATGTCCGCGGTGTCGGTGTTGGTCATCGACTGCACCACGATCGGCGAGCCGCCGCCGATCGGAATCCCGCCGACGAAGACGATCCTGGTCCGGTGGCGGGTGATCAACGGGCGGGAGAGCGAGCTCGCTTCGAAATCAGCCATTCCGTTTTCCCTGGGTGCGCAGACTTTCGGGCCGAGAAGCCCGGTCCGAACCCCATATCGGTGGTACGTTCCGAGAACGCCGGCGCGTTCACCGGCGACGCTGGAAATCAGGCTCTTACGGGACGGGACGCAAGCCCCGCCGCCGCCATTTTAACACCGCCGGCAGGCCGAGAAGCCCCCGGGGCCTCAGCCGAGCGCGCCGCTCCACTCGGCGATCAGAGCATCGGCGAGCGGCGCTTCGCCGAACCAGCGGTAGCGGACGACGCTGATCGCGCCGGCGTCGAGGCAGGCGTTCTCGTCGCCGGGCGACGCCGTGCCGGGACGCCCGCGACGCAGCCGGTAGCGCACGCGCCCCGGAACGGCCTCGAGAATGTCCACGGCGCTGCCGATCTTGTCGCGCCCCGTGCGCGCTTGTGCCAGACGGGCCGGCAGCTGCGCCGGCAGGTTCACGCCGAGCCACGCGCCGTCGCCGACCCATTCGCCGCGCCGACGCCACAGGACGGCGAGCACGCGCGTCACGGCGTCGAGGTCGGTCGGCGCCGGATCAGCCCCATCCACTCTCGACAGGCAGATCGCGGGCAATCCCCAGAACGTCGCCTCGCGTGCGATCGCGACCGTGCCCGAGTACGCGACATCTTCGCCCACGTTGCGCTTGTCGTTGATGCCGGCGAGCACGAGGTCGGGCTTCGCGCCACCTGCGAAGAGAATCGTCATCGCCGCGACGACGCAATCGGCCGGCGCGCCCGAGCACGCGTAGCGCCGCTCGCCGATCTCCGTCAGGTCGAGATCGCGATCGAAGGAGAGCTGATGGCTGGCGGCGGTCCACTTGCGCTCCGGCGCGACCGTCCAGACGTCCCGTGCGAGCCCCTGTGCGGCCTGCGCGAGCAGGAGCAGCCCCGGAGCGTCGCAACCGTCGTCGTTGGCGATGAGGATGCGCACGTCTTTGGCCGCGCCTCAGAGGTCCAGGCAATCGCCGGTCGCGAGCGCGGCGCGCAGCCTCGGCAGGTGACGCGCGAGACGCGCGAGCACCGCCGGCTCGCACGAATGGCCGAGCACGGTGCCCGCCCCGCAGGCCGCCGCCAGCGCGCGATTCTCGGCGAGCGTCGGATGCGTCGGCAGGCGGATCCAGTCGGCACGACCTTCGGAGACCATCCGCTCGCCGGGGCTGCCCTCCGGAAGGTGCCCGGTGAAGAGCGTCGGCGATCCGTGGCTTCGCGCGCGTTCGAGTATGGACCGCGCCGGTCCACTGATCCCCATGCCGTCGTGGCACAGCAAGGCCGCTTCCGGAAGCGGCGCTCGTGCGTCCCAGTCCTTCGCGGCGTCGAGACGCGCGGCCAGCATCGCGCGCGCATCGTCGACCACCCAGCGGGTGCCTTCCACCTGCGAGCGCAGCGCTTCGCGCATGCCGGGCGCAAGGGCCACCGGACCCGGAACGACCGCCAGCAGCTCCGCGGACCGGCCATAGAGCGGAGTCGGCAGCACGCAGCCCTCGGGGTGCGACTCGATCCATCGCCGGATCTGGTCGGCGCGTGCGTTCGCGGAAACGTCGTCGTCGCCATAGGACGCGTCGATCGCGACGGCCTGGCAGCGAGGCAGCGGATCCATCGCGAACACCGGGCTCGCCGGCACGACGTCGCCGCAGTAGTCGAAGCTCACGCGAGCGTCGTCGACGCGGCACCAGACGCCGCCGGCGACGTGACCGGCGCGGCCGGTCGAGACGCGAAACGGACCCAGCCGGAGCGCGTCGTCGCCGAGCGGCAGCGGCTCGATCTTCGCCTGCTCGGCGAGCCGGGCGTCGCGCGGCTCGGCGTAGCCCTCCAGGGCCGAGCGCGCATCACGCCAGGTTTCCGGCGTCATGAAGATGCGTCCGCGGAACCCGCCCGCGATGCACCATCCGAGCGCCGCCGCGTGGTCTTCGTGGCCGTGGGTCACGACGATGGCGTCGATGGCGCACAGCGTCTCGGCGGCCACAGCCGGATAGTAGTCGGCGCCGCGCGCGCTGGTCTTGACGCCCGCATCCAGGACGATGCGATAGCCGTCGCTTTCCACGCCGATGCAGGTGCGGCCCTTCTCGCCGAATCCGCCGTAGAGAGAAAGACGCATCGTCACGCCTCCGTCCCCTCGGGAAGGACCCAGCCGTCCTCCACCGCGACGTTGATCGCGGCGCCCGGCGCGAGCGCGCAGGGCTCGGATGCGCTCACATGGAGCGCCACCTGCGGTCTCGCCTCGAGATGCGCCTCCAGGCGGAAGTGGCCGCCGCGATAGACGGCGCACTCGACGCGTGCGCGCACGCCCGGGCTGTCGGGATCGACGATGCGCAGCGCGTGCGCCCTGAGACACGCCTGCCCGACGCCCGAAGCTCGGCGGCCCGGCGCGGTGCGCATCGCGAGACGGTATCCCAGGAGGTCGACTTCGCAGCTTCCGTCGCCCGCGGTCGAAAGGACCTCGACGGGCACGATCATTCCGTCGCCGACGAAACGCGCGACGGTGGCGTCGGCGGGCTCGCGGTAGAGCAGCGTCGGCGTGGCGACCTGCCGCACCCGGCCCCTGTCCATCACCGCAATGCGATCGGCGAGTGCCATCGCCTCGGCCTGATCGTGGGTGACGTAGATCATCGTCGTGCCCGTGCGCTCGTGGAAGCGCGCGAATTCGCGCTCCATCGCCGAGCGCAGGTGCACATCGAGGTTGGCCAGCGGCTCGTCGAGCAGCACGAGCGACGGCTCCGTCACCAGGCAACGCGCCAGCGCCACGCGCTGGCGCTGGCCGCCCGACAGCAGCGCGGGCCGCCGATCGCCGAAGCCGTCGAGCTCGACCAGCGCCAGCGCCGCGTTCACCCGCCGCGTACGCTCGGGCTCGCGCACGCCGGCGACCGTCAGGCCGTATGCGACGTTCTCCGCGACCGTCATGTGCGGCCACAGCGCATAGGACTGGAACACGATGCCGATGCGGCGCTGCTCCGGCGGCACCTGGCGCTCCGGCGTCGATACGACGCGCTCGCCGATGAGGATGCGCCCCGCATCCGGGCGGTCGAACCCCGCAACCTGGCGCAGAAGCGTCGTCTTGCCGCAGCCGGACGGGCCCAGGACCGCGACCAGCTCCCCGTCGGCGACATCGAGCGAAACGTCGTCCAGCGCGCGTGCCGCGCCGTAGCGCTTCGTGACCCGGTCGAGCGTCAATCCCGCCACGGGAGCACGCCCGGGGGCAGCCGGGGCGCCATCACCAGCGTCGAAAGCATGAGCGCGATGCTCACCGCGACGGTCAGCACGCCCAGGGCGGCGGCGTAGGTCGAATCGCCCCCCTGCTGGAAGGAGAAGAGCACGACGCCCAGCGTTTCCGAGCCGGTGGACCACAGCAGCGCCGAGACCGTCAGCTCGTTGAACGCGGTGAGGAAGATCAGCAGGGCGCCCGCCGCCGCTGCCGGCGCGACCAGGGGCAGTATCACCGTACGCAGGCGGCGCAGGAGCCGGGCGCCGGCAATCTGCGATGCCTCCTCGAGCGTGCGGTCGAGCTGGCGATAGCCGGCGATCACGGGACGCAGTCCGAGCACCAGGAACCGGGCGAGATAGCAGAAGACGATGATCCAGAGCGTGTTGTACAGGGATACGCCCAGGATCGGGAGCGGCTTCAGGAACAGCAGGATCGCCGCAATCGCCAGGACGACGCCCGGGACCGCGTACGGCACCTCGGTGACGACCTGGACCACGCGGAGCATTCGGGACGGGCGCCACACGAGGAAGTACGCGAGCGCGACGGCGAGCAGCACGATCACGACCGCCGCCGCCGCCGACATCCCGAAGCTGTTCACGAAGGCCCGCCCGGCCGCCGCGTGCTCGAACAGCACGAAGCGATAGTTGTCGAGGGTCGCCGTCCGCAGTCCGAGCGGGACGCCGACGGCGGGAACCAGCGAGGTCAGGATCAGCGCCAGCAGAGGCACGACGAGGACCACGACCGAGAGCGCCCACAGGCCGATCTCGACCGGTACGCGGCCGCGGCGCAGCTCGAAAGGACGCGCAACCGCGGAGGCGGTGACAATGCGGAAGTCCCGGCGGACGAGCAGCGTATCCTGCGCCGCGATCCCTGCCACCGCGATCACACCGATCAGCGTGGAGAGTACGGCGATGTCGGGAAGTGCGTCGGGCCCGAGGCCGGAGAGGCGCTGGTAGATGAGCGTCGGCAGCACGACGTAGTTGCCGGGAATGCCGAGCAGCGCGGGAATCCCGAAGTTGCCGAGGCAGGAGACGAAGCACAGCACGATGCCGGCGAGCAGCGGCGGGCGCATCAGCGGGAGGATGATCGTGCGCAGGACCGTCAGCGGTGCCGCTCCGCCGGAAAGCGCGGCCTCGATGAGCTCCTGCGGCAGCGTGCGCAATCCCGCACGCAAGGCGAGAAACATCAGTGGCGCATACTGGACTCCCAGCACGAGCATGATGCCCTCGGCGGAGTAGAGAGGATTGCGGCTGCCGAGCACGGGGGCGAGGCCCAGCATCTTGAGCAGCGGGCTCGACGGACCGAACGCCTGCAGCCAGGCCAGCGCCACGACTTGCGGCGCGAGCAGCAGCGGCACGACGAAGCAGAATACGAGGACGTTGCGGCCGCGAACGTCGGTGAGCGCCACGAGGAGCGCCACCGTTCCACCCGTGACGACGGCGAGCAGTGTCCCGCCCAGCGCGGTCACGAGACTGTGCCCCGTCGCCGTCCAGGTGGTGGAATTGGCGAGGACGCGCATCAGCGCCGCGGCCGAGAGCCGCCCTCCCGGGGCGATCGCTTCGAGCGCCAGTCTGGCCAAAGGGCAGACCGAGAGCACGAAGACGACCAGCACCAGCCCCCACAGTAGAACGTAGTCCTCGAATCGCCCGCGTACGCGTACGGCGTCGGTCATGACTCGCACGCGCGCGGACGGGCGTCGGTTGCCTAGTTGCCGAACAGCTCGGCGAAGCGGCTCAGGTTCCTGGCGTTGGTCTGCACGACTGCGGCGATGTCGGTGGGCATCAGGTTGATCTTCGCCCCGGCCGGGTACCACGACGGCATTCCGACCGAAGCGCGAGCGGGAATGTAGCCCATGGAGACGGCGAGCTTCTGCCCGTCGGTGGACAGGATGAAGTCGACGAACGCCCGCGCGGCCGCCGGGTTCGACGTGGTCTTCAGGATGGCGACCGGCTCGGTGACCGCCGGCAATCCTTCCGCGGGGAAGATGAAGTCGATGGGCGAGCCTTTGGCTTTCGCGTTGAAGGCCATGAAATCGACCAGCACGCCGTAGCTCTTCTCGCCGTTCGCGACCGCGGTGAGGACCGCGCCGTTGCCCCGCACCGCCACCGCGTCGTCGGCGCGCAGCTTCTCGAAGAATGTCCAGCCGAGATCGGGCCGGGCCGTCATCGTCCCGAGCATGATCGCCGCCGCGCCCGAGTAGAGCGGGCTCGGCATCGCGATCTGTCCCTTGTACTCGGGCTTGGCGAGATCCGCCCACGACGTCGGCCGCAGCTTGGCGGCGGTGTTGACCGCGATGCCGGTAGTGATGAGCTTGGAGCCGAAGTACGTGCGGTCCTTGTCGTACGATCCCGCAGCGAGGCCTTCGACCTTGGCCTCGGGATAGGGCAGCAGTCGCCCGTCCTTCTTGAGCGTCTCCATGGTCGCCGCGTCGGCCAGCAGCAGCACGTCGGCTTTCGGCTGACCGGCGGCGAACTCGGCGGCGAGCTTGCTCATCACTTCGGTCGTCCCCGAGCGGAAGACGTCGACGTCGACGCCCGGCTGAGCGCGCCTGAAGGCCGCGACCGTCTGCGACGCGTCGCGCTCCGGCTGCGACGTGTAGAGCACGAGCTTGCCGGACACGGTCTGCGCCGCCACCGGAACCGACAAGCCGACTCCCGCTACCAACGCGGCGGCAATGAAGCTACGACGCGATGCTTCCTTCATGAGACTGGCCTCCTGGATTGATTTCGGGCGCGGGGACTATCGATCGATCCAGGCCACGATCGTGCCGACCGCCACCGGTTCGCCCGTGATCGGCGCGAGATCGCGAATGACCCCCGTGGCCGGTGCCTCGACTTCCATCATCGCCTTGCCCGTCTCCATCTCGAACAGGATGTCGCCCTGAGCCACGTGTTGGCCGTCGGACACCTTCCAGGTTACGAGCACACCGGACTCCATGTCCATATCGACCTTCGGGAGTATCACTTCGGTCGCGGGCATCGGGCCCTCCCTTCGCGCGCCAGGCGCCGTGCCGCGGCGAAGATATCGTCCTCCTGCGGCACCGCGGCTTTCTCGAGCCTCGGATTGTAGGGAATCGGAGTATCGGCGCCGCCGAGGCGCACGATCGGTGCGGCAAGGTCGTGAAAGACGTCGGATTCCGCGACCACAGCGGCGATCTCCGCCCCGATGCCCATCGTCTTGACGCCCTCGTAGACGACGAGCAGCCGGCCCGTCTTGCGCACGCTCCGCGCGATGGTCGCAACGTCGATCGGCCGCAGCGAGCGCAAGTCGACGACCTCCGCCTCGACGCCTTCGCGCGCCAGACGCTCGGCGGCGGAGGCCGCGCGGACCGCCATGACCGAAGCGGCGACGATCGTGACGTCGCTCCCTCCGCGCCGCACGACCGCTTCGCCGATGGGCACGCGGTACGGCTCCGCCGGAACGGGGCCCTTGGTCTTGTAGAGCAGCTTGTGCTCGAACATGAGCACCGGATTCGGATCGTCGATGGCGGCGAGCAGCAGCCCCTTCGCGTCGTGCGGCGTCGACGGCTGTACGACCTTGAGCCCCGGCACGTGGGCGAACCAGGCTTCGAGACTCTGGCTGTGCTGGGCGGCCGCCCCGGTGCCGGACCCGCCGGGGAGCCGGATGACCAGCGGCACGCTCGCCTTGCCGCCGAACATGAAGCGGATCTTGGCCGCCTGATTGACGATCTGCTCCATCGCCAGCGTCGCAAAATCCGAGAACTGGATTTCCAGCACGGGCCTCATGCCGGTCAAGGCCGCGCCGACCGCCGCGCCTGCCAGGCCGAGCTCGCTGATCGGCGTATCGATCACGCGCTCGGCTCCGAAGCGCTGCAGGAGATCGCCGGAAACGCCGAACGCGCCGCCGTACAGGCCGACATCCTCGCCGAAGAGGAACACCTTCGGATCGGCCTCCATCGCCTGCGCGAGGCCTTCGCGGATCGCCTCGGCGTACGAAAGCTGCCGAACGCCGGCCTCGGCCGACGCCGCCTCAGGGGGCATAGACGTCGAGCGTGAGCTGCGCCGGGTCCGGCTCGGGGCTCGCCTTTGCGAACGCGACTGCCGCTTCGATCTGCGCGTCCGCGGCGGCCTCGAGCTCAGAGAGCTCCTGCTCCGTGAAGCGGGATTGCTCGATCAGCTCCTGGCGCAGGCGCACGATGGGATCCCGCCTGCGCCACGCCTCGATCTCGTCCTTGGTGCGATAGAGGTTGCGATCGCTCTTGGAGTGCCCGCGGAGCCGGTACGTCTTGCACTCGACCAGCGACGGGCCGCCGCCCTTGCGCGCGCGCGCGACGGCGATTCTCGCCGCCGCCGCGACCGCCGGCAGGTCGTTGCCGTCAACCGCCGTGCCGGGCATCGCGTACGCCGCAGCCCGATCGGCGACGTTGGGCACGGCCATCGCCTTCGCGACGTCCATCGACATGCCGTACTTGTTGTTCTCGCAGACGAAGACGATCGGCAGCTTCCAGATCGAGGCCATGTTGAGGGCCTCGTGGAACGCGCCCTCGTTGGCCGCACCGTCCCCGAAGAAGACCATGCACACCCGGTCCTGCTTCTGGGCGCGGATGCTCATCCCGACGCCCACGGCGATCGGCAGCCCGCCGGCGACGATCCCGTTCGCGCCGAGGTTGCCGCCTTCGAGATCGGCGATGTGCATCGAGCCGCCGCGTCCCCGGCAGTAGCCGCTCTCCTTGCCGAAGAACTCGGCGAGCATCCGCTGCGGATCGGCGCCCTTCGCAATGCAGTGGCCGTGGCCGCGGTGCGTCGAGAGGATGTAGTCGTCGGCGCGCAGCGCCAGGACCGCTCCGACGGCGCTCGCTTCCTGGCCGATCGACAGGTGCATGGTCCCGTGGATGAGGCCGCGCATGTAGCTCGCCTCGGCGGCCTCCTCGAACTTGCGGATGACGAGCATGCGCAGGAGCGCCTTGCGCAGCGTGTCGCGGTCGAGCGCGGCGAGCTCGGGACGCTGGGCGGCCCGGGCCTCGGGGAGCTCGGGCACGGATGTCTCGCGGCCTTCCATGCTGCTTCAGGCGACGGCGGCCTCGCGCAGGCTTTCGTCCTGCGCGCGGCGGACCTGGACGATCTGCGAGCCCTCGTCGGGGCTGCAGTTGGCGTACGTCAGGTAGTCGCCTCTTGCGATCTTCGCCGTCACCCTGGCGCCCTGCGCGAGGCCGAGCGGCAGCGCGTTCAGCGCCACCGCGTCGCTGCGGGCGAGCGCGAAGCCGCGATACGAGTACTCGCCGATCGCGTCCAGCGTTTCTCCCGGCTGGAGGTCGCGCTTGGCTCTCGCGCCGACCTCGGCCACCGGGACCGGCAGCGGCCGCATGTGGCTCTGCCCGAAGATGACGGCCGCGGCCGCCGAAAGCGGCACTTCCAGGCTCGTCAGGTGGTAGGGGCGATAGAACGCGTAATAGGGTCCCTCGCCGAGCTGCAGATCGTTCATCCGCTCCCGCAATCGCGGGTGGCGCATCTCCGCGACGGCGAATACGCCGGGGGCTACGCCGCGCGCGACGCTGAAGTCGACGACGCCCTTGCGCGAGAGGATGCCCCCCTCCTCGCGCGGACAGAACGTGCGGTGCAGCGCATCGAGCGCGGCATCGGGGCCGTGCATGCCCGGAACGTCTGGCACCAGTCCCGTCGCGTTGGCGAGCGCCACCATTTCCACCATCGTCTTCGAGCCGTCGACGAACTCGACGAGCATCCGCGGATTCATGTTGCGCCGCTTCGCCTCCTCGACGTACGCGTCCGGCGTCGCCTCGATGCGAAAGGCGTTGTTCTTGCCCTTGCCGGCGGCGACGATCGGATACCCGAGCCCGCGCAGGAAGTTCACGAGCTCCATCGTCGAGCTGGGCTCGTCGCCGGCGCCGAGCGTGTAGACCACGTCGGCCTCCGCGGCCCGGGCCGAAAGGTAGGGTCCGATCGTGACGTCGGCCTCGACGTTCATCATCACCATGTGCTTGCGCGCGGCGATCGCGGCGAGAGCGACCTGTGCGCCCACGTTCGGATTGCCGGTCGCGTCGATGATGACGTCGACGCCGTCGGCCCGGCAGACGTCGCGATAGGACCTGCACACGGCGAGACCGCCGCGCGCCGCGATGCGCGCGGCCGCGCCGGCGTCGTCGGCCAGCTCCGGCTTGCGGGTTCCCGCACCGGCGACGGCGCAGGCGGAGAAGACGTTCTCGGGAATCGCGTCGGCCGCGGCCACGACTTCGATGCCGCGCATGAGCGAGGTCTGCACGATGATGTCGGTGCCCATCTGCCCGGCGCCGATCAGGCCCACGCGAACCGGCCGGCCCTGCCGATGGCGCAGCTCCATGGCCTCGGCGAGCGGCGCGTCGGTTCGGCGGGAGGACGGCGCCTCCGTTGGCAGCGTCTGCGGCATCTCGTGGGAAGCGGGAGTCGATCGGGCCATGAACATTTGTTTTCAATATAGCACATAAATTCAGAAGGACGCTTGGCCGGGAGGCGGGGCGCGGCCGGGACGGGCCGAGTCCGTTGACACGGCAGGCACGCGAATGACACTCTCTCGACCCCGCAGCGCGCGAGCCCCCATGCCCAGGACCCAAGCTTCCCGACTCGGAGAGCCTGCGACCGCTTTGGCGGACGCCGGCATCCGAGCCGCGTGGCTGTACTACGTCGAAGGGCTCACGCAGGAGAAGATCGCGCGGATCATGAAGGTGAGCCGCGTGAAGGTGATCCGGCTGCTCGCGGCCGCCCGCGAGAGCGGCGTCGTTCGCATCCGCATCGACGCCAAGGGCAGCGAGCAGGTCGCGCTGGAGCGCCGGCTGGTGCGCGAGCTGGGATTGCAGGAAGCGATCGTCGTCCCCTCGCCGGCCGACGACCGGATGGTCGCGAGCGTCGTCGGCCACGCGGCCGGCACCTACCTCGCCGACCAGGTGCACGACCGAATGTCCATCGGCGTCGGCTGGGGCTCGACCTTGAGCATGAGCCTCAAGGCGATCGGCGCCCGAAACTGTCAGCAGGTTTCGGTCATCTCGCTGCTGGGCGGCATGACGCATTCGCGCGCGGTCAATCCTTCGGCCGTGGCGCGGCGGCTCGCCGACCTGCTCGGTGCGGACTGCTACCAGCTCACCGCTCCGGTGTTCGTCGCCAGCGAAGCAACCCGCGTGTCGCTCTGGAAGGAGCCCGGCCTGCACGAGCTCCTGGCGCGGGCCCGCCAGCTCGACCTGGCGCTGCTGAGCGTGGGCGACGTGCGCGAGGACGCGACGCTGTTTCGCGAAGGGCTGCTGCCGCGTTCGCAGCTCGCCAGCCTCATCGCCGCCGGCGCGGTCGGCGATGTCCTGTGCCACTTCGTCGACCAGCGCGGCCGGGTGGTCGACCACGCCGTGTCGCGGCGCGTCGTCGCGGTCGGACCGGAGGAGCTGCGCCGCGTGCCGAGGATCGTCATCGCCGCCGGCGGCCGGCGCAAGGTCGTGGCGATTCGCGCGGCGCTGCAGGCGACCGGCGCGAGAGTGCTGATCACGGACCAGGCGGCCGCCGTCGGGCTCCTCGGCCGCTAGAACACCGCCGCTGGCTTCAGCCTCGCCTGACCAGCAGCGCGCTCGCGAACGCCGCGATCCCGTCGCCGCGCCCGCAGAAGCCCAGGCCCTCGGTCGTCGTAGCCTTCACGTTCACCTGGGCGCTCTGCGCGCGGCAGTCGGCGGCGATGTTGGCCGCCATCTCCCCGACATACGGCGCGAGCCTCGGAGCTTCAGCGACCACGGTCGCGTCGATGTTGCCGAGGGCGTAGCCCGCGGCATCCGCGCGCTGCCAGACGCGACGCAGCAGCGCGCGGCTGTCGGCATCCTTGTAGGCGGGGTCGGTGTCGGGGAAGTGCCGCCCGATGTCGCCCTCGGCGATCGCGCCAAGGATCGCGTCGCAGATCGCATGCAGGAGCACGTCGGCGTCGGAGTGACCGGCGAGCCCGCGCGGATGTGGAATCGTCACGCCGCCGAGCACCAGCCGCCGTCCCGCGGCGAACGCATGAACGTCGAAGCCGTTGCCTATGCGCATTCCGGTGCTCATGTGCGCGCGAGCCTCTGGGCGAAGATCGCCTCTGCGAGTGCGACGTCCTCCGGATAGGTCACCTTGATGTTGTCGAGGCTCCCGCGAACGAGTCGCGGCTTGATGCCCAGCGCCTCGACTGCCTGCGCCTCGTCGACCAGGCGGGCGCAGTCGGCATTGCGCAACGCGTGGTGCAGGATCGCGTAGCGGAACATCTGGGGCGTCTGGGCGCACCACAGCCCGTCGCGGGGCTCGGTCGAAACCGCCCGCAGGCCCGCGCCGGATTCCGCGCGCTTCAGCGCGTCCACCAGGGGCACGGCGAGCAGCCCGCCGACCGGCTCGTCGGCGAGCTCGCTCAGCAGCCGGTTGAGCGTCCCGACGTCGATGCACGGCCGGACCGCGTCGTGCACCAGCACCCAGTCATCGGCGGTCGCGTCGCGGCCGACGGCGGCGAGACCGTTCTTCACCGAGTCCGCCCGCGTCGGTCCGCCGCAATACAGCGCCTCGACCCCGCGCACGTCCCCGATGCAATCGCGGTAGAGCTTGTCGCCGGGAGCGAGGACGACATACAGCTTCTCGAGCAGGACCGAATCGTTGAGCGAGTCGATCGCGCGCCGGAGCAGCGGCGTGCCCGCGAGCGGGACGTACTGCTTCGGCACGCCGCCGCCGAAGCGCACGCTCGAGCCCGCGGCTACGATGAGCGCGAAGCGGCGCGGCGCAGCCATGGCAGCCGGCGAGCTCAGGTGCTTCCGCCCAGGTACTTGGCGAGGAACCGGGCCATGGCCTCGTAGAACTCGAACTGGTTCTCTTCGTTGTGGAAGCCGTGGCCCTCGTTGTCCTTGACCATGTACGGGACGTCGACCCCTCGCGCCCGCAGCGCCTCGACCATCTGGTTGGACTCGTCGATGTTCACCCGCGGATCGTGTGCCCCCTGCGCGACGAACAGCGGCGTCCGGATGCGCTCCGCGTTGAGCGCGGGCGAGGTCGCCGCGAACAGCTCCTCGTCCTTGTCCGGGTCGCCGACCATCTCGTGCATCATGTCGAGGTACGGCTTCCAGTACGGCGGGATGGTCTTCATGAACGTGAAGAGGTTCGATACGCCGACGTAGTCGACGGCGCAGGCGTACAGATTCGGCGTGTACGCCACGCCGGCGAGCGTCGCATAGCCGCCGTAGCTGCCGCCGTAGATGGCGATGCGCCTGGGATCGGCCACGCCCTCGTCGATCACGTACTTCACGCCGTCGCTGATGTCGTCCTGCATCCGGCGTCCCCATTGCTTGAACGACGCCTCCCAGAACTTGCGGCCGTAGCCGGTCGAGCCGCGGAAGTTCATCTGCAGCACGGCGTAGCCCCGATTGGCGAGCATCTGCACCTCGGGATTCCAGCCCCACACGTCGCGCGCCCAGGGGCCGCCGTGCGGGTTGACCACCACCGGAAGCTTCTTGGCTTCGCGGCCGCTGGGCAGCGTGAGGTAGCCGTGGATCGTGAGCCCGTCGCGCGAGCGATAGGTGATGGGCTTCATCGCCGCCATTCTCTCCTGCGGCAGCCAGGGCGCGATGTCGCCCAGCTTGGTGAGCTTGTCGCTCGCGGCGTCGTAGAGGTAGCGCGTGCCCGGCGTGCGGTCGTTGTAGGCCGCGACGACCATGTGCTCCTCGTCGTCGGTCATGCTCTGGATCGCGAATTCGTAGCCCGGGAGCTGCCGGGCCAGCGACGCGTAGACGCGTTCGGTTTCCGCGTCGAGGATCTTGCGCTCCAGCTTCCAAGTCACGAAGTCGATCTCGGTCAGCACCTTGCGCTTGTGCGAATAGCTGAGCGACTCGACATCGACCTCGGGGTGCTCGAAGAGCAGCTTCTGCTCCTTCGCGGTCGCGGGATCGACCAGCACGATCGCCTCCTTGTCGCGCCCGATGTTCGACGCGGCGTAGAGGAGCTTGTCGTCGAAGCTGAAGAACAGCGGGCTGAACTGGTCGCGGAAGTTGGTCGTGAGCACGGTCTTGAACGGGCCCGTCGCGCCGTCGCGGTAGAGGTAGCTCGTGTTGACGCCGTCGGACGTCTGCGCGCCGCGGATGTGGCCCGCGTGATCGGTGAGCCAGCGGGTGATGTTGCCGGGATTCTCGGCGACGAGCGTCAGCTTCCCTGTATCGAGATCGAGGCGATACGCGTCGAAGACCTCCTTGTCGCGCTTGTTGAGTCCGACCAGGAGCTGGTCGGGGAAGTCGCGCAGCTCGTCGATGATCTGCGCGCGCACGCCGTCGAAGGGTGTCAAGTCCTTGACCGCGGAGCCGTCGATCCCGACGGCGACCAGGTGGAAGTTCTCGTCTCCGGAGAAGTCCTTGAGGTACACCAGGCGGCGAGGCCCCTTCCAGAAGTGGTCCGCGATGTCCCGCGCGGTCTCGCCGGTGAGGCGCCGCGGCTCGCCGCCCGAAAGCGGCTGGACGTAGATGTTCATCCGCCGCTCGTAAGGCTGCATGAACGCGAGCGTCCGGCCGTCCGGGGAGATCCGGAAGTAGCCGCGTTCCGGGTGACGGAAGAAGTCGCGGACCGGAATAGTCGCGTCGGCGGCGCGCGCCGACGACAGGCCGAAGTGCATGCCGCCCAGAGACATCATGACGCAGATCGTGGCGCAGAAGGAACGCGTGGAC
>Ga0335077_10000268_pt1 | contig 55443 bp, 48 predicted proteins | sample Lox_Sample_31_FD_207151 | JGI IMG/M metagenome (GOLD analysis project Ga0335077, IMG submission 207151) | Soil microbial communities from Loxahatchee National Wildlife Refuge, Florida, United States - Lox_Sample_3.1 | ecosystem: Environmental > Terrestrial > Soil > Wetlands | place: USA... | reverse complement strand
GATCGCTATGATCTGCTCTTCACTGTGTCGCGTGCCTTTCATTGCGGTTCTCCTTTCCTGGGTTGGGGAGAACTCACATTCTAGATGGTCCAGTTTTCGGGGGTTGGGTCACCACCTAACCGGCGAGAAATCGCCGTTTTCACTCATCTTCCGAACGGACTAATGCAAATTGAATCGGAAGGAATCGGAATCTTAGTGTAATCGCCTGTTAGCGGCAGTTAGGGCGAGACGCATGGCCAGTGCGTTGGTCTTACCGTCACATGGTCAGAAGAATCAACTGTTGATGGAGGCGGTGGCGGAATTTTTTCCTTTGGCCTAGGTGTGCAGGCTCGTTTCGGCATAGGCGGATATTGGAAGTGGTAGATGACAATGTGACCAAACGTTGGCCCCCCACAGGTCGAGCATGAAAATCGGGAGACCTTAGCGGCCTCGGTAGCCATCTGAACAAAGCCGGATTCCCATCCGCTCCCTGCCTGCGAATTGCAGTCCTGCAAAAATCCGCAATCGGCGTGAGCGTCAACTATATTGACTGTAGCTACATCGCCGTTTTTATTCACTTGCAAGCGGAGTTTAACTTCCGCGCTGATTCCGGCGGTTGCTGCCAAAGGCAAATAGCGCGGGATCTCCATTTTGTCGGCGATCACGCTACCTGGGGATTCTGTTATCTGAGCGAGAGATGATATTGCACTCAGAAATAGCAGCGCTAACGCAGCGAAAGTGCTTGATTTCACCAATTCTTCCCGTGGCAAGAGCAGCCATAGGAAGAATAGCCGGAAATCCAGCCCTAGTGTCGTGACTGGCGTAACATCCCCATTGCACTTAAAACCCGTCGTTAGGCGGCGTACCGGCGCTCGGAGGAATTCTGCAAATCCGGGAGGCACTTACTCTTGACCTTACGATTGGTACTTTGCAAAGGTCCAGAGCGAGTTTCACGAGTAACCAAGTCGCCGCACAGCGGGTTGTGATTTGAATCACAGCCGGTGTGTCCAGCCTCCGCCCACAATCAAAACAGCCTGAGTTGTGGGCGGAGGCTTCGTGTTCAAAATCATTCATGCACAATGTCTTGCGCCGGGGATCAAGCGCTTTGTGATTGAAGCACCCCGCATCGCGCAGAAGCAGCAGCCGGGGCAGTTCGTCATCTTGCGGATTTATGAAGAAGGTGAGCGGATTCCGGTCACGATCGAGAATTCTGACCCGGTGAAGGGCACGATCAATATTGTTGTGCAATCGGCGGGAAAGACGACCCACCTGCTCAATACGCTTGAGACGGGCGATTCGATCCTCGACGTGGTGGGCCCCCTCGGCAAGCCATCGGAGATTCGCAACTACGGAACCGTCGTGGTGGTCGGCGGCGGAGTGGGTACTGCGATGGCGTATCCGACCGCGGCGGCTCTGAAGGGAGCCGGGAATCGAGTCATCTCGATCGTGGGTGCCCGCAACAAAGAATTGGTGATCCTTGAAAAAGAAATGCGCGCGGTCAGCGATGCGCTGCTGATCACCACGGATGATGGCAGCTACGCCGACAAAGGGTTCGTCACCGACAAGCTGCGGCAGTTGATCGAGAACGGAACGCGTATTGACCTGGTCGTTGCGGTCGGGCCGATCGTGATGATGAGGGCCGTCTCTGAACTCACGCGCCGCGAGAACATCCATACCGTCGTCAGCCTGAACCCGATCATGATCGATGGCACGGGCATGTGCGGCGGATGCCGCGTGCTGATCGACGGAAAAAGCGAGTTCGCCTGCGTCGACGGACCAGAGTTCGATGGTCACAAGGTGAACTTCGGGGTGCTGGTGCAGCGCAATGCCATGTACCGCGATGCTGAGCAGCAGTCGATGGAAGAGTTTCGGGCGCGAACAAAATCTGCGGGCACCCCGGTTCCGCAGGGAGAAGCGCGATGAGCCCGACCGCTACTAAGTCCAAAAATCCGCTCTTGCCGAAAGAGCGCATCAAGGTTCCGCGCCAATCGATGCCCGAGCAGCCTGCGAAAGTGCGGGCGCACAATTTCGAAGAAGTGAATCTTGGCTTCAGCCCGGAACTGGCGCAGCAGGAAGCGTTGCGCTGCCTGGAGTGCGCCAAGCCAACCTGCACCGACAATTGCCCGGTTGGCATCGACGTCAAGGATTTCGTGCAGAAGGTCGTCGTTGGCGATTTTCTTGGCGCGGCGGCGAAGATCCGAGAGGCTAACGTGCTGCCCGCCATCACCGGGCGTGTCTGTCCGCAGGAAGATCAGTGTGAAGGGAAGTGCCTGCTGTCGAAGAAGGTGAAGCCGCTCGGGATTGGGTACCTGGAGCGCTTCGTTGCTGACTACGAACAGAGGATGGGAACGAACATTGTTCCCCACGCGGAGCCGACGGGAAAGAAGGTTGCCATTGTTGGCAGCGGGCCTTCAGGGTTGACGGTTGCGGGCGACCTGATTCAGAAGGGCCACAAGGTCCGCGTGTTTGAGGCGCTGCACGAAATCGGAGGTGTGCTCGTCTATGGCATTCCCGAGTTCCGCCTGCCCAAACAGATCGTCCGCGAGCAGATCGAGTATATGCGGAAGATGGGCGTTGAGTTCGAGACCGATGTCGTGGTTGGCCGAACGGTCACGATCGACGAGCTACTCGAAAAAGAAGGGTACGACGCCATCTTCATTGGCACCGGCGCCGGGTTGCCGCAGTTCATGAATATCCCGGGGGAGCACCTGAACGGGGTGTACTCGGCCAACGAGTTCTTGACCCGCATCAATCTGATGAAGGCGTACAAGTTCCCGGTCTATGACGAACCGATGCTCGATCTGCGTGGCAAAGACGTGGCCGTGATTGGTGGCGGCAACACGGCGCTGGATGCGATCCGGTCTGCGTTACGCTTGGGCGCACGCAAGGCATATGTGATCTATCGCCGCAGCGACGCCGAGATGCCGGCCCGGGCCGAGGAAGTGCATCATGCGCGGCAGGAGGGAATTGACTTCCAGATGCTTACCGCACCTGTCGAATTCCTGTCCGATGGGAAAGGCTGGCTGAGGGGTGCGCGATGCGTGCGCATGGAGTTGGGTGAACCTGATGCGTCGGGTCGCAGGCGCCCAGTGCCGATCCAGGGATCGGAATTCGACCTGCCGCTCTCAGTTGCTGTCATTGCAATCGGCACCAGCGCCAATCCTATCGTTCAGAGCACTACGCCCGGTCTCGGAACGAACAAGCGTGGATACATCCAGGCCAGCGAAGAAACGCAGCGCACCACGCGCAAGGGAGTGTTCGCGGGCGGAGACATTGTGACCGGCAGCGCGACTGTGATTCTTGCCATGGGTGCAGGCCGGCGCGCGGCAAACTCCATTCATGAATATCTGACGACCGGAGTGTGGTAGGGGTGGTTCCGGTGGCCGCGGATAGCGGCAGCCAAAGGTTCATCTCTTGCGGGCGATGAACCGCAGGCGCATGTAATCGGCAGTCCACCGGTCGCTTTCGTCACAGAGTACAGTCCTCAATATCTTCGTAGCCTCGTCCAGATAATCTCCTCGTTGGTCTTCAGGCAATCTCGTACAAAACGGATTGGCGAAAGTTTCCAGCCAGGCTCGCATGCCTGCTTCTAGCGGCGTGGGACGCGGGATGAGTTGGACGCTCTCGGCGACAAATCCCACGCGCTCGAGCCGTGCGGTGTAATCATCCACAGTCGGGAAATACCAGGGACAGACGCTGGCGGCGTTTTTGATCCCGCGCTTTTCCAGTCCTACGATGAGGGCCAGATGGATCGCGGCGACGCATCCATGGCCACCCATCTCCCCGACGAATCGGCCGGGGTGGCGCAAAGCGCGATAGGCGCAGGCGATGGCGGCATCGGGATCATCCTTGATCCAGTGCAGCGCCGCGTTGGAGAACACGGCATCAAATTCCTGGTCGAAGGTCAGTTTCGTCGCGTCCACCAACCGGGCGTCGAGCCCGCGCCGGCAGGCGGCTGCAACCATGTCTGCAGAGCTGTCCACGCCAATAACTTCCGCGCCGCTCGCGGCCAGTTTCTCGCTTAGCACGCCGTCGCCGCAACCGAGATCGAGAATGCGCTCGCCAGGCCGAGGTTGAAGCAAGTCGAGCACAGGCTGGCCGAGCGCAGGGACAAATGCGGCGTTGGCGGCGTAGCGGGAGGCGTTCCAGGTTTGCGTGGACATTGAGATATTGTAGTCGCGGCGAAATGCGGGCCGCGATTTGACCGTATTCAGAGTCTCAGAGAGAAACCTGTTGGATGTGAAAACCCAGGACTTGAAACGCTGTTTCAGCCAAACGTGATCTCGAAATACGTATCCGTCCTCGCCCAGATCAGTGGAATTCTCGCCATCCAATACTTGCGGTTGATTGCCTCTCTTGCGTGCTTGTGTTCTTCGGGCAGCAAGATGCGCGCGGTCGCAGTGGACTCCGGTCCTGTAACTTTTCCCCGGATCGTGGACGGCGCGACCTTTACCTGGGGATTGTTGCGGATCCGCTTGGTCTTGCCCATGTCGCTGCGAGTCATAACGTAGAGCTTGCCATCATCTTCCCCAAACCAGACGGGAGTTGGAACACCAACACCAGTCTTGCGGAACGTGGTCAGGGAGATATATTTCTGTCCAGCAATCGCGGAAGGAATCTGGCTAGCCATGCCTTCATTGTACGGGCGCGCCCCGGAAATTCCGAGCGCCAACCCGTCGCATTGCGGACTTCGCCGCAGCCGCGGACTTCGCCGCTACACAATCCGTCTCACGGAAATGGGACGAGATCGCATTCCTACTGATGCGACGGAGGCAGCGCCGGCGGCGGTCCTTCCGGGTGATCCCGTAGATATTGTTCGTAGGGTGCGTTGCGCAGGATGAACTTGAATCCTCGCGCGGTATTGGCGTCGACGGTCTTCTGCAGATCCAGTTCCTCGAAGGGAACCGAGTGCTCAACCGGTTCCTGTCCAATGGCTTCAATGATCTTGAAATGAAGCTGGCCGTCGACCACCCAGTAATCGGTCACATTGAGGATCGTGCCATCTTTCAGGAAGAGCTGCGGGAAGTCCTCTCGCTCGCCGCCGTAGATGTACACCGGGGTCTCGGTCAGCTGAGCGACGTAGTTGACCGGACTGGGCGAGGAGACAGACGTGTACCCGTATGCCCAGGGCCAGAACAGCTCACAGTTCACTGACCAGCAGGAATTGAATCGCCAGAAAGGATCGCCAAAGAAAAGGTACGGACTATAGATGAAGACCACCGGGGGGACGGGTCGAATCGGGTGAACCGGGCGCACCGGAGGGAGCACAATGGAGGTTCCGAATCCGCCCACAGTCGAAACGATTCCGTTTCGTGGCGGAGCGTAGATCGGTGCAGTATGGACCGGCGGGTAGGTAATGGGAGGCCGCACAACCGGCGTCTGCATGACCGGGGCGCGATAGATGGGAGGAGGAGAGACTTGCACTGGCGCCACGGGATGAACAGGGGCGACAGGGCGTTGTGCCGAAGCGCCCTTGGACAAAACCAGCAGGGCACTTATGAGGACAGACAGCACGTTCAGGATCGGGCGGCGGCCAAAGCACATCATAAGTCTCCTCCAACGACTAGGGAGGATCGCGCAATCTCAGAATAAGTCTAATCCCCGGATCGCACAGTTGCTATCGACAAAGGGCCGCAGATCCCGAACGTACTGTCTGGGGCGCAGGTTATTTCTCGAAACGAAGCAGCGCTGCATTTCAATTGGGAGAGTACACAAAGCGGACGAGCCGGTTTTTGGTCCAACATTCATCACCCGTTTCCGGGCAGACCGGATACATCTCTCCCCATCCTGCCGCCACCTTGATCCGACTTGCGGCAATGCCGCGGCTCACCATGGCCTGTTTTACCCAGTTGGCACGCCGTTGCGAAAGCCTGAGATTGTAGAGCCAGTCGCCTCTTGAAGAGGCGTATCCGTCGACGTAGAAGCGCACGTTGGGGTGATCCTTCAGCCACTGCACGTTATTGTCGAGGGCACTTATGTTCGAAGGTTCATCATGGTCATCGTACGGAAACATGACCACTTGCATGTTCTGGTTAAAAGCTTCCTCGTCGGGACCGAATACGATCACTGGAGGTTGGGACCAGTGGTTGACCCAAAAAGCTACATCGGTGTGCGGGGCACCGGGCTCTCTTTGCGCGAAGATCATAGGGCTGGCGAGCAATACAATCGCCGAGATGAGAATCACGTGTCGGCTCATAGGATCTGGCGTCCTCCGTTTCAATTTTCGGATGAGCGATCCTTCTGGCATCGGCCTTTCAGCTACCCGAAGGACCATCCACCTTTTACGCTAGGGAAACCGAGTGTTCGGGAGAACTGACAAAGGTGACAGAGGCGGAGAAAGTTGCCCGCTGAGATTACTGTTTCAACACTTGAAAATTAATGGGTCGCGCGGGGCGTGTTGACCAATGCAAAGCAACCGAGGCAGGTCACGGCGAGGAATCGCTGTTACTGGGGTTTCCTTTCCACCAGAGAACAGACATTATTCCTCATACCAATCGGAATGAGGTGACCAGCGATGACACGAGAGGCATTGTGTTTCCGTCCATCGCTGCAGGCAGGCCGGGCAGACGCCTCCGGTGTCGAACGTGTTCCACACATGTCTGCAGGTGCAGGCCCAATGATCCTCTTTGCGCGGCGACCAGCCGCAGAGAGGGCAGCGGATGCGTGGGCCAGATGGCCCTGCATCTTTGTCGCCTTTGAGCTCGCGGTCGAGTGTCGTCGAGGTTGAGCCGCGATCTGCGAGCGTGAGCATCCGGACATTATGTCCGCTAGTCATGAAACCGTCAAAAACTCATCATGCTCAGACGCTGTGGCGAGGCATGGACGCGCTCGCGATGGTCGCGTCACGATGTGGCTTCATTCGCACTGGTCTGAGCGGGTGCATGCCTCTCCTGACATGATTGGTTCGCAAATGGCTCTACGGATTGCTCTTATCCCGCAATCTGTGTTACAAGCCTGAACATGCGTAAATGGATGCGCGAGCGCTTACAGCGCCGCAAGAAGAAAGCTGAGGAGCAGTCGAGTCAGCCCGCACCTCCGCCGTTGCAGCCCGCATATTTTGACTCGGAGGAAACGGCACCACCCGAGGAGGGCAGCCAGAGCGAGCCGGTCGAAGTTCCCGGGGAAGCAAAATATGAGGCGCAACCGGCTGCCGAAGAAGGCGGCTCAGCCGAGGATCGGCAGCCCAAAGTGACATCAAGTGCAGGCGCAGGACAGCGCACGCGCGGACGACGGCGCCGCGGAGGGCGAGGACGAGGTGGTCGCGGACGCGAGCAGGCCGTCGCCGAGGCTTTCACTCCTAAGGGTGTTCCCGGCGTATCGCAGGAGGAACCGCAGGCTGCAGATGTGGAAACAGGCGAGGCAGAGGCTGCTGTTGCGGCCGCATCTGCTGAAGTTGAGGCGCAACCCGAAGCCACGCCGCAAGTGCAATCTATGCCCGCGGTGGTGCCGAAAGCTCAAGCGCGTCCTCCGAAGGGAGTTGTCGTGCTCGCGATTGGATTGCCGGGTTCGGGCAAGAGCAGCTGGTTCAAGCGGCACAACGTTATTCCGCTTTCGAGCGATATGGTTCGCTCGCTACTCTTTGATGACGTACGCGAGCAGCGATTTCAGGACCTGGTGTTCTCAAATCTCCGATCCATGTTGAAGGCGAGGCTCATCGCCCGACGGCCAATGAATTACGTGGATGCGACCAATCTGACGCCGCAAGAGCGCCAGCACTGGATCAAACTGGCCAAGGATTACAACTACGAGGTGCATGCTGTGTTCTTCGATGTGCCGCTTGAAGTGTGTATCGAGCGGCACCAGCGGCGCGACCGGGTCGTCCCTGAAGATATGATGCGGCGCATGGCTGCCAAGCTGAAGCCGCCATCATTCCAGGAAGGGTTCGCGAAAATTACGGTCGTGAGGGTGAAGAAGAAAGAGCAGGAGCCGGCAGAGCGGGCCGAAGCCTGAACCTTAAGCCTTTCAATCACAAAAAAGATGGAATGCCCCATATCTCGCCGAATTTGCGAGACGTGGGAATCTTGAGGGCCACAACACCGTAATTCCCATGTCTCGCAACAACGGCGGAACATGGCGTACCACTTTATTTTGCGGCTGGCGGGTTTGGTTCATCCCTTCAGATAGGGGAGCAACTCCTTGAACGCGGCTGAGGATGACGACCGCATGAGCTCGTAGATCATCATCTCGGTCGATGAGATGATCGCGCCGGCGGCGCGCATGCGGTCCAGACCGATCTTCCAGTTCCATTCCGCTCGCGAACTAACCGCATCGGACGCGACGTGAACAAGGTAGCCCTCGCGCAGCGCTGCGAGCGCTGTCTGTGTTACGCAAATGTGGCTCTCCATGCCGCACAGCAGCAGCGTGTTGCGCTGGCCGGGCAGGCGCTTGAGCAGCGAGCAAAAGGCCTCGCTGCCGAAGCAGGAAAATAGAGCCTTGTCGACGGGATCGGTGCCAGCTAGCAGGGAAGCGACCTCGGGCACGGTTGGGCCGAGTCCTTTGGCGTATTGCGTACTCACCAGCGCGGGGATTTTCAGAATGCCGGCGGCGCGGATCAACAACTCCGCATTGCGAACGAGTTGCTCTTTTTGAAAAATCGGCGGGAGCAGCTTCTCTTGGATGTCGATCACTACGAGCGCACACTGCCCGGCCTCGAGCGGACGGCGAGCGAGTTCGGCGTAATCGGAAGTCTGTTGGCTGATCTCGGTGGCAATGGTCATGGGTTCTCTCAAGAGAAAGTTAGCATCTTTGAGAATTCTACTGCTGAAGCCGACGGGGTACGCCTATGCGTCATTGGTACGCTGGGTGCGCGTAAAAAAAGTTCTAACCGCAGTGACCGCAGAGAAAACCCGCGAAGAACGCCGAGAGCCGCGGGGTTGGAGAACGAGAACCAAAACGAGCTTAGTGTTGACCGCACTTCGGTGTGGACCATAGAATCAAAAAGAGCCCAATGTGTCGGGCTCTTCCAACTCTAGACTGCCCCCTCGTTCAACGGCAGGACAGCTGACTCTGGATCAGCATATCGGGGTTCGAATCCCTGGGGGGCAGCCAAAGTTCTTAGGGATTCAATGCTTTCAGATTCCCTTCTGTAACGATCCTGCCACAAGGCTTGCAGCCTTGCCACCAGGGAAGCCTAGGCTCGCGCTATTCCTCTTGCGGGAGATGACGTGTGCTGTGCGGTCCTGCGCGGTTGCTTCGATCTAAGAGCGGCCTGACGAACACCCTATCTCTTCAGTCACAAGATCCAGTGATCTCCCTCACATGTCGCGGTCGAAACGGGTGCTAAGAAAAAGGAGAACGAACGGCCCAAGTCCTCCGCATCGGAGAGCAGTCGATGTTGCGCTACATCGTTTTCCTTTCCTTCTACTTTCTATTCAGCTTAGCTAGCCTTGCTCAAGCACCTGGAGATCAGCCCTCAAGATCTCCGGAGAACAGCGCCGATCAACCCTCACGAGACAGTGTAGGTGGCCCTGCACAGGGAACAGCAGAGACCCGCGTTTCGGTGGCTCGTCTGCGCGTGCCGCCGAAGGCACGGCATCTCTACGAGAAGGCTGTGGATGCGTGGGGGAGGAAGGAGCCTGCCGAGGCACAACGGGATGTAGATCAGGCTTTGAAAATTGATCCGACGTACCCAGAGGCTCTGACTTTGTATGGGTTCATTCAAGCGTCACTTCAGCGGTGGAGCTCGGCGGAGGACGGCCTGGAGGCAGCGATCAAGAGCGACCCGAATTATTGGCCTCCCTACGTAATTCTGGCGAGCGTCTATAACACACAAGGACGCTATGATGAAGCGCAAGATGCCACACGGCATGCACTCTCGGCAGGTGCCAATACCTGGTCCGTGCAATACGAGATCGCGCGCGCCTTAATAGGCAAGGGAGAGTATAAAGACGCGCTGACGATTACTGACGAGGCGTTGCACTTGAAGCATGGGAGCCTGCTGCATGTGGCAAAAGCACACGCCCTGCTCGGGCTGCGAAGGTATCCGGAAGCAGCCACAGAACTGAGGGCCTATCTGCAGTATCAACCATCAGGAGAGGGATCGCAGGACGCCCACCATATACTGGAACGGCTTCAAGGGCTCGTGTCTCGATAGACAGCGAGCGACCGCAGTGCAAAGCGATCCACCCGGGGTCCGCTGTTAGCCAGTTGATTGGCGGATTTCTGATGGTGACGTATCGTGGCGGCTTCGGACGCAACTTTATTCGGTGACCGTCAGGCTGACCTGCGATGTTTCGGCTGAACTTGGTCCGATCATAAGGTCAATCGCTCCGGGCTCAACTGTGCGTTGCATATGTGCATCCAGAATCGAGAGTTGATCGGGGCCCACCTCGAAGGTGACGGTGGTCGAGGCGCCCGGTTCCAGATGCACCCGTTTGAAGGCGCGAAGGGCAATCACGGGCTGAACAATACTGCTCACGGGATGATGTACGTACATCTGGACGACCTGATCTCCCGCACGCGATCCAGTGTTGGTCACAGACACGGAAACCTTTGCGGTTTGTTTGGCGGAAATCCGGTCGCGATCGAGAGCCGGTTTGCCAATCGTGAAGGTTGTGTAGCTCAGTCCGTGCCCAAAGGGAAATAACGGACTGTTGTCGTTGAATACGTAGCCACGACGCGCTGCGGGCGTTTTGTAGTAGTACACGGGGAGCTGTCCGACATCGCGCGCAATCGTAACTGACAGGTGTCCCGAAGGATTGACGTCACCGAAGAGAACATCTGCGAGTGCGTTGCCGGTTTCCTGGCCCAGGTACCAGGCTTCTAGGATTGCGGGCACCTCAGACGTTAATTGCTCGATCGCGTATGCCTTGCCATTGAGCAGTACGGCGACCATCGGCTTGCCGAGCTTGGCAATCTCGTGGACCAATTCATTCTGGCGTCCAGGAAGCTCGATGGTGTCGGAATCACCGTAGGACGGTTTGGGCATCCCGATGTTTCCAATCGACTCCCGCGATACGGTCTCATTTCCGCCCAGCGCAAACACGATCAGATCCGCGGACTTCGCCCTCTCGACAGCCTCCTGCATGAGTTTCTGATCGGTTTCGTCTTTCGGGGCGATGTAGGGCATGATCGAATTCAGGTTCGGAGCGGTGTCGGGTTCGGAGATCTTGCAGCCCTCGGCGAACAGAACCTTCGTGCCGCTGCCCACCCTCTTCTGGATTCCATCGACGACTGAAACGTAGTAAGGCGGGAGACCGCTGTAACCGCCAAGCCGTTCTTTCTGACCGTTGGGGCCGATCACGGCAAGGGTCTTTATTCTGGCAGGATCGAGCGGCAAAACATTGTTCTTGTTCTGCAGCAGAACGATGGCTTCGTCGGCAACCTGGCGCGCAAGCTTGGCGTGATCTTTGTTACCAACCTCAGCCGCGGCTCTTTCTTCGTCCACGTAGGGCTGTTCGAACAGGCCAGCCCGGAACTTTGCCGACAGCACACGTTCTACCGCCTGGTTTAGTTCCTTCTCCGAGAGCTTGCCGTCCTTCACTGCGGCAACAAGCGCGGGATAGCCGGATGGCGTCGGCAATTCCATGTCGACTCCCGACTTGAACGCGAGCAGCCCTGCGTCAGCGTTGTTGGCTGCCAGATGCTGGAGTCCAGCAAGTTGCTCGACTGCGGTGTAGTCGGAGACAGTCAGACCCGTAAAGCCCCACTCCTTTCGCAGAATATCCTTTAAAAGCCAAGTGTTCGCGTGAGAGGGAATGCCGCCGTTATTCTCGTTGTACGAAGGCATGACGGATTCGATATGGGCATTCTTTACGACCTGCTCAAAGGGATAAAGGAACACGGCGCGCATGGTGCGCTCGGAGAAATCGTTCGGACCGACGTTGGTGCCGTTCTCGGGTTGTCCATGCACGAAGTGCTTGGCCGTCGCGAATACGTGATTCTGGTCCAGGCGGTCGCCGGTGCCTTGAAGGCCTCTGACAGCAGCCGTGCCCAACTGAGCTACCAGATAGGGATCTTCGGCATACATTTCCTCGACACGGCCGTAGCGGGGATCACGGCTCAAGTCCAGGACTGGTGCCAGAACGAGTGCATTTCCGGAAGCGCGGACTTCGAGGGCTACCGTCGCGAACATCTTCCCGAGCAACTCAGGATCCCATGTGCTACCCAGTGCCACCGCCGCTGGAAACGACGTTGCTCCGGTCGTCACCGCACCGTGGAGAGCTTCCCCGTGAAACAGGATCGGGATGCCGAGCCGCGTGTTCTTGATGACCCATGACTGAAGCAGATTTCTGTGCTGGGCGCTGAGGCGAGGATTGTGCGGACCACCTGTTCCCAGGAATTCATCAAGAAAGGCATAGGTACCAAGCCCATTGCCCGCGATCTTCTTGGCCATCGCCTCATTTACGTGGTCTCCTTCGATGGGCGACGGCACCTGAAAAGTGCCGAAGGGAGGCAGGGTCCAGCCGCTCTCCAGTTGCGCAACTTTCTCTTCGACAGTCATGCGGCCCAGCAGATCGCGAACCCGATCGGGAATCGGCGCTTTCGGATCCTTATAGAGCGCTTTGGCAGCTTCCTGCGACCAGCCCACGTTCGAAAAAATCGCCAACCAACAAAGAACAAGCAGTAAGGCTCTCTTCATATGAGGTTCTCCTTGCGGACGCAACGGACCCGCCCTAGCTACTTATCAAGAAACTGTTTCGCGAAGATGACATGTGCCGGATGGTACCTGGGCAGATTGATTTGACATTGGCCTCAATCTCGCTGGGATCATCAAACGTTGCAGTATAGATCAGGATCGCGGACTGCCAGAAGATCGGGAACCGCGCCGTCATCCCGTACGTATACCAAACCTGTCCCTAGCCACAAGGCGAGGCTCGGGTAAAATAGCTGCCTTCGGACGGAGTGTTCCCGAAATCTCAGGAGATTGCGAATGATTCGAAAAGTGTGTCTGTGGATGATTGCTTTGGCGGCACTGGCTCCGTGCCTGTCAGCCCAAAGCGTGGATGAGATTATGGCCAAGTATGTTCAGGCGCGAGGCGGAGCCGATAAGCTAAAGAGCGTGCAGTCGATCAAGACAACGGCCACCATGACGATGGGGCCGGGCATGGAACTGCCGGGAACCGTGATTCAGAAGCGCCCAAAGTTCGCGCGGTTGGAGTTCTCGGCGCAGGGGCTGACGGCGGTGCAGGCTTATGATGGCCAGAACGCCTGGCAGATCATGCCATTCATGGGGAAAAAGGATCCGGAGTTGATGGCTGCCGACGAAGCCAAGGAAACCGAGGAGATGGCCGATGTCGATGGGCCATTGGTGGACTACAAGAGCAAGGGCCATCAGTTAGAACTGCTCGGGAAAGAAAAAGTCGAAGGCACGGACGCCTACAAGCTGAAGCTCACCCTGAAGAACGGCGATGTGCAGACGATCTACCTCGACGCGGACTCTTTTCTGGAAATCAAAGAAGTAACCAAGCGCACGGTCCGCGGCACGGATCAGGAGGTCGAGGCGGCCATCGGCGATTACAAAGAAGTGAACGGGATGATGTTTCCTTTTGCCATTGAGAATGCCGTCAAGGGCAGCGATCAGAAGCAGAAGATTACGATCACCAAGATCGAGTTGAATGTCCCAGTGGATGATTCGGTTTTCAAAATGCCAGCCGCCGCCCCTAAGGCGGAGGCGCCAAAAGAGCAGCCCAAAAACTAGGGTCTGGATTATGGGCCTTCGCATGTTCTGCTGAAAGCCTCATGCCTAGATTGAGAGAAGAAAATCAAAATCCCCATCCTGTCCGGCTGAAATACGGCGGGACAGGGATGGGGCAGGCCTTCAGAACATTTGTTGAGAAACATTGCGAGTCATGCGATTTGCTTGCGAGGTGATCATGCGCAATCGTTCCCGTCTGCTTTTGGTCATTGGCTTCTTCTTTTTTGTTGCACTTGCCCTTTCCGCGCAGGAGGTCACGCTTGATTCCGACATGATCAGCGGTCTGCCGATTCGGGCGATTGGTCCGGCCGTCATGGGCGGGCGCATTGCCGACATCGCCGCCGTTCGCGAAGCGGCTCGGCTCACGATTTACGTTGGTTCGGCGAGCGGCGGCGTGTGGAAGTCGGTGGACGGCGGCACTACCTTCAAGCCGATCTTCGATAAGGAGCGATCGCTCTCGATCGGCTCGATTGCCATCGATCCCGAGAATTCCAAGACGGTGTGGGTGGGCACGGGCGAATCGTGGGTGCGCAATAGCGTTTCAGTGGGCACGGGTGTCTACCGCTCGCGCGATGGCGGTGAAAACTGGGAGTCGGCTGGATTGCCTGATTCTGAGCACGTCAGCCGCATTCTCATCCACCCCAAGGAGAGCAATACGGTGTATGCGTGCGCTCTCGGTCACCTGTGGAATTCCAACACCGAGCGCGGCGTTTACAAGACAACCGATGGCGGCAAGACATGGAACAAGGTCCTGTACCGCAATGATGGTACCGGCTGCGCCGAGATGGCCATGGACCCGCAGGATGCGAACGTCCTCTATGCGGCGATGTGGGATGTACGACGGGAGCCGCACAATTTCCGGTCGGGCGGTCCGGGCAGCGGACTATTCAAGAGCACCGATGGAGGCGCGACCTGGCACGAAATGCGGAAGGGGCTGCCCGAAGGAGATCTGGGACGGATCGGGATCGGCATCGCAGCGAGCAAGCCGTCGCGTGTCTACGCTGTGGTCGAAGCGAAAAATCATACGGCGTTGTTCCGATCCGACGATGCCGGTGAGAGTTGGGCCGAAGTTAACAGTTCGTTTAACGTGAGCGGGCGGCCGTTTTACTTCGCGCGGCTGGCGGTTGATCCCAAAAACCCCGATCGTGTGTACAAGCCGGGATTCTTTCTGACGGTGAGCGAGGACGGGGGCAAGAGCTTCAGCGCCGCGTTTTCCATGCGCGAGGGCGACTCGGCAGGCGTGCATAGCGATCTGCACGCGCTCTGGATCAATCCGGAAAATCCCGACCAGTTGCTGGTGGGAACTGACGGCGGCATTTATCAGTCACTGGATCTGGCAACGCACTGGCGTTTTCTGGCGAACCTTCCCGTTTCGCAGTTCTACCACGTCAGCTATGACATGGCCGACCCGTACAGCGTTTACGGCGGGCTGCAGGACAATGGCACCTGGATGGGCCCGTCGCGCGTAGTGGGGGGAATCGCCAACCGGCATTGGCGCGTCATCGGAATGGGAGATGGATTCTGGGCATTCTCTGATCCGGCTGATTCCGACTACGCATATGTCGAATACCAGGGAGGGATGATCTCGCGTTTTCGAAAATCAACTGGAGAGGCGAAAGATATCAAGCCACTGCCGCGGCCCGGAGAACCGGACTTCCGCTTCAACTGGAATGCACCCATCCATACAAGTCCGAATCAGCCCGGGACGATTTACCTCGGCGGACAATTCCTATTCCGTTCGCGGGATCACGGTGAATCCTGGGACCGAATCTCGCCCGACCTGACGACCAACGATCCCGCGCGGCAGCATCAGGAAATGTCCGGGGGACTAACCATCGACAATTCCGATGCCGAGAAGTACGAGACGATCTACACGATCGCGGAATCTTCCAAGGACGCGAACGTCATCTGGGTGGGGACCGACGATGGCAATGTGCAGATCACCCGCGATGGCGGGAAGCACTGGACTAATGTGGTCAGGAATGTCCCTGGCCTGCCGCCAAACACGTGGGTCTCAACGGTCGAAGCGAGTCACTTCGATCCGGCGGCAGCGTATGCGACGTTTGATGGACACGCTGCCGGTGACATGAAGACGTACGTCTACCGCACAACAGACTACGGCAAGACCTGGACCTCTCTGGTGACTCCCGAGCTGAATGGTTACGCACACGTGGTCCGCGAAGACCTGGTGAACAGAAGCCTCTTGTTTGTCGGGACCGAGTTCGGACTTTTCCTTTCCATTGATGGCGGAGCACATTGGGCGCAGTTCAAGGGCGAGTTGCCAAACGTTGCGGTGCGTGACCTGGCGATTCATCCGCGCGAATCGGATCTGCTGGTGGCGACGCATGGGCGCGGCATCTACATTCTTGATGATCTGACTCCAATTCGGGCGCTCACTCCGGAGATTCTGGCCAAGGATTTTGCCGTTCTTCCGGCGCGCGCATCGGTACTCACGTTGCCTGCGAGCGAGCAGCGGTTCGATGGAGATGCCGAGTTCGCCGGACGTACGCTGCCCGAGGCCGCATCGATCGTGTACTACCAGAAGAAGCGCCATATTTTCGGCGATCTGAAGGTCGAGATCTACGACGACAAGGGAACGCTGCTCACCTCACTGCAAGGAGACAAGCGCAAGGGTTTGAACCGGCTGCCGTGGCCGGAGCGGGCGAAGCCACCAAAGATGCCGCCAGCAGCCGGGTTGGTCGAAAACGAGTTCGTCTTCTATGGGCCGCAAGTGCCCGAGGGGACATACACAGTCAAAATCTCGATGGGCAAGGAGACGTATTCTTCCCAGATCAAGCTGGTGCCGGATCCGCGATCAAAGAGCACGGCTGCGGACCGCGCGTTACAGCACAAGACGGTGATGCAGCTTTATGACATGCTCGGGCAACTGACTTTCATTGTAGATTCGACCAATGATCTGCGGGACCAGGCGCGTCAACGCGCCGTCAGTGCGACGGATTCTACGCTGAAAGATCAGCTCACTGGCCTGGTACAGAAGCTCGAAGATTTTCGCTCGACACTCGTCTCGGTGAAGGAGGGTGGCATGATCACGGGCGAGAAGAAGCTGCGTGAGAGACTGGGCGAGTTGTATGGTGGAGTTAACGGGTACAGCGGACGTCCGACGCAGTCGCAAATCGAAAGCACAATCGCGTTTCAGAAGAAGCTGGACGAGGCGTCGAGCCAGTTCCAGTCCATCACCGGAGCAGTTTTGCAACCGATTAACGCGGGTCTGCAGGGTAAGAACCTGGAGCCTCTCAAACCAATGTCACGAGAGGACTGGGAGAAAAAGCGGAGGTAGCCGGCAGATTGGCAATCAAAAGCTGTCATCCCGAGCGACGTATTTTGCCGCGGACGTAACTATTCAACTCGCCCCCAGCGCGCGTGCGATTCCCAGCTGCATAGGTCCTGAGGCCTGTAAAATGCGCAGGCCTCACGATGACAGGAAATACTTTCATTGTCCGAGCACAGTGATGATGACGGTCCGTTGTCGCCCACGGACGTCGCATTCGAGATGAAAGATCTGTTGCCAGGTCCCGAGAATGAGCCTTCCATCAGCGATGGGCACCGTCACTGACGGACCCAGAAGGGTGGCCTGCAGGTGGGAATGGCCGTTGCCATCGTGCCACGCTTGTTCGTGGCCATAGTTGCGACTGGGCGGAATCAGTTTGTTCAGGATTGCCGGCATATCGGCCCGCAGGCCGGGTTCGAATTCGATGGTGCCGATCGCGGCAGTGCTTCCCACGTTGAATACGTTCACGATCCCCGTCCGGACGCCGGAATCGGCGACAGCTGTCGCGACTTGGTCCGTCAGGTCATGCATATCCCCATGGCCTCGGGTGGTGACTGAAATCTGGTGTTGAGAGCTGGTTTGCGGGCGGTTCGCCACTCGTTCCTCCGTTCCAGAGTTGGGCAGTTTGATCCTCCCGTTTAAGCGAACCATGAATTCGGCGATCGGGCCGGAACCGATTACCCCGGTGCTGAACTTTGCTCCCATAGGTTGAAAAGCTACTGAAAAATAAGGTAGCTTTAGCTATTTTCTCCTCCCCTGTGGCAGACGGATCTGTCTGTCGCCGGTCAAGGTCCCATAATTTCGATGGCCGGAAAAAGAGTCGGGCGTCATGGGGCAGCGCGTGTGATCTGCACGTTTATGCGCGCAATTTGGCCTGCCACGCTAGCGTGGACTCGACAGGGGATAGTTCGTTCCTGAAGGAGGGGTGAGATGGGGTTCTCCAAAGGTCTGCTCATTCATTTTGCGCACAAGCGCCGACCGTGGCTGGTGCTCGGTGTGGTGTTGATCAGTCAGAGCGTGATGTGTGCTCAGCCGGCGCAGACGGTGACCGTGGACCAGGCAACCATGCAGGCGCTGCTGAAGCGAATCGACCAACTGGAAGCCCGAGTGGAGCAGCTCGAGGCGGCACAGCACCAGTCTGTGTCCGTGGCGGCAAAGATGGAAGCGCCGCAACCGGTATCGAGCGGCGCGGCGGCGCATGGGACGTCCCCTCAGGCCACCCAGGAGCATGAGGCCGAACCTTCCGAGCGCAGCGAATCCGAGCGCATGGACGTGAGCAAGACTCTGCTGCGTATCCGTGGATTTGGTGACGTTAATTTCCACGGGGACAACTATCATCCCGCGGGACTTCCCAGTGACAAGAATGCTTTTACTCTCGGTCAGCTCAACCTCTTCGTGACTTCCGACATTTCCGACAAGTTCAAGTTCCTGGGGGAAATTGTTTTTGAGGCGGGTCCTGACAATATTTATGGAGTAACAAGGGGGACCGAGAACTCGTTCGGTGTGGACGTCGAACGTTACCTGCTCACTTACTCGCACAATGAGTATTTCAATCTCTCCGCCGGACGCTATCACACGGCGATCGGTTATTACAACACGGCATATCACCACAGCACGTGGCTACAGACGACGACCGGACGGCCACTCCTGTTTGAATTCGAAGATCGAGGGGGCATCCTGCCGATTCATAACGTCGGACTGGAAGCGTATGGGAGTATCCCTTCGGGGTCGCTTGGACTGCACTATGTCGCCGAGGTAGGAAATGGTCGAGAATCGCGCTCTCCACTCACCGAGGAACCGGTCCAGAACGTCGTCGATGACTCGAACGGCAAAGCCGTTAACTTCGAGCTCTTCGCGCGGCCACCGCAGATCCCCGGATTACAGGTCGGATTCTCCGTGTACCGGAATAAGTTGGTCCCAGAATCCTTACCTGTGACTGTTGGCGAGACGATCCTGGCGGCTCATGCGGTCTACACCACACCCACTTTCGAGTGGCTCAATGAGGCTCTGGTGGTACAGCATACCCCTGAGGGAGGGCACACTTACCAGACCCCGGGGTGGTATAGCCAGATTTCGAAGCGATTCGGCTCATACCGGCCCTACTTCCGATATCAGTACATCAACGCCAGCCCGAACGAACCGATATTCCCTGATATAGCACTGCGCGCCGGACCATCGGTGGGCTTGCGCTATGATGCCAGCGAGTCGGTGGCGCTGAAACTGCAGTATGACTATACGTCCCTGCGGAACCAGCAGGCCATTCAGGGATTACAGGCGCAAGTGGGATTCACATTCTGAACCGGGGACGATGATCCGCTACCCTGTCATCATCGGGACGATTCTGACGGCGGCTGCTCTCATCGGGCCGACGCCGCAGTCGAGCGTGAAGGCTGCCCCACCGAAGGAGGGGCTAGCCATCATTGTGAACCGTGAGAATCCCGTCGAGAATCTTTCGATGGCGGAGCTGCGCACCGTATTTTTGGGCGAGCGCAGCCATTGGCCCAATGGGCGCAGAATTACGATAGTCATGATGGAGCCGGGGCAGTCAGAGCGAGAAGCCGTGGTGCGCGACATCTGTCGCATGAGCGAGTCTGATTTGCGCCGCCGGTATCTGCAAGGACTGCTGACGGGCGAGGTGCTCGTGTCCCCCAAAACGCTATCCAGCCCGGTTGGCGTGCGCAAGTTCGTATTCAACGTGCCGGGAGCCATCGGCTACGTACGGCCTGAAGATTTGGACGACTCGGTGAAAGTCGTTCGCATCGATGGGCGTCTTCCGAGCGATGCCGACTATCCCCTAAAGATTGAAGAGCGCTCGGAGAGGTAGCATGAGCGATCGCGAACAACTCACTACGCATGAAGGGGCGGCGACGTTTGCACCGCGCATGGGGAGAAGTCCGGCATTCTTGACGCGGTATAGCTCGGCGCTCTTCTTGCTGTTACTGATCGGGCTGGAGGCCGGCGTGGTGCGTTTCGTGATCCGCGATGTGCGCTCCGCGAATAACGAAGTGCAGAGGATGTATGCCTCTTCAGTGCTCGGCTTGCATCGCATTGGCAGCCTGCAATATGACGCTCAAGAGACACGGCGCAGTACCCTCTATGCGCTGACGACGAACGACAGCAATCTGCAGGTTATCTACGCCGATCAGTCGCGAGAGGCCGATGCGCGGGTTACCGGAGGAATCGCCGCGTATCTGCAGCAGGCCCAATTGCCGCAGGAGGTCGAACTGGGGCACCGTCTGGAGCAGGATTGGAAGGCCTATCTGGCGGCCCGCAACGAAGTCCTGGGAACGATCCTCGAGGGCAGCGTCAAAGAGGCGGTCGCGTACGATCTGGCGCAGGGAGTGCCCTTATTTGACCGGGTGCGCCGGGACCTGGAAGAGACCGAGCGTCTCTACGACGAGCAAGCCTCGCAACGGCTCGCGAACGTAGCGGCGCTGGCGAACAAGACAGTAATACGGCTGGTGACAGTGCTCGGGGTAACGGTTCTGGTCGCTGGCGTTTTCGTATGGGTGCTACAGAAGGACAAAATGGCCAGCACAATGCAGATGGCGAAAATGCAAATGGATTTCGCTGCCTCGGTCTCGCACGAGTTACGGACCCCGCTGGCGGTGCTTTGCTCTGCGGTAGACAATATTGCCGACGGCGTCGTGAGCGGAAAAGAACAGTTGGCCAAATATGGGGCGGTGATTCGTAACCAGTCGCGCCAGATAAACGGGCTTGTGAATCAGGTCATCCTGTTTGTTTCCACGCAGGACAGCAAAGGCTTCTATACGCTGCAGCCGCTGGCGGTGTCGCAGATTGTCGAGGCCGCTGTGATGGGCACTACGGAATTGATTCGCAAGGCCGGATTTACGTTGGAACAGCATGTCAGCCCGAATTTACCGAAGATCATGGGCGATCCGTCGGCGCTCTCGCAATGCCTGCAGAACCTGATTACTAATGCATTGAAGTACGGCGATCAGGGGCGGTGGATCGCGATCCGCGCCAGTGAAGAAGGGTCCAAAGATCATCGCGAGATTCGGATCTGCGTGCAGGATCGCGGCAAAGGGATCGACCGCGCAGAACTGCATCACATTTTTGAGCCGTTCTATCGCGCCAAGGCGGCGGTAGCGGGGCAGATTCACGGGACGGGATTGGGATTGCCCATTGCGAAGAGTCTGGCGGAGGCGATGGGCGGGCGTATTTCAGTGACCAGTGAAGTCGGTGTCGGTAGCATGTTTACACTGCATTTGCCCGTCATGCAAGAACTTGGTGAACAAAGGGCGACTGTGGGAAGGACCGTAGCGCATCTATGAACGAAAGCATTCTGCTGGTGGAAGACGAAGAAGGACTCCGGATGACTCTGAGCGACCGCCTCCGTAGTGAGGGCTATGCAGTGGACTTTGCTGCGGACGGCGACGAGGGTCTGAATAAGGCAACCACCCTCCCATTTGACCTCATTATTCTCGACATTATGCTTCCCAATCGTAGCGGGCTCGATGTTTGCCGCGATGTGCGTGTCGCCGGACTGGCCACACCGATTCTGTTGCTGACCGCGCGGGACCAGATTGCTGACAAGGTAATTGGCCTGAAACTCGGCGCCGACGACTATGTCACCAAGCCCTTTGACACTTTGGAATTGATGGCGCGCGTCGAGGCGCTGCTGCGGCGTTCCCCGGGCCGCCCGACTCATCCCGTGCTGCACTTGGGCCCATTACGCATGGACATACGGGCTACGGAAGTGACTCGCGACGGCAAGGAAGTTCCGCTCTCTGCCAGGGAGTTCCAGCTATTGCGGCATTTTATGGAGCATCCGGGGGCGACGCTCTCCAGAAGCGAACTGCTACAGGAAGTTTGGGGCTACGAAGACGGAACTTTCACGAGAACAGTGGACGTGCACATTGCCAGTTTGCGGCAGAAGCTGGAGAGGGACCCCAAACATCCGGAACTGATCTTGACCGTGCCGGGCATGGGTTACAAACTCAGAGTGTGAGCCGACGGCGAGCGGCGATTCAGTGCTTCCTTATGTTGTGCAGGGCCGACTCTACTTTTCGCTGGTGTTCCTCCGTGTACCACGCAGGCGAGTAGTCTTCCAGAAGATCACGCAGCTCGGAGAGAATCTCCGTCAGATGCTTACGCTGAGATAATGTTTTGTGTCCGTCGTCCGGTGAAACACTGCGGGCGGCAGCCTTATGCAAAGTGCGGTTTCCCGTCTGTCCCATTACGATCAACATCGTCGCTCCCCTCTTTCGGATAGTAGAAGTGCTCTTTTCACTGGGCTCAGGCTTGCGTCACAGAGCCCCCCAGGGGAGAGTCTTTCTACGACTATTTAACCCTAGTGAAATAGAGATGGCGGCAAAAAGCCTGTAACTGAGCTGTAAATTCCTTGTAAGCCCTTGACATGTCTGGTTCTCCTGCTTCTGGGCGATGCGGAGGTCGTCACATCCTCACTCGGACACCGTTTTCACCGTAAGTGATGAGCATCACAGCACATCTTGGTGGTTGGCCGGTACTCTGTTCACGTTCAGACACGATTTGTCGGAGTCCGAGACAGCTGCGTTCCTCGTAGCTGGCGAGCTCTCCCAGCTCTCGGCCTGAGGGCAAAAACTGTGAATCCAACCTCGAGTAGAGATCGTTCTTTCCTGCATTTCTTGCGGAGAGTTCCGCAGGATATTCGGTTTAGCTGGAAACTTTTCCTCTCCAATAGGAAGTTCGCGCTGGTAGCTGCGTTGACACTCGGCTTGGGTATCGCCGTCAACGCTACGGTGTTCAGCTGGATTGACAATGTTTTGTTGCACCCTTACCCGGGAGTCAGCGATACTCGTGGGCTCGCGCTCATTGAGACGATCACTTTCAGCGGGGAACATCTGGTCGCGACGTCTTACGTGGACGTCCGCGACTACCGCGATACCCTGAACCTTATCTCGGATCTGGCAATCGGACGCTTCACACCACTGACGCAGGGACTGGAGGGTAACGCGGACCGGGCCTGGGCTGAGCTGGTGTCGGCGAACTACTTTGACGTGCTGAGGGTAAAACCCATCCTCGGCCGCTCTTTTCTTCCAGAAGAAGGTGCCGACAAGCCGGGCGCATTTCCTGTGACCATTATCAGCTACCGAATGTGGCAGAGCCGGTTCCACGGCGACCCTAACATTTTGGGCAAGCAAATCCGTTTGAATCGGCACCAGTTGACGGTCATTGGTGTAGCTCCTCCGAACTTTCGCGGCACGACGGTTGGCCTGGTTTATGACGTCTGGATGCCGATCACGATGGCCAGCGAGATGGGAGCGGGGCCAACGCTCAGTTACCGTGGATGCCGCGACCTGACCTCGACCGTTGTGCGGCTGAAACCCGGCGTCACGCTCGATCAGGCGCAAGCAGAAGTCAGTGCACTGGCGAGGCGGTTGGCCGCAGCTTATCCCGAAACCAACCGGGGAGTGGATGCGATTGTGGTGCCGGTGTGGGCGGGGCACCTGGGCGCGCAAGGAATTCTGCTGAAGCCACTGCAGATCTTGATGGCGGCATGCGTTCTGCTGCTGGTCATCGTGTGTGCCAACGTTTCCAATCTGTTGTTGTCGCGCGCGGTGTCGCGACAAAAGGAGTTGGGTCTGAGGCTGGCTTTTGGTGCCGGAAGACTCCGCCTTGTGCAACAGTTGCTGACGGAGACATTCGTGCTCTCCGCGGCGGGCGCAGCCGTCGGAGCTCTCTTGATGATCTGGATGCAGAATTCCCTGAATCGATTACTTCCCCAGGTGGATTTCCCCTTTGATCTGCAGGGAGGATTCAGCATTGCGACGCTGGGTTTTGCCGTCCTCATTGTGGTGGTCGTTACGGTAGCGGCAGGACTGGTTCCGGCCCTGCTTTCCATTCGCGGCAACTTGAGCCAGACTCTGAACGAAGGCGGGCGTAGCGGGATTGGCGGATCCAGAACGCACCGTCTCAGAGGGATGCTGGTTGGCGTCGAGGTCGCGCTGGCGATGGTGGCCTTGATCAGCGCGGGACTATTTCTGCGCAGCTTCGGCAATGCCAGCCGCATCGCCCCCGGATTCAATACGAAGAATGTTTCCGTGTCGCAATTCTATTTGTCGAACGCCGGTTACACGGCTCAAGAACAGCGGAGCTTCTGCCGGCGATTACGCGAGCGCATGGAGTCAGTTCCTGGAGTCGTGGGAGTGACGTATACCGATTTCGTGCCGCTGACGTCGCCGGGCAGCAGTCCTCAGGATCAGGTTGTCATTGAAGGCTACGTGCCCGCGCCGAATGAGCAAATGTTGTTGCATCGCGCCACCGTTCCTCCGGGATACTTCGATTTCATGGGCATTCGCATGCTGGAAGGACGCGATTTTAGCGAGCGTGATGAGGGCGGAGCCACCGTTGCGTTAATCGTGAATGAGACGTTCGCACGGCGTTTCTTTGGCGACTCAACGCCAATTGGCAGGACCGTGCAATTTGGCGGTGCCAATGCCACCATTGTTGGTGAGGTGAGGGATAGCAAGTACGACAGTCCGATGCAGCCGCCAGAGCCTTATTTCTATCTGCCTTTCGGACAATGGTTCGCGCCGGGGCTGAATTTCTCCGTGTTGATCAAGACGGTCGGGGATCCCATGGCTGTAATTCCGGATCTTCGCCGGGAAGCGCTCGCGCTCAACCAGGACGCTTTCTTCCGCTCCATTTCTCTGGAGGATGCCATAGGATTTTCGCTCTATCCCCAGAGAGTGGCTGCCATGTTGCTGACGGCAACGGCGGTCTTGTGCTTGCTTCTGGCGGCGCTCGGGTTGTACAGCGTAATGAGCTATGCAATCAGCCAACGCACGCAGGAATTTGGGGTTCGCATCGCGTTGGGCGCCAGCCGGTTCAAAGTCCTTCAGTTGGTGACTCGCGAGAGTATTTTGTTGACGGTTCCGGGACTCTTGCTCGGGATTGTGGTGGCGGTCATAGCCCTTCGCTTCTTCCGCAGCATGCTGGTGGGGGTGAGTCCGACCGATCCGCTAACGTTTGTCGCCGCGGCAGCGTTTCTCATCATGTTAGCTTTGTTGGCCAGCTATCTGCCGGCAAGGCGGGCACTGCGAATCGATCCGATTATCGCGCTCAGGTGCCTGTGAGTCTCTGACCGCGGACTGATGGTTCAGGGTATCCTGTTTCGGAAATTCTCTTGAAACTATGAAATGGATTGGGAGTATTGTCGTATCTTTTCTTGCGGCTGCGACTTTGATGAGTCAAACCTATCCAGGAGCTTATCCGGAAACAGAGATCTCCAACGATGTGCTGCGCGTAACGATCTACTTGCCGGACGCTGAAAAGGGTTTTTACCGTGGGATGCGGTTTGATTGGGCTGGCGTGATCGCCAGCGCCGTGTACAAGGGGCACAGCTATTTCGGGCCATTCTTCGAAAAATTCGACCCCTCGGTTTCGGATGTCGAGATCGGCAATCCGGTGGTTGCGGGAATCGCCAGCGCGGCCAGCGGTCCGGTTGAGGAGTTCATCGGAGCGGATGAGAGTGTTCTCGGATATTCAGATGCCAGGCCCGGGCAGGCGTTCTGCAAGATCGGCGTAGGTGCTCTGCGGAAGATCGACAACAGCCCGTACAGTTCCTATGTCAACTATCCGATTGTCCATGGCGGGAAGCGCTCGGTAAAGAGTGCGCCTGACTGGATTGAATTCACGCAGCAGGTGGACTGCGGCTCAGGATACGGATACGACTACACGAAGACGATTCGACTCGCAAAAGCCGAGCCTGTCATGACGATCGAGCACCGCTTGGTCAATCAGGGATCGAAGGTGATCGAAACTCGAGTTTATGATCACAACTTTCTGATCATTGATCAACAGGGGCCAGGGCCAGCCATCGAAATCACTTTTCCTTTTTCACCCAAGCCCAACAAACCATTGGATCCGCTGGCTGAAGTTCACGGGAAGCAACTTTTGTTCCCGAAAATTCTGAAGGGCAGTGACACTTTTTATGGCGAATTCACCGGATTTGCAAGGAGCGCCATGGACTACTACATCCGCGTGGAAAACAGGAGTACGGGCGCCAGAATCGAGATCATGGGCGACCGGCCGTTGGTGAATCTGGGCGTGTGGGCGGTGCGAACCGTTGTAGCGCCTGAGCCCTACATCGAACTCAATATCCCCCCGAAGCGAGATTTCACCTGGAAATACATATACAGGTTTTCGGTGCGGTAGACGTACAAAAACAAGTCTCTACACAATCCGGCTGCGTTGTATGCTGTAGCCTCTCGACCTGATTCTCATGAGCCATCGACGATCGATATCCCCTGCTCACATTGTCTTCCTGATTGTTCTTTCGCTTTCAGCGTTCGCCAAAAACGGCATGCACGTGGTGGTTGTGCCTGTCGCGAACATGTATTCGAAGCCCACCGAGAAGGTGGATGTGGTCTCACAGGCGATCTACGGCAATAATGTGCGGCTGATCGAGGCTCGTGGCGAATGGTCGAGGATCGAGACGGCGGACCACTATCGGGGATGGACGCCGAGCCGTCATCTGCGAATCGTTCTCGCCGGCAACGGCTACGCGAGCGCGGGTTCAACTGTGCAGGTCGAGAGCCTGTTCGCGAACATTTACGCAGAGCCTGATGTCACAAAGCACAAGCCCGTGCTTACCATTCCATTCGAAGTCAAACTGGAGGTTGTCGCGGAGACCCCGAAACCCAAGGGCTCGCCGGAATCGCATGAGGGATGGATTCACGTTCGGCTTCCGGGGATGACCAATGCGTGGATTCAGGCTGGTGATGTCGCTTTGGATCCGAAGCCGCTGAGCATTCCGGAGTCGATTGAGTTAGCCAAGCGATTTCTGGGCCTGCCTTATTTGTGGGGCGGGCGCTCCAGCTTCGGATACGACTGCTCCGGTTTCACGCAGATGCTGGTGCGGGCTCGCGGCCTCGAAATGCCCAGAGACGCCGATAAGCAGGCTGCGTGGAGTGGAGTCGTACGGGTTCAACGTAACGATTTGCAGCCCGGAGACCTGCTGTTCTTTGGATCCTCGGAGAAAGACATCAATCACACGGGAATGTACATTGGCGATGGGCAGTTCATTCAGGCCAGCACCAATGATCACCCTGTAGTTCAAATCGGACGCCTGAACGACGAGCCCTGGACGCGAATCCTAGTGGCTTGTCGCCGCGTGAAACCGGTCCAGCCCAGCGGTGTAAAGGCCGAAGCCGCACTCACTCGAGGGGTATCGGAGTTGAGCGATCGCGCTCAATAGTCTGACTTCCGCTAACGCCGATCAGAACGGGGGGAGATATTTTCCGTCGCGGATTATCCGCTATAGAGTGCAAATTGCAAATGTTCACAGAGATTCTGGGAGCAATGCGACAGTTGCCTAATCTGCTATAGAGTACTATACTCCGGCCGACCGAAATTTCTGTGGTATGGAGTGTTCGTATGGCAAAGAATTCTCTCCCGCGCCTGCTCCTTGTGCTGACAATTGGCTCGCTCATATTGCCCGCGTTCTCCCTTCCATCATTTGCCCAGGAAAAAAAGATCCTTGGAGGATATTTCGAAGAGTGGAGTATCTACTACGCCGGCTATAACATTGCGAATCTGCAAGAGAACGGAGTGGCCGACAAACTGACGCACTTGTTCTATGCGTTTGCCAATGTGACCACCACTCCGGCGCCTGGCTGCTCCATCGCGGACTCCTGGGCCGACTATCAGACACCCTATCTGCCAAGTGTAAGCGGCATTCCGTACAGCGGACCGATGTATGGAAACTTCGCCGCGATCCAGCAACTGAAACAACTGCATCCGAAATTGAAAGTACTGATGTCGATCGGTGGTGCCTCAGCGGCAAATACAGCAGCCTTTGTTGCCGCTGCCAGCACTGCGGCCGGCCGTCGGGCTCTGGTCTCGTCCTGCATCGACATGTTTATCAACGGCAATGTTGCTCCTGGGATCACTGCGCCGGGCTTGTTTGATGGGTTCAATATCGATTGGGAGTATCCGACCGCGAGCGATACGCGGAGCTTCACAGCGCTGCTCGCCGAGTTCCGCAATCAATTGAAAGCCCTCAGCGCGACCACTGGCAAGAAATACGAGATGTCGTTTGATGGGCCAGCCGGACCGCAGAATTACGTCAACATCGATCTGAAGGCCGCGGCCAGGCAGGTCGATTTCATCACAGCTGAGGGATACAACTACGCCGGTTCCTGGGATACACAGACTAACCACGCTTCGCCGCTTTTTGATTCGAAGAAGAATCCGCTGTACGGGCAGCGTTTGGATATCGACGATACCGTCAACGCTTATCTCAAGGCGGGCGTTCCGCCGCGAAAGTACGTCGTGGGATTGCCGCTCTACGGAGCAGGTTGGACCGGCGTGCCCGACGTCAATCACGGGCTCTACCAGAATTCCACAGGGCCGTCGCCCGTCTACCTGGCAGATGGAACGGCGCTATGCCCCGATCTGAGCGGCAACGTGGCGGGCTGCGACACGCTGCTGACTCCGGGCGTCGCGACGTATGCGACCTTGGCCAGTCTGGCCAGCGATGGATACAGTGTGAGCTTTGATGCGCGGAGAGTCGCTGCCACGCTTTATGATCCTTCCACCTCGACTCTCTACACCTACGAAAATCCGTTCACGATGTACTTGAAGATGCTGTACATCGACTTGAGAGGACTGGGCGGTGCTGACGTGTGGGCACTAAAAGACGACGATGCCAATGGAACGATGGTGAAAACCATGGCCAAGGGCCTAGGCGAGTGAGAGAAGAAATAGAGACGGGGGAATTCTTGTCGAAGCGGCGGCAAACTCCTTGGGTTTGCCGTCGCAGCCGAAGGCGCCTTGCACAACACTGGTGGTCTCTCTGCCGGGGCAGAAAAAGCCTTAGTGTCCGCTCAATGTAGGCCGTACTGGTGAACCTGTCGCAGGCTGCGCCGGTGCGGCCTCGGTTTTCTCCGCGGCCTGGGCGCCGGCAGCAGCCGCCATCGCGTTCCCTTTCTGCGCTGGAACAGGCTGCTTGCCGCAGAGTTCGATGACTTCAGCGATGCGTTGTGTTTCATGCTGCATGGCCATCTGCCAGCTATGCAGCGCCTCTTTTTCTTTGGCGACTTGATCGAGATTGGACTGAACGCGCTGCGCGTAATGCGCGCGGATCTTCTCCATTTCTTCCTCAATCTTGCAGTTGTCCTTTGCCTTCCGGGCCTCGAAGTCCTCCAGTTGCTTGACTTGAGAGGCCTCGTAGGCGGTGAGTGCGTTCTGGCGGCGTGTGGCGTCGGTGAGCAGTTCATCGGGAGAAATGCCGGCCGCATCCAGCGCCATGAGGACGGAGGCCCGTTTGGCATCACTGGAGAGATCACGCAACCGGTCGCTGTTGAGCATGTCGACGATTTTGTGGATCCCGTAGCCGCCACCGGGACTCATGATCCCGGACGCGCGGTAGATGTCGTCATAGCCTAGCAATTCGCCGCGTGGGCCGCTCGGAGTGGGTTCGGATTGGCTGGACTTGTTCACTGGAGCCTCCATGACTCTGGATTTTGTGGGCGCGCCTTCGTCCTGTTTAGGGCCATCCTGCTTACGGCGCCAGAAGTGGGGAAAGATCGTTTTGGGTTCCATAACTTTCCTTTCGGGGCGCGGGGACGTGCCCGGGGTGTGAATTGCGGTCCGCGCATGTGAAGCCGCAGGGACAGCGCTTACGGGCGGAAGCCGTTGGGCCTGTGTTGACGGTTCCGAGCGCGCACTCTTCGATACAGGTATCCGGAGCGAGCTTGCTAAGGCCGGAACGGGAGGTGCCGCAGTTCTTTGGTTGGCTGCAACTGCAGCTTCCGTTTGTTTGGCCGAGTCGGATGGAGTCGGGGGAGCCGCAGCCTTCCTGGTCGAAATACCATGCTCGCGGCGTACACCTAACAGAAAGTCCCCGCCATCGCGGCGGCAGTTCCGCGCAATGGCCGAAAACTCCTCGCGGTGCCACTTGATGGTAAGCCGGGATCCAATGGCCACCGGTCGCTTGAGCCGGATACACGCTCCGCATTTCGAGGTATCTTCCAAGATGGCGGGTACACGAAAGGACGTACCGCCGCCGTCCTCCCAGGTGATCTCAGCCACCGCCCACATCACTTGCCGTGGCTCGATGTAGCGCCCGTCCATGCCATCTGTATCGGCAATCGCGCGCGAGAGTTTAGGGGGTGCGCGTCGGAGTTATTTGGTAAACAGGCGCATCAATCCTGTAGCCCGCAGATCGGGAGAGAGGAAGTGCCGGTGAGGTGACCCTGCCGCGGCGGTCAGGGCTTCGGCCGCGAGATACCCGCTGCGCACGGCGCCCTCCATGGTGGCGGGCCAGCCGGTGGCGGTCCAGTCGCCCGCCAGAAATACTCGGGACCATGGTGTTACCGCAGTGGGGCGATGGGCATCGATTCCTGGACGCGGCGAGTAAGTGGCATTCACCTCTTTGATCACCGTCGATTTGACCAGGTTCGCGTCGCGTGCGGCGGGGAAGAATTCCCGAACTTCGCTTAGGGCGAGGTCTACGATCTCGGATCGTGATTTCTCGATCAGGTTTTTCGAGGAGCTGACGACCAATTCGATATAGCTGCCTCCGCCAGTCCCATTCCCATTTTGCATCCGCATGGGCTGCAGGCGCGATTTATGAAACATCCATTGAATCGTGCGATCGAGGAGCACGGCGTGATCGAGATCAGAGATCTGGCGGTCAAACCAGAGGTGAATGCCGGTGATCGGCGAATTGACGAAGTGTGAAATCTTCTCGCGAATGGGAGTGCCTTCAGAACTCGCGGGCAGAACAGAGTCGAGGGCATCGAAGGGAAGAGCCAGCACCAGATAGTCGAAGTTTTCTTCGGGCTCTGCGGCATTGCCGCGTATCCGCACTTTTACGGCTGACGCCTCAGCGGTGAAGCTTTCTACCGGGCATCGAAAATGCAAGGTGCCGCCGTGGGTGCGAACATAATCGCCGGCCGCATTGTACAAATCAGTCAGCGGGATCGTTGGTACGCCCATGTGGCGAGCCGCCGGCGTTTTCATTGATTCGCGCACGACCTGGGCGGCCGCCGGAACCGAAATACGATCAAGGTCCTCGCTCAGCGCGCTGATCAGAATCGGATGCCAGAAGCGGGCGATCGCGTGCGGAGTCTGACCATGCTCGTCGAGCCATTGCTGAAATGAGTGCCCATTGTCGCGCTGCGCTGTGAGGGTCAACGGGACCAACGCGCGTGTGATTGCGAGCTTATCGGCAGCACTCAAAAACGAGAGCCGCAAGAATGATGGCGAGGTATGGAGCGGGGCGGGCAGCGGCGAAGACTTCATCACTGAAATGCGGCCGCCGGGCTCGATGAAGTTCATCTGATCGAACCAGCGGATCTGGTCGGCGACCCCAATTCGTTCGTAGAACGTGACCAGATTCGTGCAGACTTTGAACAGCACGTGCTGACAATTGTCTACGACCTCGCCGGTGCCGGGATGCTCATAGGAGGAGGCTCGTCCGCCGAGGAAGGGACGTTTCTCGAAAAGTGTGACGCGAAAGCCAGCGTCAGATAAGGCGCACGCGGCCGCGAGTCCGGCGAGACCACCTCCGGCGATGGCAACTGCAGGAGAAGACTGAATCATTTACTGAGCTTAGATTTTAGATTGCTGATTGAAGATTTCAGAATGCAGGTTTGCGGACCCTTGCCCGTTGAATCTTCAATCTCAAATCTGCTGTCTGAATGCAAGGGTTTACATCAGACGCTTTACAAAGCCCTTTCCCAGGATACGCAACTTTTCCCACGTGCTCAGACTGACCTTCGCGCTGAACACGTCATATTGTTTCGAGGCGATCTTTTCGAGGAGATTGCGGTAAATGTTGATCAGCACCCACAATGCGGGCTGGCTGTCTTCCGAAATGTAGGAGATCAGTGCGTCGCCCGAGGCGTAAGCCTCGCGGGCGCGGTCCGCCTGGAGGGACAGCACAGGGCGCAAGCGCGTCGGATCGCAAACCGTAATCACGTCGGAGAGCGCCAGGTTGAACTTCGCCAGGTCCTCCTCGGGGAGGTAGACGCGGCCGAGGCTTGCATCTTCTTTTACGTCACGGATGATGTTGGTCAACTGGAATGCAAGGCCGCAACGCTCGGCAAGCGGTTCGGCTTCAGGGTCTCGATAGCCGAAGATGTGAATGCAAACCAGGCCCACTACCGAGGCCACACGATAGCAGTAGAGGCGTAGATCCTCGAATGTTTTGTAGTGGATCACGCCGGCTCCTGTCTGCATGGAGGCTTCAGCTTCCTTTACATCCATGGCGGTGCCGTGGGCGAGTTCGTCGAGCAGCCCGGCAGGAATGGTATAGCGCCGCTGCGCATCGGTTAATGCAAGCAGAATGGCATCATCGGTCGGGTCGCCTTGCTGCGCGCGGTGCAGGGCATCGAGCCAGGTATCGAGCTGCTGACGACGCTCGGCGGGACTAACCTTCGGGTCATCGGTAATGTCATCGCAACGCCGCATGAACGCGTAGACGGCGCACAGCGCTTCCCGCTTGCGTCGGGGCAGAACCAGGAACGCGTAATAGAAATTCTTCGCTGCCGCCCGCGTGATTCCCTTGCACACGGAGTACGCCATAATGAGTTGGGGCGGGGCGGGAGTCCAAGGCACGGGAGCCTGCTGCGCGCTGACGCTCACGGCCGGCCTCCGGAGCGGCCGAATATCTTGACAAGGGCCGCATGCGCGACCAGGCCCAGCTTGCGCGATCTGGAGATCGCGGGCCGATTGCCGAGAACCGCGAAGTCTTGCTTCTCGATGGCATTCAGGATTTCCATGCCGCCACGGCTGAAGAGATCAAGGTCGATAGCCAGCTCGCGGTCTACCATACCCACAAGCGGCCTGCCTTGCCGGAACCAATCGCGGGCGCGCTCGACTTCAAACTTCAGCATTCCGCGGAAGGCTGGGGTGTTTTGCTGGCGCGCGATGTCATTTTCAGTCACGCCGAACCGGCGGAGATCTTCAAGCGGAAGGTAGATGCGACCCTTCCCGTAATCGACACTCACATCTTGCCAGAAGTTCGCCAGTTGCAGTGCGGTACAGGTGTAATCGGAGAGCCGTTGGCGGTCCGCGTCGCGGTATCCGCAGAGATAGAGAACAAGGTGCCCGACGGGATTCGCCGAGTAGTGACAGTACCCGAGTACGTCATTGAAAGTCTCGAACCGGGTGACGGTCTGATCCTGCCGGAAGGCGATCAGAAGATCCGAGAATTCGTGCTTGGGAATATCGAATTGCCGGACCGTTTCAGCCAATGCGACAAATACCGGATGTCTTGGCGAGCCCAGGTAGCAGGCATCGAGTTCGCGCTGCCATTGGTCGAGGAGTTCGAGCGAAGCGGCAGTGTCTCCGACCTCATCCCCGAGGTCGTCGGAGATGCGGCAATAGGCGTAGACGTTGAAGAAGTGCTGACGCAGGCGTTGCGGAAGAAACCAACTCGCTACCGAAAAGTTTTCATAATGCGTACGAGCCAGACGCGCACAGTATTGGCGAGCTTCGGCAAGGGACGGCGCGTTCTCTGGGATGGCGTAAGCTGCAGGCAGGCGGCTCCAGCCCAGGGCAGCGGAACTTGAAAGCTGCGGATTTTGCGTCATGACTGATGTCACGCCAGATCTCGTCTCACGAATTCACTGAACTTAATCCCCGAGGACGCCGTGAGAATTCCTCGATGGACTTATGGCAACACGGCAGGGGTAGGAATCCTTTGACTCGGCCTGGCGATCCGCCTCGCTGTCGCCAGACTCGCTCAGGATTACAATCCTTGGGCGTATCCGTCCGCTCAGTGTCCGGGGATGATCGCCGTCTTGATATCGCCTCCGCGGTTCAGCATGTGGCGGAGAACCTGCTGCAGGCGCGACAGGGGCGCCTCGCCTGTAATGTAGTCGGTCGGACGAATCTTCTTGGCGGCGATCAGTCCGAAAGCCCGCCGTACCGTCTCGGGGGTGTGATGGAACGTGGCTTTCAAGGTGATCTCGGAATAGTGCAGTCGGTTGGTTTCCAGTTGCACCTTGGTTCCGCTGGCGCACCCGCCGAAAAAGTTGACCGTTCCACCCTTGCGGACCATGTCGACGGCCCATTCCCAGGCTTCCGGTTTTCCGACAGCTTCGATGACGACATCGCACCCGCGCTTCTGCGGAGAAAGTGCCCGCACGGCATCGACGACGTTCGCGGTCTTTGTGGTTTGAATAATCTCGTGTGCTCCCATCTGGCGTGCGGCCTCGACCTGACCATCACGCTTGACGACAGAAATGACGTTGCATCCTATCGCGCGCGCCACCTGCACGAACATCAGACCGATCGGGCCGCCGCCGAGGATCGTGACGGTATCGCCAATCTCCACGCCGGTCTCGTGAAGTCCGCGAAGCACGCAGGCCAGAGGTTCCGTCATGGCGGCGTCTTCAAAGCTGACATTTCCTGGAATTACCAGCATATTCGCTTCAACGATCCGGCGCGGTACGCGGATATATTCCGCATAGGCGCCGTTATTGAAGAGAAGATCTTCGCAGAGATTCTCCTGGTGCTTGGAGCAGTAGAAGCACATCTGGCAGGGAGCGGAGTTGAGGGCCACGACCCGCATGCCCTTCTTAAATGCGTTGACGCCAGCGCCGACCTCTTCGATGACTCCGGCCAGTTCGTGGCCAAATAAGGCAGGAGGCACAATCATGCGGGCGTGATAACCGCGCTGGTACACCTTGAGATCGGTGCCGCAGGTCAGTGCGACCTGCACTTTGACGAGAACCTCGCCATCGCCGACACGCGGGATAGGTACTTTTTCAATCTTGAGATCTTCTTTGCCGTACAGGACGGCAGCCGTCATTTTTCCGTTCACTTCGGATTTCCTTCCCACGAACTGCCCGGCTGAATCACGATCTTCATGGATGAAGGTTGTGGGTGGGCTGCCAGATCCAGGGCTTCCGTGCTCTGGGAAAGCGGGAAGCGGTGGCTGATGAGCCGCTCCAAATCCATTTCATGATTCATGACAAAACCAACCGACTCCTCTTGCAGGTCGATCGAGGCACTGTAGGACCCCACCAGAGTCTTTTCATCCACGCAGATCGCGGCAGGATCCACGACCGCCTCTCCGTGCTGTGTCTGCGCAAAAAGCAATACACGGCCCCCCGGACGAGCCGCATCCATCGCAGTGCGAATCAGGGAGTTCCCGCCGACTGCGAGAATGACCGCGTCGGCACCGCGTCCCTGGGTCAACTCGCGGATACGTTCCACCACATCCATCCGCGAAGCTTCAATTGTAAGGTCTAATCCAAAACTCGATCCTATTCTAAGCCTCTCCGGATACAAATCGGAAGTGATAAGAGTGGCCCCGGCCCGTTTGGCCAATACGCTCAATATGATGCCGATCGGTCCCTGTCCGATGGTGAGGACCGTTTCTCCCGGGCGCAGGTTGAGAGCGTAGACGCCCTTCAGGCAGGTATTGACCGGCTCGACGAAGCAGGCTTGCTCGTAAGAAACATCGTCGGGAATGCGAACCGTGCCGCGCTGCACGATCCAGTCCATGACGCGCACGTATTCGGCGAAGCCGCCGCCCGAAGGCTCAAAGCCCGCTGTGCAGCCCACCCTCTTATAGGTCGAGCACTGCGCGAAGGTTTTGTTCTCGCAGTAGAAGCATTGGGCGCACGGGATATGGTGGAACACCATGACGCGGTCGCCCGGCCGGTATTCGGTAACGCCTTTTCCCGCCGCGGCTACGACGCCGGAAGTCTCATGGCCGAAGATTCGCGGGGCAGAGTGGGAACCGGTGGAGATCTTCTTGAGATCGGTGCCGCAGACCCCGCAGGAGTGCACGCGGATTAGCATTTCGCGCGGGCCGATGGCCGGGACGGGGACGCTCTCCAAGCGGACATCTTTGACGCCGCGGTAAACGGCGGCGTGCATTGTAGCTGGAATAGACTCTGAATCGGTCTCGACCGAGTACTGCCCGGCTATGGCCATGGATGGATTAGATGATGATAGCAAAGAGTTTGGCGCAGGGGGGAGTACGGTGCGACGGAATGCGGTACCGGCGTGCTCCACGGCTGTTGCCGGGTCATCTTGCCCACGCCCTTTCGAATTCTGTTGAGGGCATTAATGCGATTCGCCACCATGATGGTGACCAAGGACAGCCGGCACCACCTTTTCATGCTATGCTGCGCTCAACTTTTGCGTTTCAGGACGGCTTGTGCTAACGGAATTGCGGCTCGAGAAGTATGCGGTAGTCGATAACCTCGCCGTGGAGTTTGGCCATGGACTGAACCTGCTCACCGGCGAAACGGGAGCGGGCAAGTCGATTCTGATTGATGCCTTGGCATTGCTGCTGGGCGAGAAGGCTTCAAGCGATGTGATCCGGTCCGGGGCTGATCGGGCCGTCATTTCAGCTGTCTTCGAAGCCGATGGCGCGGCAGAGAAGGCTCTCGAAAAGATTCTTGACGGCAACGGGCTGGACGAATCTGAGGATGGTTCGCTAATCCTGCGGCGTGAGATCGCCGCAGGCGGCAAGGGCCGCGTATTCGTGAACAACCAGCCTGCGACGGTTTCCGTCCTGAAGCAACTCGCGCCGCATCTGGCGATCATTCACGCGCAAAACGAGTCCATTCTCTCATTCGACGGTCCGGCGCGACTCGAGCTACTGGACGCATTCGCGGGCGTGGAACTGGAATCTACGGCCGAGGCCTTTGCTGCCTGGAAGGACGTTCGCACGCGGATTGACGAACTGGAGCGCGGCGAACAGGACAAACTGCGACTTGTGGATTTGTGGACTTTTCAGAAACGCGAAATCGACGAAGCCCGTCTGCAGAGCGGGGAAGACGAAAGGCTGGAAGCCGAGAAGCGCGTGCTCGCGAACGCCGAGAAGATCTACAACGCGGCGATGAATGCGTTCGACTTGCTCTACGAAGGCAATAGCTCGACCGCGTCTTCCCTGCGTGGCGCGCAGAAACAAGTGGAAGAGTTGGCGCGCTATGAGCCGAAATTCCACGAGGCACTTGCGGCGCTCGACTCAGCCCGCATCAGCGTCGAGGATGTTGGCGTTACGCTGCGCGATTATGCGGGTGGGATTCAGGCGTCACCGGAACATCTGGCGGAAGTGGAAGACCGGCTTGCGCTGCTGGATCGGCTCAAGCGCAAATACGGGCCCTCGCTCGAAGAGGTCACGCAATTCGGCGCGGACGTTTCACGGAAGCTCGTCGAGGTAGAAAACAAAGACGAAATCCTGCGGCAACTGCGCGGGGACTTGGCTAAAGCAGCCGATCAGTATTTGAAGGCAGCGCGAACGCTGTCGAAGAAACGAGCCGATGGCGCTCGCAAACTGGAAAAATTGGTCGAGACTGAGATTAATGATCTCGCCATGAAATCCACTTTCCGCATTCAAAAGGCAACATCCGAAGAGGAAAGAGACTGGACGGCAGCGGGGATTGACCAGGTCGTATACATGATTTCGACCAATCCTGGCGAACCGATGCGGCAATTGGAGCACATCGCATCCGGCGGAGAGTTGTCCAGGGTCATGCTGGCGTTGAAAGCGAGCGTGGCGACTGAGAATCCCAAGTCTCACAAAAGCAGCGAAACCTCGGGTACCCACGGAAAACGCGAGAGTGTCCCAAAGACCCTCGTGTTCGACGAAATCGATACGGGGATCGGTGGACGCGCCGCCGAGGCTGTGGGCAAGAAATTGAAATCACTGGCTCGCGTGAACCAGGTTCTCTGCGTGACCCACCTGCCACAGATTGCGACCTTTGGGGATCATCACTACGTCATCGAGAAGAAGGAATCCGGTGGGCGCACTCGTACCGGCGTCCGCCCTGTTACTGGAGACGAACGCACCGAGGAAGTGGCTCGCATGCTCAGCGGAGCTAAACTCACGGAAACGTCGCGCAAGCATGCAGAACAGATGATCAAAGCGAACGCCTGAGGTTCATTCCAAACGCAAGAGGGAAGCTGTAAACGCAGGATCTGGGAGCGCGGAACTTGTGGGGCTATTACTGAGTGATGATCAGTTCGTTGTTGCGGGAGTCGGCGAGAGTCGTATTGGCTGAGCTGTCATTCACTCGGATGGTGAAGTTTACGGTGATCGTCGCCCGGGTCTCAACTGCCTGTCCATTCTGATACACCGGCTTGAAGTGCCATTCCCGGACGGCCTGCTGCGCCGCCGTGGCGAGGATTGGCGGGCCGCTCATCACGTGCAAATTCTGGATTGTGCCGTCCGACGCGATCAGAGCCTGCAGCACAACCGATCCCTGCACATTCATGTGCTGCGCCAAGGCGGGGTAGGAAGGCGGAATCGCTTCGGCGAGGCGTTCATGTTGCGCCGCATTAGTCGCCGGAGCTGCCTGTCTCGCGACCGGGTTCGCCGGCTTCAGGATCTGGACTCTCTGCGCGTTGTTTCCAGGCCGCAGGTTCTTGTGCGTATCTCCCGCGATTACCTCGACGTCGAGAGGAGGCAGCACGGTCCGGTTGGTAACCACGGCCGGCGCCTCGGCCGGTTTCGGCTGCGTCGGAGCGTTAACAGCTGGAACCTGCTTCTTTACAGCCGGAGCCAAAACATGCGGTAGTGCAGGGGCGGCCGGCTTTGCAGGAGTCTGAACCACAGTCTGCGGAGGGTTCTGCGCCAGAGGCTGAGGGGCTGGGGCCTGGTACTCGTCGGCATCGACGATCGTTGAGGCAGATCCGAACCAGAACTGCCGATCCTTGATCAGAACCGCAGCCAGGGCAGCCAGCAACAGGACCAGTGCGATCATCAGCCGGGACTGCTGATTGGCCGGGGCGATCGGCGCCCGCTGGTCGATGGTCCGTCTTTGGCTTAGTTCCATCATGTTGTTCGCTGACCTGGGAGTCTGCGAGAAGACGCCAACATAGTGCAACAAGTTGCGTTCGCCAACAATGGCACGTGGAGGGTAGGAGGGGGCACGACCGGGCTATATGCGTAAGTGTGTGTTTTCAGGCGTGTTTGGATGTGATTCCCGTCACAGCATGGCATCACGACCTTACCTAGATTCAGACCATGAGCGCTACCAACGACAAGCCAAGCCGTGCTACGTGGTTGCAAGGGCCCTCCGCCCGATGCGAAACCGTGCCCAAGGGGGCATTTCTGCCTTGGAGAATCATCCTGTTGGGTGCGCCGGGGGTCGGCAAGGGCACGCAGGCCGATCTGCTGAACCAGCGCCTCCTGGCCTGCCATCTGTCGACGGGAGATGTCTTTCGCGCCGCAGCTACCCACTGCGATGACGAGCAGACGCCTGCTATGAAGGAAGCCTTGGCCCACATGCGCCGGGGGGAACTAGTGCCAGACACCACGGTTTGGGATATGGTTCGCGAACGCGGCGAGTGCCTCCATTGTGCCGGCGGGTTCATCCTCGATGGTTTCCCGCGGACTGTGTCGCAGGCGATTTCTCTCAAACAGTTCATGGACAAGGAAGGCCTAGGCCTGACGGCTGTTGTCAGCTACGAAATGCCCGCCAGCGAGATCGTTTCGCGCCTCGGTGGGCGGAGAACCTGTGATACGTGCAAAGCCGTCTACCACGTGACGGAGCGTCCGCCGAAGGTGGAAGGGAAGTGTGATCGCTGCGAGGGCAAGCTGTGCCAGCGCGAAGACGACCGGCCCGAGTCGATCAAAGTGAGGCTTGAGACTTATGAGCGCAGTACCGCGCCGCTTATCGAGTTCTATCGGAAGGCTGGTTTGCTCCTGCAGGTCTCCGCGGCAGGAACGCCGGAAGAGATTTACGACAGGACCTTGCCGGAACTTGAATCCCGACGGCTGTCGCTTTTTGCCGAGCGCATGTGGGCGTCGGAAGAGAATCGCCGCGACACCTGAAAGCTGCGCTTCGTTTTCACCGTATGGAAGGGGGAATCACCCCTCCAGCCATTGGCCAGCGGTGTTTCCCCATTCGCTGATAATTCCTGCTATTTCTTTGGCTTACGTTGACCCTGCTGGTACTTTCCGGTAACCTTTGTACTATCGCGACAATGGGGTTCGTGTACCCTGTTCGTAGGGGTTGGGTGATGTGCATCAAATGGGTGTTGGCCCTGGAGATGCGATCTAGCATAAATTTGGGGGAGCCGATATCGTGGCTGCGATCTTAACGAATAGTGATGGGAAAACCTTGCTGCTGCTGAAGCCGCGGGGATTCTGCGCGGGCGTGGTCCGTGCGATCGATGTGGTGCGCATAGCCTTGGAGGCTTTCGGGCCGCCGATCTATGTGCGCAAGGAGATCGTCCACAACAGTTTCGTGGTGGAGGAACTGCGTGGAAAGGGGGCCATCTTCGTCGATAGTGAGGACGAGGTGCCGAACGGTGAGCGCATCATCTACAGCGCGCATGGCGTATCGCCTGAAGTGCGCGAGCATAGTGCCAAGCGGGGGCTTCGCGTCATTGATGCGACCTGTCCTCTGGTGACTAAGGTCCATGTGGAGGCAGTCAAGTTTGCCAAGGAAGGGTACTCGCTCATCCTGATCGGGCATCGCGATCACGATGAAGTGATTGGAACTTTGGGCGAAGCCCCCCTCGTAACGCAGGTCGTTGGATCGCCCGAGCAAGTGGCATCGCTGGAAGTGCCAGATCCTGATCGGGTCGCATATCTCACGCAGACCACGCTCAGCCTGGATGAGACCAAGGACATCATCGCGGCTTTGAAGCGGAGGTTCCCGAATATTAAGGGCCCGGCGGCGCAGGATATCTGTTATGCGACCGAAAACCGGCAGGTTGCGGTAAAGCAGGTGGCTTCCGAGTCGGATTTGCTGCTGGTTGTGGGATCTGAGAACAGTTCGAACTCGAACCGCCTGGTCGAAGTCGCCCGCAATCTGGGAACAAATGCCCATCTGATCGATAGCTGCAACGACATCGAGATGGATTGGCTGAAGGGCGTCAAGACGATTGCGCTAACGGCGGGTGCCTCCGCGCCGGAGCATCTCGTCGAAGAGACGATCGCATTCCTCAGCGGCAAGGGCTTCAACAACGTGCAAGAGTTGGAAGTGATGCCGGAGAACGTACGTTTCGGTCTGCCTCCGGAGATTGTGGAAGCAATCGCGGCTGCTCCTGCGAATTAGCATGACAACGATCGACCACGGAGCCACGGAGCAAGCTTCTTCATGAAGAGTTAACGGAACCAGAGGCGGAATTGTGAGAAGAGTCCTTCAAATTCTGTGCTTCTGTGTCTCCGTGGCGATGAGAGTTTTGTCGTAAGAATGGAGTTTCGAATGAGCAATGACTCCCCCGAGTCCCCGCATTCAAGTTCCGCAACACTAGGTTCGAATCCGCAGCTTCGTTTCGGGAAAATTGAAGAACTTGGCAGTCACGTAACCGCTGCCATCGCGGCGGCGCGGAAATATCTTTGCTCGCAGCAGCACGAGGAAGGGTATTGGTGCGGCGAGCTTGAGGCCGATACTACGCTGGAGTCCGACTACATTCTGCTGCACACCTTGCTGGGGACCGGGAGTGCCGAGCGATTCCAAAAGGCAGCAAACTGGATTCTGCGCCACCAGAACGAGGACGGCGGCTGGAGTATTTACGTCGGGGGCCCGTCAAATATCAGCGCATCGGTGAAAGCGTACTTCGGGTTGAAGCTGGCCGGATATTCGACGGATCATCCCGTGCTGGAGCGTGCCCGGAAGAAGATTCTGGAAATGGGAGGTGTGACCGAAGTCAATACCTTTACCAAGATCTATTTGTGCTTTTTCGGGCAATACGACTACGACGCCGTTCCAGCCATTCCGCCTGAGATCGTTCTGTTTCCGAATTGGTTCTGGTTCAACATTTACGAGATCTCCTCCTGGTCCCGCGCCATCCTGGTGCCGCTCTCGATCTGCTACGCCAAGAAGCCGTTCAAGAAGATCCCGCGCGAAATGGGCGTGGAAGAGTTATTCGTCGGCGGGATGCATAAGTCGCGCATGCATCTGCATTGGGCGAAGAAGCTGGTTTCCTGGCGTAACTTCTTCCTGGTAATCGATCGCGTTACCCACTGGTTTGAACGGGTGCATGTCCGGCCGTTGCGGTCCATCGCACTGAAGAGCGCCGAGAAGTGGATGCTGGAGCGTTTCGAGATGAGCGATGGTCTGGGCGCGATTTATCCGTCGATGATGAATGCCATCATCGCGCTGCGCTGCCTGGGATATTCGCTTGATGACCCGCAGGTCATTCGGGCACTGGACGAGTTCGAAAAGCTCGGGATCGAAGAGGAAGATACGTTCCGCATGCAGCCCTGCATGTCTCCGGTGTGGGATACCGCCTACGCACTGTTTGCACTGGGCGAGGCTGGCGTCCCGGCGAATGATCCGCGCATGGTGAAGTGCGCTGACTGGATCTTGCAGAAGCAGGTACGGAATCCCGGCGACTGGAAAGTCAAGAACAGAAAGGGCCAGCCCGGCGGATGGTACTTCGAGTTCAACAATGAGTTTTATCCCGATGTAGATGACAGCGCGATGGTTTGCTTGGCGCTAAGCCGGGTGGAGCATCCCAACGGACGATACCAGCGTGAGTCTGTGCAACGGGCGATCGACTGGATCTTCTCTATGCAGTGCAAGAACGGTGGCTGGGCGTCGTTCGACAAGGACAACGACCGCATGGTGTTCCAGTATGTGCCCTTCGCCGATCATAATGCCATGCTCGATCCGCCAACGGTCGACATCACGGGGCGGATTCTCGAGATGCTCGCGACGTACGGGTACAGCAAAGAGCATCCGGCGGTGAAAAAGGCGATCAAATTCCTGCGCGAAGAGCAGGAACCAGATGGAAGCTGGTTCGGACGCTGGGGAGTGAATTATATCTACGGTACCGCCCTCGTGCTGCGTGGGCTCGAAGCGATCGGGATGGACTTGCACGAGCCGTGCATACAGCAGGGCGCGGAATGGTTGCGGATGGTTCAGAATCCCGACGGTGGATGGGGCGAGACAGTGGGTTCCTACGATGATCCGACATTGCGCGGCCAGGGCGACAGCACTCCTTCACAAACCGCGTGGGCGATTCTGGGCCTGCTCGCCGCTGGCGACACCCGCAGCGACTCGGTAGCTCGCGGCATTGCGTACCTGATGCGCACCCAGCGGAAAGATGGTTCCTGGGGTGAGACGTTCTTCACGGGAACTGGCTTCCCGCGTGTCTTCTACCTGATGTATCACCTCTATCGGCAGTATTTCCCGCTCCTGGCGCTAACCACATACCACAAGGTGATGGAGAAGAACGGGAACTAGATTCGGTTGCAGCTGTGCCCAGCGCTGTCATGGCCATCATCTAAGCGGTGTTGCGGATGCAAGAGATTGAGACGGTCCTAAAGCGCTTCGAACAGCCCGATGAGGTGCGAACCTTTGAAAAAGGAAAGTTCGAGATCGTGCATATTGGCGGCATGACGATCGGGCGGGCGACCTATGAGCCGGGATGGAAGTGGTCACAGCACGTCGGTCCGACCGTGGGTGCAGTGCGCTGCAATGTTGAGCATGTAGGAATGGTGATCTCGGGTTGCGCGACTGCGGCCATGGAGGACGGAACCATCCACGAATTGCGCGCCGGCATGCTCTTCTATATCCCTCCGGGACCTCCCGGTCATGACAGTTGGGTCGTGGGCGATGAGCCCTATGTCTCGCTTCATTTCCTTGGAGCGGCGCATTACGCAACCAAGTAGTATTGCCGGAGCAGGGTTGCATATCCCGGAGCCTCGCTGAGAGATGAGACCACATTGAAAGCTTTAGTCACCGGCGCAACCGGATTCTTGGGTTCCCACGTTGCTCGTGTTCTTGCCGATCAGGGTGCGATCCTGCGCCTGCTTGTTCGACCTACCAGTAATTTGAAGAATCTCCAGGGGCTTAACGCCGAGACTGCAACGGGCGATTTGCGCGATGCTGCCTCGCTGGAGAAAGCCATCTCCGGTTGTGACACGGTGTTTCACGTGGCGGCGGACTATCGGCTGTGGGTGCGCGATCCCAACGACATGTACCGCTCCAACGTCGGCGGCACCCGGGCGGTGCTTGAGGCGGCCCGGAAGAATGGAGTTCGCCGGCTGGTGTACACGTCCAGTGTAGCGACGATCGGATTCAGGGCCGATGGGCGTCCCGCCGATGAAGACTCTCCCGTGTCGCTGGCCGACATGATCGGGCACTACAAACGCTCCAAGTTCATGGCCGAACAACTCGCCCTGGAGGCCGGTCGTGGCGGGCTGAATGTCATCACTGTGAACCCTACGACTCCCATCGGGGAACAGGATGTGAAGCCGACTCCGACGGGCCGGATTGTCGTGGATTTTCTGAAGCGAAAGTTTCCGGCGTATGTCGAGACAGGTTTGAATTTGGTTGATGTTCGGGAATGTGCCAAGGGTCACGTTGCCGCTTTGGAAAAAGGCAGAACGGGTGAGCGTTACATACTGGGTGGGGAAGACCTGACGCTCAAGCAGATTCTGGACAAACTCGGCCAGATCACGGGCCTGCCGTCGCCCAAAATCAAGTTGCCGTACCTGTTCGCATTCGCCGCGGGCGTGGTGGACGAGGCCGTCACAGGGCTCCTGCTGCGGCGTGAGCCGCGCGCCACGGTGGACACTGTGCGCATGGGGAAGAAGAAGATGTTTGCCAGTTCCGCCAAGGCCGAGCGCGAACTGGGGTGGAAGATCGTGCCTGTGGATGCTGCGTTGCGGCGCGCTGCGGAATGGTTCCGGGCCAACGGGTATGCCTAGACTCGCAATCGTTGCGGCGCTGGAACGCGAGGTGCGACCGCTGGTTAAGAGCTGGAGTGTGAGCGAAGTACAGCACGGCGGAAAACGGTTCAAATTCTTTGAGAATGGCGATGTCGTTGTGGTGTGTGGCGGAATTGGCCCAACAGCGGCACGCCGGTCGGCCGAAGCTATCATAGCGACATTTGATCCGAAGGTCGTCTGTTCAGCGGGATTCGCCGGAGCCCTCGATAGCAGCCTAAGAGTTGGAGATATCGTCCGGCCGCGCACCGTGATCAGTGCGAATGATGCCAGCAAGGCAATCATAGACGGCGGAGAAGGCGTGCTGGTCAGCTTCGAGGCAGTCGCCAGTCCGGCACAGAAGAGCAAATTGCGCGAGTCGTTCGCCGCGCAGGCGGTGGACATGGAGGCGGCCGCCGTCGCTCGGTCGGCAGAAGCGCGTAGCCGAGAATTCACAGCAGTTAAAGCTATTTCGGATGAATCTGACTTCGAGTTTCCCGCGATGGAGCGTTTCGTCGATGGTGACGGAAGATTTTCGGAATTGCGCTTCGCGTGCCACATTGCACTCCGGCCGTGGTTATGGGCTCGGGCCTTCCGACTGGCCCGCAACAGTAACTGTGCTGCGCACGCGTTGTGCATGTCCTTGCGGACACTTTCGACATGAACTTTTCATTGCTGGATCGGGTTCGCATGGAAAAGATAAGCCTGTCGTTCATCTATAATCGACGGAGGCGTTCTCCTTAAACAACGATGCATTTCTTCCCCTTGCTTGCAGTGTTCGTCGGCGGCGAAATCGTCGACATGCTCTCCAACGCTGGCGCGGTAGCGAAGCTAGTCCTGCTTACGCTGCTCGCCTTCAGCCTGATCTCTTGGGCAATTATCCTGACCAAATGGACCCTGCTGCGGCGTGCCAAAGCGCAGAGCGGGCGTTTCGTGCGTGCCTTTCGCAAAGCGCAGCGCTTGCAGGATATGGCCGCAGTTGCCGATCAGTTCAAGCCGAGCCCGCTGGTAGGTGTCTTCGAGGGTGGCTACGAGGAATTCAAGCGGCAGGCCTATGGTTCGGGCGCTCTGCGGAGCACAGCGATTCAGCGCGGCATGCAGATCGGATCCTCGGAAGAAGTCTCCCGGCTGGAGCGCAACGTGCCTTGGCTGGCAATTACAGCCGCCGCTACTCCATTTATCGGACTGTTTGGGACGGTCTGGGGCATCATTGACGCGTTCCACGGGCTTGGGACTGCCGGGGCGGCAACGCTGCGCGCGGTGGCTCCGGGAATTTCCGAAGCCTTGATCACGACCGCCGCTGGTTTGGCGGCCGCCATCCCCGCAGTTATTGCTTACAACTTGATCGGCGCCTCGATTCGCGAGTTTGCCGCACGCTGCGATGATTTCGCGCTCGAATTCATGAACGCCGTAGAGCATGACCAACCGCAAGGTTCGGCTGCGGCTGTGGCGGATGCGAGGCGCTGATGGCGTTCACGGCCTCCAATGGACGCACGCAATCCGGTCTCGCCGACATCAACATCACCCCTTTGGTCGATGTCGTTCTGGTGCTGCTGATCATTTTCATGGTGACTGCGCCAGTGCTGCAGTCGGGCATCGACGTCGCCGTCCCGAAAACGAGGACGGTCAAGGAAATTACCGAAGAGCGGCTGGTGATCACGATCAACAAGGAACAGCGCGTATTCCTCGGGAATGATCCAATCAACATCAACGAGATCGGCGGCCGGTTGCGACAGAAAATTCGCGATCCGAGGCATCAGTCGATCTTTGTTCGGGCGGACGAGAATGTTCCCTTCGGCGCCTTTGCGACCGTGATGGACGCGGTGAAACAGGCAGGATTTGCCAACGTAAGCATCGTGACGCAACCTCTGGAAACAAGTGGCAAGCACTGAGATCTATTTCGAGCACGACCGCTGGGGACGTGCAATGGCATGGTCGGCCGGATTCCACCTTGGAATCACGGCGCTCTTGCTCTTATATGCCACGTTTGTAAAGAGGGGAACAGGCGAGACTTGGGGAGCAGGTGGAGGTGGCGACGCGATCGGCGCGACCCTGGTGAGTGCGGTACCACTTGCAGTGAATCAAGGCCAGAACGTTTTGGCCAACGAATCGAAAGGCCTCACGCAGTCGCAGCCAAAGATTGAAGAGAAAGAGCCCGAGGCCATTGAGATTCAGGGCAAGAACGCCAAGATCAAGCCGAAGAAGAAGCAGATCACGGAATCGAAGGCGAAGCCCCAGCCGGCACCCGAGCCAGAAGAGAACCAGATTGCATTCGGTGAGGGTGGACCAGTCAGCGGCCCCTACGGGACGTTCAGCGCGGGGGGCGCCAAGGGCGGGTTTGGAATTACCGGAGGCGGCGGTGATTTTGGCACGAGATTCGCCTGGTATGTACGTGTGATTCAGCAGAAGGTCTCCGATAACTGGTTGAAGTACGAAGTCGACCCGCGGATCACGACGGCCCAGCGGGTATACATCACGTTTGATGTGGCCCGAGACGGGCATCCGTCGAATGTTCGTGTCGAACAATCGAGCGGCGTGCCGTCGTTGGATATTTCCGCAACGCGCGCGTTGCAGCGGATCGACACCTTTGGCCCCTTGCCACCAGACTATTCGGGCAGCAAGATCTCTGTCGAGTATTGGTTCGACTACAAACGTTGAGGTTGCTGTACCTCTGATGAGTGATCAACCCGGTACACGGTCAGGCTGAGCGTGTCACAGGGCACGAAGTGAAAGCGGATGTAAGAAAAGAGCATCACCCGCGAATAAACCTTGGGAAATGAATCAGATCGGGATACGATATTGGCATATATAAAATCATTCCTCCGGAAGCGAATGGACGAGCCCGCTAGATCAGGATCAGGTCTTCAGGCAGTTAGAGCGAAGGTTGTTGTATATGCCATCGTTCTAGTCGTCAGCTGCGGGTGGCTGTCCGCCGTAACTCAAGCACAGGACTGGGTGAAGACCGGCACCAGTCTGGGCGTGGAGAGGGTCCGCCTGGCGGTCTCAGATTTCAAGCCTTCCACGGAGGATCCGGCGAACGCAGCGCTGCTCAAGACCTTCAATGACACGCTGTGGAACGACCTTGACGTGTCGGGCGTGGTCGAACTCGTTTCGAAGAGCTTCTATCCTCTCCAGGTTCCCAGCCAGCCGCCTGAAGTCAACTTCCTGGCCTGGAGCGCACCTCCGCCAAATGCCTCGATGTTGGCTTTCGGCAATCTGGGAGTCGTCGGCGGAAAACTGACGGCGCAGGGGTGGCTGTTCGACGTAAAGAACACACAGTCACCGCAGATTCTCGGTAAGCAATACTCAGACACGGCGAGCGATGCCGCAGCGCGGCTGATGGCGCACCGGTTTGCCGATGAGATCATCTTCCGTCTAGGAGGTGGAATTCAGGGGATCGCCGAAACGCAGATCTATTTCGTCAGCGATCGCACAGGTCACAAGGAAATCTGGGCGATGGACTATGACGGCTCGAACCAGCGCCAGATTTCGCACCTTGGCTCCATCGCCTTATCGCCTCGGATTTCGCCCGACGGCTCGCGGCTCGCTTTCAGCGCGCTGACGAAAAGCGGTTGGGAGATTATGATGTATTCCCTCGAACTGAACCGGCTAGTGACGTTTCCCCATCTTGGCGGGACGAATCTGTCGCCGGCCTGGTCTGGAGACGGGACGAAGCTGGCATTCTCAACCCGGTCAGAGATCGTTGTGGCGGACGCATCTGGCGGAAATATGCAGCACCTGACGACCGGCAAGGGGCCGGATGTTTCCCCCGTGTGGAACCGCAAGACGAATTCGGAGATTGCCTTCGTGAGCGGACGCACAGGGCTGCCGCAGATCTACACCATGGGGGCTGACGGCACGAATCAGACGCGCATGACGGATCAGGGATACGCCGTTTCGCCGAACTGGTCCCCGAGTGGGTACTTGTTGACGTTCGCCTGGGTTCGCAAATACGGACCGGGCGATCCTGGCGCCTTGGATATTTATCTGATGGATATTGCCAGTAAACAGTGGGTACAGCTCACGCATGATGGAGGGAAAAACGATTTTCCCTCGTGGTCGCCCGATGGACGGCATATAGTGTTTCAGTCAAATCGTTCCGGAAGCCTGCAGCTGTGGAGCATGCTGGCGGATGGGACGAAGGCTCAGCAGTTGACGTTTACCGGCAATAATTCGCAACCGAATTGGAGTTGGAAATAGTAAATAACTTCGTCTGGCCCTGGCAGCACCTTTGGGGTCGTAGGAGGAACCAAAAGTGAAGCAATCGAGTATGAAGTGGTTTGTGCTGATATTCAGTCTTAGCGCTCTTCTCCTGCTCGGCGCGTGCAAGAAGAAAGTCGCGCCGCCGCCACCACCGCCGCCCCCGCCGCCCCCGGCGCCAACGGCTTCGATTTCCGTCAGTCCCAGCACCATTCAGGCCGGTCAATCCGCCAGTCTGACTTGGCAAACGAGCAATGCGACCGATGTTTCGATCGACGGTATCGGAGCGGTGCAGCCCAACGGCTCGCAAAGTGTATCGCCGTCGGATTCGACGACCTACCACCTGACCGCCAAGGGCTCAGGAGGCACGCAGGAAGCCACTGCCCGGTTGACGGTGACGCAGCCGCCACCGCCGCCACCGCCACCGCCGCCGAGCATCAGCGACGAAGACTTGTTCAGCCAGAACATCAAGGATGTCTATTTCGATTACGACAAGGCCGATATTCGGGCTGACCAGCAAGGATCGATGCAGGCTGATGCGTCGTTCCTGGGCCAGCACACGAACATCAACGTGACGATCGAAGGACACTGCGACGAGCGCGGCTCGACCGAGTACAACCTGGCTTTGGGTGATCGTCGCGCCAGTGCCGTAAAGGACGCTCTGGTTGCTGCTGGAGTCAATGCCAGCCGTGTCAAGACAATCAGCTACGGCAAAGAAAAGCCCTTCTGCACGGAGAGCAACGAGGCTTGCTGGCAGCAAAATCGCCGCGGGCACTTCGTGTATCAGAAGTAGTTTGCGGTTGCACTTTTTCTTTTGTGTCATCCATCCCCGACTGAGTGCAGCCGGGGATGGACGATGTACTAGTTTGTTTGCTCCGCGTCTGATCCTCCCCTTCGCCTGAAACCCTGCGGGGGGATAAAGCTGATCTATTTCCAGTTGAATCTTCCGACTCCCAGCGTCCTTTCGGATTGCCGAAACTCCCCGGCCGTGTGGGAAAATCAGAGCATTACAGAATACGTTTCCAGGATACATGCTATGAAAACACACCGTATTTCGGCGTTCGTTGCTTTGTTTTTGATCCTTTGGGTCGCGGTCGCGCCGGCCTTCGGCGCCAACAAGGACATGGTGCAGTTGCAGACGCAGGTGCAGCAACTGTCGGAGCAGATGACCGCCATGAAGAGCGCCTTTGATGCACGCATGGGCGTAATGACTAATCTGGTGGAGAAAGACACGGACGCGGTGAACAAAGTCGCCGCAGCGATCACATCACTGCAAGAGACGCTCGCCAAGCAACAGGGCGACCAGGGATCGAAGGCTGACCAACTCTCCGGCCAGATTCAGGCGCTGAATGACACGATGGATGAGATCAAAGTGCGCCTGGGGAAGGTGACCAAGCAATTGGAAGATATGCAGTCGGCGCAACAGAGTTTGGCAGCGCAGCAGGCCTCGCAGAAGGCGGCGGCCGACGCGGCCGCTCAGGCTCCGCCGCCGGACGTGCTCTACAACAACGGTTTGCGGGACTACAATGGCGGCAAGTACGATCTGGCAAGCCAGGAATTCTCGGACTACGTCAAGTTCTATCCCAACACTGATCTCGCTGGAAATTCTTACTTCTATCTCGGGGAACTCCAGTTCAAGCAGGGAAATTTTCAGCAGGCGGTGCAGAGCTACGATCAGGTACTGCAGAATTTTCCGAGCGGGAACAAAGCTGCTTCGGCACAGCTAAAGAAAGGCTATTCCCTGCTCGAACTCGGCAAGCAGGATGAGGGAGTCAGCGAATTGCGACACTTGATCCAGCGATATCCGCACTCGCCAGAAGCCGTGCAGGCAAGGGACCGGCTGCGTAAGGCCGGGGTCAGCAGCACAGGCCGATAGCTTGCGTCGTTCAATGGCTAAACCGAATAGTGACGTCGGTGCTGCGCGTGGTGGTGCTCTGCCCGGTTGGCGTGACGGTTGGTATGGTGATGCCGACGGCGGTGCTTCACCGATTCCAGCCGCGCGAGGCTTACGTCAGCCAGGGCCAGGGCAGTGAACCCGCAAATCATAATCAGGGAGAAGAGAACCTTTTTCATGCTCCGACAACCTTCCTTTGAGAAAAACATTCTATTCGAGCTTGCTCAGGAATAGACTCGTTTCAAGGGGCGGCTCTTCTGCTCGTATCCCAAGCCCCGATCAATTGCAAGAGGTGGAATCATGATACAGACCAAGACCGACCAGGATACTCGGAAGGGCGCGACAGAAACCGAAGATCACAAGATCCCGGGTAACATCGGTATGCAGCAGCAACTGGGCCATCGGGATCAGGATCCGATGCTCAAGGGCGCGGACACGGATTTTCCCGAGCCCGGCGAGAATCCAGAACATAGCGGCGAGTCGGAGCGCAAGACGGCATGATGAAGTGGGAATTAAGAGAACAAAGGGCCTCGAATTGAGGCCCTTTGTTATTTTCCGGTTGGTTAGCGAAGTTCTTCCATGCAGGCGTCGAGCACTTCCTTCGGCGGACGCGTCATTGAGTCCGGCAGTGTCGCCAGTGGCTGATCGCCAACATTCAGCAGATCGATGAAGTTTGGGGCCTTGGGATTGACGTAAAAGACGCCTGTCAGCACTTCGCCCTTGTCATGCGCTTCGGTGAGCCGGGTTAATGCGCGAATACGGTCGGTGGGATCGTAGTCTTCCTCCAGCTTCCGCAAGTGTAGACGGGATCCGTCGTGCATCGTGACCTGGATTGTGGAGCCGGGGTCGTACTCCACATTGATGTCCTCGAAATGCGGCACAAAGCTGACGTCCTGCAGTGTCTCTTCGTGTTCCTTAACGTACTTATAGGACTTGGTTGAGCCCTCGTGGTCGTTGAAGGTCACGCACGGTGAGACAACGTCGAGCATTACTGTGCCTTTGTGCGCGATGGCCGCCTTTAGCATCGCGCTGAGTTGCTTCTTGTCACCCGAAAACGAGCGTCCCACCAGGGTCGCGCCAAGTTGAATGGCCAGCGCACAGGTATCGATTGGGGGCAGATCATTGACGACGCCAGTCTTGAGCGTCGAGCCAAGATCGGCGGTCGCGGAAAACTGTCCCTTGGTCAGGCCATAGACGCCGTTATCTTCGATGATGTAGATGATCGGCAGATTGCGGCGCATAAGGTGCACGAACTGGCCGACGCCGATGGAGGCGGTATCGCCGTCGCCGCTGACCCCGATGCAGATCAGCTTGCGATTCGCGAGGAGCGCGCCGGTAGCGACCGAAGCCATGCGCCCATGTACCGCATTGAAGCTATGAGAACGGCTCATGAAATAGGCTGGCGTCTTGGATGAGCATCCGATCCCGCTCGGCTTGACGACAAACTCCGGTTCGACGCCCATCTCGTACATGGCTTCGATAATGCGTTCTGAGATCGCGTTGTGGCCGCATCCGGCGCAGAGGGTGGTCTTTCCCCCCTTGTAGTCAATGACCGTCAGGCCGATTCGATTGGTCTTGGGAGCCGGTGTCGCGGCCCCGGGTTCAACCGTTGTGGTTCCCATTCACTTCCCCTCCATGCTGGTCAACTCGTCGGTAATGGACCGCGCGTCAAGCGGCAGTCCTGTAATGTGGGCGATGCTGCGCAGGCGCGGCGTCAGTTCCGGCTTTGCGTCGAGCTTGAGCAGGCTCAACATTTGGGCATCGCGGTTCTGCTCCACCACGTAGACACGCTCATGCTGCTCGATGAACTCGTGCACTTCACGCGTGAAGGGATAGGCGCGCAGGCGGAGATAGTCGATTTCGATGTTGTACTCGGAGCGAAGCTGATCGCGACTCTCGGTGATTCCCCAGTGCGAAGTGCCGTAGCCAATGATTCCGATCTCCGCGTTGTTGCCCTTGATGATCTCGGGCCGGGGAACAAACGAGCGAGCTGTCTCGAACTTGCGATTCAGGCGCTCCATGTTGTTCTCGAAGTCGTCGGCGCGCTCGCTGTACTGTGCCTTCTCGTTGTGTCCACTGCCGCGCGCGAAGTAGGCGGCAGCAGGATGCTGCGTCCCGGGAAGCGTGCGGTATCCAATGCCGTCTCCGTCGACGTCTTTGTAGCGCGCGAAACCGCCGAGACGGTCGAGATCTTCCTTGCTCAGCACCTTGCCGCGGTTGATCGGCGTCGTGGGATACGGGAATGGGTCCGACATCCAGTTATTCATGCCGAGGTCGAGATCGGACATGACAAAGACCAATGTCTGAAACTGCTCCGCCAAATTGAACGCCTCAGGCGCCATGGTGAAGCATTCCTCGACAGAGCAGGGAATCAGCATGATGTGCTTGGTGTCACCATGCGAGAGAACGGCCGTCGAGAGAATGTCGCCCTGCGAGGTGCGGGTGGGCAAGCCGGTCGATGGACCAACGCGCTGAATGTCCCAGATCACGCCAGGGACTTCGACGTAGTATGCGAGACCCGCGAATTCGGCCATGAGTGAAATGCCGGGTCCCGCTGTGGCTGTCATGCTGCGTGCGCCTGCCCAGCCGGCGCCAATCACCATGCCGATCGCAGCCAGTTCGTCTTCGGCCTGTACGATGGCAAACGTTGCTTTGCCGTCTGGACCGATGCGGTACTCCTTCATGTACTCGATCATCGTTTCGACGAGCGATGACGACGGCGTGATCGGATACCAGGTCACCACTGTGCATCCGGCGAACATGCAGCCCAGCGCAGCGGCAGAGTTGCCGTCGATGATGATCTTGCCCGCGGTCTTGTCCATGCGTTCGATGTAAAACACGCCGCGCTTTTCCAGATTCGCCTTGGCGTATTCGAAGCCGGCCTGCGCTGCCGCCAGGTTCAGATTGGCCGCCTTCACCTTCTTGGCGAATTGCTTGCGGATAGCCTTCTCTACCTCGGCCATGTCGATCGTAAGCAGACTCGACACGACTCCGACGTACACCATGTTTTTGACCAGCTTCCGCAGCTTGGCTTCCGGGCAAACTTGCGCAACGATTTTGTCGTAAGGAACCGAGTAGAAGATCAGATCATCCCGGAGCTTGTGCAGGGCGAGAGGCTCGTCATACAGGACCGAAGCGCCGGGTGCGAGCGACATGACGTCTTCCGTCGCCGTCTCGGGATTCATGGCGACCAGGAAGTCGATCTCTTTCTTACGCCCGATGTAGCCATGCTTATTGGCGCGAATCGTGTACCAAGTGGGCAATCCGGCGATATTCGAAGGGAACATGTTCTTGCCGGAGACCGGCACGCCCATTTGGAAAATTGCCCGGAGAAGAACCGTATTTGAACTTTGCGAACCTGAGCCGTTCACCGTCGCGACCTGGATACTCATGTCGTTGACAATGCGCTGCTTGCTCATGCCGCCGGCGGATTCCCGGGGCACGACATCGGTTGTGGCCATCCCAACACCTTCCTTCATTTAAAGGGTGAACCCAATCGCCCTGTCTGATGATTGCGGAGGAAGAAACCTATCTATTATAAGGCCGCGTCGGCCGCCAAGTCGCGTCACTTGCCCCGTCTGGAGCCCGGAGGAACCTGATTTCGAACGAGGGAGATGTTCGCGGACTCACGATTCGATCTTGAAGAACTGGGCAATGTTGCGAAACTTATTATATCGTGATGCGACTAATTCGGCCGGGGGAACCTTCTTCAGTTCGGCGAAATGTTTCTGCAGGCTGGAATCGAGCAGGTTGGCGGCGGCTTCGTGATCGCGGTGGGCCCCGCCTTCAGGCTCAGGAACAATATCATCGATGCAGCCAAGCTCATTTAGATCAGAAGCTGTGATGCGCATGGCTTCGGCAGCCAGCTCTTTCTTGCTGGCATCGCGCCACATGATCGCGGCGCAGCCTTCGGGAGAAATCACGGAATAGATCGAATTCTCCATCATCAGCACGCGGTCCGCGACTGCAATCGCTAATGCCCCGCCGCTGCCTCCTACGCCGATAACGCTCGTGATAATCGGCACCTCCAGCCGCGCCATCTCGCGTAAGTTATAGGCGATGGCTTCAGCCTGGCCGCGCTCCTCGGCCTGCACGCCAGGATAGGCGCCGTCGGTGTCAACCAACGTAAAAATAGGGCGGCGGAACTTCTCCGCGATCTGCATAACGCGGATGGCCTTGCGGTATCCCTCGGGATGGGGTGTTCCGAAGTTCCTGAACACGCGCTGCTTCATGTCCCGGCCTTTTTGCGTGCCCACGACGAGGACCTCTTCGCCGTGAAAGCGCGCCATGCCGCAGACGATGGCGGCGTCATCGCCAAAGCCGCGGTCGCCGTGAATTTCGCTAAAGTCTGTGAATACGCGCTCGATATAATCGAGCGACTGAGGGCGCTGCGGATGCCGTGCGAGTTCCGTCTTCTGCCACGCCGTAGGAGGGGCATTCATCTCGCGGCGAAGGTGATCGATGCGTTCCTGCAACTTTGCAATCTGGCGCCGGGTGGCCTCGTCCGGACCGTTCGACTCCATCTCGGCGACTTGGCGCTCGATCTGCTCCAGTTCCTGCTGTTCTTTTTCGGTGGCTGCCATCGATACCTATTCCCATGTCTGCAAAATCGGCGAGAGTCCTTCGGGCCGGCCGCTCAGGGCAAGCACGGGCACCCTGTCTAGCTGATGATGCGGACGCTACCGCGCCCGCACAGTTGTTCGACGCGGGCAATAAAATTGCGGTCTGGAACGACATTATAGCCTTCCGCCTCCATCACCACCATGAAATCCCCCTGGCGTTCCACGTCGAACAACACTTTGGCCTCGCCTTTGCGCTCGACAAATAGGCTGTGCAAGTTGTCGACAGTTTCT
>Ga0335077_10000267_pt1 | contig 55589 bp, 54 predicted proteins | sample Lox_Sample_31_FD_207151 | JGI IMG/M metagenome (GOLD analysis project Ga0335077, IMG submission 207151) | Soil microbial communities from Loxahatchee National Wildlife Refuge, Florida, United States - Lox_Sample_3.1 | ecosystem: Environmental > Terrestrial > Soil > Wetlands | place: USA... | reverse complement strand
CATTGCGCGGCACTTCGAACGATTTCAGGCTGGCCACCCGTGCCGTGTGCTCCAAGTCGGAAATCACTGTCGCGCGCAATTCCTCGCTCGTGGGATCGTGGCCTACTCGCGCACGTGCCACTTCCACGTCAGGCACCACGACAGCAAGAAGATAGGAACGGTACGAGTTGCCGTAGACATAAATCTGCCGGATGAGCTTGCTGTGGCCTACGAAAGTAGCTTCGAGCGCACCTGCGGCGACGTACTCAGCCTGGCTGAGTTTGACCACGTTGTGCCGACGGTCGAGCCAGGCCAATCGGCCCGGTCCGCGCTCGACCATGATATCGCCGGTATGAAGCCAACCCTGGTCATCGAAGACCTGGGCTGTTGCCTCCGGACTCTTGAAATAGCCGGAAATTGCGAGCCGCGACTTCACCAGCAATTCCCCCCGCGGTAGCGGCTGGTCGGTCGTGTAATAGCCCAGTTCTGGCACATCGATCAACTTGTAATCGATCACGGTTTTGCGCTGTATACGCCCGTCGGTAACAATTGCCGACGCGCCTGCCTCCGTGCAGCCGTAACTCTCACTGAACGAGATGTTGAAGCAATCTACCAGGAACTGCTGCACTTCAGGCGCTATCGGAGCGCCGCCGACAGCGCCCGCAACGATGCGGTCGCCCAGAACCGTTTTCGCCATCGAGGTGCGCACGGCCGAATCGGCGGCGGTCCATGGCTCGCCGGAGGTGACGCGGCGCTGAACCTCCGAGAGATACTGATGATAGATAATCTCGGCCACGCGCGGCATAAACATTACGAACGTAGGACGGGCGATACGGAAGTCCTCGAATAAAGTGGACATGTCACTCTTCAGCGTGAAGTACACGATGCCGCCGTCTGCAAGACTGATGAAAACGACGTTGCGTCCCATCAGATGGTTCAACGGCGCGTACGCGAGCTGCACCGTGGGGGTGCCGGGTGAGGCACTCCAAGCCTCACTGCAATTTGCCTCCTGAACAATCGCGCCCTTCGGCGTGCCAGTGCTCCCGGATGTGTACATCAGCACCCTCATCGCTTTCGGTCCCTCGGGAGGGCAAGACAAAAGCTGCCAAGCATGACTTTGCCCGAATGTGACGAGCGCCTGGAAGGTCGTGAGCACGACCTGCCTGCCGGAACTGCGGATACGGTTGCGAGTACTCTCAAGCAGCTCGCGTTCATCGTCGTCGTCTTCATCGATATCGACGACAACCAAACTGCGAATCGAAGCCTGGCTGAGCACGTGATCCGCGGCCCGCTGTAAATTCTCTATGGTCGCAATCATCACAGCCGGTTTCGTCTGCCCCAGAATCACAGTGACTTCAGTTAGCGGCAGGTTCGCCTGAAGAGGTAGAACAATGAGCTGGGCGTACCAGCACGCCATGTCCATCGTCACCAACTCGGCGCTGGTATAGCCGATGAAACAGGCGAATTCGCCCCTGGCCACGCCTAACACGGGGTGATGACACCAAGCGCTGGCTATCGCCTCGACGCGACGCCGCAGTTCCCCGTAGGTGATCGCTTCAAATGCGGGCAAGCGAAAGCGGCGGCTTCGACCGTCTTTGCACCGCCGAATTTCATAGGCGCGCGAGCCCAACGCGGGGCGCTCGGCATACCCGGTGAGCGCACGCTGAACGAGCTCCACGAGGGAAAGGCCCGGCTGCTTGAGAGACTCATCCACGGCCCGGTCCGGCGTTACGCCTGCGATCTCCGGATCGACCTTAGCGAGGTTGGCGAGCCGCTGCCGCGCCCTAGCAAACTCTGCAGCTGTATCTCTTTCCAGCATCACGGCCGCGCCATCCTAGCCACGCACGCATTGCGGAATCGCGAGCTGCGAATCTCGTATCTGGGCGGCAAGCTTGCCGCATGCGTTGCTCACGGAATCGTAAATCCGCCGTCTACCGGAAGGGCCACACCCGTGATGTATGACGAGTCCGAGGTGGCCAGAAACAACGCCGCGCTCGCAATCTCCCGCGCCTCTGCAATGCGACCCATCGGGTGCGCTGCGAAGATCTTTGGCCCCTTGCCTGCTGCAAGGTACTTGTCGAACAACTCACTCGGGAACGACCCAGGGCAAAGCACGTTAACGCGGATGTTTTGTGTCACACACTCCATCGCAGCTGCTTTGGTTAGCCCAATCAAGCCGTGTTTTGATGAGTGGTATGCCGACGCACCGGGGCCCGCGATCAATCCGGACACTGACCCCATGTTGATAATCGACCCGCCGCCCCGCTTTAGCATCGCGGGAATCTCGTACTTCAGGCAGAGAAACACACCTTTCAGATTTATCGCGAGCGTCTTATCCCATTCCTCCTCCGTGAGATCCACAATAGATGTCCCAAGTTGTGGTACGCCTGCATTGTTGAGTGCGATGTCGAGCCCGCCAAAGAACTCAACCGTCTGCGCGACCGCACGACAGCAATCGGTCGCAATGGAAACGTCGCCCTTCACAAACAATGCCGAGCCGCCTTGCGAGGAGATCTCCTCAACGACCGCCCTAGCAGGCGTTTCGCGACGACCAACAATTGCTACCTTGGCACCCTCCTTCGCGAACATGAGTGCCGAAGCTCTACCGGATCCGGTACTTCCTCCCGTGATCAGCGCCACTTTGTCCTGAAGCCGACCCATCGTACTGACCCCGCTAAGCTCTTCCCGTCCTCACTTGGGGCTCATCAATCTCATGACATCACGGCAGCGGTTAGCGATTGCCGCCTGAAACAAATTCCGCGAGTCACGTCATCGATAGGGGAACCTCAAACTAACGACGCCCGACCTTCAATGCTCGAAATGACTCGCTTGCCATCCTAGGGATCCGGCATCGACAAGCAGCCGGTTTGGTGAGCGAGTCAAACGCACCTGCGCCGGCTCTTTCGCGGAACGGGTGCGCAGAGCGGTCCAACAATACGGCGGATACTCGCGTTATAACGCCTTGGTGCTAACAGCCAATTGCAATAAAACTCGACCACCCGAATGGACGGCTTGAGCTGCTCATGAGTCGCTTAACATGCGGTCGAATTCTCTCTTCAGTCGCGGCCGAACCTCATTCGCCAGAAGGGCTAGCGACCGATTCCATGGTCCTGGATTCTGCGAATAGTCATAGCCGAAGAGCATGGTGGTACCCCACGGTCCCCCAGCGGTCTTGGCTTTCGCGCAAAGCTTCCTGACGACCGTTTCGGGCGAACCGACTACCCATACCGTGTCAGCAATGTGCTCCATCTGAGTCTCGCGGTCTGAGCCCTCCGGTACGCCGTCCAATATTTCCGGCACAAGCCGCTTGATGGCATCGAGAATATATGCGCGCCATGCCACGCCCATGGGCCCCTCTAGCGCCTCCCGTCGGGCCTCGGAATCTGTCTCGCCGACGAAGATTTCCATCAACGCGTGATGATCTCTTCGCTCCGGTTTCCGGCCCGCAGCTCTGGCAGCCTGTGAATAGGTCGACCAATGATTGGCAAGCTGGCTTGGAGTTAGCGCAATCGACAAAGGCAAGTAGCCGTTCGTCCCAGCGAACTTCATTGACGATGAATTCATGGTTAGTCCCGCGATTCCAATCCGAACATGGCCCCCATACGGGCGTATGTCACGACAGGGGGGACTGTTGGGATCCTGCTTGGGATAGCCTGCCTTCCAGAACTCGCCATTGTACTCAAAGGGCTCGGCCGCCCAAATCCGCTTCATGATTTCGAGTGACTCGACGACCATACGGTGATTCTGGGACAGATCTTTCATGCCGCGCAGCGCCGCGTCACTGGGAAATGCGCCTGCGCCCACTCCAAGGATGTAACGGCCTTGGGTCAAATGCGTCATCCATGAAATCTGAACCGCAAGCGTCGCGGGATGGTGATATGGCAACAGGTGCGCACCCGGCGCGAGAATGATGTGTTTGGTCTCCCGCGCTGCGGCGGCCAGTACCAGCTCCGGACTTGGGACCACCTCCCATTGCACGGTCGCGTGTTCGCCGACCCAGTATTCGGCAAAACCTAACCGGTCCGCTTCAACAGCTTGTGCCACCAGCCAGTCGAAGGTTGCGTGGGGTTTGCGCTCGGGCGGCACATAAGGAGTCTGAAAAATCGCCAATTGCTCCATGAAGATCCTCCCGTCGCTCCGGACCGCCACGCGAGCGAATATTCGTTCATTGTCGGAGCCTTGTCAAGCCGCTCAACCCTCCTTGCCTCCTATAGGCTAATTTCGCTGGTACGCCCATTCATCCCGCCGGAATCGCTGCCCGACGATTCCTAACGCGATTCATGGGAACATCGACAGTAGTTGTGCCTCAGCCCGTCGTGGCTGCTGAGCGCCGCCGACTTCGAGGAACCGATGGAGACCGCCCGATCCGAGGTTTTGCCTGACCCTCGCTACGAATTCTCACGCCGGAAAAAATCTCAGTCTCGAAATCAACCAAAACCGGTCTCAGCAGCAGGCTAAGACCTTCTTTTAAGTACGTTTCGACTGTCATGGGATGGCGGAATCGCCACGCGTTCAGAGCCCAGTTGTGCGCGAAAATGATGCTCTGATACATGAGCATTTCAGCGTTTATCTTTCGGAAGATGCCGGCTTTAACACATTCTTCAATGCAATCGATCAAAACTTGACCGATTTCGTGCTCCCTCTTCATGACGTATTCTAAGTGTTCTCGACTCATCGAATGCGATTCGCGATAGCCCACCACCGCTTCGGCACGGTGTTCATCGATGACTCGCGTCAACGCCTCGACGACTGCAACATATCGTTCCAGAGGGCTCTTGCGATCCGTAAGTGCCTTTGCCACCTCTCGTAGATGATCTTCGACGATCGAGAACACCGAGAGATACAGCAGTTCCTCCTTATCCCCCACGTACTGATAAATCATGCCGATGCTGATCCCTGCAGCTTTTGCAATATCTTGAATCGTCGTAGAGTGAAAGCCATTCCGACCAAATTGCTGGATCGCTGCGCTGATGATCTGGGGAAGCCGTTTAGCCACAAGCTTCGGATCTGCCACACGGCGATTCTGATTGCTCATACTTCCTCTTAAGGTCCCCGGCGTAGCCCAGGAAAAGTTTACCCTATCTACGGACTTCCTAACGATCGAGCTAGCTGCTCGCGATCGAAGCTATCTCTCGGAGCCCCCATTTCCAGGTCATCGCCTTCCCAGTTCCACGAGAACCGGCCCGGTGGAGACCTTTCAAGCGGACATGGGCAGTCTCGCCCTCGCCCCATCGGCAACCGCCGCGGCATGAGCGCGACTCTTCCCCTAACCGTCCAATGCGCGAGCGATGGCATGACGCAAGTCCGACGTGAACCGTTTCGATATGGACGCATTTTCGATAAGGTCAAAACCGTGAAAGGCTCCGGGATAGATCCGCAGTTCCACGGCGACACCAGAGCGGATTAACGCACGCGCGTAGGCCATGCTTTCAACCACGAACAGATCGCGGTCGCCGCAGGCAATATAAGCGGGCGGCAGGCTTGTCATGTTGCAACTACGCGCAGGGGCAGCACTAGCCGGAACAAGCTCGGAATCGAACATCGTGCCCAAATAGGAGCTCCAGCCAAACTGGTTGTTTTGTCGTGTCCAAACGTGTTGACCTATCGTCGGGTAGTCCTGGGTTGTCGACGGGCGGTCATCGAGCATCGGATAAGTTAGAACTTGCGAAGCAAGTGAATATTCTCCACGGTCCCGTGCGAGAATTGCGAGTGCGGCCGCAAGTCCGCCACCTGCACTCTCCCCGATGACGGTTACGCGTTGCCGATCGATGTTCAGTTGCTGTGCATTTTCATTCAGCCACCGCAACGCGGAGTAGCCGTCCTCGATCGCACCCGGATACGCCGTCTCGGGTGCCAGCCGATAGTCAACGGAAAGCACAAGGCAACGTAACATTCTCGCCAGCTCAACCGAGACCGCGTGGCGCCCTTCTGGCGAGCCAAAGACCAGTCCGCCGCCATGAAAGTGCAACAAGGCGGGCAGCACAGAACCGGGAGATGACGGTTTGTAGATGAGGGCGCGAACTTCGGTATCATCGTCGGAGCCGGAAATTCGCTGTTCGGAAAAGTCGACCCCCAGCAATGGGACGGTATCAAACCGTTCCTTCGCTCGCTCCAGCATCTGCGCACGAATACCTGGAAGCGCGTCACGACTTAGCTGACTCAACGACGGCATTGATGCCAATCCGGCGAGGAGCTCGGGATCAACCAACGTATGCACGTGCCTCTCTCTTGAACCCTTTTTTGCGCCGGTCGGCCCCGTCGGTTGCTAGGTACCGGCGTCCGTTGGCTCACTTCTGCACAAACGAGAAATTCTCGTAGTAGCGGCCCGCTACCGCTCCTCCATCGCTGATGAATTCTGCACCGGTGGAGAACGAAGACTCGTCGGATGCTAGAAACAGAATCATTCGGGCGATCTCTTCGGGAAGCGCCACTCTCGGTAACGCAAGATGCTTGCGGGAGTGCGCGAGTTCCTCCAGGGACTTCGCGTTCGGATTTGTCATCTTAGTGTCGGTACTCCCCGGATGCACGCTATTAACCCGGATCCCATCACGCCCAAACTCGAATGCCGCTACCTTGGTAAGGCCGCGCAATCCAAACTTACTCGACGAATAAGCACTCAGCCCATTTCCCGCAGCAAGGCCAGCATTCGAAGAGACATTGACAACGGAGCCGCCACCGCCGGTCTTCATGATGGGTACTACACTTTTAATGCCAAGAAACGCACCTACGAGATTCACAGAGAGCACACGCTCGAAGGTGTCCTTGGTTGTATCAAGGATACTTCCGACAACGAGCATCGCTGCATTGTTGACCAAAATGTCGATTCGTGACCAACGCTTTACAACTGCGTCAACACATACCTGCCAGTCCGATTCACAGGACACATCCGTCCGGACAAATGCTGCCGAGTCACCCAAAGAGCGCGCCAGTGCTGCCCCTAATCCGTCCACATCGGCGATCATGACGCGGGCACCTTCTTCAACAAAGAGCCGGCTGGTGGCTGCGCCAATGCCATTGGCACCGCCGGTCACTATCGCAATCTTCCCGTCTAGCCGTCCCAAATGATGCCCCCCCTCTCTATCTATCCCCATCCGAATCTGATGTGGTATCCCGCAACGGGATCAATGAACAGCGCGCGGTCGCAGACCCAGGCATGCCCGCGGGCATGTATACGAGTTCGGCGCGGTTCATGCGAGATCCCACAGACTTCCAAATAGTGTCACGCCAGCGTGGGATGCTATATCGGGCTTAGCGAGCCACCTGCCAGGTGATCGCCGTACCAGCACCGAGCGAACCTTCGCTCCTTGCCGGCGGATTGTCAAGCGACGCACGCATTGCAAGTCGCGCGCGTAACCACGTTTCGTCGAATCAGTGAACGCCGGTCCCACCAGGAGGTGCCATTTCCACGCCTCTCGTAGAGGCTTGTCTGCGCCGGCGCTATTTGCAATTAGCCCCAGCGATCACCGCGCCGTCCAACCTCCATCAATGACCAGCGTTTGCCCTGTCATATAACTCGACGCATCGGATGCGAGAAACAACAAGGCGCCGTCGAGCTCATGAATCTTGCCGCCACGTCCCATGGGGCAGTTTCTACGTAGAAACTCCATGGGCTTTTCATTCTTGAACAAGTCCGCCGTCATCTCAGAGGGGAAAAATCCCGGTGCGATGGCGTTGACCCTTACTCCCTTTCGGGCCCATTGCACAGCCAGCTCACGAGTCAAATTGATCACTCCGGCCTTGGAAGCGCAATACGATGCCTGCTTCATCGGAGCACCGGCCACTAACCCCATCATTGATGCGATGTTCACAATCGATCCATATTGCTGACGCAGCATGATGCGGCCCACTGACTGCGACAGCCCGAACACTGCATTGAGGTTCACTTCGACGACCCGACGAAAGTCCTCACGCTGTTCGTCCTCGGCCGCGACCACTTTCGAAATGCCGGCATTATTTACCAGCACGTCGACGCGACCCTCGACCCGCTCCAGAATCTTAGCCATCACCACATCTACCTGGCCATCGACGGACACATCGCACGAAAACGGAATCATTCGATTGCCCAACTCATGCGCGAGCATTTCCAGTCGTTCCGCGCGGCGCGCCAGGCCCACGACTTGTGCTCCCGCGTGATGAAGCACACGGACGAAGCGCTCCCCGAGCCCGCTCGATGCTCCGGTTACGATCGCAGTGCGCCCGTCGAGCCGGAATGACGGCGTTAGCCCAATCTCATTGCTCGCTTCCGAGTTAGCCGCTCTCGAGACCTGCTCCAACGTAAATTTCTCCTATCTATCTCGCCATCTATAATTTGCTGGACTTCCTACCAAACAATGCCGCCCGATTTGATTTCGGTGTACTTCATCCGGTCTATCCGCGAGCCGAAGGGCGCGGGCTTGCACGTAGGCGTGCGCCAAGCCAAAGTCATCCGACATCCCTGCCCCACCATGCGCCTGAATGGCTCAATCTATCACCTGACAAGCCATGGCCGGCGCCGCCACCTTGATCATCGCGATCTCCTTAGCGGCCACCTTGTGTCCCAGTTTGTCCATCTTGTCGGCATTCAAGACAAGCAGTCGAGCTTGATCGATTAAAATGCGTGACGACGCGACACGCTCCAGTGTGACACCCTGTTCGGCGATGCTCTTACCGAACGCTACTCGCGCGTGAGCGCGCCGACACATCTTTTCTAGAGCGCGCTCAGCAAGGCCAATCAGGCGCATGCAGTGGTGAATGCGCCCCGGTCCCAATCGGCCTTGGGCAATCTCGAAACCGCGACCCTCTCCGAGCAGCAGATTGGTCAGCGGGACTCGAACTTCCTCGAAGTGAACTTCCGCGTGACCGTGGGGCGCGTCATCGAAGCCAAACACGGGCAGGTGCCTAATGACTCGAATACCCGGCGTATCACGGGGGACGAGAATCATCGAGTGTCGCCGGTGTGGGCTTGGGTCACCCGGGTCGCTTTGGCCCATAAAAACAAATAGCGCGCAGCGCGGGTCATTTGCACCGGATACCCACCACTTCTGACCGCTAATCACGTATTCCTGGCCGTCTCGAACGATCGAGCTTCGTATGTTTGTCGCGTCAGACGATGCAACATCTGGTTCTGTCATCGCAAAGTCAGAACGTATGCGCCCCTCAAGAAGTGGCGTGAGCCACGCCATGCGCTGCTCCGCGGAGCCATATCGGGCCAGCACTTCCATGTTGCCTGTATCCGGCGCCGAGCAGTTGAAAACTTGCGCCGCCCAAGTCAGCTGCCCCATGATCTCGCACACAGGCGTATTCGAGATTCGTAAGTCCTGCGTCACCCTCGTGCTCCGGCAAGAACAAATTCCATAAGCCGGCTCTCCGGGCTCTGTCCTTTAGCACCTCGATGATGTGAGTGGGCTGCCAACGATCGCCCTCCCTCAATTCCGCCAAATAACGTGATTCGTTCGGGACGATGTGCTCGCTCATAAACGCATCGACCCGCACCATCACATCTCTCACCTTCGCCGATACGTCAAAGTTCATAACTTGCAAACTGACTGGCAGTGGAGCTTCGTTCCATTAAAGCCCAGGTCATTTGATGGCACAAGCGTTTATTACTACACTCTCAAGACTCTGGAAGAGAACATCGTGCTAACGAAAAACTCACCACGTCATGTCTGAACACGCGCGTAAGAGCTTAGATGCTTCACGTCTGGAGCCGTATCTCTCCGAAACGCTCGGACTCCGCGGTAGCGTATCAATTGAACGCTTCACAGGTGGGCAGTCCAATCCCACATACCTCGTCCGAGTTGGCAAAGAGAGACTCGTCCTGCGTACAAAGCCGGACGGCGAACTACTTCCCTCCGCGCACGCGGTCGATCGCGAATTCAGAGTGATCAGCGCCCTCGCGAGTTCGGACATTCCCGTCGCTCGCGCGCTTGCTCTGTGTGATGATCCCCGCGTTATTGGCCGAACGTTCTACTTGATGGAGTATGTCGAAGGCCGGGTTTTCTGGGATCCGCTGCTGCCGGAGCTGGACGTTTCGCAACGGGCTGCGATTTTCGACGAAATGAACCGGATTATCGCCGCACTGCATATGGTAGACCCAGGGAGCGTTGGTTTGGCGAACTATGGCCGAAGCGGAGCCTACTTGGAGCGCCAGGTGGCGCGGTGGACGCGGCAGTACAAAGCATCGGAGACAGCACGCATCGAGGCGATGGAGAATCTCATTGACTGGTTGCCGGCCCATATGCCGAAAGACTTTGAAACTACCCTGGTCCATGGTGACTTCAGGCTCGATAATTTGATCTTTCACCCTACCCGACCGCGTGTGCTCGCCGTGCTGGATTGGGAACTGTCTACTTTGGGCGATCCGCTCGTCGATTTCGCTTACAACGCTATGTCGTGGCATATCGACAAGAGCTACAGCGGCCTGCGAGGCGTTGCCGGCGCGGACTTCGCCTCGCTGGGGATCCCAGATGAAGTCACCTATGTAGCACGATACTGCGAACGCACCGGACGGACCAGATCGCAACATTGGGACTACTACATTGTTTTCAACCTGTTCCGCCTCGCGGGAATTCTGCAGGGAATCACTGCGCGAGCGTTGCAAGGAAACGCGACCAATATGGCCGCCAAGGAATTCGGCCGACATGCCGAGCCTCTCGCCGATATCGCTTGGCGGAAAGCGCAGCGGATCCGGTAGTGAATCCATGTGTTACGTCCGCACAGTTACCAACGACGGTGCCTGATTGCTCCCGTGCTAAGTTGCGGCTAACGGAAATCGCTCGCTCGGCAGCTTTGTGAGTACCATTTGACTAGCTTACGTTGGTATGGAGATACCCAAGTGGAGTGTATGAAGGAGATCCGTGCTGCGACCGTCAGCTCGCTCGCACTGGTTAGCCGGTCGACATATAGAGCGGGTTCGATCTGATGGCAATCGAGTACGAACGTCTGCTGAACTGGAAGGTCCCGTCGGTGGAACAGCAGTACTCCGACCGAGACGTAATGCTCTATGCGCTCGGACTCGGTCTCGGTCTCGGGCGCGAGGACCCCGATCAGCTGCGCTTTGTATACGAGGACGGCTTGTGCATCCTACCGACCATGGCGACGATCCTAGGCCATCCAGGCTTCTGGATGTCAGATCCGGCCACTGGCATTGACTGGAGGCGGGTGTTGCACGGCGAGCAGGCCCTCGAGGTGCATCGACCTTTGTCGGTGAGTGGCGATGTTGTCGGGCACACGCGCGTGGACAGCATCGTTGATAAAGGTCCCGGCAAGGGGGCGTTGCTGTATTCAACACGAGAACTACTCGATAGGCGAACTGATGAACTGCTTTGCACCCTCAGAGCCACCCAATTCATGCGATCTGAAGGTGGATTTGGGGGTCCGCGCGGTCCATCCCAGGAGATGCCCGGAATGCCTATCGGCGCACCGCATGCAGCTCGAGACTTCGCAACAACATTGCAGACGGCCTTGATCTACCGCCTTTCCGGAGACCGCAATCCCCTCCATGCGGACCCCGCCGTGGCACGCGCCGCGGGCTTTCCTAGGCCAATTCTCCACGGGCTTGCCACTTTTGGAATAGCCGGCTATGGCGTCGTCTGTCAGTTCTGTTCCGGCGAACCCGCGCGTTTGCGCACCCTTCGTGTGCGCTTTACCGCACCGGTGTACCCTGGTGAGACGCTTCGCGTAGAAATGTGGCAATCCGGCTCGCATCAGTGCCAATTTAGATGCAAGGTGATCGAACGTGATGTAACAGTACTCAACCACGGGCTCGCAACGTTTCTATAGGGACGCCGCTCTCCCTGTCCGGGCAGTGTTGTGCAGCTTCGACTCACTGCTCACGGGCGGGCTGGACCGCTGGAGGTCGCTCGGCAGAGCGGTAGCGGCGCCATAAAGAGTCACAGCCATTACCGGCAAGAAGCCTACTGGTAGTAACAGCGCATAGCGCAATGATTGAACGCCCAGTGCGGGTGCTAACAGGTCACTCAGCACTCCCACAGCAAAAGGTCCCAGACCCAACCCAAACACTGACATCAGGAAGATATACAGCGCTCCGGCCGTGGCTCGCATGTGCGGCGCCGTTACGCTGTAGATGCTTGCGAGCGCCGGGCCAGTCGATGAACTCCAGAAAATGGCGCTCAACGCGACGAAGACCATCGAAACCTCTACCGATCGCGTAAAGAGACTGCCTATGGCCGCTGGCATCGCTAAGAGCGATGCCGCTGCACCGATCATCAGCGGCCACCGCACATCTCTGATTGCTAACTTGTCAGCCAGAAGTCCGCTCACGAGTAGCCCGACGGCGGAACCACCACCGATAGCCATACCAAGATACAATCCAAGGTTTGAAAGAGTCAGGCCGAACTCGCGTGCGAAGAATGAGGGCCACCATTGATTGAGCCCATACTGTACAAAGCCCGTTGCGATCAGCGAAAGAACCAGACGTCTGTAAGTTCTCGAGTACAAGAGGTCGCGGAATGTTTGGCGAAGCGGCGCGACCGCTCCCACCGTGTTGACGTCATCAGATCGTCCGCGCGGCGGCTCCTGCAGCGTCATCCGCACGATGAGCGCTAGTAAGAGGCCGGATGCCCCGAGTACGCCAAAGGCCCATCTCCAACCGATGGCCTCACCTATCCACCCCGCTACGACCATGCCAATCATGAGTCCAGCGTAGATGCCGGAGCTCGTGATTGCGAAGATTCCTGAGCGTCGGTTCAGTGGCACGTAATCGCAAAGAAGGGAAGAGCCGGGTGGGAATGAGCCAGCCTCTCCCGCTCCAACGCCGACACGTGCAAGGAGCAATTGCCAGAAGTGTGGTGCGGCCCCACAGAGCGCCGTCATCACACTCCAAGTTGCCACTGCTAGCGCGATGATGTTGCGCCGAATAGCGCGATCAGCCCAACGCGCGATGGGGATTCCACAGACTGCATAAAAGATCGCAAAGGCAAATCCGCTCAACACACCGAGCTGGGAATCCGAAAGTGCCAGCTCCGCCTTTATCAGAGGTGCTAGAACGGCCAACGCCATCCTGTCCATGTAGTTGACCAGGTTGACAACGGTCAAAAGAAACACTACGTACCACACATAGCGGGTGCTGGACGAGCAAGGGGAGCCAGTGCGCTCAGTCATGTCATTTCAGATGAGCTTGGGATCTCGCGACCTCGCAGAGCCTACGATGAATTCTTCCAGAAAAAGGTCGGCATGCAAGAGGTCGCGACGAATCTCCCGCCCCTGGTGCCACCCGAGCAGGCGCTCCAGCGCTAGCGCCTCGACACTCGGCACTCCTTGCAGGACCCGATCGCCTTTAGGTGGTCAGTTGAAAATAGCGTGCGCGCAGCTTTCGTTTCGAAATCTTTCCGCTCTCTTCGCGAGGTAGTCGGTCATCAAAGAGCACTGTGCGCGGAACTTTGTAGTTCGCAAGCCTGGCCTTCAGATACTCTCGAATACTGCCTTCGGTTAGCGTCGCGCCCGGTGCCCGCACAACCGCTGCCGCGAGGCTCTCGCCATAGTCGGCGTCTGGGATCCCGAACACGGCGCAGTCCACTACTTCGGGCATCGTGATCAGAACGCGCTCTACCTCTGCCGGATACACGTTGACCCCCCCAGAGATCACCATGTCGTCGCGACGATCGGACAGAAACAGATAACCATCCTCATCGAGGTAGCCAATATCTCCTGTCGCTATCAAGCCTCCGCGATCGAGTGCCCGCCGTGCGCCTGGCAAGTTCATGTAGTCGAATTCTGGAATGGCGGAATTTCGTCCGCAAATTTCACCGCGTTCGCCCGGTTCGCATTCCTGACCACACGAATCCAAAATGCGGATGATAGCTCCAGCCATTGCACGCCCAACCGTTCCAGGACGCCCCAGCGAGTCACGCGAGCTGCATAGCGTCAGCGGACCCACCTCCGTCGACCCATACACCTCACTGATGACTGGTCCAAACCAACCGATCATTTCCTTCTTAATCTCCGGTGGACACGGCGCGCCTGTGTGTACCACGTAACGCAGAGTCGAAACGTCGTATCGGTTGCGAACGGACTCCGGGAGCTTGAGGAGGCGTACGAAGGCCGTGGGAACCGCAACCACATGCGTGACCTGTTCGCGCTCAATCGAGGCGAGCAGATGCTCCGGATCAAAGTGAGATTGCACAATCAAGCAGTCAGCTTCGCGCAGCGCCAACCGGACGAAACTAGTCCCTGTACCGTGGCACAGGGGGCACGCACAGTAGGCGCGCATGTTTGGCGATGCGCCGAATAGTTCCCGCTGGAGAGTATTGAACGCGGCGCTCTGAATCGCATCCATCGGGTGCCGCTTGACTCCCTTTGGCCTTCCCGTTGTACCCGAGGTGTAGAATATTGAGCCGCGAGGCGATTTTGGGGGGGGCTCCCATGGAGCGAATTGGGCCTTCCACTCACTCCACGCTTGGGCGCGAGCTGGAATTTTCGGTAGATCATCGGACACAGCGTAGTGGGCCTGCGCTTCCAGCGGAGTCGGAACTACAAGGAGCTGAATATCACCTGGCACTGCCTCGCGGACTGAGGCCAAAAGGTCCGAATGGGCGACCAACACTTTAGGGCGCGAATCCGCAAGGAGGTACTCAATTTCCTGAGGTTTTAGGTGCCAATTCAATGGAATCACATAGGCACCGAGCGCCGCTACAGCCAAATAGATCTCGAGAACCGGAAAATCATTTCGCATTAGAACTGCTACGGCGTCGTTGTCGCCAACGCCCAGGGCAGTTAGACCTCGCATCACACGCTTGGCGTCCGAAAATATGGTCGCACGTGATACTTCGCGATCTGCAATCGCGATGGCATTGTTCAGCATAGGCGGGTCACTTCGACTCCATTGCCCCAGTCACGCGCTGCATACCCGATGGATGCCATCGCCTCAAGGGTGTACGCTGATTTCGTTTGTGGGCTGCGCAGACCTCAATGGGTCAGCTGTGAGCGACTTCCGACGCGGTCTCCACGGGTTCGAATGCGACGGTCGGCTGCGGAGTTAGGCTGATTACTGGCGCCAAAGGCATATTCTCAAATAAGCGCGCCGGGTCCGTGCCCACAATATTCGTGATGAGCCGCACTCCAGGAGCATCGGCGAACTCCACCAACCCAACGATATATGGGAGAGGTCTTGGCGGATCGCCCGAGAAGGCATGATGGACGGTCGTCCAACTATAGAGTGTTCCACGGCCATCAATCTTTCTCCATTGAATCGCGACACTTCCACAGTATGGACACCAATACCTCGGATACCAGTGAAACCGTCCACACGTGTCGCATCGAGGAAAAGATATGCATCCGCCGGCTAAAGCCTCAAAGAACGGGCGGAACTCCTGCGCCATAGTTCCATTGACAGGCGCTTCCGTCATCGCCCCAGTACCATTACCCCATAATCCGGCATCGAAAGGCCCGTGACTATGCCAACTTGGGGATCATCAAGCTGACCCGCCCCTGCCTCGCCTCGCAATTGGCGGACGGCTTCGACAACATGCTCGATGCCTAGCCGGTAGCTATACGCCAACAGTCCGCCGTGCGTATTTATAGGGAGGCGGCCATTGCGCCTGACATGCCCGTCGAGTACATATGAGGCGCCCTCGCCCTCCCCGCAGAAACCAAGACCCTCCAATTGGAGAACGCAGGAAATCGTGAAGCAGTCATAGATCTGCGCAAAATCCAGATCCGAGCGATCGATATTTGCCATCGACAAGGCGGCTGTCATGGCTTCGGAAGCACCGGGCAGCTCGGTGAGGTTGCCGTTCTGAGTGAAGACATCATCGCCCGTAATGGGAGGCGCCGCCAACGCACTCGCGAGAACATGGACCGGCCGCTTGCGGCAGTCCCGAGCTCTCGACCTGGAAGTCATGACGAAGGCGCCTGCGCCATCGCTAATCAGACAGCAATCACGGACCCGCAAGGGATCACTCACAACTGGACTGTTGTAATAGGACTCCAGAGTAGTTGGATTGCGCAGCTGACTCCGCGTTGTTTTTTGGGCATTCTCGCTGTGAAGTACGGCGAGCTCGGCAAAGGCAGCCAGTGCTTCGGGGTGCCGATTCAAATAGCGACGAGCCCAGAGCGCGAAGTATGACGGCTGGGCGATAAATCCATAGGGCTTCTCGAAGGTCCGCTTTGCGGGATATGCATCGTGGAATCCGTAAGGCCCTGAAGGGGCTGAGCCCCAGTCCACGCCGAAATAACAAACGACAACACTCGCGTGACCACCAGCCAGTGCGGCTTCCGCCAACATCGGTGCGGCGCAAATTCCGGCACCCCCAAACGATGATCCGCACGAAAATCGGCGGTTGGCTCCCAAGTGAGCAGCCACGAATTCTGCGGGAACAGTATTTGGCATTATGCCTGCATCGCTCACAACGCCGTCCACCTCGCTCGGGCGAATGCCGGCGTCATCCAACGCGTTCCTGACCGCATCCAAGACGAGAGCGCGCAAGTCACGATCCGACGTTCGACACGGCGGCGTTTCTGCGACTCCAACTATGCTGACGTCCACTATCCTGCTCGCGCGCTGGCTCAGCTGAACACTTATTCCGGCCGGGTTATTGGGAACGAAGGAGCGAGAACGAATATTCGTTCATTTGTGAACCATTGTCAACGGAATGGCGCTGGCTTCAAAGCCGCACCAAAGCCAATTTCGGAGTCGAACGCGTTCGCCGAGGTCCACCAGCATGGGGACTGCCGGTTCGTCCCTCCGATAAGTTAACCGGCCACATTCGCGCTCGCTGAACAGCGAAGCTGCCATTGAAGCAATGGCGCTCACCCACGATCACGTAGGCCGACTAGACGGAAGTCATTCCACCATCGGCTGTCATTGCAGACCCGGTCACAAAGGAGGCCTCCTCCGACATGAGCCAACGAATCGCGGTCGCTATCTCGATCGGTTCGGCAAATCGCCCTATTGGATGTATTGAAGCGAAATACTTTTCGAGGTTGTTGTCCTTCAATGCACCTTCCAACATCGGTGTCCGGGTCACACCGGGAAGGACTGCGTTCACGCGGACCCCCTTGGCGGCATATTCGCAGCTCGCGCCGCGCACCAGCCCCAGTACGCCGGCCTTGGATGCACAGTATTCCGCAGCGAGGGGAACTCCGATCAGCGATGCGGTGGATGCCACAATCACTATTGAACCGCCGCCCGCCGCCAACACCGCAGGTACTTGGTGCTTCAGACAAAGGAAAGGCGCGGTCAGATTGATGCTAATAACCCGATTCCATTGTTCGAAGGTAAGTTCGCATAGCGGTTTCGATGCGGGAGCCACCCCCGCCGCGTTGCAAGCACCTTGTAACTGCCCGTAACTGGCCACCGCCCGATCCACAAGGCGCTGCGCATCAGACTCGCTAGAAACGTCCGTACGAATCCATTGGGCTTGACCGCCCCGCGCCTTGATCTGCGCTACAGTTTCCTCGCAGCCAGCTTCATTCAGATCTCCCAGCGTCAGCAAACAGCCGGCCTCTGCCAGCAAGAGAGCTGCCGCCCGTCCTATTCCACTGGCGCCGCCCGTTACGATTACAGATCTACCATTTAGACCCTTCATGCGTCCTCCAGCAAGCGGAACAAGGAATCATACGGGTCGCTTCTCAACGTCGGTTTGGGGCGCACCGGTCCCAGGAAGTCCACCGAATCGCAATCCACCATCCACGTCGAGCGTTACTCCTGTCAGAAAGGCCGCCGACTCTGAGATAAAGAACAAGACAGCCTCCGCAGCATCGGCGGCTGTAGGAGCCCTGCCAAGTAAAATCCCCCGGGCAACATCGGTCCGAATTTGATGAGCGCTCTTTCCCGTTTGCTGGATCTTCCACGCCAACGTTTGTTGACCCATCTCGGAATCTATTGGACCGCCCCCGGGACAGACACAGTTCACTGTAACTTTTGGCGCCAATTCGCACGCCAGCGATTCAGTTAGACCGACCAGACCGAACTTCGACGCGCAATAGGCCTGAATGCCTGCGAAGCCGCGCCGCCCGGCCGCAGAGCTGATGTTAACGATCCGCCCGCGTCCACTATCAATAAGTGCCGGCGCAGCTGCCTGACAACACAAGAACACACCCTTCAAATTTACGTCGAGTGTTTGGTCCCATTCCGCCTCGGTCACTTTCATCAGTGGCTTAAAATGAACCACCGCGGCACAGGTAACGAGTGTGTCTAGGCCGCCGAACTCAGCAGCCGCCCGTTCAAATGCCGAGCGTACCTCTGCCGCAGAGCTGACATCCGCACGCAAGCCGATGGCTGCCCCGCCAATGCTTGCGGCGGCAGATGCTAGCTTTTCGGAACCTCGGCCCACCAAGGCGACGGCCGCTCCTGCCGCCGCCAACCGCCGAGCGACCTCGAAGCCGATTCCTGAGGCTCCTCCGGTTACGATTACTTTTCGGTGCGGTGCAATATCCATGCTCTCGTCTCAATTCAACGCATGAATGCGATTACCCTCAGAGCGCCTCTTCGGCTTCGGTCGCCAAGTTCCGGATCAGCCTTTGGAGCGCAATTCCACCAAACTGTCGCCGAAGCCGGCATCACGATTCTTCAGCGCCTCCTTCATCCCATGCTGCGCCATGTCGCTCTTGTAGCGACTGCGGCGGGGCCCGGTCCCAAGGTGGGCGCGTGCGTCGTTTTCGACAGCCAGTCGCTGCAGCAGCGACACACCCATTGCTTCCAGGGCGACATTGACGATTCGCTTTTGAGTCGCAGCGAGATCTGAGTCAACGAGGGCGATTCTCCCGGCAAGTCCTGTCGCAAACTCCTCCAATTCGGCGGCTGGCACGGCGTCCATGACGAGTCCAATCTTCGCCGCATCACGGCCACTGATCAGGTCACCCGTGAGCAGCAGGCGCTTAGCCCATTGAGGACCGCAGTGATAAATCCACATGTGAGAAGGCGGTGAGCCTTGAGCTCGTGTTGCCGGGAAGCCGATCCGGGCGTCCTCGGCGGCTACCACAACGTCACACCGTAAAGCCAAGTCTGTTCCGCCAGCCAAGCAGTTGCCATGCACCTTCGCAATCACTGGCTTGTGCAACTCACTGATAACGGCCGAGCACGCCATGTAACGTTCGATGTTCCAACAGTCATCATCGAAGTTGCCATAGGATTTGCGGTAATCGACGCTTTCCGTTGACTGGGTTGTAAGCTCCTCTCGCGCGCGTTTGTCGTAAACCGACTTCATATCGTAGCCGGAACAAAAGTCCCGACCAGCGCCGTCTAGCAGGATAACGTTAACATCCGTGCGATCATCAGCCTCAAAAAAGGCATCTCGTAGCTCTTGCAGCAGTTCATTGGAAAGCGCATTGCGTCGCTCCGGCCGATTGAGCGTAATGCGTGCGACTCGCTCCGAAACGGCAAACAGAAGGTTCTTCGGCGCCTTCAGCCACTTCCCCGCGTACACATTTTCCATTGTCGTCTCCGTGCGCCGACTACAGACAATATGTAGCGCGCTAACCTCAGACCTTGAACTCACTCTCCGTTGCCGTGCTCTGCGGCGACAACTTCCGCTTCCAGCGCCTGGTCGTAGCAAACGGCAACAGGCATCGCAACATCCATGAATACCGCGTTGCAGACAGCGGCCATTGGGTTACGTTACGACCATCGCGCGCATAAAAATAGTTGTGGCAATGGAACGTTGCCGATAGGTACTTCGCGTTGACACGATCGATCCACGAAGTCCAACGATCGAGAGCCGTCTTTCTGGTATCGATTACGGCGCCGCGCTCAATCCGGCGCGCCATCCGCACAGCAGCTTCTGCTTGGCGCTCGTGTTGATAGATTATAGATGCACCGCCATTTGTATTCGGGCCATACAGGATCACAAAATTTGGAAACCCGGGCACAGTCACGCCCAGAAACGCCTTGGCAGACTCGCCCCACACATCGCGTAAACTACGGCCCCCAAGGCCGAATGCTCGAAAGCTTGCTAGAAAATCCTGGGCATAGAAGCCCGTTCCGATTATGAGTACATCCACGGGATACTCAACACCGTTGGCTGCCACGATTCCGCTTTCCGTGACGCGCTGAACGGCGAAAGGAACCAGCGTCACGTTATCGCGATTCATCATTGCGTAAAACCGGCTCTCCTGAATAATGCGCTTGCATCCGAAGGGATAGTTAGGAGTCAACGCCTTTCTCACGGCCGGATCCTTGACCGTGGACAGATAGCGAAGTCCCATCTCGCGCAACATCGTATTGCCTTTGGTACCCTGCACTCGTGCAGATTTCACCAACTTTTGCATTGCGCGAAATCGCTTATACCTCTCCAATTTTTGAGAAATCACTGACCGAGCATAGGAGCTGCGTTCCTCGGGAGTGAAATCGCGATCTCCCTTTGGAATTATCCAGCCGGGTTCGCGCTGGAAGAGGAACAAGTGTCCCACGGTCGGCGCAATTGCCGAGACTATTTGCACGCCGGTCGACCCGGTACCAACGACAGCCACTCGTTTACCGGCAAGTTCAACTGTATGGTCCCAACGAGCTGTGTGAAACTTGACACCCTTAAAGTCATCGAGTCCCGGCCAATCGGGATATTTCGGCCGATTCAAGATCCCCACACCGCTGATGACCATGTCGCATTCTTGTACTTCTCCGGACGCGAGTCGTACCAGGTAGGTCGACTTCTCGTCCTGCCACGCAATCTCCTCGACGCGCGTTGAAAATCTAAAGTGATCTCTGAGTTCGAATGCATCGATAGTATCGTCGATGTATTTCTTTATCTCCGGTTGCGTGGCATGCGTACGTGACCAGTTGTATGGCATAAAGGAATAGGAGTAGAGATGCGACCAAATGTCGACCTCACATCCCGGGTAGGTGTTGTCGTACCACACCCCGCCCGCTCCCGCAGACTGTTCGAATACCGTGAAGTTGAGAAAGCCGGCCTTCTTGAATTTGACGGCGGCAGCAACGCCTCCGAGGCCACCACCGATAATGGCAATACGTATGCCGGGGCGCCGCTCCTCGCGTTTGCCTCTAACGGTCATCCTCGGTCGTTCCTTGTACTTGTATGCCTGTAACTAATGGCCAAGAAGAGCGCCGCGACGGCAGCGAGCGTGCGCGCGGACCTCCACGACATGATCAGTGTCACGAAGGCATGACAGCGTGGGTCCCCGCCCAAGTCTCATCGCCTGATTTCTTAGAGCGAATATTCGTTCACTGTTCGGGTATTTGTCAAGCATACGCGCTGGCACGCGGGAGACCCCACCGCGGAAGTGGACCTATGAGGCAGCAACCACGCAATGAATACCGCCGCTCTCGAATTGCAACGATGCCCCCGTCGTTGAAGGACATGCAGAACTCGTCACCGAAGATCAGAAGGCGGCCGCGGGTCCTTCGCGTTGCACTCAGGTTGGCTACAAGTGAGTGTGCGCTTCGATACTTACTATATGCTTGGCCTTCAGGGCCGACAAGCAGTGTGGTCGCACTCAACGCGCTCTTCAGCGTCACTTGCTTCGCCCGCTGCGCCTACGGCATAGACGTTTCTAGTTCTTGGCTCGATAGACTCGTCTGGTTGTGCACAAGGGCTTAGCTGATAACGCATCAGCGGGGCGGAGCTGACGAGCTCTCAAGACCAGGGTGCCGGACGTCCGCTTAGGAGGTATTGCACAATGAACACCGGTGACTCGATCGCTTATTCAAACGAGCGAGTTCGCGCATTCTCTGAGAATCCCTCATTCGGCAATCTCGTCGCCGGACCTGATCTGGCGTGGTTATCGCTTCATTCTGAGCCAGCGTTCGATCCCGACATGCCGATAGTAGATGCGCACCATCATCTCTGGAATTTGCCCCGCGCACCGTACCTGGGTGGGCAGCTGCTGGCCGACCTGGGCAGCGGGCACAAGTTCATCGGCACCGTGTTCGTACAGTGCTCGGAGGGTTACCTCGAGCACGGCCCACCCGAACTTCGCTCCGTCGGTGAGACCGAATTCGTAAACACAGTCATCGACTATTGTTCGGCCCAAGGCTTCCCATTTGCCTGCGCAGGTATCGTTGGATATGTTGACCTGCGGCTTGAGGCCGCCGTGGAGATCGCCCTGCACGCTCATATCTCCGCCGGACGTGGCCGCTTCCACGGCATAAGACAGTCCGCCGTTTGGGATGCAAACAAGGAAGTCTGCGCGACGGTAAGCCCTCCTCCAAAGCAACTTCTGGCGGATCGTACGTTTCGTAGGGGATTCGCTCGCCTTGCTCCCAATCACCTATCATTTGATGCCTGGGTCTACCACCACCAGTTATCCGAAGTAGCAGAGCTGGCAAGCGCTTTCCCAGAAACGAGGATCATTATCAATCACACGGGAGGCCCGATCGGGATGGGGCCCTATTCGTATAAGCGCGCCGAAGTCTTCGATTTCTGGCGGAGGCGACTGGTGGATACCGCGCAATATCCTGAGGTGTATGTGAAGCTAGGTGGACTAGGAATGCCGCTCTCCGGATTTCGGTTCAACGAACAACCTCGACCACCTACCTCCCAAGACCTTGCACAGCTGTGGAGGCCATACTTTGAAACCTGTATCGAGCTGTTCGGAACGGATCGGTGCATGTTCGAAAGTAACTTTCCGGTGGATAAGCAGAGCTTTAGCTATTCCGTCCTTTGGAATGCCTATCAGCGGATTGTGAGTGGCTACTCACTTACTGAAAAGCGGCAACTGTTCAACGCCACCGCTGCACGAGCTTACGGCCTGGAAGGCTTGCCCAATAGCTAGACGCCGTCAACTACGTCCATCCAGCACACGACAGTGCACAAGCGCTTGTCTAATTCCTCCACGCATCTACAGTCGGCTTGCATCCGCATGAGCGCCCACATGCTCAATCTGCGCGCCCACCAAGCGCTCTGCAATCCGTCAATAATGACGCAACTAGCGGCGCTTCTTTAGATGTCGCAAATCGTGGCAGCCAACAACGTTTGCGGGATTCCTATCTGGCGGCAGAATGTTTGACTTCCGCAGCTTCTCGGTGCTTGTTCTTGGTAGAGAATCCGTAAAGGAAACCCAGCCAGGCACCTTGAAGTAGGCGATGCGCTCCAGGCAGAACCTGACCAGGGCCTCTGCCGTGGCGCCATCGCGCGGTTCGCCCGGCTTGAGAACCACGCATGCGAAGACCTCTTCTTCGCGTAAGGGATCCGTGGCCGGAACAACACCCGCCTGATCGACCAGCGGATGCAGCAGCAGTACCTGCTCAACCTCCGCAGCTGCGATATTCTGGCCCGAGCGTCGAATCATGTGTTTCTTGCGGTCCACGAAGGTGAACCGCCCATCGACTTCCCTTTTCACGATGTCGCCGGTGTGAAACCAACCGCCCCGCCAGCACCTTGCGGTCTCAATCTCATCCTTAAAGTAACCCGAGAAAAAACCAGCCCGCGGATCTGTCCCTTCACGGCGCAGGACCAGTTCACCTGGTTCACCATCTGGCAACGGTCGCTCATGCTCATCCACGACCTGAAACTCCATGGTTGCGAGGGGTCTACCAATGGACCTTCCTTCCAGACGACGCGGCTCGTCCTTCTCGGCCGACCCGATGGCGACTTCCGACATCCCCCACACCTCAACCATCGGAAAGCCAAATCGTTCTTCGAAAATCTTGTGTTGGCTCGGGTCAATTCCCGCGCCGCAGCCAAACTTGACCCGGTGAGCTCGCTCGAGGTCGCTCGAGGGCATCCCGAGAAGAACGGGCGGAATCAACCCGAGATAGTGAATTATGGTTGCGCGTGTTGCGACGAGGTCGGCCCAGAAGCTCCCGGGATGGAACCGATCTGGGATGATCATGCAACCACCCGAAAGAATCATCGCCATGTTGGAAATGGCGAAGCCGTTGGCATAGAAGAGCGGCAGCGGATTGTAGAGGCGCTCACACCCCGGTTCGATTCGCAACGAGCCGCCTGCCGCCAAATAACGTTCACCTGCCGAAAAGAAATAGTCGTTGCAGAGGCGACATGCCTTCGGCAGCCCCGTTGTACCGGACGTGTAAAGAATTGCGCCTTCCGTACGCAGCCCGGGCACCGCAGCAAGTTTTTGGCGCGCTGGCGGCATCAGCTCATTCAGGCACTCGGAGCTGACCACAGCGCACTTGCCAAACTCGTTAGCCACGAGCCGAAGGCTCTCCACCCGTCCCGGTAAGCTCACGATGAGGTCCGGTTCAGAGTGGCTAATTAGATACGCGAGGTCGTCTTTCACGTAATCGGGGTTGACCGGTACGACGGACACGCCGAGCCCGTTCAACGCGAGCCAATGAAAAATGAACTCCGGGCGATTCTCTAACAACAGAAGCACCCGGTGGCCATGACCGTAGCCCGATTCTGCGTAAGTCGATCGAAGCCCCTGCGCCGCAGTCAGTACTTCATCGTAGCTTGCTTCGAAGCCTGCAGGATGATAGTCGCGCGATGATCGGGGGGGCACTACGATGCACGCAGCACTGCGATACTGCGCGGCTATTTCAACGAACGCTTCATACACCGTCCCCGTATACGTGAGTGTGCTCAAATTACTCATTGGCGAGTTAGCAACCAGGAATTGCGTACGCCGCTGCCTTTGACGCGGCACGCCAACGATCCGCGCCAGATTGCGGGCATTCGCCCACCCGGCGCGTCCAAACCTTTCGTGAGTCGTAAGCGAGGCGCGTGTTCATGAGCGCAATAATATATAGGTCGTCGTTCCGCGAGAGGAATGCTGCCCGCCGCTAGCGACACGGTCTCCTATCTGAGCGAGTATTCGTTCATAGTTCGGGACTTGTCAAGCCGGAGTGGGAGCGCCCTCGGCTAGTATCGATGTGAACTCGGCGGCCAGTGCTCACTCGGCCGCTCGGGTTGGCAATTCGATCACTACTACCATGACATGCGGTGCGATCGCGTTCGCCTCAAAGCTGCCTTCGATAGGTACGCTCGCCCGGCCTCCGTCAGTCTCCAGTGCGCGCTTTGCCGACGGGTCCGACGCGTTCCTTTCACGGCTTCGACAGACCGAGCCGTGAACGTCACGTAGCCCTCTCTCATAAGCCACAGGCATGCGGCACGTGCCTGCTCGATAGATAGGCCGACTCTGTCTTTAAGGTCGACAGTCAGCAAAGGTCCCTTCGCGGCGCCGAGTAGGTCAAGGATCTGCTGGTGCCGCGCCCTCGGGGGACGGACTCTCGCCCCACTACGTTTGACGATGCGATTAGGTGGCAGCGGAACTGACATGACCAAAATTAGAGTCGCTGCAAAATCCTCGCTGAGTCGGGTTAACCGCTCCGCCGCAGTCGGAAGATTTGTGAATCGGAAATCTCAAGTCATCCCATGAACGCCTAATTCGTATCATGACAGCACAGGGTTTCGCAGGGCACGGAGCGGGGTAATCTTTGAAGGAGGTTGCGAATTCGACGGGGAGTTCAGATACTTACGAATGACATCCCGGGCCAACCCTGGGAGCCATTTCAATTAGTTACATAATAATTATAATCTAATTCATAGCTAGGTTTCGCTCAAGACTGATGACTTGTAGATTCGGAGTCGTTACACGATTACTCCAAACAAAGGCTAGAGCGGAAGCACCTTCGCCGCCGCCGCGTGAATCTCCATGAGTGACCGTGCGAGCTCCGGAGTGCGCGACCGGCCAATGCCGCATTCGGTCGCAATGCCGAAGTCGTTGGTCACGTCACTGGCTATTTTCATCCGCCGCACGGTGCCCTCAACGCTGTCCTGCGAATGCACCAGCCCCAAATAGAGCTCCATACCCGGAGAGCGTCGCAATTCGGCAAGCGGAGCGAAATAGCCCCTGTCTTGCCTCTCACGCGGAACGGGCATGTGAATCCACGTCGCCGACCGCCCCGCAGACGAGATGATGAGGTTCGCGAGCTCGACTGCTCTGCTCAGGTCTTCAGGCTCGACAAAGTGCTTGGCGTCCAAGTCGCCGTAGCAAAGGTGAAAGCCGACCTCCACGTCGGGTGGAACGGTCTTGCCGAGCGCGGCAAAAGCCTCCCGGAAAGCAGCCTCCATGCCGGGGAACGGTGGCATGAGGGCCGCTCGCCCATCCCACTGGATCATCTCGATGCAGACATCCCACTGAATCGCCAAATCGCTGTGGGGAATGGACTGGCAGGTGCGCTCCACTTCGCGCAGCATTGGCCTGCGTGTACGCCGGCAGTACTCTGGGGATGTCCGGCGGAAGTACGAACGCCGAGATTACTGCGGCGGGTGTTGGCAGGCAGACCTGAAAGCGCGTTCCCGCGGCGATGTCGCCTCGCTTGCGCGCGGCCAGAAAGTCCTGGTACGAGGTGCGGGCTTCTCGCGCATATCCGAGCTCACCGAAGCGGATTTCCCTCTCCGCTGCGCCTGCCTTGAGTCTGAGCGTGGTGAGACCCATTCCAGGGACGGCAGTGTCGCTTGCGGGCTCGAGAAACGAGGTCGCGCGCAGCACCGGCCATTGGTAACTGATCCACGGTCGACGGCCGCCCACCTCTCCGTCTGGACAGCGCTTCAAAAACGCCTTCACCGTCTTGCCGACGGCCGCGAAGACATCTTCCGTCGAGTCAAGGCCGATGCTGCCGACAAGGTGGACCTGCCTAGTCATGTGTGATCTCCCGAACCGGTTCGTTCTCCAGACCCGCTCACCGAAAAGGGTCGAGAGTTGGCAGCCCAGCAGCACTCTACCAGCGCTGAGGACGTCGGCGCGAGGTATGAAACACTCTGAGGATTTCAACCGTGTCGCCTCGAACGCGATAGGGAAGAATGTATCGCGTGTTTCGCACGACCAATTCTCGCGTGCCGGGCACGCGACCGGGTCTACCCGCGCCCGGTTGGTCGGCTAGCTGGTCCACGGCCTCGAATATTCTCCGAATGACCAGTCTTGCGGCATTCGGATCGTCGGCTGCTATGTAGGTCGCCTCTTCATCCAAATTGCGTAGCGCCTTACGCAACCACCTAATCCGCATCCAGCTTCCACTTCTTGCGAAGCTTCTTGAGGTCGCTATCGCTGGCGAAGTCGCCGGCATCCGCTTCCTTGATTGCGACGCGTGTCTCGGCGATCTGCCATTCGTTATTCTCGACGAACTCGCGGATGGCCTGAGAAGCCAGAAAGGATTTGCTCCGCTGCGTCGATTCGGCCAGCTGATCGAGGCGCTCCTTGACCTCCCCTTCCAGGCGTACGGTGATCGTGGTTGAGGACATGAATGGGTCTCCGTGATGTGATCACTTGTGTACATGCTATCACACCAAACCGCCAGCTGAGGCTCAACGCCGCGCAGGCCGTCACGGCGCGTACCATGCCAGCACGACTTTCCCGGAGTAACGAGCAGGGTAACACCCGCAGGCGCCGGCAAATCCCCCTTGATAATTCATGGACTTAAGACCTAGTTCGAGTCCAACCCGGGGGGAGCCAATGTAGAGTCGAGGACTGGCGCGGTAAGTCATTGATCGGCCCCCATTTCCAGTCCCCGCTCATCGAACCGGACTTGCGGATCGCCCGCATCCGGCTCTCGGACAAGACATCATGCGGTCGCCCACGGACGGGTGCGGGTCAGAAATCGCAGACGGACAAGGCCCAGCCGGGAATAGAAGTACCCGTCCGGGAACCGCCCGTAGCCGGAGTTCCCGACCTTGTGCTTGTGGCACAACCAGCGACGAAGCCGACGGAGCGTGTAGCGATCCAGCGCTTGATAGCTCGGGCTTAATACTGGCGTTACCGCTATCAGTTCCAGGGGCGGGAGAAGTTGATGTCATTGGGCGCCTATCCGGAGGTACCTACCGAGAGCGCCTGGGCACGACATCGAGCGGCGCGAGATCTCCTCGCGCTGGCATCGATCCTGCCGGTCGGATCAAGGTGGTGCGTCAACTCTCCGCGCAGCAGGTCTGACGAGCCAGGATTTCAACGTTGGGTTTGAGCCTCCACGACTTCTTCCGTGAGCCTCGCCCGTGGGCGCCCGAAGAGCAGCCCCGCGGTGTAGTACCCGGCGAAGGCTCCCATCAGCTGCGCGAGGATGAACGGTGCCACATCCTGGGGGCGAATGCCGGCAAATGTATCCGAAAGCGATCTCGCGATCGTGATCGCCGGGTTCGCAAAGGACGTGGAGGCGGTAAACCAATAGGCAGCGCCGATCCAGGCAGCCACTATCCACGGCGCATCCTCAGTGCGGCGATGGCCGAGCACCACGAGCAATAAGCCAAAGGTCGCCACCGCCTCCGAAAGACACTGTGCGCTTCCCGCGCGCGCATGGAGGGAGGCCTGCACCAAGGGCAACTCAAACATCGCGTGCGCCAGAAGGGCACCCAGACAACAGCCGCCGACTTGAGCAATCACGTAGGCAGCAACGCTCGACCAGGGCAAGGCTCTGCGAACGCCCTGTATGAGCGAGACGGCGGGGTTGAAGTGCGCACCGCTCACCGGCCCCAAGAGCGCAATCAGTACGACAAGCACAGCCACGGTTGCACCCGTATTCGCAAGCAGCGCGACGGCCATATTTCCGCCAGCAAGTCGCGCGGCCATGATCCCCGAGCCGATGACGGTCGAGGAGAGCATTAGGGAGCCGAGTGCTTCAGCCGCCAGCTGCTTCGCCAAACTCATGAAGCGCCTTCCCCTGGCCTTGCCTTACCGATCGCATCCAGGCGTTCTTTGAGCTTGATCTGATCGAGCGAGCGCAATGGCAGACTCGTGAAGAGCTTGATCCGATTCTCGAGCAAGCGGTATGCCTCGCGAAACGCCGCCCATTTCTCAGCCTCAGTACCCTCCACCGCCGCCGGATCGGGGACGCCCCAGTGGGCCGTCATGGGTTGACCCGGCCAGTACGGGCAGGCTTCCGCGGCCGCGTTCTCACAGACCGTGAACACGAAATCGAACCGCTCAGCGGCGGGAGCCGCGAACTCGTCCCAGCTCTTGCTGCGAAGTCCTGCGCTGGGGAGATTCATGCGCTTGAGCAGCTGAAGGGCGATCGGATGCACGGCACCCTTCGGGTGGCTCCCGGCGCTAAAGGCGCGAAAGCGTCCTCGGCCCCACTCATTCATCAGCGCCTCAGCAAGAATGCTGCGCGCCGAGTTGCCGGTACACAGGAAGAGCACATTGTAGGGGCGGTCGGCCATTGTCAGCCCGTCGAAGAGGCAGCAATGGACTTGGTCATGCACACCGCGGATGCGGGACAGAGCGAGCGGAACTGGGCACTCAGCCGAATTTCCTCGCTGACCGCGCCGCGATCGATGACCCCATACCCCAAGCCCCGAAAGAATGCCTCCGCAGTTTCGGTGAGCAACACCAGATGCTTGATACCATCCGTCCGACCGTCGCGCTCGAGTCGTGCAACGAGCTCGCGCCCGAACCCCTGATTTGGCTGCTCGGGTGCAATGGCAAGCGAGCGCAGTAGAGCATCCGAGCCGAAGCGCTCGAGGGCAACGACGCCGAGCAGGCACTCGCCGGCCTCGAATATCCAGAATCTGAGTCGATCGTTCCCGGCGACATCGGCGCTCGGGAGCCCTGCACCTTGCAGCAGCTTAAGCACGTCCGGCAAGTCACCTGCTCGGCCGCGACGAATGCGAGCATCAGCGGTATTCATCTCACTCAACGGCTCGCATGAGGTCCGGAGCTTGCCTTCTCGGCGGGCACGCAGCAGGAGCCCGTCCCCGGTACGCAGGATGTGCCGTGGTTAAAGACGGGCGTGTCCTCGCCATACACGGGGATGCTGCCGAGCGTGTGGAAGCTCTCCCAGGCGATCCCCGTCGGATCAGTCACCCAGTACTTGTCCGAGCGCGCGTAACAGCAGGCCTGATCGCGCTCTTGAACAAGCTGGGCGTCGGCGGAGCGAAGCTGCGCGTGCATGCCACGCAATTCCTCGACCGTATCGAGCTGAAACCCCAGGTGGTTGACCCCGACGGGCTGTCGGTGTGTGGAGATCGCGAAATTGACCCGCGGATCATCGAGCATCCACTTGGCATAGTCCGAGCGCAGCACCGTCGGTGGAGAGGCGAACAGCGTCGAATAAAATCGGACCGATTGATCGAGATCATCGACGCTCACATGCACGTGAAAGCGCTTCATGCCGTTCTCCGAGACTTAGCGGGCATCTTCGTGCTCGCGGGTTTGCAGGCGGGCGCGCAGGACTCACTCCCCCCGCAGCAGTTCTTGGTGAGGTAGTCGACCAGCTCATTCATGGTGCTGAAGTCAGCCGCGTAGAATAGCTGACGGCTCACGCGGCGCTGGGTGATAAGTCCCGCGCGCTGCAAAGACTGGACGTGGAAGGTGAGCGATGAGGGCACTAAGCCGATGCGCTCGGCGATCTGCCCTGCCGAGAGCCCTTGCGGACCGCGCTCAACGAGGAGCCGGTAAATGGCGAGGCGGTGCTCGTGTGCAAGCGCACCGAGTGCCTCGACGGTTTGGGCAGCATTCATAAATCATACGTTATTACGGGTATTATCGTACTGTCAACGTTAATTTGTGTGTCGGACATAAATGTCCGATAATCTCAACGTGTGAGGGAACGAATTCATCCGCAAAGTGCAGACCCTCGCCAAGGAACGCGGCCTCCCCTGCCGCCTCGATCAGAAGCGAGGAAAGGGCAGCCACGTCACGCTTTACTTTGCGAATCGGCTGACAATTGTCCGCAAGCCCAAGGACGAGTTGAAAACCGGAACTCTGTACGCGATGTGCAGACAATTGGGCATCGAAAAGGACGACTTATGAGGCAATTCATCTACGCCGTGAAGCTCACACCCGACAAGCGCGACGGCGGCTACGTCGTAACCTGTCGTGACTTACCTGAAGCCATCACCCAGGGCGAAAGTGTCGCGAACGCTCTGACGGAGGCGGCAGATGCGCTCGAGGAGGCGATCGCTGCGCGTATTGATGATGGACGAGAAATTCCGATGCCGACGGCGAAGAAGCGCGGCGAGCGCACCGTGAGCGTTCCGCCCTCCATGGCATTAAAGGCTGCGGTCTATTTGGCGGTGCGCGATGCCGGCATTAGCAATTCCGAACTCGCACGGCGCTTGCGCCTCGACGAAAAGGAAGCTCGGCGCATTCTCGATCCACATCACCCGACTAAGTTGCCTCGAATTGAGGCTGCGCTTGCAGTGCTGGGTCGCCACGTCCGAATGGAGCTTGTTTAACGGATGCGCTTTCGTAATTATCAGTCACTGATCAACGCCGCATTCAACGCAGCGGCAAACCGCTTCAGGCCATGCCGTGTCGAGTGCTCCGCGAGGAATCGCGCGGCTAACCTGAGAGGGATCCGGCCTGAAGTCATCGACCCGTCCACCGTCGCCTCGCAATCCAGCGAATGACCATATCAAACTGAGCCGCTCAAATCTCCGCTCCCGGCGCGGGTCGTGCGCTCTGACGATGTGACGAGAAGCGCGCCCGGTTGCGGGTTAGCGCTTGCGAATACCGTCGACCACGTAATCGCGCAGAAACCCTTCGTATTGCCGGCTCACCTCGGCAGGATCGAATCCCTCACCGAATGCGACCTCGAGAATCGGCCGGCCCGTCACGAAGAACTCGCACATTCCGATGACGGCGAGGTACAGGAAAACACCATCGCATGCGCGCGAGACTCCGCGCCTTGCGGTCCCTGCGGCCATGCCCCGAAACTCCTCAACGGCCCGCGCGGTGAATGATCGGAAGAACTCCCGGGCGTCGCTCTTCGAGGAATTCACCACCTCATCGATCATGAGGCGATGGAAGTAGGGATGCTCGAGCTGGAAGCGGAGCAGCACGACCGCCATTTCCCGCATGCGGGACTCGGGATCATCGGCGCGGCGCGCCTCGACGACCGCAAGTCGGGCCCTCAAAAGCCCAAACAGGTGGCGCGCGGCGGCGAGTAAGAGGCTCGATCGATCCTTGAAGTAATAGCGAATGAGCGAGCGATCAATGCCCGCATAGCGGGCGAGCTTGAGGAGCGACAGTTCGCCGGGCGTCACTTCGCGCAACAGCTCACAGGCCTTGAGCACGATCGCATCCGCGCCGACGCTAAGGCCGGCGCTCGCCGGACGACCCGGGGAGCGACGGCGTCGCGTCGCGGACGCGCGCCTTTTCGTGTGCGTCCTCGACCCCGCCGAGTTGAACGGCTCTGCCTGCCTTTCCTTTGGCGTCCGCTTGGGCGCGGTCGATGACTTCATTACTTACCTCGTGTGGCCTCAGATCGGTTGGGCAATCGCGCGACCGAGCGCCGCCGATACCGCCTGATGCTCGCCCACGCTTGCATGGGCCATTTCGAGCTCGCCGAGCCGCGCGGACCCTTCCACTACCGCGCGGCAACGCTCGAAACGCCGCTGCATGAACCGGCCGAGGGCAGCTTCGAGTGAGGAGGCGCGCTCGAGCTCTTCCGCGAGCACGATAGCATCCTCAACCGCAAGCCCACAGCCATATCCCGCGTGAGGTGTCGTCGCATGCGCGGCGTCGCCGATCAGCACCATGCGCCCCCGATACCAGGGGGCGGGCAGCAGGAGCATCTCGAGGGGACGATAGTTGATGCGCGACTCGCCATCGAGGCCCCCACGCAGTCCCTCCCAGATGCCCCGGAAGGGCGCGAGGCGCTCGGCGAGCAGCGCAGGCCAGTCGCCCTCCGGCATCCGCCGATTGTCGGGAACGTGTTCGAGGAGAAACATGTACATCTCCTCTCGCGAGACGGGATTGAGACCCGCCTTGTGATGCGTGTCCATGTACATCTGCACACAATCGAGCCCGGCCGGACGGGCGAACACCGCTCGCCAGCATCCCTGACCGGTGAACCGTGGCCTTGCAGCCTCGGGAAACGCCAGCTCTCGCATCTGCGAGTGCAAGCCATCGGCACCGACCACGAGCTCGTAGGTGCGCTCCTCCCCATCCGTCGATCTGACCAGGACGCCTGAGCCCGTATCGTGAAGCGATGCGATGGCCACGCCGAGGCGGACCCTCGCGCCCGCCGCCCGCGTTGCCTCTGCGAGAATCTGATGCAGCACCGGGCGGAGAATCCCTCCCCCGGCCGGCAAGCCGCTCGGATCGGGCGGCGGAATCGCGCGATGCAGGAGCTTCCCGCTGATGTCGTAGAGCTCGAGACCGGCATGGAAATGGCCTTCCGTCCCCATGCGCTCGAGCACACCGACTCGCTTGAACGCCGCGAGACTCGCTCCATTGAGCGAAAGCCCGGCCCCCACGGCCCGCCACTCAGGGTCTCGATCAATGAGGTCGACCTCGACCCCGAGGCGCCGCAGACAGATGGCGAGCGACATCCCGCTCGACCCGCCGCCGACGATCAGCACCTTATGCACGGCGACCATGGCACGCTCTCCGCAAACTGCACACTCGCCGCGACAATTTCGCCGCCTTAGGCGACCGGCTCTCGGGATCCTGCCGCATGGAGCTCGAGCAAGTGCTCGACGACGCTTGGCGTGCGCGCGCGCGCCATGCCGCATTCGGTCGCGATCCCGAATGAGGGCACGTGCCGGGCGGCTGCGGCGATTCGAGCGTTCAGGCCCTCGATTCCATCGCGGGCATGCACCACACCGAGAAAGAGCTCTGTGCCCGAGTGAAGCCTGAGGCGATCAAAGGGCCTGAAGAACGCGTCATCCGTGCGCTCGATCGGCACCGGCGCGTGGATGTACGCGATCGGGCGTTTGATATTCGCGGCGATCGCGTTGGCAAGCTCGACGATGGCGCTCGCGTCCTTCGGATTGAAGAAGTGCTTCGCATCGAGATCGCCGTAGCAGAGGTGGTATCCGAGCTCCACATCCGTCGGTACAGCTTCAGAGATGCGCTTGAGATGCGTGATGATCTCGGTCCGGGGGTCCCCGGGCAAATTCCAGCGGAAGAACCCGCTCCCATCCCAGATCACCATCTCAAAGCAGACGTCCCACTGGATGGCGAGCTCGCGGTGCGGAATACGCTCGCAGATGCGCTCGACTTCGCGCAGCATGGCCTGCGTGTACGCCTCGAACGCGATCGGAAGCGCCTCGGGAGTGAATTGGCCCCACACGACGGCGTGGGGAGTGGGGAGCGAGACCTGGAAGCGCACCTGCTGCGGCAGGTCCCCTCGAGCCTTCGCCTCGAGAAAGTCCTGATAGGACGCCCGCGCCTCAAGTGCGTACCCAAGCTCGTCGAAACGTACCTCGTTCGGATGCACGCCGTCTGCGAGCTTCAGCACTCCGAAGATCTGGCCCGGCTGCTGAGGAGTCGCTGCGAGCTGGAAGAACGGACAAGCCCTGAGCAGCGGAATCTGCCAGCTAATCCACAGCCGCCTGCCGCCGGGCTCCCCGTCCGGTACCCGCTGTAAGCGCCTCCCGAGCATGCGGCCGCAAGTGTGGAAGACATCCGCTCCGCTCGGAAGGCCGATGCTCCCCACCAGGTGTACGTGCTCCGGCGTGTAGGTCACTGGGATTTCTCCCTCGTTCTTAATTCCCATGCTAGTGCAATTACCGTATGATTGCGAGCGGTGCGCCGGGCCAGAGCTGCCTTACGCGCACGCGCTGACCGCAACAGGGGATGCACATGAGCCAGTGGCCCTTCACTCGTGGGCTCCATGACCTCGGCAACGGCTGCTTCGCCTACCTGCAACCCGATGGCACCTGGGGCTGGAGCAATGCAGGGTTCATCGAGAGCCACGGCGAGACGCTGCTCGTCGATACTCTGATGGGGCTCGAGATCACCCGAGCGATGCTCGAGGAGATGAGACGCCGCGTTCCCGCCGCTGCGCACATCGGGAAGCTCATCAACACGCACGCCAATCCGGATCACGTTCTCGGCAACGAGCTCGTCACGGGCGCGGAGATCATCTCGGGCAAGGCGGCCGCAGAGGACATTTCCCGCATGAACCCCGCCGCCTTCGAGCGTATGGCGCGAGATTGGCAGCAGATGGGCGAAGGCGGCGAGTTCTTCCACGAGACCATGGGCCGTCAATTCGATTTCTCCGGCGTGACGATCGTGCCGCCGACGCGCACTTTCGAGCGCGAGTTGACGTTGCGTGTCGGTGACAAAGAGGTCCGATTGGTCGATCTCGGCCCCGCTCACACGCGCTCCGATACGATCGTGCACGTCCCCTCCGATCGGACCGTTTTCACCGGCGATCTCCTGTTCAGCGAGGCGAGTCCGATCATGTGGGCAGGACCGGTGCAGAACTGGATCGACGCCTGTTCCTACCTGCTCGCCTTGGACGTGGAGACGATCGTTCCCGGGCACGGCCCCATCGCCGACAAGTCCGGCGTGCGAGCGCAAAAGCGGTATTTCGAGTACCTCAGCGCCGAAGCCCGGCGCCGGTACGCAGCCGGACTCACATGGGAGGAAGCCGCGGCCGATATCGCGCTGCGTGAGTTTGCCGACTGGCCGGACGCTGAGCGCATCGTCGCCAACGTGTGTGCGCTCTATCGGGAATTTGGCGCGAAAATACCTGAGGCCTCGGCCGTTGAGCTCTTCGGCGCCATGGGGCGCTGGCGCAAGCGCCGGGGAAAGCGCGCTGCGAGAACTGCCGCAGGAGGACGCTGAATGTCGCAGATCATGACCTGCTCCCCAACACCGGGTGGGTCAGAATCTTCGGCCCCCGTTCGGGTCGCCCGCCGCGGGACGACGACGGTCATCGACATCCACGCGCACCTCGGGGTGCCTGCAGCTGAGGCTGTGCTTCGTCCGTACGCGGCGCAAGTGCCGGCGATGGGGTTCAGCTCTCCCGATAGCGATGCCGTGAACCGCGAGCTCTTCGCACGCATCGGTCGGAAGCTGAGCTCGATCGACGAGCGCCTCGTGGACATGGATGCAGCCGGAATCGATATTCAGGCGCTCTCCCCTTTGCCCGGCCAGACGATTTACGCCGCACCCCCCGATCTCGCCCGGGAAGCGGCACGCATCACGAACGATGCCATCGCCGCGGCCGTCGCGCGCCACCCCGATCGGCTCGTCGGGATGGGTGTCCTGCCGCTTCAGGCACCGGAGTTCGCCATCGCTGAAATGAAGCGCTGCACGAAGGAGCTCGGACTGCGCGGCATCGAGACCTCCTCGCACGTGAACGGTCGCGAGCTCTCCGACCCTCAATTCCGGCCGGTATTCGCTGCCGCCGAAGAGATGGGCATCTTGATCTTTCTGCACCCGCTTGGCTTCACGCACGGTGAGCGGCTCCGTGATCACTACCTCAATAACCTGCTCGGCAACCCGATCGACTCGACGATTGCGGTTGCGCACCTGATCTTTGATGGCGTACTGGAGCAGTTGCCCGGACTCAAGGTGTGCGTCGCTCACGGCGGCGGGTACGCGGCGACGTACTGGGGCCGGCTCGATCACGCCTGGCAGGTTCGTCCGGACTGCCGGCGGCATATCTCAAAGCCCCCGAGCCATTACCTGCGGAAGCTGTACTTCGACACTCTGGTCTTCGACAAGGCGCAGCTGCGCTTTCTCATCGAAACGCACGGGGCGGATCATCTCTGCCTCGGAACCGACTATCCCTTCGATATGTCGGAGCCCGACCCGGTCGGGTTCCACGCGGAGGTTGCCGAGTCCGACCGGGACAAGATCATCGGCGGAACGGCGTTGAGGCTCTTGGAGTTGTCATGAGTTCGGCGACCGTCCCGACGTTTCGAGTCGGATCGTTTTCCGCCGCTGGAGAGCAACCGTTCGCGGGCCTGGTACTCGGGGAGCAGGTCCATGCGATTTACGGCCTTCGAGGTCTCGAACGCGAGCTCGGATTGCACCTGCACGGTGTGGACTCAGTGCTCGGTCTGCTCGAGCGCTGGGATGACAATCTCCCGGCGCTTCGCACCCTAGCTCAGATGCTTGCGAGCCGCGTTTCGATGACCGGCACCCCGCTCACGCAACTGCGCACGCACGCGCCGCTTGTACCCCGGCAGATCTTTCAGGCAGGCGCCAACTATCACAAGCATGTCGTCGATTTGATCGTCGACGGTGCCGTTGCTCGCGATCCTTCCGCTGACCGGGACCAGCTTCGCGCCAACGCATCGGAAATGATGCGCAAGCGCGCCCAGAGCGGTAAGCCGTTCGTCTTTACGGGGCTCGTCTCGAGCCTCGCGGGACCGTACGATCCGATCCTCGTTCCCTACGATGTGCAGCAGCCGGACTGGGAGCTCGAGCTTGCTGCCGTGATCGGCCGGCCTGCGAGGCGCGTCTCGCGCACGGAAGCCATGGCACATGTCGCCGGATACACCATTGCCAACGACATCACCGCCCGCGAGCGGGTCACCCGTCCCGATGTGCCGCAGATGGGCATGGACTGGATGGCGAGCAAGGGGACGCCCACCTTCTTGCCGATCGGCCCGTATGTGACGCCGTCGGAGTTCGTGGACGACCCCCAGGCGCTGCGAATGACGCTGAAGCTCAATGGGCGGGTCATGCAAGACGAATCGACCGCCGACATGATCTTCTCCGTCGCCCGGATCATCGAGTTCATCTCAAAGCACGTTCAGCTGCTCCCCGGCGATCTCGTGCTCACGGGCTCGCCCGCCGGGAACGGCACCCATTTCAACCGATTCATCCGGGACGGCGACGTGCTCGAGGGAGAGGTGACGGGCCTCGGTCGGCTGCGCAATCCTTGCGTCGGCGAACGCATGCCGACCACCTGAGAGCCGATTAGACCGGCGGCGGCTTCCAGAGCCCCGAGTCGGGAGCGGGGGCGCCGAGCTTCTGCGGGCCCCCGCCGTACAGCGATCCGGTGCCCCACTGATCCGTGATGTCGGGGGACGGCGTGTAAACCGTCGGGTTCCAGGACGTCTCGTCGATCCGTTGAACCTCGGCGGTGTACTCCAGCACGTTCCCGGAAGGCGCGAGGAAGTAGGCGAAAGTATTGTTCCCCGCGGTATGCCGGCCCGGCCCCCATCCGAGCACGACCCCCTCGTTCACGAGCCGAGATGTGCCCCGCATCATCTCATCGAGGCTCCGCATCTCAAACGCGACATGGTTGAGGCAGGCTGGACCGGGAAGAAATGCGAGACAGTGATGCACGGAGTTGCATCGCAGGAAGCACATGAATTCGCCGAGCCAATCGCTCACCCGAAGGCCCAAGTACTTTTCGTAGAACGCGACTGATTTCTTGATGTCAGGCGTGTGCAGCACCACGTGGGTCAAGGTTGCGGGAATGGATTCCCCTCGGTTGAGCTCGCGAGGTGAGCGCTCCGCGACGCCGCTCGATATCTCCACCGTTCGGCCGTCTATATCGAAGAACCGGAATCCGTAACCGCCGCCGGGTCCGGCAAGCCGATTTGGTTCCGAGATGAGTTTCACGCCCGATGCGGCGAGCCGCTCTGCCCTCGCATCCACCGCCGCCTCGCCAGCGACCGCGAAGGCGATGACATCGAGCCGCTTCTCCTTCGCAGCACGCACTCGGTACACGTACGCGTGTGGGGAGCTGGCTGCTGCAAAGTATGCCGTCCCTCCGTCGAGCGCCACCTCCGGAAGACCCCAGATACTGGTTACCCAATTGCGCTCGCCCGAAAAATCGGGCACCCCGACCCCGACGTACCTCAGAGATGCGATGTCATCTGCGCTCACGGCTTGGGCCTCCGATCGATGATTCACTCAAGACTAGCGCTGCGGGGTCTTCTACTCGATTCGGGCACGACCTGCAGCGACAGCCGTTCATCGTATCTTAATCCTCTACCATATTACGCTCCTATGGGAATTATTCGGAAGAGCAGCTCAAGGGCTCGGAGGAGTGCTCAATTGGCTGACGCGCTCGGTGTTTCCACACGGACGCTCCAAGAGTGGGAGCAAGGCAGGCGTCAACCGTCCGCTGCCCTACGTACGCCGCTCGCGATCGCCGCCAACGTGCTCCGTGAGGTGCTTGCCGAGAAGTTTACTGGACGTGATATCTGCGGAATCGATTTGCTCAGCGCGGCTCAGGAAAGCACAGCCGGTATCGTGCCAGCACGACTTTTGAGGGGAAGCGAGCGGGTAACTTTGGGAGAGGCCGGAAAATCCTTTTGCTAATTCACGGACTTACGGCGAAGTTCGAGTCTAACCTGGGGAGCCAATAAATCAGTCACTTATGAACTATTTATAATCGCTAGCTATTGACCGCTCGTTCGTCAATTCGATTCCGAAACACGCAGCCGGGTTCGATGCCGGAGGTTTAGCGCGCAACTTCCCTCTCGCAACTGTTTGATTGTCCGTCACTCTCTTTTTCCAGCAAAGTGGCTCCGGGGTAGATTTCGGGGTACGACCTGCTTTGTGAAAAGCGATATCCCTTCACCCCAGCGGTCGCGACCGACGTACCTCCCCGCGAATGCAGATTCAAACATCCCTCGATGGCCGATTGGCCGCGTCTGACATGAATCTATCGGGGTGCAGCGGGCCAACAGAACTGCGAACCTCTCCGCTCACTGCGGTCCCGGCTCGCAAGGACCGAAGGCGCATTGAGGGATCACCAACTTTGCGCCCAGAGAAGTGTGCAGCTTTCGCGACTTCGTCGCGTGAGGTACGTTACTCACTGGCGGAGCTTGCTCGCGATGGCCTAATGCGCTGTTGCTCGGCTCCTGTCAGACAAGCTTGCAGGATTCACGCGTGCTCGAGCTCTATCACCACGGTTCCTCAGTCTGCGCGGCGAGAGTCCGATTTGCCCGGGCCGCGGCAACAAGCATGCTGTCCGTCTATTCGCTCGCATACCCGGCTTCGAACTGATGTCGAACTGCCAGAATCAGTACGACGTCCTCAGCGGCAAGCCAGCGGTATTTCGCGATGTAGCCATATCGGCCGCGCGAGAGGATCAGCTCTCGGCGGCCCTTCTCTGCGACTCGTCCAAGCAGCGGATGATCGGCAAGAAGCTCAAAGGCCTTGCGCACGCTCAGTATCTGTTTGGCTGCTCTCTGCGGATTTTCTGCGGTGATAAAATCAAAAAGCCGCTCAAGATCGGACAGCGCTCGGCGAGTTACTTGGACCGTCGCCACGAGCGAATCTTGGGACGGCGCGCCTTGACAGCGGATGCCCGCGCAGTCAGATAGTCAAAGGTGCCAGCGAGTTCAAAGGCCTTTCCGCTAGCAAGCGCTTCTTTCTCTGATCGGGCCGACTCATCGGCAAATCGTGCCCTCAGCTCCGACCGTTCAGCTTCGCCGGTCAGTGCTTCAACCATGAAGGCGTGGGGCGTCTTGTTTGCAGCAGTCGCGAGCCGCTCTATGCGCTTCTTGAGATCATCAGGCAACTTCAGGCTGGTGGCGGCCATGCGTTCACGCGCCTCCGTTTTCGAGTAGTCACAAGGTAATACCCGATAGCGACACCGTCAAGGATGACAGACGTCAAGCTGCTAAGCGGTACCGCACCCAGGCCGGGGCCCAACAATGCTCAGCGAACATGAAAGCGTGCCCGTCCACGATTTTTCGGGTAGCGAGCGGGGGTAACTTTGAATGGAGATGTAGACACGAAGTTCAGGTATTTAGAACGGGTATTCCGCCCCAACCCGGGGAGCCACAACATCAATAAGTTACGCTGCTTAATTCCGCCTCTTTCGTATCCCTGACTCTAGGTGTGTCCTCGTAACACAGCCTCACATTTCCGTACCGCCCTCCTCCGGGCTCGGGCGTGAGATTGCGCCGACCGCTTCACCGAGGCGAACGAGGTTCTAATGTGTTACTGGAAACTATTCACTTCACGAGCCGCCGCGTTACGGGACGTCGTACCGGAGGGTGTACTTCACCGAACAACCACGGGAACTTCTGTTGCTGGCGGGGTATTGCGCCTGCGCTGACGCCGGATTGCGCCATCCACCAGCACCATGCCGACAGCCGGAATGTCGCCTAGGCGCACGCTCTCCAGTAGATCGCGACCGGCCGTCTGCTGAGCGCGGTCGAGAAACACTCGATCGGCGGCTCGATCAACTGCAATCTGCCCGCTATCCAAGCCACGCAGCCGCGCGGTGCTGCCGGTCGCAAAGCAAAAGGTTTCCTCCGCCGGAATGTCTGCCATGCTCGATAGCAGCGCGATCAGGCGGAGGATGCCGAGCCGCTGCGCGCCCGAACCGGCAGGCCCATCTGTCCCGAGGATGACCCGCTCGGGACAGCCGAGTTCGCAAGCGTGACGCACCGCGAGGATGCCCATGCGCTCGTTACCGTTGTGTATGCGTCAGGTCGACTCATTCGGTCTGGCAATAGAGCAACACATCTTGCATGATTCACCTGGGACACTAACGGCCAGTCACGTCAACTGCGCTTACAGCCGCGTGCCTCACAATGCGAGGGCCGCGCGACAAAACCGACGTTAACCGCTTCTTGCATCGGGGGGATAAGCAGTGCCTGAAAAAGTGGTGATGGTGGCTCCGCCGGCGAACCCGGCCGCAGCCGGCCTTGTAGCGTTCGGCCTAACGACGGTTCTGTTGAGCCTCGTTAACGCCGGAATTCTGCCTCCGGGCGGCGAGCCTGTGGTCATTCCGCTTGCACTTGCCTTCGGTGGGCTGATTCAGATCTTGGCCGGAGTGTTCGAGTTTTCTCTGGCGAACACATTCGGCATGACGGCATTTCTTAGCTACGGTGCATTCTGGTGGTGGTTCGCGTTAATGCTGCTGTTTGCGCACAACCACTTGATAGACATCTCCGGCGCCGGTCCGACGGTCGGGGTAGCCCTGCTTCTGTGGGGACTGTTGACACTGTACTTGTGGATCGGCACGTTTCGGTTGTCCAAGGTCATTTTCCTCATCTTCCTGACGTTGTGGGTGACCTTTGGACTCCTTGCTTTCGGCGCTATTGAGCACAATGCAACCCTGGGCCATTGCGGGGGTTGGCTGGGCCTGGTCTGCGGCTCGCTCGCGCTTTACGGTAGCTTCGGGATCGTGACTAACGCAACATTTGGCCGCACGGTCGTGCCGTTGGGGGCGAAGCCCGTCCTGTCCTAGGCAGGTTTGTTCGTAGCCAGGTGTCGTTCAGCGGCTTGCTCCCAGCTTGACGAGCCAGGATCGTAGCGAGCTATGTCCATTGGATTGGCAGGTGGTGTGCCGCTGAGAGGACTCTCAAATGTCGCGACGGACGGATCTCACCTGGTGCGGATCACCCGGGACGGTCATCCCCGATGTATGACTATGGCAAACGCCGCCAGCGGCGCGCAACCGCGCGCTTTATCGCGGCTCGCAATGAGCTGCTGAGCGCCAACAGCGTCATCTCGCCCGGCGCCGGTGAGGCTCGTGTGGCCTTATCCGATGAGCCTCCGGTTGAGTTCCAATGGCCCCGTTTTACGGAATTCAACTGGGTGCGGGACTACTTCGATGTGATCGCAGCAGGGAACAGCGCGCTCGCGCTGCGGCTCGTGGACGATATCGGAGGCGATCTCTCCTTCTCCTTCGCGGATCTCGCCGACGCCTCGGCGCGAACCGCGGGCTTCTTTGCCGAACTCGGTGTCGGTGCAGGTGATCGCATACTGATCATGTTGCCAAACGGGCTGGCGCTGTGGGAGACGTTATTGGCAGCCATTCGTTTGGGTTCTGTCATCATTCCAGCCACAACGCTGCTGCAGGGAGCGGACCTGCAGGACCGAATACAGCGTGGACAGGTAAAGGCAATCGTGGCCGAGTCCTCGCTCACCGAGCGCTTTGCAGGTTTGGACGGAGCGCCGCTGCGCATTGCGACAGGCGATCCGGTGAATGGCTGGGTTTCCTATGACTCCTCACGGCTCGCAAGCGTTCGTCCTCTGCGGGGATCTGCGCACACACAGGCTGATGATCTCTTGTTCCTCTATTTCACTTCCGGCACGACCGCACAACCAAAGTTGGTCGCGCACACGCACGTCAGCTATCCGGTGGGGCACCTTTCCACGATGTATTGGATCGGATTACGTCCCGGGGACGTCCACCTGAACCTGAGCTCGCCGGGCTGGGCCAAACACGCGTGGTCGTCGTTTTTCGCGCCTTGGAACGCCCAGGCGAGCATCTTGGCTTATAACTATGAGCGCTTTGATCCGCGTGCTCTCCTTGACACGTTGGTGCGTTGTCACGTCACGACGTTCTGTGCGCCTCCCACGGTCTGGCGCATGCTCATACAGCACGATCTCGCGGCCTGGCGTGTACGCCTTCGCGAAGTCGTCAGCGCCGGAGAGCCGCTCAATCCTGAAGTGATCAGCCAAGTCCGCGACTCCTGGGGATTGACGATCCGCGACGGCTATGGCCAAACCGAGACTTCAGCCCAGGTCGGCAATCCTCCGGGCCATATCGTCAAGCCAGGCTCAATGGGCCGGCCATTGCCCGGCTTTCCCATCGTACTAATCGATGCGGACGGGCGGTTGTCGGACGAAGGCGAGATCTGCATCGACTTGAAGCAGCGTCCGACCGGTCTCATGCAAGGCTACTTCGCCGATCTGGAGCGGACCGGCGACGCGTTTGCGAGCGGCCACTATCATACGGGCGATGTGGCTACGCGCGACCCCGACGGCTACCTAACTTACGTTGGTCGCACGGATGATGTTTTCAAGTCGTCGGACTACCGCATCAGCCCCTTTGAGCTCGAGAGTGTCCTGATCGAGCACGAAGCGGTCGTGGAGGCGGCCGTCGTGCCGAGCCCGGACGTCATGCGCCTCGCGGTCCCCAAGGCCTTCGTGACGCTGGCCGCAGGCAAAGTGCCGGATGCAGCGACCGCCGCTTCGATCTTCGCGCACATGCGAGCGCGAGTATCGCCCTACAAGCGGATCCGGCGCCTCGAGTTCGCCAGTCTACCGAAGACCATTTCAGGAAAGATCCGGCGTGTCGAGCTGCGCAGGGCCGAGCAACTCCGCGCGCCCGAAATGCAACGCCGGCCTAATGAATATTGGGAAGAGGAACTCAAGGCAGGGCTCACCTGATTCCCGGCAGACGCGCGACTTGAACTAGGCGGCGTCGATCGCACCCGGAGTCAATGTGCGCGGGAGCGTGAAGAGCACGCTCTTGATCAGTTTCCGCCCCGACGGCTGCGCGCAGAGAGTCGTACAACGCCAACCGATGCTGACCCCGAGCGCTGGGTCCTGAGACATCAGCAGGGACCTACGTCAACCGCGAGAGTAAGACAATGTCGACTCCTGCGGGTGCAGCGACCAGCCAAGCGTCATCGTTAGTCACTGCGGCCGTTGCGCGAGTCTGAGCCGCAGTGGCCAAGAGTATCGCGTCTGGAGTACGCAGGCGGTGTTGAGCACGCAGAGCAGCCGCATCGAGCAGGACATCCCTGCTGATTGGCGCGAGTTCGAGGTTCGGAAAGCAGTTCAGCAGCAGCTCGTACTCATCGGCAATATCCTGGCGCCCAAGCTGCAAGGGCCGAACCGGGAATTCGAGAGGGAGTTCAGATACTTAGGAAGGGTGTTCTGACACAACCCGGGGAGACACAAAATCAATAAGTTAGGCTGCTTTATTCAGCTTCTTTCGTGTCCCTGCCCTTAGGTCGTTCCTCTTAGCACATCCTGAAATCTCCGTACCGCCCTCCTCCGGGCTCGGGCGTGAGATTGCGCCGACCGCTTCACCCAGGCGAACGAGGTCTCTAATGTGTTAGTGGAAAAACTTCCACTAATGCTTCTGGTGAGGAACTTAGGCGTCTCATCATGCGCGCGAAAACCGTCGTGGAGCATCCGGCGCGCTCCTCTTGTCTACTTGTCTACCACATCGAGTGGGTCAGCAATCCGTGTTCACAATCGCGTGGAACACGCATCAGTTGTCGACAATCAGTCAAACTTCTTGGACGGATGCGGCAGAAACCTCGGTCGCTGCGGTAAGCAGAAGGTGCAATCTCGTAGCCGAATGATCGCAAGATGAGGCGGTGAATGTTGTCCTTCCTGTCCCACGGTGGCTCGGTCTTCCCACACCACCACGAGTGTTCGTACTACGGATGAGATCCGCAGTTTCGCCGCTCATTAGGGCGTGCGGCCGCGCCGAGGTGACTCCGCGCGCATGCCCCGCACTACCCTCTCTTGCACGAGGTATACAAGCGCGCTCAAGAGCATTAGCAGAAGCAGTCCGGCGAGCTCGGCGCGCGAGGCCAACGCGATCAGCGCAAGCATTTCAGTTACGCCGACGATCATTGCCCCCGGCAGCCATCGAGGCCGCATCAAGGAAGCGGCTTGTGTCCGGCGTGCAAGAACCCATGCCGCGATGCATCCGGCGATGTATAGCGGCGGGGGCCCTCGCCGGGCCGTTGATCTTGCGGTACCAGATCTGGAGGCTGAGAAGCAATCCGCTGAGGCAGCGATCCCGCTTGACCCGCACACGCGGGCCGCCTTTCTGAAGGCGATTGATGAGTTGCGTTCTCAGGGAGCAATTGTCATCACGGACGATTCCCTGCTTCCGGACAGCTTTGCTCGCATGGCCGCGCGCATCGCGACGTATGCCTATGTCCGAGAAGGTACCGACCGATTCCTGACCGAGTTTGGGCCTGCGCAGTTCAAATCAGCCGCTGACTACGAGAAGGTCATGGGCGCGCCAATTAGTGCCGCCGTAGTCGGGGCCGAAGCTACCTCTGCGCAAATTGGGAGCGTGGAGATCACTCAACGTCAACTCGAGACCGATCCGGATGCTGAGGCTAACTATTTTGGCCCTCGTCGCCGCGCGCTCGCCCTTTATCTTGAAACGATGGACCGCCTACACCTTGATGGGTATGTCTACCCCCCGATCCAGATGCCTCCAATCGATGAAACCATGCCGCAGGATGGCAGTATCAGCACGGGCCCGCATTCGGTAACAGGCTGGATCAACATGCTGGGGGTTCCCGCAATTGTCGTGGTCGGTGGGTTCTATGACAGCGGATTGCCCTTCGGCCTCGAGTTCTCGGGCCGCCCCTTCAAGGACGGTGACCTGCTGGGCTACGCCTATGCATGGGAGCAAAATACACATCACCGCCGCCCCCCCGTCCTTGTCGAAACAGGGTTGCTGCCGAATGCCCGATGAAGGGTGAGCCACAACTCGATTTCCATTACCGCCGCTTGCGACACCTCGCCTCATCGCCTCGCAGCGGCCACCCGCATGGCGTCTCGGGTCCTGATCAGTTGAAACGCACATACTCGCAGTCAACGGGCTGATCGTTGATGCCCGAGCTCGGAGGCGCGATCCAGTTGGCGAACTTACCTGGTTCGACGACCCGTCCCATGAGGGACTCTACGAAAGCTCGGTCCTCCTCAGTGGGCAACCAAATCCGCATACCCGATGCCCACTGAGCCTCCGACAGCAACTCCCCGGCGGGCGAAACCTTGTGCGCCGCCAATGGCCCGATCTGACGATTGAAGGCTTTGTGCGGCAGGATGAAGCGGTAGGTGACGCCGCGCTTCTCGAGCAGCGTGTTCCACCCGTTCACACCCGATATCGAGTCCTGAATGAAGTCATCGCGCAAACGCTCGTTGAGGGCATTGAGCGCGGGGGCTTCACGCGTGCGAAGACGCCCGTCCGTCACCTCCAGGATCGGATGGGCGGCTCCCTTCAAGGCATGATCGTCCTTGATGAACTCCTCGCGAAAGCGACCCTTCAGCCCCGTCGTGTAGAAGGTCGCAGCGTTGGAGGAAAGATCGGAGCCGAAGAGGTCAACCGTCACGCTCGAGTGGAAATTAAGGTAGCGCTGGATCGTCGGCAGATCGATAACTCCGAGCGCACGCAGACGTTGCGGATCATCGGTTCTCTCCTGATTCATCACTTGCGCGGTGCGCTCGATGATGCGCCGAATACCGTTGCGTCCGACGAACATGTGGTGCCCCTCTTCCGTCAGCATGAACTTCGTCGTACGCGAAAGAGGATCGAACGCGGACTCGGCAAGGGCTGAGAGCTGAAACTTACCATCCCGATCGGTGAAGAAGGTGAACATGAAGAAAGAGAGCCAGTCGGGAGTCTTCTCATTGAAGGCACCGAGAATGCGCGGATTGTCCGCATCCCCTGAGCGCCGCTGGAGCAGCGCTTCGGCCTCCTCGCGCCCGTCGCGCCCGAAGTAGCGGTGCAGAAGATAGACCATCGCCCAGAGGTGGCGTCCCTCTTCCACGTTCACCTGGAAGAGATTTCTCAGGTCATACATTGAGGGGCAAGTCAGACCCAGGTGGCGCTGCTGCTCGACGGATGCGGGCTCGGTGTCTCCCTGCGTTACGATGATGCGTCGCAGATTGGCGCGATACTCTCCCGGCACCTCCTGCCAGGCCGGTTCCCCCTTGTGATCTCCGAAGCCGATCTTTCGGTCGGCGACCGCCGGGTTCAGGAAAATGCCCCAGCGGTAGTCGGGCATGCGGACGTACCCGAACTGCGCCCAGCCCTCGGGATCGACGCTCGTGGCGGTTCTCAAGTACACCTGATAGGCGCTGGTACCTTGGGGACCGACCTCACCCCACCACCGCAGGAACTCCGGCTGCCAGTGCTCGAGCGCCCGCTGCAGCGTGCGATCGCTTGCAAGCTCGACATTATTAGGAATCTTCTCGCTGTAATCGATGCTCATGCCTGCTCCAGGAAATTACACTCGCGGCCAGTCGAACCGCGCTTTGTTACCGCTACCGAACACCTTGAGGGCTCCCGTCTCGCCGACCGCGTTGGGACGGGTGAAAATCCAGTTCTGCCAGCCAGAGAGGCGCCCGAATACCCGGGTCTCGAGCGTCTCGGCGCCACCGAAGCGCAGGTTCTGCTCCATCCCCGTGAGGGCATCGGGCGAGAGGCTCGTGCGCTCCTCGAGCGCAAGGCGAATCTCATCGGCCCAGTCGAGCGCATCCGGGGTCACCGTCACGAGCCCGAGCCGCGCGGCAGCGGCGGCGGACAGCGGCTGGCCCACAAGCGCGAAGACTTGATCGATCGCTACTTGATCACCATAGAATCGGGCATCGATGCGGCTCGTACCCTCGACTGTTGGATAGCTACCAAAATTCAGGGACGACAGAACAATCTGGGGCGGATGCCCAGACTCTTCGTCCGCCAACATGTAGCTGCGATCGGCGGCGAGTGCGAGTTCCAAGAGTGTGCCGGCAAAGCAGGATTCATCATCGATCAGTGCGAACATGGAGCGGGAGCTGACTTCGAGGCGCGCGAGAGTGCGGCGCAGCAGCCCGATCGTCTCGCGCACGAGCCAGTGATTGCGATGGTGCTCGAGAAACGCGTCGCTTGCGAGCACCCGCTGGGGCGAGCCGCGTGTGCTGATGATCCAGGTTCCCACTTCGAGATCGTTGGTCCGCAGCAGGAGGATCGCATCATCGAGCTCGCGAGCCATGCGAAGGGGCCACCAGGACACGCCGAGCTTCAGGAGCTCATCAACAGTCGACGGCGATTCCTCCTCGGGCGCTCGCACCGTGATCGTCGCAGTGCGCGCCTTGCGGTCGATTTGTACATCGACGGCCGAATAGTGATAGCCGCGTTCATCGATCACGCGGCTCAGCGGCTTAAGCTCGATGCCCCGGGCGTTCTCGGGACGATCGCTGAGCTGCGTGAGGGCCAGGGCTCGCTCTCGGATCAAAGCCGCAAACTGCTGCGGCTTGGCGAAATGATCGATGAGCCGCCACTCTTTCGCGCGCGGGGCCCGCACGCCTTCGACCAAGGTACAGAACATGTCAGCATGGTCGCGCCGTACGCGACGCTTGTCGGTGAGGCGCGTGAGCCCACCGGTTCCGGGCAGTACGCCAAGGAGTGGGACCTCGGGCAGACTCACCGCCGCCGAGCGGTCATCGACCAGCAGAATCTCATCACACGCCAGTGCGAGCTCGTAGCCTCCGCCTGCGGTCGTGCCGTTGCAGGCCGCGATGAACTTCAGTCCCGAGTGCCGGCTCGCATCCTCGATGCCGTTGCGCGTCTCGTTGGTGAACTTGCAGAAGTTCACCTTCCAAGCGTGCGAGGAGAGCCCCAGCATGAAGATGTTCGCCCCGGAGCAGAAGATGCGCTCCTTGGCACTCGTCACCACCACAGTACGCACTTCGGGGTGCTCGAAGCGGATTCTCTGCAGGGCATCGTGCAGCTCGATGTCCACGCCCAGATCGTAGGAGTTGAGCTTGAGCGCATACCCCGGCCGCAGCGGCGCACCCTCGTTCACGTCCATCGTAAGGGTCGCGATCGGCCCGGCGAACGAGAGCCGCCAGTGACGGTAACGATCAGGATTCGTGTCAAAGATGACGGGCGCGACGGGGGAAGGGCCTGATGACACTCGTGCGCCCATGGGTCAGCCTCGGACCAATCTTTCTCAGGAGGCGCTAACGAGCAGAGTGCGCAGCGCATGCAAGCTCTGCTCGACCGTGTGGCCGGCCGTGTCGAGTACCGCATCTGCCCGCCCATAGAGCTCCTCGCGAGAGGCGAGAATGTTCTTGAGATCCTGCATCGCCTCGGCATGCCCCGCCATCGGGCGCAGATCCCCCTGTGCCAGCACTCGCGACATATGCTCCTCCGGGCGCGCCTTGACCCACACGCTAAAGCAGTTGAGGAGCAGCAAGTTGTAGGTCTCGGGCTCCGACACGATGCCACCGCCCACCGTGAGCACGATGTCCTCTTGTTGTTGGATGATGCGCTCGAGACAGCGTCGCTCGATCCGTCGGTATCCTGCTTGTCCATAGAGAAGGAAGACTTCTGGCAACGCTATGCCGGCGTCCTTCTCGATCTCCCGGTCGAGCTCGATGAAGGGTCGCTTGAGCTCCCGCGCGAGCGCGCTGCCCAAGGTGGACTTGCCGGCGCCGCGAAGTCCGATGAGCGTGATGCGCTTGCGCCGTACTGCGCTGTCCTGACCAAACTCCTGGGTGAGTCGCTCAAGCGCCTCGCCGAGTCGACCCGCAGGCAGCGTGTCAAGGATGCGGCGCAAAGAGCGCTGATCGGCGGTGAGCTCGCCGTAATCGAGGAGGTCGATCAGCCGCACACCGAGCGCGCCTGCTACTCGGCGAAGCAGGATCACCGATGCGTTGCCCTCGCCCGCTTCGAGTGCGGCGAGGTAGCGCTCCGAAACCTGTGCAGCGTGCGAGAGCGCCTTGCGAGCCATGCCGCGTTGCTCACGCATCTCCCTCACGCGCCGGCCGAGGGCCGCGAGGAACTCCGGATCGCTACCGGAAATTGCAATCGGACGTTCTTGCGGGTCAGACCGGGCGGTGGCGACCTGCCTGCGTCGGGGAGCCGGGGTGGGTACCATAGACTGCTTTATAACGCATAATCTCTTCCGATATCAAGCAGTTTACTACACATTAACCACCGAACTCACAGGTTCATTTTGAGGCCTGCCTTCGGAGCAGAGCGTTTACACTCGACCGAACATGAATTAAAGTGCAGCTTCAGAGGGCCGCCCGCATGAATACCTCCAGCATCAACCCACGCGAGCAATTCGAAGCGCTGATTGGCCGCATCGCCAATGACATTTCGGGGCACGCGCTCGATCAGAACCTGGAGGATGACCTCAATCGTCGCGTTCCCGGCGGTGGGATGGTTTACCGTGAACTTCTCGCGTTCTGTCGCGCTGGCATCGCCCACGGATGGATGTGCGAGCGAGAGGCCGGGGGCATTCGCTTCGGACGGGTGATCCAGCCCAGTCCGCGCACGCACGGATTCAGCGTCGATGTGGTGGACATGCCCGCGATCGTAGGGCCGCACCACTCTCATCCGAGCGGAGAGATCGATCTCGTCATGCCTCTCGAGGACGGTGCACGATTCGATGATCGAGGTGAGGGTTGGCTGGTGTATGGCCCCGGGAGCGCGCATCACCCGACCGTGACTGGCGGCCGGGCGCTCATCCTCTACCTGCTTCCCGGCGGGGCGATCGAGTTCACCCGCCGTTGACGCTTGCGCCACATGCCTGGATTGAGTTCGGTTGATCGCAGCACGAGTCCACCCAAGGTGGACATCCCCCGCCGCTATAACGCCGCACACGACCTTATCGAGCGGAACCTGCAAGCGGGGCGCGCGGACAAGCTCGCCTACATCGACGATGAGGGCGAATACTCCTACGGCACCCTCGCAGCGCGCGTGGATCGATGTGCCGCTGGCCTGCGAGCCATCGGGCTGGAGCCCGAGCAGCGCGTACTGCTCTGTCTCAATGACACGGTCGACTTTCCGGTGGTGTTTCTCGGCTGCATCAAGACTGGCATCGTTCCTGTGGCCGTCAACACGATGCTAAAGACGCAGGATTACGAGTACTTGCTCGCGGACAGTCGTGCGCAGGCGGTCGTGGTCTCGGCATCGCTCTACCCCATGCTCCAGCCCGTTCTCGCGCGATCGCCCGTGCGCCACGTTCTCGTCTCCCAGGCAGAGCTTCCCGGAACCCGATCGCTCGCGCAGCTTCTGGAGACGACACCCCGACAACGCGTGGCACCGCAAGATACCTGCGCGGATGAGCCTTGTTTTTGGTTGTACTCCTCCGGTTCCACCGGCCAACCGAAAGGCACGGTACATGCGCATGCAAGCCTCATCCTCACGGCCGAGCTGTACGCAGGACCGATTCTGCAGATGCGCGAGAGCGACGTCGTCTTCTCAGCGGCCAAGCTCTTCTTCGCCTACGGCCTGGGCAATTCGCTCACATTCCCCCTCGCCTTCGGCGCGACCGCGGTGCTGATGGCCGAGCGGCCGACCGCAGAGGCCGTGTACGCGCGCCTGCGGCGACATCAGCCCACTCTGTTCTGCGGCGTGCCGACGCTCTACGCTTCTCTACTCGCGACTGCCCAAGCACCCAGCGCCCAAGAGCTACGACTGCGCGCATGCGTCTCGGCGGGTGAGTGCCTGCCGCCGAGCATCGGTGCAGCGTGGTCCAAACGCTTCGACGTGGACATCCTCGATGGCATCGGCTCGACCGAGATGCTTCACATCTTTCTTTCCAACCGGCCCGGCGAGGTGCACTACGGGACGACCGGCATGCCGGTGCCAGGTTACGAAGTGCGCCTGCTCGATGATCAGGGACAGCCCGTGCGCGAGGGCGAGATTGGCGAGTTGCAGGTCAGGGGGCCTACTTCGGCACTTCACTACTGGAACAACCGGGAAAAGTCGCGCCACACTTTTCACGGCCCCTGGACCCGCACCGGCGATAAGTACCACCGAAACGCACAGGGTCGCTACGTGCACGCAGGACGTGCGGACGACATGCTCAAAGTCGGTGGCATCTACGTCTCGCCGGTCGAAGTCGAGACGGCCCTGCTCTCTCATCCGGCGGTGCGCGAGGTCGCGGTGGTGGGTAAAGAAGACGCCGCCGGCCTCATCAAGCCGCTCGCCTTCGTGGTCGTACACTCCGGCACAAGCGCGGATTCGGGGCTCGCCGAAACATTGAAGCAACACGTCAAAACGCAGCTCGCTCCCTACAAGTATCCGCGCTCGATTGAGTTCCTGTCCGAGTTGCCAAAGACCGCCACGGGAAAGATTCAGCGCTTCCGACTGCGCGAGATGATCCAAAGCACTCGCACCGATCTACCTGCGGTCGACTGACATTCCGTGCCGCACGTGAACATACGGGGCGTGCGCCTCGAATTCGAGCGTATCGTCTCATCCGCATCTCAACGGCCCACCATCGTCATGCTGCACGAAGGACTGGGATCCATTGCTCTGTGGCGCGATTTTCCTTCTCGGCTCGCTGCGGCAACCGGTGCAACCGTAGTGCTCTACTCGCGGCGCGGCTACGGCCGCTCCGACGCGCTCGCCGGACCGCGCGCAGTCGACTACATGCATAAGGAGGCACTTCAGGTCTTACCGAGCCTCCTCGATGAGCTGCAGATTGAGCGCCCTGTGCTATTCGGCCACAGCGATGGTGCATCGATTGCACTGATTCACGCGGGCGGCAGCGGGCGCAGCGTTGCCGGCGTGGTGGCGATGGCCCCGCATGTGATGGTGGAGGATCTGTCCGTCGCGAGCATCACCGCCGCGCGTGAAGCCTTTCGCAGCACAGGTCTGCGCGAGCGGCTCTCTCGTTATCACCGGGACGTTGATGCTGCCTTCTGGAGCTGGAACAACATCTGGCTAGATCGCGCATTTCGCAACTGGAACATCGAGGCGTTCCTGCCGCACATTCGCTGCCCAATCCTTGCAATTCAAGGACTGCAGGATGAGTACGGTACGCTTGAACAAGTGGGCGCGATGTCTCGACAAGCTCCACACTTCGAGCAGCTCTTGCTCAATAACTGTCGACACTCGCCGCATCGTGACCAGCCGGAGGCCGTTCTCGAACGAGTGACGAGTTGGTTGAAGGATCTCTGAGCGGTAGCACGCGGTCCGCGGAAATCCAAAGAGGCCGAAATCGTTCGAAGCGCATCACACCGGCTGCGGAACCAGCCGCACGCCGAGAGCACGCATAGCCCTGATGATCGTATCGAAGCTGGGATTCCCGTCTCTTGAAAGTGCCTTGTGAAGGCCAGCGCGCGTCATGCCCGTTTCTTTCGCGAGTTTCGCATTCCGCCGTGCGCCCGAGCAGCGAACTTCGGACGACGCAGAGGAATTCTTCGGCAGCTTCAAATGCTTACGCAATAGCTTCTGGCCCAACTGGACGGCATCTGTCGCATCCCGAAGGTACTTACGGATCTGGGATCGGCGGACCCTCGATCGGAGCCATGTGATTGGGCGGCAGAGGCGCCGAGCGGCTGCGCGCCCGGCGACAGCGGCACTCGATGCGATGCCGTCCTAGGAACCGTGATCAGTGTCACGGTTCCGCTCAACGGCACGCCCATGGCACGTTCAACTTCGACTCGGACCTTAATCAGGGGCGCCGATCTGCTGTTAAAAAGCAGGGCAATGAAGATCCGCTGGAAGGTCATCACGCTGATCGCTGCGTTGTTCGCGGCACTGGGCGTAGCCGCGATCTTCGTCGCCGGCTATGTGTTGATGCCGAGCTTCGCGTCGCTCGAGCGTACCCAGGCGGATGTGGCGATGCGGCGTATTGAGTTCGCTTTGGATCGGACGTTCGCCCAGCTTTCGCTTTCCGCAGCTAGCTGGGGGAATTGGACCGACGCCTGGCGCTTCGCTCAGGACCACAATCAGACTTTCGTCCGCGAACAGGTCACCCCTGCCGGGCTCAAGCAGCTCAACATCAACACTCTCATATTCAGCGACCTCGATGGGCAGTTCATCGCCTCTGCGACGCTAGACCTTGAAGAGGAGCGGCCCATTGATCTGGACTTCGTGACCCGCGGCCGTTTAAGTCCAGACTTTCCGTGGCGCGCCGACGTGCGCGCTGGGCGGCCAGTCCATGGCTTTCTGCAGACCAATCAAGGAGCCATGCTACTTGCGGCTGCACCCGTCCTGGATGGGTTCGGGCACGGACCGCCTCGCGGCATGGTGATCATGGGCAGGCTGGTGTCACCACGCGAAATCGCGCAGATCGGCTCGCAGGCGCAGGCCGATCTCTCCATGCTGCCGGCGGCGTCGGCACACGGCTCGCATCGACTAGTGGAAACCGACCGCTCGATACAGGTCTACCAGTCGCTCGACGACATCTACGGCAGTCCGGCCATTACGCTGCGGGTCAATGCGCCACGAGAAATAACGCAGCGAGGCTATGCAGCGGTTTACTACGCGTTCGGCTATCTAATGGTTGCGGCCGTGCTCATCGTGGTCGTGCTCGTCATCGTCCTGAACAGAACCGTGTTGAACCCGCTCGCGCGCGTTACTCGTCACGCGGTGGCGATCGGCGAAGGCGCCGAGCTCACCGCTCGGCTGAATTTCCAAGGCAAAGACGAGATCGGGGTCTTGGCGCGTGAGTTCGACCGAATGGTGGCGCACGTGGTGCGGCTCGCCTATTGCGATTCCCTGACCGGACTGCCCAATCGTGAACAGGCACACCGTCGCTTACGCGCCGCACTCGCCGATGCGCAACGCACCGGTCAGCTGCTCGCGCTCATGTACATCGACCTTGATAACTTCAAGCGCATCAACGACACGCTGGGACACAGCATCGGCGATGAGGTCCTCATGACCACGACCGAGCGGCTGCGCAAGGCGCTGCATGGCGGTACGGCTTGCAAGCCCAAGCCCGATGAGATCTCCGTCGAGCGCGCGAGCGACCTCGCCCGCTTGGGCGGGGATGAATTCATGGTGATTCTGCCCGCCATCGGCAGCGGCGACGACGCCGCGCTTGTGGCCGAACGGCTGATTGCGACCCTGCACGAGCCAATGCCACTTTCTAAGCACACCATCGTGATCACCCCGAGTATTGGCATCGCGCTCGCGCCGAGCGACGGCACGGACGCTGGCGCGCTGCTGCGCAATGCCGATCTGGCGATGTACTTCTGCAAGCGCCGGGCTCCCGGTACCTACGCTTTCTTTGATAGCTCGATGAACGAAGGCGCTCTGCAGCGCTACACGATCGAGAGCAAATTGCGCGGCGCGCTCGAGCGCGGCGAGCTCTCGCTGCACTATCAGCCTCAGATCGATATGTCCACGGGCAGCGTAACAGGCATGGAAGCGCTGCTGCGCTGGACCCACCCGGAGCTTGGTGCGGTCCCGCCGAGTGAGTTCATACCGATCGCCGAGGCGACGGGTGTCATTGTTCCGATCGGCGAATGGGTGTTGCGGGCCGCCTGCCAGCAGGCCAAGAGGTGGCAGGACGAGGGTCTCACGCTGCCGCGCATCTCCGTGAACGTTGCCAGCCAGCAATTCGCCATGCACAACTTTGCCGCGCAAGTCGCGTCGATTCTGACGGAGACCCGACTGACATCGAGTGTCCTCGAGCTCGAAATCACTGAATCGATGATCATGCTGGAGGAAGCGCGGGCGACGCGTGTACTTGAGGAGTTGCATGCCATCGGCGTATCGATCGCGATCGACGACTTCGGCACCGGGTACTCGAATTTCCAGCGCCTGCGCCGCATGGCGATCGATCGACTCAAGCTCGATCGCTCCTTCGTCCGCGATCTGGGTAATGACAGCGGCGATCGCGCGATTGCGGCGGCGATACTCGCGATGGCCCGGGCACTGG
>Ga0335077_10000265_pt1 | contig 55664 bp, 46 predicted proteins | sample Lox_Sample_31_FD_207151 | JGI IMG/M metagenome (GOLD analysis project Ga0335077, IMG submission 207151) | Soil microbial communities from Loxahatchee National Wildlife Refuge, Florida, United States - Lox_Sample_3.1 | ecosystem: Environmental > Terrestrial > Soil > Wetlands | place: USA... | reverse complement strand
CCGCAGGGCCGAGAAGAGCGGGATCGCACAGCTCGAGGCCTTCTCGCGCACGCTGCGCGGCTACGCCATGGCGTGACCCGGCAACCGTCCGCGCACCGAGAGGCCGCGGCGCGCCACTGAAAAAAAAGCCCGCGGCAGTCCGCGGGCTTTTTCATTCTTGCAGATCGATTCGCGCCAGGCCCCGTTCGGGAGCCTCGCGCCCGCTCCAGCGCTACTTCAGCTTCGTTTCCTTGTAGAGCACGTGCTTGCGCGCAACGGGATCGTACTTCTTGATCTCCATCTTGTCCGGCATGGTGCGCTTGTTCTTGGTCGTGGTATAGAAATGGCCGGTGCCGGCGGTGGACTCGAGCTTGATCTTCTCACGCATGGTCGTCTTTCCGGGTCGCTAAAGAGGCTAGATGTGCATCCCGCCGGCCCGAAGCTCGGCGAGCACGACCTCGATGCCCTTCTTATCGATGATGCGCAACCCGGCTTGGCTGACGCGCAGCCGTACCCACCGGTTCTCGCCCTCGACCCAGAACCGGCGAGACTGCAGGTTCGGGAAGAACCGCCTCCGGGTCTTGTTGTTGGCGTGGGAAACGTGATTTCCTTTGAGCGGCTTCTTGCCGGTTACATCGCAGACGCGGGCCATGGCGCGCACCCTGGATCCAAGATAAAGAGCGCGCTTTATACCACAGACACCCGGTCCGCTCAACCGGGGACCGTCGTCTAGAGTGATGAACAAGGCCTTCGGGGTTAGAGAGCTACCGATCGCCGGTGCACGTCTTTGAGACTCACCCGCGGCGTTCCGGCGAGCCAATGCTGGCGTTTGAAACGCCCGAGGTCATTTCGAACCGATACGCATTGGGGGGTTGGTTGCGCCGGATCCCGAGGATACCCAGCGCTGCACCACGAGACGCTCGGGAGCTGGAGCATCGACGACCCAGCGAAAGTTGGGCCCGGTCACCGGCTCCGGGCTAGACTGGATATGCGAGCCCGCGAAGCGGGCCGCACATGCCTTCGCGATCAGCTCTCGCTGAGCTCGTGCTCCGGTTGCAAGCGGGGCCCCATCTTCCATCCAAGCGGCTGGCCGTTGGCTTACACGCAGCTTGGGTGCGCGCGGTCTGGCTTGGACCGCTACGCGCGCTGCGCACATAGCGTTTCAGAACCTACGCTCCCTACAACACATACTCGGCAACGCGCCTGTTTGAGTAGCGGGAAGGCGCGGCATAGCTGTCCGACTGCATCTCGCCAAATTCCTGTTCGCACTTGACACTTCTGGCCCCACCCGGCTTAATTCGAGTTCGCACGGCCTGGCGCGCGTCGGTTACAAGTTTGTAACCGTGCGCACGCCGAAGCAAAAAAGCGGAAGCCGGTTGTGAGACCGGTCATTTGAACCACATCGTTGCGGAGGAGCAAATGAAAAGAAGCTGGCAACTGGTTGCAGGCGCAGCGGCGCTGTTGATGACGTCGGCCGCGCCCACGTTCGCTCAAGAGCCGGAAACGGCGTACCACCCCCCGCCGCCGGCGGGCATGCGCCTGTACGCATTCAGCTCCGGGGCGCTCACGATCGGCAAAGGCGTGCTGCAGAACTTCGGCCCGATGGAGCCGCCGATCAAGGTTCCGGTCGGGTTCTACCTGGTCAAGCACCCGAAGGGCTACGTGCTCTACGACACGGGGAACAACGACAAGATCATCACCGACCCGGGCTATTGGGGACCGCTGTTCAAGGCGCTCCAGCCGGTCAACACCCCGGACGTGGCGATCGACGCGCAGCTGAGCAGGATCGGCGTTCGGCCGGATGACATCAAGTACGTCGTCGTGAGCCATATGCATCTGGACCACGCCGGCAATATCGCCAAGTTCCCGCACTCGACCATCATTCTCCAGAAGGATGAGATCGAGTACGCGATGTGGCCCGATGATCCCTACACCGGCCCGTTCATCCCGGGCGACGCGTGGGTCTTGCGTGCGCCGACGGGCGCGGGCCATCCCAACGCGTTCAAGATGATCCAGCTGAACGGCGACATGGACATCTTCAGCGATGGCAGCGTGATCGTGAAGCGCGCGCAGGGGCACACGAAAGGCACGCAGATGATGGTCGTGCGCCTGCCGAAGACCGGAACTATCATCCTCACCAGCGACAATGTCTACTTCCGCGAGAACGTGGAGAAGGACATCCCACCCAACCTGGTGCTCGCCTATAACCCTTCGGGCATCATGAGGGCTTACGAGTGGATCCGCTACATGATGGCCACCGAACACGCCGACTTCTTTACGGCCCATGATCCCGATGCGTTCAAGGCCATGAGGAAAGGCGTCGACGGCGAGTACTACGAATAAGCGCGGCACCGAAGCTTCACGCTGCGTCAAAAGCTATGATTGCCGGGGCGCGGTTCGCCCCGGCAATTTTTTTGAGTCGACTGTTGCGATACCTCCGGTTGCTCGCAATCCATGACACTGATCCTCGCCGCTGACCGCCTGACCAAGTGGTACGGACGGCGTCTCGCCGTTGAGGACGTCTCGTTCGAGGTCCGTCAAGGCGAGGTGATGGGTTTGCTCGGCCCCAACGGCTCGGGCAAAAGCACCATTCTCCGTGTGCTGACCGGGTATCTCCGCCCCTCTGCCGGCACGGCGCGCATCGCAGGTTTCGACGTCGTCACGCAAGGCCTGGAGGTGCGCCGGCGGGTGGGCTATGTGCCCGAGGATGTACCGCTGTACACGAACATGCGTGTGAGCGAGTTCCTGATGTTCATGGGCAAGCTGCGCGGCCTCTGGGGACACGGTCTGGCTGCGGCGGTGAGCGCTGTGTATGAGCGCGTGTCCCTGGCAAGCGTACAAAACCTTCTCATCAGCCAGCTCTCGCGCGGCTACCGGCAGCGTGTGGCCATCGCTCAGGCCCTCATGGGCGATCCGCAATTGCTCGTGCTCGATGAGCCTACCAACGGCCTGGATCCGCGCCAGATCATCGAGCTGCGCGAGCTGATCCGAGCGCTCTCGCGGAGCTGCGCGGTATTGGTGACCTCCCACGTTCTGGCCGAAGTCGAGCGCATCGCACACCGAGCCGCGATCCTGCTCGGCGGGCGGCTCCTCACCGTACACACCCTCGTCGGAGACACGCAAGGCTATCAAGTGCGCCTGCGCCTGCGCGCCCCCGACTCGCAGTCGGTAGCCCTTCGCCTGGAATCGGTACAGGGCGTGAGCGAGATCCAACCGGAGACGGCGAGCGACGGCATCTCCGTCTGGCGCGTGCGCGTTGCCGACACGCAGGTCGCCGAGCGACTCGCCGCCAGCCTGGTCGAGGCGCGACTGGGTGTCCAGGAGATCACGCCCGTCGCTTCGGATCTGGAGAGCCTATTCCTTCGACTCACCGGCCAGGAAGCCTCGAAGTGAAGTCGTTTGCCACACTGCTGGGCAAGGAGACCAGGGCCCTGTTCTCCTCGCCGATCGCCTATATCGTCGTCGCCGTGTATCTGCTGCTGGTCGGATATACGTTCGCGGCCAGCCTGTTCATGACCAAGATGGCGACCTTGATCCACATCTTCTTCCAGGCGGCCGTGCTGTTGCTGCTGATGATTCCGATCATCACCATGCGGCAGTTCTCCGAGGAGCGAAAGACTGGGACACTCGAGCTGCTGCTCACCGCCCCGGTCAAGGAAGCGGCCGTCGTACTGGCAAAGTTCGCTGCCAGCATGAGCGTGGTGCTGGTGATGGTCGCATTGACCATGAGCTATGCCATCGTGCTGGCCCTTTTCAGCCATCCCGACTGGGGGCCGATCTACAGCGGCTATCTGGGGCTGATCTTGCTAGGGTCTGCGTTGACAGCGCTGGGACTTCTGATCTCGGCATTGACCGCGAACCAGATCGTGGCAGCGGTGGTCTCGCTGGGGCTGTTCTCGCTGCTGTGGATGGTTGACACGGCGGCGACGCTGCTGCCGGATCCTGTCGCGACGTTTCTCATCGGCCTCTCGCTGCTGGCCCATTTCACGCCGCTCGCCACCGGCGCGATGTATACCTCCGACTTCGGCTTCTTCCTCAGCGTGACCCTGCTCGGCCTGTTTCTCACCGTGCGCGCGCTCGCCCGGCGCTGACCCATGAAAGAGCATGCGCTGAATGTCCCCAGCATACTGTGGTTCGCCGGCTGGCTGGTGGCGCTGTGCCTCCTTTTCTTTGCCGGCCTGCGCCTGCCCTTGCAGACGAGGCTGCGGCGCGCCGGCTCCGTCCTTTACAACTGGGGAGTCGCCATCGGGGCGATCATTCTGGTGGTGGCCGCCAACGCGGGGCTGGTCCTGCATGACGCCTATCTCGATCTCACGCGGGAGAAAGTCTTCACGCCCTCTGAGCAGGCGATGACAGTCGCCGACGGCCTCACGCAGGACGTGTACATCGCCTACTTCTACCTCGCACAGGATCCGAACGGACGGCGGATGAAAGATATCCTCGAAGTCATGGCGCGCCGCAGCCCTCACTTGCATGTGCGTGCCATCGATCCGGACAAGGAGCCGACGTTGGCCGAGAACTTCGGCGTCAAGCTGTACAACGCAGCCGTTCTGCAGGCCGAGGGGCGGCGGGTGCTGGTTCAAAGCACGGACGAGAACGACATCGCCTTGGGCATCCTGCGTGTGCTGCGTGAGCGCGTGATCACGGCGTGTTTCCTGGAAGGCCACAGCGAGCTGCCGATGGACAACTTCGAGTTCCACACGCACCTCGAAGGCATGCAGGGTCACTCCCACGGAGGATCCGACTCGGCAGTGGTCAAGATGCCGGGGCATGGGGCCGGGCGTCTTCGGCGTTCGCTCGAAGCGCTGGGCTACGATGCGCGCAAGATCGTCCTGGCGACGATGCAGTCCGTTCCGGAAGACTGCGCCGTAGTGCTCGACGTGAACCCGCGCACCACTTTCTTGCCGAGCGAGGGCGTGGCGCTGGAGAATTACCTGCAGCACGGCGGCTCGGTGCTATTCCTGCTCGACTTGGGGTTCGTGCTCGAGCCGAAGCTGGCCGGCTTGCTCGACCAGCTCGGCGTACGGCCCGAGCAGAAGGTTGTGATCGATCCTCTGAGCCATTACTCGAGCGACCCGGAGATGGTCGCTGTGACCGGCTACGAGCAGAATCCCATCACGCGCACGATCTCCATGACGTTCTTTCCGGGTGTCAGGCCCCTGGAGCTGCTCACTCCGGCACCGGACGTGCGGACGGCCGCACTGTTCGCGAGCAGCCGGGACAGCTACACCAAAGATGTACGTCCGGTGGAAACGCGCCAGGTACATCCGAGCACACAGACCGCTGCCGTCCACCAAGAGCCGCCAGCTCCGGGGCCGCGCGTGCTCGCAACCGCATCTCAAGGACGCCTGCCCGGCGCCGCACCTGGCAGCCCGCCGTTTCGCGCCATCGTCACCGGCGATGCCGACTTCGCCAGCAACTCGTTCCTGCCCTACATGTCAAACAGCGACCTTGCGCTCGCGATGGTCCGCTGGCTGGTGCACGAGGAGGGCTCGCCGAAAGTCGCGTCCCGCATTCCGGTTCCGGCCATGATCCTCCTCACGCGTTCTCAGATGCAGTGGATTCTGCTGGTCCTAGAGGTGCTGCTGCCGGGCGCCGTGATCGTGCTGGGAGCGACGATCTGGTGGAAACGCCGCTGAGTGCGCGAGTCAGGCGCTGGTGGCCCACGGCGGTCGGCGTTGCAGCCGTTGTGTTCATGGTCGCGATGGTGGTCACCGGCTCGCAGCCGGAGTCGAGACAGCTCATCAAGTTCGAAGCCAAGGGCGTCATGCAGCTCGCGCCCGAGCGCATTACTCGAGCCGAGATCGAGCTGAGTGGCAGTCGATACACGCTGATCCGCACCGGGGAAAGAGCCTGGAGCCGCGGAACAGGCACCGCGCTCGACGCAAGGCTGGCCGCAGACACCAGCATGGCGGTGCAATTCATGAATACCTCCGGGCCGACGCGCGAGCTCACTGGCGAGGAGCTGAACGGTGCAGACATCGCGGGCTTCGGGCTCGACCATCCGCGCGTCTCGGTGACTCTGTACGCGGGCCCGACGCGGGTCATCACGGCGCATTTCGGGGCACACAATCCGGGGGGGCTGCAGCAGTATATGCGCGTAGACGGGCGGGACGAGGTATTCCTGATGTCGCGTTTCGTGGGCGAGCGGTGGGAACAGGTCGCGAGCCGGGTCTCAGCCCGCTGATGGTTGCTGATCGCCGCACTTGGCGCCGTGCGCTCGTCCTAGCCGCGGCCGTAGGCGCCGGCCTCGCGCTGTGCCCGGACGCCTCGGCCCACTTAGGCGGTCATACGGGCTACGCGTCGATCTCGATCGACCGCCAGCAGGTCCGCTACAGCCTGCAGCTCTCGGCGGTCTCGCTCCCCCCGGCGCTCGCCGACCAGATGAAGCTCGGGCAGCCCGGGCTGCTGCCCGATCTGACGCCCATGCTCACCGCCATCGGCAAACAGATCAAGCTCTCCAACAACGGCAAAGCCTGCGAGGCGGGACCGGGATTCTTGGTCCCGCCGCCACCGGACGTGGCGAGCATCACGCTCGTCGTGGACTTTGTCTGTGCCGAGCCCGTGTCCAAGCTCACCATCCGGGACGATCTGCCGGATGCCTTGGGCTCTGATTACCACACGCTGGCGCGCGTCGAATGGCCAGGTGGCAGCGCCCAGTTCGCGTTTCAGGCGGACGCCCGCGACGCAACAGTCCAGGTCAGCAGAGCGGAAAGGGCGAGTCGCGGTGCCGGCAGCTTCTTCTTGCTCGGCATCGAGCACATCCTCACTGGCTACGACCATCTGCTGTTCCTACTGGCACTGATCCTGCGCGGAGGAAACCTCTGGTCACTGCTCAAGATCATCACGGCCTTCACGATCGCGCACAGCATCACGCTGGCACTGGCTGCACTCAACATCGTCACCCTCCCCGAGCGCCTCGTGGAGGCGGTCATCGCCTTGTCGATCGCCTATGTGGCCGCCGAGAACCTGTTCCTGCGTCACGCCGTCTCCCACCGCTGGGCGGTGAGCTTTATCTTCGGTCTGATGCATGGGTTCGGCTTCTCGAACGCGCTGCGCGAGCTGGGCCTGCCGCGCGAAGGCCTCGCGTGGTCCCTGCTCAACTTCAACCTCGGCGTGGAGACCGGCCAGGCCGTCGCCATGGTGATCCTAATGCCGCTGCTGCTGTGGCTCCGGCGAACTCAGTGGGAAGCACGCGCGGTCCTGGCGCTGTCCTCGGTGGTGCTGGTGGTGGGGCTCGGGTTGTTCGTGGACCGCGCGGTCTGGTGAGCGGAACCAATAGCGCGAGCCCGAACGCATCATTACTCCCGAGTCATAGCAGGCCCCGCTCGGCGAACGACATGGCCTGGCCTCGACCAATGATGAAATGGTCGAGGACTTTGACATCGACCAGGGCGAGCGCCTGTTTGAGTGCTTGCGTCAATAACTCGTCGGCGCGGCTGGGCTCGGCCAGCCCGGAAGGATGATTGTGCGCGAAGATGACCGCTGCCGCGTTGTGGTGCAGAGCGCGCTTGACCACTTCGCGCGGAAACACGGTGGTTTGCGTCAACGTGCCGTCGGCCAGCTCCTCGCTCGCAATGACGCCGTTCTGGGCGTCCAAGAATATGCCGAAGAACACCTCCTTGTCCTGGCGCATCAGCGCCAGCCTGAGAAAGTCGCGCACGGCCTTGGGCGAGTTGAGATTGACGCGGGACTCGAGCTGCTCCTCCAGTGCGCGGCGGGCCAGTTCGATCACTGCCTGCAACTTCACGGCTTTGGCGTAGCCGAGTCCATGGATCTGAAGCAGAGCTTCCAAGTCGGAGGCGAACAACTCCGACAGCGTACCGCAATGCTGCAGCAGCTCGCGCCCGAGATCGACGGCGCTCTTGCCGCGCACTCCCGTCTGCAAGATGATGGCCAGAAGCTCCGCTTCGCTCAGGGCCTTGGCGCCCTTGGTGAGAAGTTTCTCCCTCGGACGCTCGCCTTCGGGCCAGTGAGGGATCGCCATCGTGATCGGGTCAGAGGTATACAGGGGCACCACGGCCCCGTCGGGAACAGCAACTGTAGGGTATATTACACTGTGCCTCCCGGAGCCGAACTGCTGAACGCATGAGCACTACCCCATCGCATCGTCTGCTGCTCGGCATGACCGGCGGCATCGCGGCCTACAAGGCGGCGGAGCTGTGCCGGCTGCTGGTCAAGGACGCCGTCGACGTGCAGGTGGTCATGACCGAAGCAGCCTGCCGCTTCGTCACTCCGGTCACGATGCAGGCGCTCTCGGGAAAGCCGGTGGTGACGGATCTGTGGGACGAGCGCATCGAAACTGGCATGGGCCACATCGAGTTATCCCGCGGTCGCGAGCTGATCGTGGTCGCGCCGGCAACTGCGGATTTCCTGGCCAAGCTCGCCGCCGGCATCGCCGACGACATGCTCTCCACTTTGTGCCTGGCGCGGGAGTGCCCGCTGCTCGTGGCGCCCGCGATGAACCGCCAGATGTGGGAGAACGCCGCCACCCAGCGCAACATGCGCATGCTCGCCGGCGACGGCGTGCGGATCGCCGGACCGGCGAGCGGGGACCAGGCATGCGGCGAAGTGGGTCCCGGCCGCATGCTCGAAGCCGACGAGATCTACCGCGAGATCCTGGCTGTCCTGCGGCCTGCTGCTCTGGCCGGTCTGCGCGTGCTGGTCACGGCGGGACCGACTTTCGAGGCGATCGACGCAGTGCGCGGCATCACCAACCGCAGCTCCGGGCGCATGGGCTACTCGGTGGCGCAGGCAGCGCGCGAAGCGGGGGCCGAAGTGACGCTCGTATCCGGTCCCACAGCGCTCGCTGTCCCTACCGGGGTGCGTCGGGTCGATGTGGTGTCTGCGGAGGAAATGCTGCACGCGGTGGAAGCCGAGCTCGGCACAACCGACATCTTCATCTCCGTGGCCGCTGTGGCGGATTATCGCCCTGCCGCGGCCAGCAAGCAGAAGATCAAGAAGAGCGTGGACACGCTGGAGCTCGAGCTGGTACCCACCGTGGATATCTTGGCCAATGTAGCGGCCCGCCCGAATGCGCCGTTCTGCGTGGGCTTCGCGGCCGAGACGCAGGACTTGGAGCGCCTAGGCGAGGAGAAGCGCCGGCGCAAGAACTTGCCGCTGCTCGCTGCGAATCTCGCCCAGGAGGCGATTGGTGCGGACGAAAGCGAGCTCATCCTCTTGGACGACGAGGGGCGTCATCAGCTGCCCAGGGCACCCAAGCTCGCGCAGGCACGACTCCTCATCGAACGCATCGCACGCCTGTACCGCAGCAGCCAGTCGGTGAAGCTCAAGGCCGTGCGGCGCTGACGGCCGCGAACGATCCCCCGCGTGCCTGGGAAGCGGCCGTCGATGCGCACCGTCGATGTGAGAGTTCTCGATGCGCGCCTGGCAGGCCAGATCCCGACGTACGCGACGCCGGGCGCAGCCGGCCTCGATCTGCGCGCTTGCATCGATGGCGCCATCGAGCTGAGACCCGGGCAAACCGAGTTGGTGCCCACCGGTCTGGCGATCCACCTGGCCGATCCGAGCTTGGCGGCGATCGTGCTTCCGCGCTCGGGCCTCGGGCACAAACACGGCATCGTGCTCGGGAACCTCGTCGGATTGATCGACTCGGACTACCAAGGGCAGATCTTCGTGTCGGTGTGGAACCGAAGCGACGAGACGTTCACGGTCGAGCCGATGCAGCGCATCGCGCAGCTCGTGTTTGTGCCGGTGCTTCAGGTGCGGCTCAACCCGGTGGAGGCGTTCGCAGAAAGCGAGCGCGGCCCGGGTGGCTTCGGCAGCACGGGAATGCAGTGAAGGGGTGCGGGCAGCGCTACGGCGCCGCCGTGACCGTCGCCATGAGCGGCAGCCACTTGATGTCCAGATGGTAGTCGCCGTCCAGATGGTTGACGAAACCGAAGCGCAGGACTCCGTTTATCGGGTGAGCTCCGGGCTTCGTGGGGGTCACGTGAATCTTGAACACTAAGCTGCCGTCTTGCATGGTGCCGTCGACGGCCTTGTGGTCGAACTCTACCCCAGCATCTGCAGCGGAGAGCTTGATGACGCGGTTGCGATAGTTGTCCGCGATGCGATACCCCTGCCGAGGGGTGATCGTTGCGACGACGATCGCCTGCTCGCCCACTCTCGCCGACGCATCCTCGATGCGCACGCTTACCGCATCTTCTGTCTCTGCAGCGATGGCTGCACCCGCCAAGGTTGCGAAGACCGCTACGCTCAGGCCGAGGATCGCGCCAATCGAACGGCTCCAAGGAATGCGTCGCATCGCTTCTCACCCAATAAAAAATGCGGGCCCGCCGCTCGCAGAGCAGCCGGCCCGAGTTCGGCGCGGGCAGGTCGGCCGACCCGCCCGCGGAGGTCATGTCACTGCACTGCGAATGCCCAGATCACACCGCCTTCCGGAATGGACTTGTCCCAGCCCGGGAGCAGATTGCTAAGCAGCCCTTGCTGGAACTGGGCGTCGACGCCCCATCCGGACGCCACCGCGATGTACTGCTTGCCGTCCAGAGTGTAAGAGACTGGCGGAGCGATGATTCCGGAGTTGGTGATGAACTCCCACAGCACTTGACCCGTCTTCCCGTCGAGCGCGCGGAACTTGCGGTCGTTCGTTCCGCCGACAAACACTAGGCCGCCGGCAGTACTCAGGATCGAGCCCCACATCATCGATTTCGGGACTTTCCAGTCCCACACTTTTTTGCCGCCCGATACGTCCCAGGCCTGAACGTCGCCGAAGAAGGTCGCGTCCTTGTTCACGGTGAAGCCGATGTCGGGGATGTCCACGCCCGTCCACCACTTCCCGGGGACGTACTCCTGGACCTTGCCGTCGAGGAAGCCGCAGTGGTTCTCGTTGGCCGGGATATACACCATACCCGTCTTCGGATTGTACGATTCGAACGGCCAGTCCTTGCCGCCCCACAGCGACGGGCAGAAGCTCGCTTTCTTACCCGTGCCGGGTTTCTTGTCGTCATTGTAGGTCGGCCGTCCGGTATTCGGATCGATGCTCTTGAACACGTCCTGCTTCACGTAGTTCGTAGCATGGACGAATCCGATCACGGATCCACCGCCGGCCGGGGCGCTGCGTGACAACCAGTAGAGGTAGCCGTTGCGCGCCGGTTTGAGCAGACCCTTGACGGTCTTGCCGCCCATCTTGTAGTCGACCACCATCGGGGCGTTCATCTCGTCCCAGTCCCAGGAGTCGTTCCAGTGGTACTGGAAGTGTCCCCTGATCGCGCCGGTGCTCGGATCAAGCGCGATGGTGGAGGCCGTGTACAGGTTATCGCCCGGGCGCTGATCGCCGAACCAAGGCGACGCATTCCCCACGCCCCAGAACACCAGGTTCGTGTCGGGGTCGTAGGTGCCGGTCATCCACGTCGCGCCGCCACCGCGCTTCCAGGTATCCGACGGCCAGGTGTTGCCGCCGGGATCGCCTGGCCCTGGAATTGTGTAGGTCTTCCAGGCAGGGGTTCCGGTTTCGGCATCGAACGCCGCGACAAAGCCCCGCACGCCGAACTCGCCACCCGACACCCCAGCCAGCACCTTGCCCTTCACGATGAGGGGCGCCATGGTGCTGTAGTAGCCGGTATGGTAGTCCTCGAGCTTCTGCTCCCAGACCACGTTGCCGGTCTTGGCGTCGAGCGCGATCAACACCGGCTCTAGGCCCATGACATAGACCTTGTCGCCGTAGAGCGCGACGCCCCGATTGGTGTTGTGGAGCGCACTGAAATCATCGGGTAGTTCGCGCTTATAGCGCCAGATCACGTTGCCATTCCTCGCATCGAGCGCGAGGACCTGTGCACTGGGCGTGCCGACGAACATCATTCCGTTATTAACGAGCGGCGGCGCCTGGAGCCCCGAGTTGACGCCCGTGGCGACCGCCCAAACTGGCACCAGCCGCTTCACGTTGCCCGTATTGATCTGGTCGAGCGAACTGTAGCTCCAGCCTTGATAGTTGCCGCGCGTCATCAGCCAGTTGCCCGGCTCCGGGTTGGCGAGCCTCGCATCGGTCACCGGCGTATACCCGGCACCGTACGTGGCCGCAGCCGATAAGCAGCCCGCGAGGAGAGCTGAGCAGATCGGCAAAGCTTTGGTTGCCTTCATCATGAACCTCCTCCTTCTATAGTTGAACTGCTACCGCCCAACAGGTGAGCTGCTGCAAGCAACAGCAGGCTCACAAGTCCATGAAGCCGACCTTGCCCTTGAACGGGCCCGCGACGACCAGGACACCGCCTTCGGTCTTGACGGGAAGCATGGCAAGCCGTCGCGGCGCAGGCCCGAAGGTGACCTTGGCGCGATCTCGCGGATCGTATTCCGAGCCGTGGCAAACACACAACAGCATCTTCGAGTCCGGCTTCCACTGCGATACGTCGCAACCCTGGTGCGTGCAGATCGCAGAATACGCGACCACCCCTTCCGCCGCATTGGCCCTCGCATCCGGTTTGAGCTCGGCTGGATCGAGGCGAATCAGCAACACCTGATTCAGCCTGGTCGCGTCGCGCACGACCTTGGTCGCGGGGTCCATCGGATAAGCGAGCTCCTGGGGACCTCCCAGGGCTAGGTCTTCGACCTTGACCACTTGCCCCTTCCTGTCTCCCAGCACGAACACGAGCTGATCGCCCGGCGTGGGACGTGCCGCCGCGGGATCCTTCGGCGCCGCCGCCGCGACGTCCAGCAAAGACCAGCTCACACCTAGGCCGAGCATGGTTCGGAGAACGCTGCGACGCTGAGATGCGCGGCGCCGGCACGCGTCGCACGCGGTGGTGGGGTGTTCGAGCGGCTGCTTCCTCATGCTTGTCCGTCGCCGCATGTTCTACCTGGGTGGACAACCTGCATCGGCTTTCCCGCGTCGGCGCGATGCGATTTGGATGGGTAAGCCGCGGCGCAGCCGACAGCGACCACACAGGAGCGCGCGACACACGGCCAGACGGGCCGCGCGGCGTTTGGAGCTGATGGCAAGACTGGAGTACCGCGTCGGCGCCGCATCCAGCACCAGCGGCAACCACAACTCTTATCTACACCACGGGGATCGCACCGCCCACGTGCACCCTCGGTGCTAGTGGTGCCCGCCGGATACGCGCATGTACGCTAAGCGAAAAAGCGCAGGATTGTCAAGGCGCGCCCGAACCTAACCTGGATGATTCAGGAAAGCGCCCGCGAAGCCATACGCACGCCGACGCGCGCGCCATTCGCGCCGGCACCGGGCAGGCGCTTCGAAGCGCCTCAGTTGGATTTGGGGAACACCGGCACGTCGGATTGCTCCGCGTATGGGTCCGGTATTTCTCCCGCTGCGATGCGCCGCTTTTCCTCCCAGCGCAGGAAGGCGATGACGCTCAGGATCTCCTCCATGCTCATCGTGGTGCCGAACGCTCCCATCGTGCCACCCAGGGCCCGATTGCTCACGCCGGCCGCGATGGTCGCGTAGATCTCGGCGTTGGTGTTTCCTGTGTAGTGGAACTTTCCGCAGGTCAGGCATGGGCCTTTACCGCCATGGCCGTCGCCACCGTGGCAGAAGGAGCAGCGCTCGGCGAACTTGGCACGGCCCTGCGCGACGATCTGCGGGTTGTTGGTGGGTACCTCCATGTCGTTCTCGCTCGCCTTGTGCTGCGCCGCAGCCTGCCGCACCGGGAGCAGGGTCAGACCCGCGCCCAGGAGCAAGCCGACGACTACGGGGGTCAACGCTCGACGCACCGGCCCTAACCAGCCATACCACGACATCACGCTGCTGCTCATTTGGTCAGCTCTCACGAAGTGAAGGGTTGGTAATACGGGACGCCATAGCTGTCTACGATCTGCTTGACCTTGCCGCTGCCGAGCAGATCCCGGATCCCCTGGTTGACGAACTCGAGCAGCGCCTTGTCCTCTTTGCGTACTGCGAACTTCATGTTGAACCGCTGCCCGTCCAACGGCACGTAATGCTCGACCATGTGGAACTTCGCATTCGGGAACTCGCGCTTGCCTTCCGCGACCGCAGTGGCCCAGACCATGGCCGCATCCACCTCGCCGTTCGCCATCCCCTGCATCACGCGGCGGCTACCGAAGTAGAGCTCGCGCGGGATCTTGTGGGTGAACAGGTAATCGTCCATCGGCGTGGACATGGACACTCCGACCTTGATGTTCGCGCGCACGACCTCGTCCAGGGTCTTCATGCTGTCGGCCTTGCCCTGCACCACCAGGACATAGCCCAGCCCCAGGTAGGCATCGGTGAATTCCAGCTTGCCGTCCAGCACGTCGTCGTCGCCGTTGTCGGACAACCCCAAGAACACGTCGCATCGTTTGAGCAAGATGGATTGCCGAAAGGCGCGCCCGAGTCCACCGCGGCTCGCCGTGTTGACCCAATACATCTCGGCTCGCATCCCGCCGCGCTCCGCGATCTGCTGGAAGATCTCGACATCGAAGCCAGGCTTTACGGCGTCCTGCTCGGAGTACGGGTACGAGTATGGGTCCGCACACGCCACCAACTTGCCCTTAACCTTCGCGCGCTCGAGCGTGTCGACCGGGTCCGGTGTCGTATCCTGGGCGCGCAGCACCGGAAGCGCCAGCGCGAGGGCAACTGCAACAACGAAGACGTAACGGCGTTTCATGTGACCTGTTGCTCCAATAGTGTTCTGGGCGCGCGCTGCCCCGTGTCTTATCCGCCTCGGGTTTCGTGCAGGACGGGCTGAGCACGCCCTGAGGTGGTTCCAAAAAAAACAGGGAGGGCGTGTTGCGCCCCCCCTGCGATTGTACTACGACGCGTCTACCTGATCCGAGTAGGCTGGATCAGTCGAGGGCGAACACCATCAGGCCGCCGCCCTTGTCGTGCTTCTTCAGCCAATCGGCATAGTACAGGGGCCAGATGCCGCCGCCGCCCGCGCCATACACGATCGCCACATACTGCTTGCCATCCTTGGTGAATGTCGTGGGATTGCCATGGATCCCGGAACCGGTCTGGTAGGCCCACAGATCCTCGCCGGTCTCGTCGTCCAGGGCATGGAAGTAGCCCTCCGGATCGCCGTAGAACACCAGACCGCCGCCGGTGGAGAGGATGCCACTGGTGGCAGGGTAGCTCTGCGACTTGCTCCACACCAGCTTGCCGGTGGCAGCGTCGAAGGCCTTGATATGGCCAGCGCCGGCGTTGAAGGTGAGCACTTTGGCGCCGAGGTACCACTCGCCACGCTTCCACTCCATCTTCTTGGCCTGCAAGTCCATCGCGAAGTCGTACACCGGCACATACACCATCTTGGTGCGATGGCTGTAGGACATCGGGTGCCACTCTTTACCGCCGTCCAGCGATGGGGCGATGTCGGTAGTCACCTTATCGTATACGACGTCCTTCTCGGGCCAGTTGTAGATGGGCTTGCAGTTGTTGGCCGGACTCATCGGCTTGGTCCAGTTCACGCGCTGCAGCGCCGTGACCCATACGCACTTGTGCTCTTTACCCGCTTTGCCCGCGCCCGTGGCATCGCGATCGATGCCGTAGACGTGGCCGTTGCGCGAGCCGTGCAACCACAGGTGCTTCCCGCCGACGTCGGCCAAGATCATCTCGTTCACGCCGTCGTAGTCGTACGGATCGTTCGGCGTGTAGTTGAAATACGAGAGGATCTTGCCGGTGTCCGGATCGAGAACCAGGTTGCTGTTGGTGAACAGGTTGTCGCCCACGCGCACATGACGGTCGAAGTCCGGTCCCGGGTTGCCCACCGGCCAGAACAGGCGATTGGTCTCCTTCTCGTACGAACCGGTGACCCAGGCAGAGCCCCCGCCGTACTTCCACGAGTCGCCAGGCCAGGTGTCGTTGCCAGGCTCGCCGGGGCCGGGGATGGTGTAGGTCTTCCACACCGGGTCCCCGGTGTCCGCGTTGATCGCCGCGATCCAGCCCCGCACGCCATACTCGGCGCCGGCCGTACCGAAGATAATCTTCCCGCGCAACGCCATCGGCATGATGGTGAAGGTCTCGGCGTAGGTGTAGTCGCCCATCTTCTTGTCCCACACCACCTTGCCGCTCGCGTTGTCCAGCGCGACGATGTGGGCATCCAGAGTAGCCAGGTAGACCTTGTTCTTGTAGACGGCCACGCCGCGGTTCACCACGTCGCAGCACAGCTTCGGGAACACGTCGCCCGGCAGCTCGCGTTCGTACTTCCAGTTGATGATGCCCGTCGCCGCGTCCACCGAGATCACGCGGTTGAACGAGGTCGTTACGTAGACCGTGCCGTTGACCGCCACTGCCTGGCTGTCCTGACCTTCCAGCACGCCGAAGGATAGGTTCCAGACCGGTCTGAGCCTCTTGACGTTGTCCTTGTTGACTGCCTTCAGCGGGCTGTAGCGCGTGGTCTGGTAATCACGCCCGTAAAGTAGCCAGTTCTGTGCGTCCTTGTCGGCGTTGAGGAGCATGTCGTCGGTCACATAGTTCGGATACAGCTTGGACTCCAGCGTATCGATTCCCTGTGCCAACGCGACTCCTGAACCGCCCAACGCCGCCGCCACCACGGCGAGCGACAACGCCGCCTTCCTGAGCGACAGTTGCTTCAACATTCGATTACCTCCCGAAAGTATGCGCATTGCATTCCGCATCCGGATGCGTTGCGAAGTTGGATTTGTTGCTTGTTTGAAACCGTGCAACCAACTGTTCAACAGAACGCGCAGCCTGGGGCACGGCTCGGTCAAAATAATTAAAGACCCTGGGCTTGTCAACACCTTTCGCAGTGCGTAATTATCTGAATTGCGCCGGGATACTGCGACGCACAACCCAGGCTCGAACACTGTGTTCCGCCGCCAGGACGGCGTGGAGATCGGCTGACGCAGACCGGGGCCGACGCGTAATTCACCCGGCAGGAACGCTCATGTCTAGCCGCGGTCAGGTAGCGTGCAGACGCCGGCTTGCTGCGGGCGTCTTTGCGCGAGCGGCCAGCCGGTGAGGACCACGCCAGGTCAGCCGACTGCGGGGAAGGTCGCCGTGACCTCGTTGCCCTTGTCGTTGTATTGCAAGTCCGCGAACGCGACTTGCCGTGCCACGGCGATGCCGCGTCCGTTCGGGTGGATCGCCCGAGCGTTGTCTAGACTGAGATACTCCCGCCAGTCGAAGCCCTGACCTTGGTCACGGATGCGCAAGCGTACGGCGCCCGGCACGCGCTGGAGGTGAACTTCCACTCGCTTGTCGGTGTTCTCGGGCAGCGCGAGGCGCGCTTCGATCTCCGCCTCCCATCGTTCCGCGGCCAGCAGCCGCGCTTTGTCGTGGAAGGTAATGCCCAAGTTGCCGTGCTCTACGGCGTTGATCAGAAGCTCCACCAGCCCCAAGCCGACGGAGGACGGATCGGATGCCATCGTTGCCACCGCCGCCGCCATGCTGTGCGCCTGCCTCAGAGTGCGGAACGCAAGCCGTGCCTCCTCCACCAAGCCGATGATTCCGCGATATTCCTGGATTTGCTGCGCAAGCTCGCGGCGGCGCTGCACGCTCTCCAGCGCGGAGCGCACCACCGCGAGCAGGGCGTCGCGGTGATACGGTTTGGTGAGGTAGTAGTAGGCCCCCAGCCGCAGGCCCTCGGCCACCTGTTCATGACCCGCCGCGGCCGTTTGCATGATCACGGGGGCAGATGCCAGGGTCGGGTCGGCCTGCATGCGTCGCAGCACCTCGATCCCGTCGATGTCAGGCATCATCCGATCCAGGATCACGGCGTCGAACTCGTTCCCTCCGAGCAGCAGCTCGAGGGCCCGACGGCCGCTGTCCGCCAGCGTGAGATCGTATCCGGAGCCGTCCAGGTACTCGACGATGATCTCCCGGTTGATCTCTTCGTCGTCGACGACCAGCAGACGGGCTCGGTCCATATCACGCCGCCGCGGACATGCCCTGGTCGGCCTGCGGCATCGCATGGCGCGGTGCACACGGCAACAAGATGCTGACCCGGGCGCCGCCCTCGGGCCGATTCTCGGCCCAGATCCGCCCGCGGTGATCGCGAACGATTTCCCTGCAGATCGAAAGCCCGAGGCCTGTGCCTCCGGACCCGGACTTGGTCTTGCTGCTCTGGACGAACTTGTCGAAGATCTGCTCCAGCTCGGCGTCGGGAATCCCGATGCCCTGATCGCTGACGCTCACCTGCACAGCGGCGATTTTGCCCTCCCCTTCTTCCAGCCAGCCCGGGCCTAGCCGCACGCTGATCACGCCGCGCGGCTGCGAGTACTGGATGGCATTGGCGAGCAGGTTGGACAAGACCTGTCCGATGCGTGCTTCATCGCACCAGGCCAGAGGATCGGCCTCCGCGCCCTCGACCCGCAGCGCAAGCCCCTTGGCGCGTGCCATGCCCTCGAACTGGGTGACCACGGCTCGCGCGAGCTTTCCGAGGTGGACCGGCGCCATGTGGTAAGCCATCTTCCCGGCTTCCAGTTTCGACAGGTCGAGCAGGTCGTTCAGCAAACCGAGCAGACGCTCTCCGCCCTGATCGATGCGCCCCAGGTACTGGCGGATCTTCTGCATCGGAACGTCGCGTTCCGCGATCTTCTCCACACCCAGGCGCGCGTAGGACAGGATCGCGTGCATCGGCGTGCGCAGCTCGTGCGACATGTTGGCCAGAAACTCGGACTTCGCCCGGTTGGCCGCTTCGGCTGCCTCCTTGGCAAGCATCAGCTCCCGGGTGCGCTCCTCCACCAACTGCTGCAGGTTGTCGCGGTGACGGCGCAGTTCCTCGTCCGCAAGTACGCGCGAAGTGATGTCCTGCGATACTCCTCGGTACCCCTGCAGCGTGCCGGCCGAATCGAAGATCGGCTCTCCGGTGGCCGAGATGACGCGGCGCTCTCCTCTGGCATTGACCGCGGTATAGACCAGATCGCGGAACGGGAGTTGCTGCTCCAGCTGAGCCCGGTGCAGCGCCCATTCCGGATCGTTCGCCGGCGCGGAGGCAGCATTCTCCCAGCGCCTGCGGCCGAGCCCCGACGCCGGATCGAACCCGCTCGAGCGCGCGTAACCGGCGGAGAAGTGCACGAAGCGAAACTCCCGGTCCTGCTCCCAGTACCAGTCGGAAGACATCTCGGCGAGGCTGCGGAAGCGCGCCTCGCTTTCCCGCAACGCCTGCTCCGCGCGCTTGCGCTCTGTGATGTCCGTGATCAGGCACACGGCATAGACGGACCCGTCCGGCAGCCGGATCGCGCACTTGCTCTTCAGCACCCAGAAATTGTCGCGACCCGGCGGCCTGAGGTACTGTTCGACGAGTAGCGGCTTGCCGGTGCGGATCACCTCGTCGTCCTCTTCGAACCGCTCGCGTGCCACTTGCGCAGGCAAGTAGTCGAGATCGGTGCGGCCGGTCAACTCCTCGCGCGTGCTGCCCATCATGCGGCAGAAGGCGTCGTTCATCAGCACCCAGCGGTGGGCGGTGTCCTTGACGTAGATCGGGTTGGGCACGGCGTTGATCAGCGCCGCGAGGAACACGTGGCTGCGTTCGGCGGCGAGCTCCGCTTCCTTATGCGCGGTCACGTCCACAGCGACGCCTACGATGTAGCGCTCCCCTTGGGGTAGATCCACCGTGACCTTGGTCTTGTTGAGCCAGCGCCGCCGGCCGCCTCCGAAGTCCACGACCTCTTCGAGTACCACCGGAGCGGAGCTGTGCAGGGCGTCGTCGTCGTGCGCCCATGCGTGCGCTGCGGACACGGCCGGCAGGGCGTCATAGTCCGACTTCAGCAGCAGATCGCTCTTCGACCTGCCCAGCAGTGCGGCGAAGGCGTCGTTCATCAGCACCCAACGGTGGTGCACGTCCTTCACGAACATCGGCTGCGGCAATGCGTTCATCAACGCGTCGAGGAATTCGCGCGAGCGCTCCGCGTCGAGTCCCGCGCGCTTCGTGTCCGTCACGTCGGAGCTCACGCACACCAGGAGCTTCCGTCCCTCCACATCCAGCAACGCCTTGCGGGTCACCAGGGTGCGCACGTCGCCCGCAGCATCCGTGAACCCCTCCTCTCGGACCAGCTCGGCTCCGCTGCTGAACACCTCATCGTCGTCGCGCCAGGATGCATCGACCTGCTCCGGCGGCAGGAAGTCGCACTCCGACCGCTCGAGCAGCTCCTCGCGACCACGGCCGAGCATCGCGCAAAACGCGTCGTTGACCAGCACCCAGCGGTGCGCCTGGTCTTTCACGAAGACAGGGGTGGGGACGGCGTTGATCACGCCGTCCAGAAAACGCCTCGCCGCGGCGGCCGCAAGTTCCGCCGTCTTCTGGGCGGTGATGTCCACGTATGCGCCCGTCATCCGCACGGGCACGCCTTCTTGGTCGAGCTCGACTCGCGCACGCGCGAGCATCCACCGGTAGCTTCCGTCGCGGTTCCGCAGGCGGAATTGACGTTCATACGAATGCGCCGGCGCCTCCAGCAGCCCACCCAGATCGCGCACGATCAGCGGCTGCTCGTCCGGATGCACCAGAGCGATCCAAGAACGCAAATCGTCTCCCACCTCCCCGGGCTCATAGCCGAGGTGCCGCTTCCACTCGGCCGTGACGCTAGCCCGCGCCTGTGCAAAGTCCCACGACCACAGTCCGACATCGGAGGCCCACAGGGCGAGTTGCAGACGCTCCTGACTCTCGCGCAAAGCGCGCTCGGCATGGCGCCGGTCCGCGTCCACGCGCGCGGCGCGCAGCGCCACTGCAAGCGCCTCGGACACTTCTCGGAGCGCTTCGACTTCCAGGCGGGTCCAGTAGCGCGGCAGGTCGCAGCCGACCCACAACAGCCCGACTGCCTCCTCGCCGTAGTGGATCGGCACGCACAGCAGGGCACGCGAACGCCGAGGTCCGATTACCGGCGCGAGCTGACGCCACGCCGGGTCGGCGTCCGTGTCGGGGATCACCACCGGCTGCAACCCGCGCGCTTGCCGCAGCACGGCCTGCGCCCCGCTCAGGTCCCACTCCAGCTCCGCAAGGCTGGGCATGTCGGGCGCCCCTTCGGAGGCGAGCACGCGCAACCGGTCGTCGGCGCCGAGCAGGCCATAGCAGGCTCGCACGCCGGGAACCAGCCCAGCAACGCCCAGCACCGCGCCGTGCACGATCATCTCGGCCGCCACGCCCGAGGCCACCTGCGCGCCGATGGCATTCAGAAGACGCAGGCGCGCCTGGCTCGCGGTGAGCGTATCCTCCATCTCCTTGCGGCCGGTGATCTCGGTGCTGATGCCCACGACATAAGCCTCGTCGCCTGGCAGGCGGATGGCCCGCTTGCTCTTGAGGAACCAACCCACCTGGCCGCTGGGCAACACCAGCGGCTGCTCTACGACCAGCGCTCTGGGGTCCAGCAGCACTTGATCATCTTCGGCCCAACGCGCGTCGGCCACAGCCGCAGGCATCAGATCGTGATCGGTGAGCCCGACCATGCGCTCGCGCCGCCGTCCGAACAAAGCGGCGAATGCGTCGTTCACCAGCGCCAAGCGGTGGGCTGCGTCCTTCACGAACACCGGCTGCGGCAGCGCGTTGATCACCGCGTCTAAGAAGCGGCGGTTGGACTCCAGCGCCAGCTCGGCCTGCTTCTTTGCGGAGAACTCCTCGATCGTCCCGCTGTAGCCGCCGCACCCGCTCTCGCCTGCCACCGGGCTTACCTTCACACGCACCCACACTGCGTTCCCGTTGGCGCCGAGCAGGCGGTGCTCGTGTTCGAACACGAGCCGGCGCGCGAACGCCGCCTTCCAAGCCGCGAGCGCGCCGTCCCGGTCTTGCGGATGAAGTCGCTCCGCCCACCGGAAATCGCTTACCCGATCGGCATCGACGCCCGCGATCTCGCATGCTTTGGCGTTGGCGTAGACCACGCGCCGTCCATCGGGACTCAACAGGTAGATACCGACCGGCGAGTGCTCTTGGGCCGCCTGCCCCGCACGGAACTCGGGCGTCATTCGTTTCGCCATCGCGTCCGCGCGCTCACGCGTCCGGCGGAGCGACACCAGAAGCCCGAACAGCAACAGGCTCCACGCTCCGCCGAGCAGCAGCACCAGCCTCGCGCTGCCGGCTCCGGACCGAACCCCGCCGGCGTGCTGGGATACGATCTCCCAGGTCCTGCCGCCTACGCTCAGCGCGGCGCCCACGCGCGATGCGCCCGGTGGCAGGGAGCGCTCGACGTCCGGATCGCGAACGGCGCCGGACAGCAAATTGGAGGCGCCCTGGAGTGCAATGTCGAAGACATCCGTCCGCTCGCCGTCCTGATCGGCCTTTGCGATGTCCGAGAGCAGCGTCTCCGCCAAGCAGGCGATGTAGACCCATCCCTGTATCGCTTTGCGGCGCTGGTCGACGGTGGTGGTAATCGCGCCGCTCCGATAGACGGGCACGTAGAACAGCATGCCTGGGCGGGGATGCGGGCCGTCGTCCTGCGCCAACGCTACGCGGGCGGTGGTCGCAACACGTCCCGTGTCGCGTGCCCGCTCCAGGGCCTCACGACGCGCAGGCTCGGAGAACATGTCGTAGCCGAAGGCGCGCAGGTGGGCGCCCGTGAACGGCTCGACGTACACGATCGGGCTGTACTCGCTGCGCTCGCCCGGCGGAGTAACCCGATATCCGGTGAAGCCCTCGGCACGCACCGTCCGCTCGTGAGCCGCGAGCTGCTCGGGGAGAACGCGCTGGGCATATCCGATCGCGAAACTGCCCGGATCGCGTTGCTCCAGCGCGAGCTGCTGGGCGTAGGCCTGCCACTCCTCTCGGGCGAGCTTGCCTGAGGATCGGAGCGACCCGGCAAGAGCCCACAGCACCTGTTCGTACGCGATGACCCGCTCTCTGAGCTTGAGACGGACCTCAGCGCTCCTGCGCTCCAGGCGCTGTCTGTCCGCGACGTGGGCTTGCTGCTCGACGCGGTGCCAATACCAAGCGGTAACGCCTAGCGCTAGTCCGAGTACCGCCAGCGGGATCCAGTCGCGCCGGACGGCCCTACCGATTGAGGCAAGCTTGAGCGAGGGCACGAATGCAGCGAAGCCGGTTCGATTCCGCGTTCAGGTGGATGGGATTCCGGACGGCGTTGCGAAGCGGTGGATTTATCGGCCCGCGCCTGGGATACTTGAGACGCCGTCACTGACGCGGCGCGGCTTGCGCGGAGAGACTGCTTTGAGACTGGCGATCGCGACCCTTGCCACCCTTGTAGCGCTGGTTTCGCCTGGCCCGGCGCCGGGTGATCCGCTGCTCACCTATCCGCTTAAGATCAACGGTCACAGAATCCGCGCAGAAGTCGCCAATGACGATGCCTCGCGGCGCCAGGGCCTGATGTTCCGGGAGCGCCTCGACGAGAACGCCGGGATGATCTTCGTGTACCCGTCGCAGGGACCGCATGCGATGTGGATGAAGAACACTCTGGTGCCCCTATCGGTGGCGTTCATCGACAAGCAGGGTCGCATCATCAACATCGAAGACATGCAACCTCAGACGGAGGATGCGCACGCGGCCAAGGGCGAGGCGGCGTATGCGCTGGAGATGAACCAGGGATGGTTCCGCAAGCGCGGCATCAAGCCCGGCGACCGGATCGTCGGCCTGGACCGTCTGCCTGCGTCGGAGGACTAAGCCGGCCCGGGCGCCCTAGCGCCCTGCGCCGACGCACACGCGCACAGGACGCACAGAACCGGTCAGCGGGAACCACCGACCCGCTGCCGGCTCTGCGAGGACTCCTAGCGTCCGATGCGGTTCAAGGCTGTGTCGTCGCTACGCGAGTCGGGCTCAACCGTGGAAGAACGCGAAATGCAACGTGCTGCTCGCGCTCATGAAGAAGAGCATCGGGATCGACAGCATCGTGTTGGTGCGCGATGCGAGGAATGCGACGCGACGCGCCTTGGCCTTTTCCTCGTCGGAGGCCTGGACCATCCCGAGGATCTTCTTCTGGTTGGGCCAGATCAGCACCCACACGTTGAACAACATGATCGTACCGAGCCAGGCGCCCACTCCGATGCCAACGAACCCTGGATTCAAGAACAGGAACGCATCGAAGAAATGGCCGCCGAGCAGTCCCGCGCCAGCCAGCCAGGTGACGACTGCGGCCCAGCGGAAGTACAACAGCGCGCGCGGCGCTACGTGCTTGCTGATGCCCGCCGCCGTGTTGTCCGCCTGCGCTGCCTTGAGCGCCGCGACTTGCACGAAGTTGAAGTAGTACAGAATGCCGATCCACATGACTCCCGCCAAGATGTGCAGCCAGCGCATCAGCCCGTGTTGGATGAAATCGCCCCAGTCCATGGTCAGCTCCCCAGCGCGAGTTTGACGATCCAGTACAGGATGAGCGTGAGCACCAGGCCCGATATGACGGTGCCCCAGAGTGAATCGAGTGGGTTCTTCATGTCTCCTCCGTGGTTGGGTGTGGGGGGACAGCTCCCCCGCACGCACAATACTAGACTCGCTCGGAATGGCAAGTTGTTGACATAGGATGTCAACATTTCGCCCGCCGGGCGGAGCGGACGAAAGGGCCTGTGGCACGGAGAACGGCGGCCGGGGGAGGTGTAGTCACGCTCCTGTGCAGTGCTCGAAGCCCTCGGCGGTCCCGGTAGGACCGCTCACGCGGGCTCGTCGACACGGAACACGACAGCCGTGGCGTCGTTGCGCCCCATGTACGCAACCTGATGCTCGCGCGACGCGCTCACTAGCGTCCTTGCCACCACGTCTGGATCGAACCCGTGGCGCAAGATCTCGGTCATGGTCCGATCGCCCAGCACCTCCCACACCCCGTCTGTGGCCATGAGAAACAAGTCGCCGCGCTGAAGGTCTCCGTCGGAGAAGTCGGCAACCAGGTGTCGGTCGAGACCCACCGCGCGCCGCAGCACGTGCCGCATGTCACGGCGCTGCCACGTGTGGTCGGTAGTGAGCTGGTTGCACGCGGTGCCGCGCAGCCGATACACGCGCGTGTCGCCCACGTGTGCGAGGTAATAGCGTTGGCCCCGCAGGACCAGCAAGCTCACCGCGCAGACCACGCCGTCCTCATCGGGGTAGCGCGCGTTCTCCGCCCATAGCCAATCGTTCATCGCGCAGAGCAGCCGGTCGAGCGCATGGCCGACGCTCCATTCTGGAGGAGTCGCATAGTAGTCTCGCACGAGCGAGCGGACCGTGGCCTCCGCCGCCACACGTGCGTTCCCGGCGCCGCTCACCCCGTCGGCCACCCCCAACACAGCCCCGCGTTCCATGCCGCCTGCATCGGATGGGATCGACACGGCGCAGAAGTCCTCGTTCGCCTTGCCCGGCGCAGCTGCGCTGGCGTAGCCGACGGATCCCTGCAGCCGAACCGCACCGGGCAGCGGGACGACCAGACGGGCGGGATCGGAACTTTCCACTGCATGCATGCTCGAGGTCGGAGTGGTTGAAGGATAAGCAGGCCGGCGTCGAGGTTTGCCGGAGCAGAGTGACGAGTGCTCAGAGCGCGTCAACGCAACCGGCGTGCCATGAGAAGCAATCGCGAGGAGCGCGCGGAAAGCCGAGTCCAGGATCACGAGTCCACACCCCGAAAATCTATCAAAGCAGGTAGATTTCAGGGGCGGAGCCTGGCGTCGGAGGCCCGATCCGGGCGTCTACGCAGCCCGGACCGTGACCCCGTCATGCTCGAAGCGCAAGGATCAACACGAGCGCTTGCACTTACGCGGTGCGCAAACGCGCCATACGCGCCCGTTTTCGGTGCCTGAGTTCGATCCACGCCGTCCGCTCCTGGAGTACACGCCAGGAGCACAGCAGCTCGCCCCAACTCGCCGCACCGCGATCACCGACTGCTCCATCCTTTCCCCAGCGGTGCACATGCCCGTCAGCGGGGGGCGACCCTTGGGCTCCGACCTTGACCCCCATCGCGCCTGCCCGCCGGACTGAGGCTTCCGGTCTCCACTGCGGCGATGGCCTTGGCCTGGTTCATGTCGCCGGTATAGCCACAGACATACAGGCAGCAGGCGAGCTGGTTGACCAGCGGATGCGGGATCGGTGCTTCACCGGCCAGCGCGTGACGCACCCAAGCAGCCATCGCGTGTGCGTCGAGCGCGGCGGGCAGCCCCGCTACGGGCTTCACAGGGCCGGCCTCTTCCTCGAACAATACGCTGCGTTCGCCCTCGTCGAACCAGTCGATGCGCGGCCGCCTCCGCGGATCGGCGAACGGCTGTCCATCGGTGCTACGCAAGAGCAGAGCCGAAGAGCGCGTGCTAACCAGCACGGCGGCCAGCCTCTCCAGCGTCGGCGGCAAGCTCGCGCTCACGAGCCGCACACCCTGGCCGCCGAACGGCTCAATCAGCTTGACCACTGTGTGAGCTGCGTTCCGAACGCCCAATCGGTTGCGCAGAGCGAGCAGACTCGCCAGACCTGGACACAGCACGGCGATCGGGACATAGGCGAAAAGACCCTCGTCCAGCGCTTGCTGCGTTTGGGCCAGCGTCGCACTGGGCATCACGCCCAGCTCACGCAGGATGTACACGCAGGCGACCCGGCCGCTGCCCTCCAGGGTCCCATGCAGAAGAACCGGGATGCCCAGGCGGCGCAGCAGCAGCGCAAGCAGCGGCAGCAAGTCGGGTCCGGTGCGTGCCCCGCCGTATGCAGGAAGGACGAGGGGCTTGACGCGGGCCTCCGGCGCACGCAGCGGGTAGAGTCTTTCCCGAGTCGCACGATAGAAACCCAGGAGCTCGGCCGCCGTTTCCGATTTCGCCCGCAGCATGGCGAGCAGGGCCCCGAGTTCCAGGTCCGGCACACCGCCATCCAGCATGGCCGCGAACAACGCGTGAGCATCCTCTTCGGCGAGGCCGGTGCTTTCTGCATCACGTGCGATCTGTTTGATCGCCTGACTGAAGTTCAACGCAGTCATTCCGGGCATCGCAGCGTAGGTCCCCTGGCTTTGAGACGACCGGGAGCGCATTCGGGTTGCTCCGTCGGAAGTCTCGCTCAGCAACCGCCGTGCCATTGGGTTTTTCGCGCGAAATCAAGCTGTTCGACGAACACTATGAACCGGACGCGGGGTTCAGCGAGGCGCCTTGGTGCATATCCCGAGGCTTTGGCCCCAGGCTGGTGCATCCGTCCGCAGCTCACCGAAGTGGAACGCGCCAGGATCACTCTCCGCTCCGGAATCGCGCTAAGATAGTGCCGGCTTTGTCATCGCTAGGGATGCGGAGCCGCTTAGATCAGTAGTCCGGGCGAGATGACGACGGCAGTGCGCCCAGGACGGGAGTGCCCATGAAGCATTGGACTGGTTTCGCCTCGGCCGGTGTCACGCTGTTGTGCCTTGCTGTGGGTGCGGCTCAGGGTCAAAGCGATGCGGGCCGATCCGTGTCCCAGGGCGATGCGAGCTTTCAGACGCTGCGGCCGGACACCGGCTTGCCGGACTGGCGTCGTGCTCCCTCCTACTCGAACGGGCACCCGCCCGATGAAGGTGCCGCCTATGTTCAGTTGATGCCTGGGGATTCGCGAGGGCTCACTGCTTACGAAAGCACAGGCGGCTATTGGGTCCCGTTGTCGAAGAGCTTGTCCTCGCTGGTCGAAGCCAGCGTCTCGCCCGCGACCCTCGGCGGCGGGGCCGAGCGTTCCGTGTTCGGTCAGTTGGGCGCGCAGCTGGGAGCGGGTTGGGGTATGCAGGTGGGCTTGCGCCGCAGCGAGTTCGAGACGGCGTCTACAGAAGGACTGGCGCCGCGCTCCGGGTTGGGCCTCACGGCCCTGCCTGCAGTAACCACCACCGCTGGACAAGGGGCGGGCCTCGGCGTTCTCACGTTCGAGCGCTACTGGGACCGCTACCGGGGGGCCTACACGGTTTCCTCGAGTCGCGCCGACACCGGGTCCACGGCCACCAGCCACCACGTCGAGTTCAACTATTTCTACGACGCGCGCAGCTCCGTGGGCATTGCCTACACGGCCGGGCGCTCATTCGACAACGGGTTCCCCCTCACGACTCTGACACCCGTGGACGCCACGAACCTGGGCCTGCTTGGCGAGCACTGGTTCAGCCCCTCTTGGGCGATCAATTACAACGCTTTGCTCGAGGACCGCGGACTCCAGGGGTTGAAGCCCGAGCTGCGCCTTGGGTTGCGCATGCGGTTCTAGTCCAACCTGCGGTCCCACCGGCGCCGACGCTCTCGACTGCCTGCACCTCGGCCGCAGACTCCGGCTGGCAGCACGGGCTGCGGTTGCTTATACTTGCGCGGCGGTCGCGGTCCATCGCGCCGCCTCCTTCGTCGCGCCGGCCCCGAGCCGGGATCATGTCCGAGACATATTCGCAGCGGAGCTCCCACACGTAACGCATGGGACTGAGCAATCCCGATCTGTTCACGCGCACCGACCCCGGCGCACGCCGGAAAGAACAAGAAATCGCATACTGCGCGGACCCCTTCGGCAACTGGACGCACCTGGACCCCTCCTGGAGCGAGTTGACCGGGCAGCCAGTCAGCCAGTGTCTGGCGCGCCCCATGTCCGAGTTCCTTCACCCCGACGACCGCAAGCGGCACAACGAAGCGCTGCAGTCGCTGGTCCGCGGGGAAATCTACTCTTCCCGCCATGCGGCACGCGTGCTGCGCAAAGACGGCCGGCCTTGTTGGGTGGAGATCTTCGCCTATCCCACGCTCGACGCGGGCGGTCGCATCGACGGAGTCAGGGGCACTCTGAGCGATATCACCGACCGCCGCAAAGGCGTTCGCGCGCTGCGTGAGAGCGAGGCTCGGCTGCGCGCGATCAGCGAAGCCTCGCCTCTGGGTCTGTACGTGCTCGATGCGAAGGGAAACTGCATCTTCAGCAATACGAATTTCCAGCGGCTGACCGGCCTCACCCCAAACCAGCTCACCGGCACTGGATGGGCAACCGCCCTGCATCCGGATGATCGCTCGCGCGTCTTGGGCGAATGGCGATCGGCCGCGGAGGCGCACCGACCGTTCGACGCCGAGCATCGCTATCAGCATGCCGACGGTACGGTCATCTGGAGCCGGCTGCACGCGGCCCCGATCCTGGACGGGACCCAGCTTCTGGGTTACGTGCAGGTGGTCGAAGACGTCACCGCGCAGCGCCTGGCAGATGCAGCCCTTCGGCGCAGCCGCGAACGGCTCGAGCTGGCGTTGGAAGGCTCCGGCGCCGCACTCCTCGATTGGGATGTTCCCAGCGGGCGGGTCTATCTCAGCGAGCGCTGGGGTCAGATCCTGGGCGGCGCCGCGACCCAGACCGTCACCGATCTCTCCACGCTGCGCGCTCAGGTCCATACAGAGGACCGCGGAGCATGGGACGCGGCGCTGGAGCAGACGCTGTCGGGGAACCGCCCGTTTCTGCGCATCGAGTACCGCATTCGGATGCCGCCGGGGGGATGGAGGTGGATCGAGACTCACGCGCGTGTGGTGGAACGCCAGGAAGACGGCGCGGCGCTGCGCGTGACCGGAACGAGTGCCGATATCACGGAGCGCAAGGACGTGGAACGCCGGCAAGCCGAGTTCGTCACCACGGTGAGTCACGAGCTGCGCACACCGCTCACCTCGATCTTGGGCGCGCTCGACGTGATACGCGACGAGCACGAGGCACAGATCCCAGCCGAGGCGCGCCGGTTCCTGAGCATCGCCTACCGTAACGCGACCCATCTCTCCGGTCTGGTGGACAGCATCTTGGACCTGGAGCGGGTCGAGAAGGGATTGCACGATTTCCGGTATGCCGCCGTCTCGGCACGCGAGTTCCTCGAACGCGCGATCGAGCTCAATAGCGGCTACGCCCTGAAGCACTCGGTGAAGCTAGCTCTGGGAGAGACGCCGCTCGATGCATTCATGTGGGTGGACAAGGATCGTCTCGTGCAGGTCTTGAGCAACCTGATCTCGAACGCCGTCAAGTTCTCGCCGACGGACGAGACCGTAATCGTGGCGGCAGAAGCGAGCGACACGCACATCCGCATTCTCGTACGCGACCGTGGTCCGGGCGTGCCGCCCGAGTTTGGCCAGCGCATCTTCCAACGCTTCGCTCAGGCAGAGACCCTGGACGGGCGTCAGCGCGCCGGCAGCGGTTTGGGCCTGTCGATCTCCAAGGTCCTGGTCGAGCGCATGGCGGGGCAGATCGGATATCGGTCCGAGCCCGGCGTGGGCACCGAGTTCTACGTCAGCGTCCCGCGCGCATGGGGTGCAGGGAACCCGCGGCAAGTGCGCACGGAAGCCGGTGCATGAGACGCTGCCGCCTCCGCAAGACATGCGCACAAGCGCGATCGACCCAGCGCGGCCGCACTTGAGCGCCATACCCTGCGATGCGACTCGACGCAACCTTCCACCGGCTCGCCATTCGTTCCAGACTGTAGGGATCCGGTGATCAGGAAGCCGTGCGCTGGGGCCATGCGGCCCTGTCCCGCCCTGCGCCCGCGAGCCGCGATCGCGACGTCGCATCGGGATGCAGGATCTCTGCCAGCATCTCCAGACTGTCGACAATGCGTGGTCCAGGCCGGCTGAAGTAGGCATTTCCGTCGAGCACGAACACGCGACCGTGTTCGACCGCACGCAAGCGTTGCCATTCGTCGCGTTCTGCGAGGAGCGACATTTCGCGCCTCGTCCTGTCCGGCGCCCACCCGCAGCACGCGAGCACCACCACGTCCGGATCCGCGCGCGAGATCTCGTCCCACGCTACGTGGCGCGACGCTTGACCGTTACGGCCGATGGGGTCGACACCGCCCGCCAGTTCCACGAGCTCCGGGTTCCAGTGCCCGGCGCAGAACGGCGGGTCGACCCACTCCATCAAGAAGCACTTCGGCCGGCGCGGCACGGCTGCCACCCGGGCGGTAACCGCTTCCACACGCTGCCGCAGCTCACCGACCAGCGCCTCGGCCCGCTCGGGGACACCGCAAGACCGGCCAACCAGCTGGATCTCCGCAAAGATGTCGGCCAGTCGCATCGGTTCCAGGTTGATCACCAGCGGGGGCGCTGGCAGTGTCGCAGCATAGGCCGCAACCGAACCGTAGTTGACCGCGCAGACATCGCATAGACGCTGCGTGACAATGACATCCGGTTGCAGCTCGCGGATCAGGTCCTCGTCCAGCGTGTAAAGCGTGCCGCGCGCAGCGAGCGTGTCGCGCACCCAGGCGTCGATCGCCCCGCTCGGAAGGTCGCTGCCATGGATCTCGCAGCGCGTGACGCGGGGCCGATCGCAGATCTCCTCCGGATAGTCGCACTCGTGCGAGATCCCCACCAGGCGACCTGCGAGACCGAGCGCGGCGACGATCTCGGTCGCCGAAGGCAACAGCGATACTATTCGATTGGCGGTCGGGGCCACGGCTTTCCTCCCTCGGCGTCGGGCAGGAGATCGGCGAACACGAACCCGTCTCGCTCCACGACTGCGCCTGCCCGCACCGGGATGGGTCGATCGAACATCGGGCCGGCATGACAGAAGGTATGGAACTCGCCGTTCTCCCCGCAGGGGTCGACGCCGGCCGGCAACCGCTGCAGCAACGACTCGTCGAACACCTGGCCCGCGAATTCGTGCGGCAGATGCTTCGGGTCCACCGTCGCGAGCACTGCGCGCAGCCCGCACGACGTCATCTCACGCGCCAACGCCCAGGTGTCCGCGCCCCAGAGGGGGAACACGGGCGTGATGCCAGTACCGGCGAGCGAGCGCTCCCGGTAAGCACGGATGTCGGCGAGGAACAGGTCGCCGAACGCCATGTGGCTCACCCCCTCGGCGCGGGCGGCCGCGACAAAGCCGCCCATGATCCGCTCATATTCCGCGTTCGTGCAGGGATGAGGCAGCGCAATCCAATGCAGGGCAAGACCCGCGTGCCGGGCCTGCGCTTGCGTCAGCTCGCGGCGCACGCCGTGCATCGCCACACGATCGAACGCGGTGTTGTACGTGGTGAAAAGGCCCACAACGTCGAAGTCGGAGTGGCTGCGCAGCACATGCAGCGCCCAAGCGCTGTCCTTCCCGCTCGACCACGAGAGCAGCAGCTTCGGCCGGCTCATCTCGCTCCGAGTTCCCGTTGCCCGAGTGGGGCACTCCGGGGCCGATGTGAGCTTGAGGCGCACACTGTGTGTGCGGCAGCGAAGCTCCTCACGCCTCGAGGAATTCCCGCACGACGGCGCACCAAGCCTTTGCGAGGTTGTTACGGTTGTACCCGCCGCCGCCGAACGCCATTACACGGCCCGCCGAGAACTCCGTTGCCAGATGGCACAGACTGCGCGCGGCGTGAGCGTGCACCTGCGGCGAGTAGCGCAGATGCGCGAGCGGGTCGCCTTCCAGGCCGTCGGCGCCGCACTGAAACACGATGAACTGCGGCCGCCGTTCGCGCAGGTGTGCGACGACTTTGGGCCAGACCTCCAGAAACTCCTTGTCGCCGGCGCCGGGCGCCAGTGGAATGTTGAGCTTCGTGCCTTTGGCCTTGCCTTTGCCGGTCTCGTGCGCGTAACCGGTGCCAGGATACAAGAAGCGCCCGTCCTCGTGGATGTCGGCGAAGATCAGATCCGGATCGTGCTCGTAGGCGTAGAACACTCCGTCGCCGTGATGCACGTCGATGTCGATGTAGCCCACGCGCTGAACGCCGTACTCGGCACGCAGCGTTTCGATGACGACCCCGAGGTCATTGAACACGCAAAACCCCGCAGAGCCGTCCCGGCGCGCATGATGCAAGCCCCCGATCGGCTGGAAGGTTCGCCTGCACTCGCCGCCCATCACCCGCTTCAACCCGTCCAACGCCGAGCCGACCACGGTGGCCGCGGCTTCATAGACGCCGGGGAACACCGGGGTGTCTCCGTTATCGAGGAACTCGATCCCGCGCGTCTCCGCGTGCTCGACGCGATCCACGTGGCGCTTGGTGTGAAAGCGTTCGATCTCGTCGTCGGTGGCCCGGCGTGGCGCGCCGACGAGCACGGACCGGTTCAGCCCTCGCGCTACGGCCTCGTTCCAGAACGCGGCCTGACGATCCTCCCCCAGGGGATGGCCGTTCGGGAAACCGTAGCGCCGCAGCGCCTCACCGTAGTACACACACACCGGCTCGCCCACGCTCGCCTCCCGGAGGGGTTCGGACATCACTTGCCGCGCTCGGGCTCCTGCCACAGCGACCCCCATCGCGCTTCCCAGCATTCGGCGCACGAACCGGCGGCGTCCGACGGGGGTCGCTTCCGCGCTACGCCAAGGCCGCGCCACAGTTCCAGCACACCTGGAAGTTGGCCGGGTTCTCTTCGCTGCATCCGGGACAACGCACGGTCGTGGAGATGGCCGGCATCCGTTCGAACGCTTCCACGATCTGGCGGGCGCGCTCGACATGGCGCTCGTCGAGCACCCAAAGCTGAGGGTAGGACTCCGGGATCGGGAGCTCGCCCGCGCCGCTTTGTGCGTTCTCGTTGAACACGCGCGCCTCGATGCCGGATTGCTCCAACAGATTGCGCAACAGATGCGCGTTCGGCAGGTTGGATGCGCTACACAGCTTCTTCATCGAAATGCTCTGGATCCGCGTCGCTGGCTACAGGCCCATAAGCGTACTCCATGCCGACGCCGGCCGCCGGGGCATCGGCGGGGCGGGTGAGCCAGAGCACTCGAGACAGGAGGTTGGAGGACGCTGAATGGCTGCGGTCGACCCCGCTCCGGACCTACGCATAACCCGAGAGCCGACGCTCGGAAGGTCGGAAGCGGACGGTCAGTCTCGCAGTAGGCGGCAAGTCCAGTGCGGCCGGAGTCAAATGGAGGAACCGACCGTCATTCGGACCTTGCGTCGGAGCCATGCTCTGACAGCTGCGCACCGAACCACCGGTGAATTGCGGTCAGCAAATGAAGGTCTGCCGTCTCGAAAGTGATTTCTGCGCCATTGGGTAGCGTGGTATACGAAACCTTTATTCGCGCGCCTCCGGCTTCTAGATCCCTCAATCCCGGCATCTCTGCACCATGCAGTGACGCTGGATCTGAATAGTTGCCGCGCTGAAACGCTTTCGCTTCATGTTCCAGGTGCTGTTGAATTAGCGCCACCTGATCCTGCGCCGTTGCATTCCTCACGACAACTCGCTCCACACCCCCCGATTCGGTCATTCGGAAGATGTGCACGGTCTTGGCGAGGTCGAAGGGCATCACGCTATGCCCTAGTTGGTGAACATGCTCTTGTTTCGTCTGCGCCCACGCGACTGGAGAACCGACGACTAGAAGAACCACGACGAATCGAAGGAAGCCTTGCAGTTGGTACGAATCCTTGGTCATTGCGCACTCGATTGGACAGTTGCAGCGGATCAGGGCCCAATGGCTTCTATGCCTGCCGCCTCGACTGATCGTCATTGTAGAACTCCCGCTAGAGGCACGCTGCTTTGTCCGCTCCTCGGCGGATTGGGCAACGCGGTCAAGCGGCCGGTCCTGCCCGATTCAGACTTTCGGCCGAGTCGCGCTCCGACCGTGTTCTAGCTTGTCGTATGCGATTGGCCCCGCGATCGCGCTCGCGTGCCGCGCCGCTCCCGCGAGAAAGAACCCGTGTCGGAGCGGATACGCCGCCTACGTCCGAGTTAGAACAACTCGAGCTGCCCGCCTGCTTTGGGCGGGCGGAAGCGCGTCGTATCGATCTTCGGGCTGCGTCGCTCCTGATTCAGGCCGAGGCGTCGACACGCATTTTCGAAGCGCTTGTGCAGCAGCTCGGCGAGGATCCCCGTTCCGCTGTGGCGCGTGCCGAAGTTGGGATCGTTCTCCTTGCCGCCGCGCAACTGCCGCACCCGGCTCATCACGTGCGCAGCCTTGAGCGGGTAGTGCTGCTCGAGCCAGTCCTTAAACAGCTCCTTGAGCTCCCAGGGCAGCCGCATGATGGTGTACCCGGCACTGGAAGCACCGGCATTCGCCGCGGCCTCTAGCACCGACTCGATGCCGTCGTCGGTGAGGAATGGGACGATCGGAGCGACCATGACACCAGTTGGCACGCCAGCCTGAGAGAGAGAGCGGATCGCCTCAATCCTGCGCCTCGGGGCGGAAGCCCGCGGCTCCATGCGACGCGCGATTTCGTGATCCAGCGTCGTGACCGACAGGAACACCTGTGCGAGGTTCCTCTGCCCCATCTGCGCCAGCAGATCGAGGTCGCGCTCCACCAGCGCGTTTTTGGTGATCAGCGCCATGGGGTGCTCGCATTCGGCCAGCACCTCCAGAATCTGACGCGTGATGCGCCACTGCCTCTCGATCGGCTGATACGGATCGGTGTTGGCGCCCACCGTAATCGATTCGCAGCGGTAGCCGGGTTTGCTCAGCTCGGTGCGCAAGAGCTCGGCCGCATTCACTTTCGCAAACAGCCGTGTTTCGAAGTCGAGCCCAGGGGACAACTCGAGGTAGGCGTGGCTGGGACGCGCGTAGCAGTTATGACTGACTACTCCGTTCGCGATGAAGTCGCCGGTGTCCGTGGTGATGTCATACAGGACCATCGCCTTGCCCAACGGCTCGACGGCTGCGACCCGAAGGCGGGTACCGCTCTTGAGCGTCTGACCGGCGATATCCCGCTTCCGCGCAATGACAGGATCCACCGAGTGGAAGAAGCGTAGATGCGCCTGCAATCCTCCGGTCACCCGCACAACATCGATCGGCCTTACTCGATTGCGCGCGTGATGTTCCACGGAGTAGTGGAAACCGAGCGCCTTGAGACAGCGGCAGGTCCAGCCGACGATTTCGTTGTTCGTATTGCTGATCCGCAAGATCCCTTCGCTAAAGCTGCCTTCGGCATCGAAGATCCCAGCGAGGAAACCAGCACCCCATTCGAGTGAAGGTTCGTTCGGCCAGGCGACCAGCTCTCGGATCCGGTCCACGCCCGGGCGTGCGTGTGTCCGAATGGCTCGCATCTCCCGCCGTGCGCCCGCCGCAACCTGGAACAAGTACGCTTCGGTTCCGATCTGCCAGTCGTGCAGGAACTCAGCGGTTCGGTCCAGCGCCTCTTGATCGCAGAGCGCCAGTCGGAACTGACGCTGATCTGCGTTCCGGCGGCCGGCTCGCTGGTCGTGATAGGACGCCAGCAGGCCATCGCCCCGTATCGCCCCACACAGGTACCCCAGCTTGTACTCTCGCCCTCCCGTGGGCGGGCTCGCGAAAGCTCCTGTACCCATGAGCTTGCTGCGCGTGGTCAGATACGGCCTCTGGCTGCCATCGCACGGATGCGTCCGGCTGACAAACTTCCACCCCCGCTCGGTGAGGAAGCGGTGGTCGGCTCCCGCCACGAGGCAAGTTCCGTCCTCCAGCGTGATGCGGTACGCGGGCTTGACTGTGCGCCAGTGTGCGAGCACACGCGCTCTCACGTATCTGCGGTACCGACCGGATCGGGCCGTCCCGTACACGACATCCCCGGTTCTGAGATCTGCCAGTTGTCGGGTGCTGCCGTCGCCCAAGAGGATCTGAGTGTCTCCCGCCATGCAGTAAACGCAGCCGTGCTCGCACCCGCGATACGGGTTGATCGAGAAGGTGAACGGCACGTCCGGGGAATCGTTGCGCTGGATGATGCTACGCGCCTGCTCGGGGGTGACCGTCGTCTGCGGCCGCGACGGATCCTGCTCCTGCGCAGCGCCCCAGCCGTCGTCGAACGCGTCACGGCGCAGCGACTCGAACCGGCCTTCGGGATTGAGCGTCGCGCCGCGGCCCTTCTGCGCCCGACCGGCATTCTCTTCGCCGCCTGCCCCCGGGGACACCAAGTGATTTCCGGTGACCGTCTTCAAGCCCATGCTGTGACTATATACAGCTCACGGCTGTTTGTACAGCCCTGCACAGAACCCGCGTGTAGGCCCCGAAGCTGCCCCGGCTAGGCGCGTGTGGCGCTTCCGGTGACCGACTACTGCACTCGCATACCGGTGGGCCGCAAGTCGGGCTCAGGCCCCCATCATGCGCATCGCTCCCTTGAACAGCGCGCTGCCAGGATCGGCGAACCGGTCGAGGATGGTGAAGTGGTCGTCCTCCGGACAGGACAGCTCGTTCTGCGCCACGGACTTCCAGCGGGTGCGGATGAGGTCGTGTTGCTCGTGGAAGCCCTCTTGCTCTTTCCCGCCTACGGCGAGATACAGAGGCGCGTCGGTTGCTGGCGGCATGAACACCGGACTCACGCGCTTGGCCTCCACGGGCGTGAGGCGCACGTCGACGTTGACCGACTCGGTGCGCATGACGGGCTCGGCATCGAACACGCCGCTGATCGATAAGCCACCCTGCACCACCTTGGCCGGCAGATCGGCGGAGAACTTCGGCCAAAGCACAGCCAGCATCATCGCGGTCAGATGTCCGCCGGCGGAATGCCCGGACACGAACAGCCGTCCAGCGGGAGCACCGAAATTGGACCCGTTCCGATAGAGCCAGGCGCAGGCCTGCGCTACCTGCAGCACGATGTCCTGCACGTGCACGGCGGGACACAAGGCGTAATTGATCATCGCCACGCTGATGTCGCGCTCGACGAAGGGCGTGGCGATGAAGGTCTGATCGTCTTTGTCCAGCGCCCGCCAGTATCCGCCGTGGAGGTAAGCCAGCAGCGCGCGGCTGCGTCCCTTGGCGCGGAACAGGTCAAGCTTCTGCATTGGATGCGGACCGTAAGCGACGTTCCGATAGCCGTCCAACGCGCCGCGCGCCGCCGCCGACTTCTTGCGCCAACGCTCGAAATGATTGGCGAATTCAGGCACCGCGATGCGCGGGTTGTAGGCGGATTCGTAGTAGGCAGCGCCTTTCTTCATGGTGTTCGCTCCGGAGCGGGGTCGGGGATTGGATGCGCAAAGTCTAGCAGAGCGGTCCTCGAATCCGAGGAGTGCGCAAAACGAAACAGCCCGCTGGGAAACCCAGCGGGCTGCGACGAACCGGCCTAACCCGTGGCTCGGGGAGACTTAGCGGGGGGTGCCCGCAAACACGGCGGGGGTCGCAGGCAGTGGCGGGGCTGCGGCCTGGCGCGGAGCGGATGGAGCTGGGCTCGGGGATGGCGGCTGCATAGCAGGCGCCGGCATGAGCATGCCGCCGAACAGCTGGCTCGCCGGCTGCCCGTTGACGAGGACCTGGCCACCGGCGAACTCGGCCTCGACCGTGAAGCTGCTGCCGCTCGCGTGTAGCAGGCCGCTGTCGGTCAAGCTCTTGAGCTGCTCCTCGGTGAGTTTCTCGGCCAGCGCCTTGAGGTTCACTTCCGTGTTCGACGCACCCTGTTGGGCCAGCGCCGTTTCCGCCTGCGCGCGCGCCTTGCGTTGTAGCTGCGTGCGCAGGAGTGTGCCGGAAATCTCCAGGTTGCCCTTCGCCTTGAGCCGCGACAGAAGCTCCGGTGTGAGCTGGACCTTGCCTAGTCCCGTGCCGTCGAACGCCACGGTGGCCTGAGCCGAAAGCCCGCCGGCCGGGGTCTCGACTCCGAGTTGCCGGAGACGGATGACGGGCGATCCGCGCAATAGCTGCATCGCGAGCTCCAGCACGGGCTGCGCCGGCATGCCGCTTTGCGCGTCCCCCGTAATCCTCATGCTCTCAGCACTGGCGATCGCGTCCAGGTATTTGGCGAGCGCCCGCTTGTCGATCTGGTCGAACTCGAGGTCGAGGACGGCGTTCGAGAAGCTGTCTTCGGCTTCGCCCGGGCGATGCGAGCTGCCGGCGCCCAGTCGCAGGACGTAACCGATCAGCACGCTGTCGCCTTTCGTGCGCTGGTATACGGCGCCGGAGAGATCGCGCAGGGCCACTTGCTGTTGCGGTCCGGCAAACCGGAACTCTCCCACGGCCAGCTTGGTTTCTCCTTGCCAGTCGGCCGCGGTGCCTTGCATGTTCCAGTTCGCATCTACGCTCAACTTCTTCAACCCCGACTGGACCTCTCCGGCTTCCAGGCCGAACTGCGGCGCGACCAAGCTGAACGCCATCCGCTCGTCACGGCTCAGGTTGACGGTTCCCTGCAACCCACCCCAGTTCAACTTCGTGGACGGGATTCCGTTCACCGCCTTACTGAACGCAGGCGAGAGGATGCGAGCCGTACGGCTGCTGTCGAAGCCGACCACGGTGTCCACGCTGAGCGCGGGCTGGTTGCCGAAGTAGTATTCCAGCAGTGCCTTGAGCGGTCCGCTCCACACCGGCACGGAGTGCACGCGCACCCACCCCTCGCGCGGATCGGGGAGCTGGGCGATGTCATGACGCACGTCGAAGGTGTAATCCGCATCTGCCTTGAGGGTAAAGCGGGTCACTGCGGTGGAAGACAGCCAGCCGCGATCGAAGCGCAACAAGGACACCGCGAAGGGAAACTGCGGGTTGTGCGAGAGACTGGAAGCCTCGTTTCGCAATGCGCGGTCCGCCTGCATCCCGACGTACCACGGCGTAGCGCACGCGGCGCCGGCGATGACAGCGAGGGGCACTATGACGAGGGCAAGCTTCTTCATCCGCAGATCCTCGAGGTTGCGCGGAACCGAGTCATGAATCCTGTGAGCCTGCGGGCTAGAGATGTGCCTGGCAGGGGGTTTGAAGCAGGAGGTCGGCTTATCCGCCTCAGGAGCCGGGTGCAGTATTCATGCCACGCGCTGCGCATGCGCGGATCGGGAAGAAACCAACAGTTGGACAGGTACTTAGCCAAGGAGAGCCGCATCATCCGGCGGACCACCGAAGCTGGCCGAGGCGATGTGTGTCAGCTGCGGACTTGGGCCGCGCCACCGAGCTTTGAGGCCTCGCCGTCAGGAGGCCGCTATCGCGGCGCGCGGGGCCAGACGGCAGCGAGAACCGCAGCCCGCGAATGTGATGCCCGGAGTGCAACCTTCGGCCCGCCACTGGATGCAGCAGCAGGCTCCCGGTAACATCTCGGCTCGCGGTCCAGACGCCCGGGAGGCGGCCTTGGCGCCAGGACCCGTGTTCTGTTCCTCAGGCGAGTCACGACAAGCGTAGGAGGTCTGTGGTGTTCGACTACTTCCCGATCGAAAAGAGCGAGTTCGAGGGCCGAGTGCTCGTCACCGGTGCGGGCGGCTGCATCGGCAGCTGGGCGTTGGCACTGCTTACCCGCGCAGGGATTCCGGTCGCAGCCTTCGATCTCACTTCGGACCAGCGCCGCCCTCGTCTGCTCCTGTCGGAAGATCAGCTCGCCAAGGTGGAATGGCTGGTCGGAGATCTCTCCGACCCCGCCGCCGTGATGGAGGCGGCGCGCCGCAGCGGCGCTCAGGCCATCATCCACCTCGCCGCACTGCAGGTGCCATTCTGCAAGGCCGATCCGATCGCCGGTGCACGCGTGAACGTCGTGGGCACCGTCAACGTGTTCGAGGCCGCGCGCAAGCTCGGGATCAAGCGCCTGGCCTATGCCAGCTCGATCGCGGCCCACGGTGCCATGGACGGTCACGGCACCCTGCCCACGCTGTACGGTGCCTACAAACACTGCAACGAGCAAACCGCCAAGGTTTACTCTCAAGACTGGGGTGTGCACAGCGTGGGCCTGCGCCCGGGCGTGGTCTATGGCGTCGGTCGCGACCAGGGCATGACGTCGAAAACCACCGTAGCGATCCTCGCCGCAGCCGCCAAGCGGCCCTATACCATCCCGTTCCGCGGGCCGATCTCGTGGCTGCACGCGGGCGAGGTCGCGAGCGCATTCGTCAAGGCGGTATCGAAGGAACGCGGCGCGGCTGCGGTGTTCGATATCAACGGCGTTGCCACCACCGTAGAGGCCTCGCTCCAGATGCTGAACAAGGTCGCACCCGGGAACCGAGTCGAGTGCTCGGGTTCGGCGCTGCCGTTCCCGATGGATTTGTCGGACGAACCGGTGCGCGCCTCTCTCGGCAATTACGGATCGGTGCCGCTGGAGGCCGGCATCAAGGCCACCTACGAGGCCTTCGGAGCGCTGCTCCAGCGGGGCCTGCTCAGCCCGGAGAGCGTTGCCTGACCGCCGGCTAGGCGGCATCGGCCCTGCGCTCGACGAGGTAAGCCCGCGCTCTCCGTCATACGTGACCGATGCCACCCACTCTGTTCACCAACGTCAACGTCCTCGACGGGACCGGCGCGCTGCCTTACCCCGGTCAGGTGCTGGTCGAGGGGGAACGCATCAAAGCGGTGGCGAGAGCGGGCGTGCCACTAGCCGCGCAAGGCATCTCATCGCTGGACTGCGGCGGCGCCACGCTGATGCCCGGGCTGGTGGAGTCCCATGCCCATCTGTCCTTCACCGACATCGTCATCGGCACGGACCTGGGCCGCATTCCACCCGAGGAGCACACGCTGCAGACGATGCGCAGCGCCCGGACCCTGCTCGAGCATGGCTTCACGAGCTGCTTCAGCGCGGCCTCGGCAAAACCCCGCCTGGATGTGGTCGTGCGCGATGCGATCGACGCAGGCGATATACCCGGACCGCGCCTGCTCGCAGCGAGTCCCGAGCTGACAGTGACCAGCGGACTAGGCGATGCACGCCGACGGCATATCTCTCAGGAATCCTTCGCCCTGGTCTGCGATGGGCCGGATCAGTTTCGCCGCACCGCGCGCGCCCTGTGTCGCGAAGGCGTAGACACGCTCAAGATCAATCCTTCCGGCGATACCTTCTTGCCTCACTCGCGCTCGCGCCAGACGGTCATGACCGAAGCGGAGGTCGCCGCGGTGTGCGAAGTGGCGCACGCACATGATCTGCGCACGGCGGCTCATGCCCGCAGCGCCGCGGCGATCAAGCTCGCGCTGCGCCATGGAGTCGAGGTGATCTATCACGCCAACTTCGCCGACGATGAGGCCTGCGAGCTGCTCGAGGCGGCCCGAGAACGCGTGTTCGTCGCTCCTACGCTGGGCGCGACGCTCGCCACCTTGGAGCGTGCGCCAGCATTCGGGAGGGCGCAGAACGCCCATGACCGGGCGATGCTGGAGCAGGAACTGGCAGAGGGAGTCGAAACCGCAAGAAAGCTCAAACGCCGCGGAGTACGAGTGCTGCCGGGAGGCGATTACGGCTTCGCCTGGAACCCCAACGGCAGCAATGCGCGAGACCTGGAGGTGTTCGTCAAGGTCCTAGGCTTCACCCCCATGGAGGCGATCCTCGCGGCGACCAAGTTCGGGGGCGAGCTGATGCGGCGCGGCCACGAACTGGGCCAAATTCGCACCGGCTATCTCGCCGACCTGCTGCTCGTAGACGGCGATCCGCTCGCCGACGTGAGCATCTTGCAGGACGAACGGCGTCTGCTGGGCATCGTCAAGGGCGGGGTATTCTTCAAGACGCCGTGACCACCGCGGGCCGCGCGGTCGCGCTCGGGAATCCGGATAGACTTGCGGTGCGTCCACGAATGACCGATGCCTGCCGGATGCTGCACGCTCTTGGCAAGCGCAAGCCTCGAGCGTTTCGGCTGACCGCAAGGAACAGCGCAGGCATGCCGGTCTGCTCATGACCGATCCCGCCGTGGAACGGACGCACTCCGGAAACGTGCGCACCGATGCGCTCCGCCCCTCCTCGGACGCGCCGATCGCGGTGGAAATCCGGGGCGCGTCGAAGCGTTATCCGAATGGTCTGCGCGCACTGGACCCGGTCGACCTGCAAGTGCAGGAAGGCGAGTTCCTTACGCTCGTAGGGCCATCCGGGTGCGGCAAGAGCACGTTGCTGCGAATGGTGGCGGGGCTGCTCCCGGCCAGCACAGGCGGTATCACCCTGTGGCCGGCCGACCCAACCGCATCGGACCAACGGCCGAAACCCAGCGCACGCGCACTGCAACGCCTTGCGTTCGTCTTCCAGAGCGCGACATTGATGCCGTGGGCCAGCGTAGAACGCAACGTGCGCCTGCCGCTCGACCTGGCGCGCATTCCGGAGCGGGATGCCGCGCAACGCGTTGCGGCCGCCCTCGCGCTGGTCGCACTGCAGGAGTTTCCGCGGTCGCTTCCGCGCGAGCTCTCGGGCGGCATGCAGATGCGCGTGTCGATCGCTCGCGCGCTGGTAACCGAGCCGCGGCTGCTGTTGCTGGACGAGCCGTTCGGTGCATTGGACGAGATCACGCGCAACCGGCTCGACCGCGACGTGCGCGACCTCTGGGCGCAGCGCTCGCTTACCGTGCTGTTCGTGACCCATAGCATCTACGAGGCCGTGTTCCTTTCCACGCGGGTGCTCGTGATGTCCGCCCGCCCCGGCCGCATCGCCGGCGAAATGGCCATCGACGAACCGCATCCGCGCACGGACGAGTTCCGCACCAGCGACCGGTTCGTGCACTGGTGTGCGCGGCTCTCACAGCTGCTGGCCGCGTCGGCTGGAGACGGTGCTCGCGCGGGAGCGGCCACGTGATCCGAAACTGGCCGCGGCTGCTCGCTCCCACCGGGGTCGGGGTCGGATTTCTCCTGTTGTGGGAAGCGTTGGTGCGTGCGTTCCACGTGCCCTTCTACATCGTGCCATCTCCGCTGCTGGTCGTGCACACGTTGGTGCAGGATGCGCCTCTGCTGCTCGGATCGCTTCTGGTCACGCTACACATCACCGCGCTCGCTCTGCTGCTCGCCGTGACCGTGGGCGTGCTCGTGGCGTTCCTCTTCGTGCAGAGCCGCCTGATCGAGATGAGCCTGTTTCCCTATGCGGTTTTACTCCAGGTCACGCCCATCGTCGCGATCGCGCCGTTGATCATCATCTGGGTCAAGGACCCGCTTGCATCGCTCGTGATCTGCGCCACGATCGTTGCGATCTTTCCGGTGATCTCGAACACCACGCTCGGATTGCGCAGCGTCGACCCCGGCCTGCTGGACCTGTTCCGCCTGTACGGGGCTGGGCGCTGGCAGATCCTCACGCGGCTGCGAGTGCCCTCTGCCCTGCCTTATTTCTTCGCCGGGCTGCGCGTTGCGAGCGGGCTGGCGCTGATCGGAGCGGTGGTGGCGGAGTTCGTGGCCGGCACTGGCGGCACCGCGTCGGGGCTCGCCTACCAGATTCTGCTATCCGGCCTGCAGCTGAACATCCCGCGCTTGTTCGCCGCCTTGCTGCTGATCACGGCGGCCGGTGTGGCGCTGTTCCTTCTCGTCTCGCTCATCGCGCATCTCACGCTGCGGCGCTGGCACGAAAGCGAGCTGCCTCCCGAAGATTGAGATCTGCGCCACGGCCGCGGCCCTGTGCGAGCGAGCAGGCAGACTGGCTGCTCGCAGCGTCGCTGTGGTCCGCACGCGCGTGTGGTTACAATGCGTTTTTCCCGGGAGAGACCGATGAAGCGATGGTTCACCAAGTGGCTGTGTGCAGTCGGGTGCGCGGTATTGGCGGCAGGCGCCTGGGCGCAGGGCGCGACCAAAGTCGTGTTCGTCACCAACTGGTACGCGGAGGCCGAGCACGGCGGCTTCTATCAAGCGGCGGCCGAAGGGCTGTACCGCAAGCAGGGTCTGGACGTCGAGATCAAGATGGGCGGCCCGCAGATCAATGTCATGCAGCTGCTGCTCGCCGGCCAAGCCGATCTGATCATGGGCTACGACCTGCAGACCATCAAGGCGATCGAGCAAGGGCTGCCGGTGATCACCGTGGGTGCAACCTTCCAGAAAGACCCGGCGGTGATCATCGCACACCCGGATGTGAAGACTCTGCCGGACTTGATGACCCGCACGCTGCTCATCGGGCAAGCGAGCGAGACTACGTTCTGGCCCTGGCTCAAGGCCAAGTACGGGTTCACCGACGCGCAGAAGCGACCCTATGCCTTCAGCGTGCAGCAGTTCCTGGTGGACAACAACGTCGCGCAGCAGGGATACCTCACCTCGGAGCCGTTCACCATCGAGAAGGCGGGGATCAATCCCAAAGTCTTCTTGCTGGCCAACTTCGGCTACCCGCCCTATGCGGAGACGATCGTCGTCACCACCAAGACGTTGAACGAGAAACCGGAGATGATCCGCAAGTTCCTTCTGGCCACTGCGGAGGGATGGAAAAGCTATCTCAAGGATCCGGCTGCAGGCAATGCGCTGATCAAGAAGGCCAACCCCGAGATGACCGACGAGCTCATGATCTACGGAGTGGCGAAGCTCAAGGAATACGGTCTGGTCACCGGCGGCGACGCCAAGACGCAGGGCATCCTTGCGATGACCGATGCGCGCTGGAAAGAGACCTTCGGCTTCATGGTCAGCGCCGGGCTGACCAAGGCCGACGTCGATTACAAGCGTGCGTACACGCTGCAGTTCCTGAAGCAGGTCAAGGTGCTGCCTTGACCGCCGAACGCTAGATCGTGCCTGCGTCCGGCAGCGCGACGCGCTGCCGCAGCGGCCCCGCGGATCCTGCCGACCTGACCGCGTTCGTGTAGCACGTCTTCCGTCTCCGGGAGCACCACTATGGCGCACCGCGGCAAAGGCTTTGCCGTGATCGCGCCGACTCGTGCCTCGCCGCCCCCCGGCCGAATGGGGTTGTCCCGAGCGCCGATGCTTCTTATACTCGAACCGCCCCGTATCCAGATCAACCTTGGGAGGAGATCCATGGGCGCGACCGCGACTGAATCGATCCGTGCCTTGGCTCTAGTAGGCCACGCCGGCAGCGGCAAAACTCTCCTCACGGAGGCGCTGCTGCACGCGTCGGGCGCGATCGCCACGCCCGGCACCATAGAACGCGGCAGCACCGTCTCCGACTTCGATCCGTTGGAGAAGCAGCACCAGCACTCGCTTTACTCCTCGCCCGTCTTCTTCGATCGCGACGGGGCCCGCGTTCACGTCATCGACACGCCCGGTCTGGCGGATTTTCTCGGCCAAGCGATCAGCAGCCTCCAGGCGGCGGACACCGTGGTCGTGGTCGTCAACGCGCAGACCGGCATCGAGCTTTCCACCGCCCGCATGATGAGCTGGGCCCACAACCGCAAGCTGTGCCGCATGATCGTGGTGAACAAGATCGACTCGCCCGAAGCCGATCTGCCAGGGCTCGTTGCCAAGCTGCAGGAGGCGTTCGGCAAAGAGTGCCTGCCGATCAACCTGCCGGCCAACGGGGGCGGCGACGTTGTGGACTGCTTCTTCAACCCGTCCGGCGAATCCGATTTCTCCTCGGTGGCGGAAGCCCATCGTGCCATCGTCGATCAGGTCGTCGAGGTGGACGAGGAGCTGATGGGCGTATACCTGGAGAAGGGCGAGGTGGCACCCGCGGAGCTGCACGCACCCTTCGAGAAGGCGCTGCGCGAGGGACACCTGGTGCCGATCTGCTTCACCTCGGCCCGCACCGGCGCGGGGGTGAACGAGCTGCTGGACATCATCGTCAAGCTGTTGCCCAATCCGCGCGAAGGCAACCCGCGGCCATTCGTCAAAGGGGAAGGCGCACAGGTGCAGGAGTTCCATGCCGAGCTCGACCCCTCGAAGCACGTGATCGCCCATGTATTCAAGGTGAGCGTCGACCCGTTTGTGGGCAAGCTCGGCGTATTCAAGGTGCATCAAGGCACGGTCAAGCGCGACCAGCAGCTGTTCATCGGCGATGGGCGCAAACCGTTCAAGGTGGGGCAGCTCTACCTGCTGCGCGGCAAGGAGCATCTTCCGGTCGACGCCTGCGGCCCGGGGGACATCGGCGCCGTGGCCAAGATCGAGGAGATCACCTTCGATTGCGTGCTGCACGACTCGCACGACGAGGACCAGATCCACATTGAGCCGCTCGAGTTCCCTTCGCCCATCTATGGCATTGCCATCGAGGCGACCAAGCGCGGAGACGAGCAGCGCCTGTGGGAGATCCTGCAGAAGCTCTCCGCCGAAGACCCGTGCCTGCAGGTGGAAAGAGTGAGCACGACCAACGAGACGGTGGTGCGCGGGCTGGGCGAGTTGCAGATGCGCTGCATGATGGAGCGCCTGTCGGGCCAGTACAAGCTGGAGGTCATGACCCATCCGCCACGCATCGCCTATCGCGAGACGATTACGGCCCCCGCGGAGGGCCACAGCCGGCACAAAAAGCAGACGGGCGGGGCCGGGCAGTTTGGCGAAGTCTTTCTGCGCATCGAGCCGCTGCCGCGTGGCACCGGCTTTCAGTTCGTGGACGGGGTAAAGGGCGGGGCGATCCCCGGGCAGTTCATCCCTGCGGTCGAGAAAGGCGTGCTGCAAGTCGTCGAGCAGGGTGCGATCGCCGGATATCCGATGCAAGATGTCAAAGTGGTGGTCTACGACGGCAAGAGCCACCCGGTGGACTCGAAGGAAGTGGCATTCGTGGCCGCGGGGAGAAAGGCCTTTCTGGACGCCGTGAGCAAGGCGCGCCCCATCGTGCTCGAGCCGATCGTGAACGTCCAGATCAGCGTCCCCGAGCACAACATCGGCGACATCACCGGAGACCTGTCCTCCAAGCGCGGCCAAGTCGGGGGCACGCAGCCTTTGGGCGGCGGCCTGGTCAACGTCACCGGACAGGTACCGCTCTCCGAGTTGAACGGGTATCAGTCGCGGCTCAAATCCGTCACCGGAGGCGCCGGCTCGTTCAGCATGGAACTGTCCCACTACGAACCCGTGCCGCCGCCCGTGCAGCAGCAATTGGTCTCCCAGCACAAGGTGCATGTGGAGGATTAGTCGAGCGCTCGACCTCAGTCGCTCAAGCTCTCGACCGGCACGGCAGCGATTGCTTCGCCCCCGCCGCATCCCATGCATCCCCTCGCATCGATGCCAGTTCTTGCGCCGTTGCTCGCCGCTCTTCTTCTCGTCTGCGCCGGCGGCGTCTGGGCGATGCCCGAAGTGGGCGAGCCCGCTCCGCCGCTGAGAGGCACGCTCTTCTCGGGTGAGCCGTTCGATCTCGCTCACATGCGCGGCAAGGTGGTGCTGGTGAATTTCTACTCTAGCTACTGCAAGTTCTGCGCGTACGAAATCGGCAACCTGGAGAGCTTTTATCAGGCGCACCGAGGCGAGGGGTTCGAGGTGATCGCGGTGGGCGTGGATGAGCTGCGCGACCGCGACCGCGTGCAGCGCATGCTCGGCCTGTACAATCTGCCGGGCACGATGGCCGACCAGGTGACCGAAAGCGGGTTCGAGCGGCGCTACCCGACGCCGACCGCCTTTGTGATCGATCGCAAAGGCGTGCTGCGCTACCGCCAGTGGGGCGCCAAGATGCCGCGAGTTCTCGACGAGATCGTGCTGCCGCTGCTGCGGGAGCCGTAAGTCAGCCGCCCGCCAGCAGCGCCTCCACGATCGCCGCCCACTCCTCCTGCAGCGGCACCTTGGACGCCGGTCTTTCGGCCTGGCCGTACCAATAGCGGGCATTGGACAGATCACCCTCGACGCGATGCAGGTAGGCGTGCACCCAAGCCGCCTGCGGCCCGTTGTCGTCCTGCACGATCTCGTGCGCTCGCCGCCAATCGCCCTTCGCCTCGTACCACAGCGCGCGCAGCGGTCCATTCGCTACCGGCGGCTCGGTTCCATCGAGCGAGTTGCGGAATGCCGTCAGATCCATCGTCTTCGACCGCGCCTTGTGGTCCCTGGAGCTGGTGCCCTGCTCCGTTTATTGCCATTCTCAATGGTCTTGAGAAGGTATTAGGTTACCGCAGTCCTTAGGCTCGCCGCTCGGTTCCATTCCGGCTCGCTGCGCCCAGATCGCCCCTAGCGCCCGAGCGACCTAACCGAAGCGGTTTTCGGAAGATGGGGAACACAAAGCGATCAGCTTGTCTGGTAACCTTTCGGCCCAACATTTAGAACATTTGGTTCGTAACCGAGAGGATCATCATGGCTGAACGAAACGATGAGCGCATGCTCGAGGCGAAGATGGATCCGGCGTCCTTGTTCCGCGAGGAGACGTATACCGACCGCCGGATCGGCACAATCCGTGTTCTCGTCCCTGTGAAGAGCGACGGCACGCCCGACGCTAAACGCAGCACGGTGTACATCGGGGAAGCGCAGATCTTCACCAATATGGGCGCGCTGCCGTTGAGCTTCGAGATCGACGCCAAGTCCCTGGACCAAGCAGTGGCCAACTACGCGCCGGCGGCGAAAGAGGCGATCGAGAAAGCCGTGCGAGAGATCGAAGAGGTGCGCCGCCAGGCGGCGTCCTCGATCGTCATCCCGCGCGGCGGCCCGGGCGGCCTTCCCCCCGGCACTCTGGGCGGAGGCGGCAAGATCCAGCTCCCGTAGACCGTAGCCTGCGGCACCAGTCGAGATGGTGAGCGCGCACCGGTCGGGGACCCGCTCTCGCGCATATTGCGATCGCGCGCGCTCCGGCCGCGGCCGGGAGCCGAACGGGTGCCCGCGGCAGGCGATCCTTTCCCCTGAGCGCGATGCGGACACCGTCTGACCCCCGGCCGCAGGCCCCGCACCCGGTGCTGCCGCAGTATTACGCGCGGGCCGACCAGCGCCGCGAGTTCGTGCGCGGCATCTTCGACCGCACGGCGTCCGACTACGATGCAACCGAGCGGCTGTTCAGCTTCGGCACCGGATCGGGCTATAGGCGCATGGCGCTGCGGCGCGCCGGACTGGACGCGGGCATGCGTGTGTTGGATGTTGCAGTCGGCACGGGTCTGGTGGCGCGCGAGGCGGTGCATGTGGTCGGCGCACAGGGCTTCGTGGTCGGGCTCGATCCGAGCTGGGGCATGCTGCGCAATGCACCGCAGACGGCCTCGATGCCGCTGGTCCAGGGCACGAGCGAGCGGCTGCCTTTCGCCGGAGCGTGCTTCGACTTTCTCAGCCTGGGCTTCGCCTTGCGCCACCTCTCGGAGCTCGAAGCGGTGTTCGGCGAGTTCCGGCGCGTGCTCAAACCCGGCGGCATCCTGTGCGTGCTGGAACTCACGCCGCCAGAGCAGCGCTGGGCGCGATGGCTGGTCAAGCTGTACCTGCGCCACATCGCGCCGGCCGCATCGCGACTCGTGGCCCGGCAGCCGGAGACGCCTCGGCTGTTGCGCTACTTCTGGGACACGATCGAGGCCTGCGTGCCGCCAACGCGTGTGCTGGAAGCGTTGCGCCGCGCAGGTTTCAACGACGTGCGCCGCCACGTCGAGGCACACCTCTTCTCCGAGTACACCGCGCGGCGCTGACCGGCATCCTCGGCAGCAAACCCCAAGGATTTGTCATTCGCGCCGCAACGGATGGCTGCGCGACTGCAGGGAGCGTGCCCATCGCGTGCCGGATGCATGCGCAGACGCGGGTATGCTCGTTGCAGCTACGCTGTCGTGCAACTCGGATGGAGCGGCCTATGAGCAAGCCCATCTCCTACTGGATCGCCATGGCAAGCTGCCTGATCCTGGGTGCAGCGCTGCTGTATCTCGCAGTGCTGACCGAGACCTCCGGCGGCGGCAAAGATTTCTGGCTGTTCAGCGCCTTCGGCATGTGCTTCCTGCTCCCGCCGACCGCGATGCTGGTTCGTGCGCTGCGCACACAACCGGACGATGCGTCGCCCCAGGCGAGCGTCTTCGCTCCGCATTGGCAGTTCGTCTCGGCAATCGTGATCTTTCTGCTGGTCGTGCTGGCCACCGTTGTTGCGGCTGTCATGTCTTGAGGCCGTCCACGCCAGCGCAATCCGGTCGACGGTGCGGGCGACCGCCTCACAGGTGGCTGTGCGCGGCCGCCTCCCACTGCCTCCACCCGTTGAGCAGCGGAAAGTACAGCGCCAGGCGCGTGGGTCGCGACTCGAGGCGGCTCAATAGAGCGGCGTAGCGCTCCAACTGCTCACGATACCGCTCCCGCTCGTTGTCGAGGAACTGCTCCAGGTCGGCGCCCTCGTGGGTGCCGGTCTTGTAGTCGACGATCCAGCGGATGCCCTGGTCATCGATGAAAGTGCGATCGATGGCGATGTCGATCAACTCTCCTCCCAGCTCGCCGGTGAGTCGCAGCTCGGAGCGCGCCTGCGAGTGCGGCGCGAGCACCCAGCGGGCGCGGTCGTCGCCGAGCGCCGAGGCAAGGGCGGCGGCCACGCGCTCGACCGCGTCCTCCAGCCGGGCCTCCGGAACGCCGAGTGCGCGGAGATCGCGTGCGTAGATTTCGCGCATCGACGCGATCCGCTGCACACTCCACTGCGCCAGCCCGTCCTCCGCGATCCTCTGCAGCATACGGTGGACGACGGTGCCCACATGGCGCGCCGCCTCGGTGACCCACGAGAATTCCACTCGCGGAGCCATGCTTCCCGTGTCTGTCCATGCCTCGGGCTGCGGGATCGCGGGCGGCGGCGCGGGCGGCCGCCACTGTGACGGGAATCGACGAATGGTCGAATCCGGAATCGGCAACGGCGCCTCCTCCACTGCGCTCCGCGCCGTCGCGTGGAGCGCCTGCCGGTAAGCGGGCTCCACGGCCGGCCACAGGCGCGCGAGCAACGAGCGCGGGCTCGGACGCAGCTCGCCGCGCCTCACCTCCACGTGGCCGATCAGATGCAGGCGCGACCGGGCACGGGTCGCGGCGACGTAGAGCAGCCGGCCGTCCTCTTGCTCTTCCCTCGCATCCTCCAGCACGCTGAGGTAGCCGTAGATGCGGTCGGCTTCCTGGGCACGCTCGCGGATCGGAGCGAGCAACAGGTCCGCGACGCCGCGGGGCCGCGGGCGCTCCACCCAGAGCAGCAGGCGCGGCTCCTTCGGTCGCGGGGGATGACCCAGCCCAGGCAGCACAACGGTGTCGAACTCCAGCCCCTTGGCCTTGTGGATGGTCATGACCTGCAGCGTTTCGTCGGCTCGCGGGTCCGGCAGTGCATAGAGCTGCGACAGCCGCTCGGCCAATGCCTCCAGCTCGGGCAGGTCGCCGCCTACCTCGAGCTCGCCGAGCACGCTCAGGAATACCTGCGCGTCCTCGAGCTCGGCGGCCTCCTCGGCGCATGCCGGTCCCCCGATCGCGAGCCATGCCCCTTCCACCCAGCGGCGTAACGGCTCGCGCTGCCGTTGCGCCAGACATGGGCGCAACCGCTCACGGAGATTCGTGAGCCTCTGCCGTCCATCCGGTGTGAGCCGGTCGACGCACGCCTGCTGTCGCATCAAGTCCCATATGCAGGCGTCGTGGTCGTGCCCGGCAAGTGCGTCGAGGTCCGCCAGAGTCAGCCCGCACCACGGAGCGCGTAGCACCGAAAGCCAGGCGGTGCGGTCCGCCGCGTGCAGCAGCGCTCGTGTGAGCGCATACAAGTCCTGAACCACCGAGAGGTGTCCCAGATGCTCGATCTCGATGGCCTGGAAGCGCAGGCCGGCGGCGTTGAGCGCCGGGACGATCGCGCTCAAGTGGTTGCGGCTGCGAACGAGAACGGCGACGCGCTGCCGCGGATCTTCGATCCGCGCGCGTTGCACCAGATCCACGACGATTTGCGCTTCGGCCGCGCGGTCCTTATGCAGCAACGGATGCGCGCTCACGGCCGGGCCGGGCAGCTCGGCAAGGACGGCTTGCGATGCGGAAAACGGCACCGCGCCGCTGCCCAGATCCTCGACCTCGGGAAAGAGGGTGCGAAAGCACTCGTTGACCCAGCGCACCACACCGTCCTGCGAGCGGAAGTTCAGCCTTAGCGTGAGCGGCTCCAAGCGCAGCGCGCCGATCCCGCGGTGCCAAGCGCGCAGGAACAGCCCTACCTGCGCTTCACGAAAGCGATAGATCGACTGCATGGGATCGCCCACCACGAACAGCGTCCTGCCGTCGCCGGGTTGCCACCCTGCGGTGAGGTGCTCGAGCAGCTCGAACTGAGAGAGCGAGGTGTCCTGGAACTCGTCGACGAGCAGGTGGCAGATCCGGTAGTCCAGCGCAAGCGCCAGGTCCGTAGGCTCGTCGGCGTTGCCCAGGGCGCGCACCGCGGCCTGGGCAACCGCGCTGAAGTCGACCTGTGCGCGCTCTCGGAACAGGACCTCCAGCTCGGCAACCGCAAGCGGCAACAACGCCGTCAGGGCTTCCACCACATCCCACTGCGAGCCGCTATACACGGCGGGCGGCAAACGCCGCGTGAGCCGCAGCGCGTCGACGAAGTCCGGATGCCGCACGAGCTCCGCCAGCAGCGCTTCGCACCGGTCTTTGTATTGTTTCCGCCGCGCCTGTTCCGCCTTGTCCTTCTCCGCGCTCGGCGCCGGGAACCCGGTGTCAGCGCTGACTCTCTTGCGCACGCTGCCTTCCGATGTGAGCAGCAGCTCCGCGATGCCGCACCACTGCTCCACATCGCCCAGTGCGGTCTGCGGCAACGACGTCAGATCGACCAGGGTGGTGATCGGCGACGCGCTGTTGGAGTGCGTGAGGTTGGCCGCCGCGTAGGCGGCGAGCGCCACGATCTCCTGCTCCAACTCCTTCGGAGTCAGGCGGCGCACCGCCAACAGGGAATCGACGATGACGTTGGCAAGTGAGGCTTCCAGCGTCTCCCGCCGGATGCGGCGCGAGTCTGGGTCCGCAACGTGGCGCAGCCATTGATCCCGGCGTGCGAGCATGTCGGCGATCAGCGTTTCTGCGTGCTCGACGTTGTTGTCCAGGTGAGCGAGCACGCGCGCGACGCTCGTCGCAGAGGAATCCCCGTGGTCCAGGTGCAACAGGGTACGGCGCGCGGCTTCGAGGTACAACGGCGCGGCGTTTTCCACCGGCTCGGCATGCGTGCCGAAGCCGCTGAGCACCGGCATCTGTCGAGTCAGCGCCGCGCACAGCGCATCGATGGTCTGAATACGCAGGCGTCCTGGGCTCGCGCTCACGCCCCAGCCACGCTGCGCGTCGCGCTGCTGCGCTGCGCGCGCGAGCGCCCAGGTGGTGCGCCCGTAATCCGACTCCGGCGGCGCGTCGCGGCCGGCATCGCTCAAGGCGGCCAATACGCGTTCGCGCATCTCGCCGGCCGCCTTGCGCGTGAAGGTGATGGCGACGATCTCTTCCGGCGCCTCTACGCGCGCCAGCAAGGCCAGGAAGCGTTGGATCAGCAGCTCGGTCTTGCCCGATCCGGCGGGTGCCTGAACGATGCAGCAGCGCCCCGGGTCGAGCGCTTGACGGCGCGCTGCGGCGTCCGTGAGATCGCCCGGCTCAGTCATCGGGAGCCTCATCGGCGGAGACCGAGACGCGGTCGAACAATTCTTTGACCCGGCACAGCGTCCCCAGGTCGCACCACTCGCAGGTACGCGGATAGCTCCTCGGCGCGACCGCCGCCTCGCCCGCGAGGAAGCCGCGCGCCAACGCGTCCAGCGCTATGCGCCAACGATCCAGCATCCCCTTCCAGGTGGCAAGCGCGCCGAAGGTCCGAGATTGCGCCGGGGTGTGTACCCCCGGCACCAGCCCCTCTTCGCGCGCGACACCGCGGAAAGCCACCTCCTGGGCATTGACGGCGACCAGGCTTGCTGCCGCCAGCTCGCCGGGTTCGGTCACTGCATAGAGCGGGATCTGTGGCTGGTCCAGCCGCTCATCGCCCCAGCCCGAGATGGATGCTCTCCCGGTCTTGTAGTCCAGAACCACCCGCCCGCCGCCTTCGAGCTGGTCGATGCGGTCCACCCGCGTCTCGACGCTGAGCCCCCCAAGCTCCAGCGTCCGCGGCAGCTCCCGCGCCAAGACGCTGAAGGGCGCGCGCAGCTTCTCGATCTCGAGCAGGCGGCCGAGCAGACCGGCGACCCGCTCTCGCTCCAGCGCAGCGAATGCATCTGACATCGCGTCACCGCGCTCGCGCCTCAGGCGCTCAACCGCCGTATCGACGGCTCGCTCGACGATGGTGCGCAGTTCGCCGTCACTTGCGTCCAACAGACGCCTCTGGCTTTGCAGCTCGCCCCACAAGCTTGCAAGCGCACGATGCACGAGGGTGCCTCTTTCGCGGGCACTCAGCCCCGGCGCCGGCTGCTCCAGTCCCCGCGCGCCAAGCCGATGGATGGCGAGCGCGCGGAACGGACAAGCCGCTTGGTTCTCGAACACGGCCACACCGCCGACCGCACGGTAACCGGCCGGGAGGGCGGGTGCCCGGGCGTCCATTAGCCGCTCGAGCCGTGATCGGACGCGAATCGATTCGGCATATCCCCCCGGCTCGGCGACGGCCGCCTCCGACGCCGCCAGAGGTACCTCGGCGATGAGCGGGCTGGGGCGTAGCGCGCGGTCCTGGTCGCGCATCGCATGGGTGAGCGTCACTCGCGGCGCGCTGCTTCGCCACAGCGCGGTGATCCGCCGGGCGAACTCCAGCTCCCATTGCGCGCTGGAATGCGCCACCGCATGCGCTCGCTGCAGCGCCGCGGGCAGCAGAGGATGGGGCCGGGGGGCCGCCGGCCACCGCTCATCGTCCAGCCCTACGACAAACAGATGGTCGAACTCCAGCCCGGCCGCTTCCAACACGCCCAGGACCTGGATCGGAGTCGCCTCGGATTCGGGCTGGAACAGGGCATCTGCAGACAGGCGAGTCAACCAAGCCAGCGCGTCGTCATAGCCCAATGGGCCGAGGACGGGATCCAACGCCGATAGATCCCGAACCAGTTCGCGCCATCTCTCGTAAGTCTGGTACTCCTCGCTGTCGAGGGTGCGCTCGCCCGGCCAGCCAAGCCCAGACAACAGCGACAAGAAGCTGCTGCTCCAGTCTGAGGGAGGTTGACGTCTAGACCGCGCCCGCCGCGCAGAATCCTGCCATGTCTCCAGCCGAGTGAGCAGGACGGGGCAGAGCGCGGGCACGTCCCGACGGTCAGGACGCAGCTGGGCGAGCAACGCTTCGATCGTGACAGTCAGCAGACCACGCTGCCGCAACCGCACCTCAATCCGGGCGCGCTCGGTGAACTCTCGCTCGGCGGCGACCAGAAACGGACTCCGCACCAGGGCGGCGGCACCGGTGAACGGTAGCTCACCTCCAGCCAGCCGCAGGACGGAGAGCGCCGAGTGCACCAGCGGATAGCCTGAGAGCGGCACCCCGAGCGAGAGGTTGTATGGTCTCGGCCGCCTGCGCTCGCCTGGCAGGACCCGCGCGGGCTCGAGGACATCGTCGAACAAACGCAACACTTCGGGTCGCAAGCGCGCGAGGTCGGGAACGATGACTCCGATGCGCAACTTGGCATCTGCCTCGAGCAGACACCGGGTTTGCCGCGCGACGCCGGCCAGCTCCGCTTCCGCGGTGACGTAGCTTCGGCGTTCGGTGTGTCCTGCCGGGTCAGCCGGGTGCCATTCTTCCACGAGCGTGCCCGCCGCACGGCAGGCGCCAGCCAAACCCCGTTGCTGGGGGTTGAGCTCGTCGAAACCGTACAGCAC
>Ga0335077_10000264_pt1 | contig 55902 bp, 56 predicted proteins | sample Lox_Sample_31_FD_207151 | JGI IMG/M metagenome (GOLD analysis project Ga0335077, IMG submission 207151) | Soil microbial communities from Loxahatchee National Wildlife Refuge, Florida, United States - Lox_Sample_3.1 | ecosystem: Environmental > Terrestrial > Soil > Wetlands | place: USA... | reverse complement strand
CTCTCGACCTCTTGGGGTAAGACGAGCATTCTTATGGGTGTCCATTCGGTCCTCCGCGAATCGCTGGTGTTTGGCGACTTCAGCGTTCCCGGTCCGGACCGAATGGACAACCTCCTGAAAGTTCACACCTAGTCGACCTTCAACCCTCGAAAGCTCATTTGGATTCTCACTATCGATATTGCCATGGTTGATGGCATTCCTGATGTAATAAAGCCGCTGGGTCCGGTCCGGTAACCGAAAGCATTCTCGGATGTAATGCTCACTTCCATTGCCAAAGCATACGTTTAGCGCGTGTGCGGCTTTTCCGGGGAATCCTGTGTCGATTAGGTTCCGATAGCAGTCATAAATGTTTTCGGCTGTAAGAGCATTCGCGCGTTGTTCGAAAAAAACTTCGATTCGCTTCTTTTTCTCATCAGGGGAGGGTGATTGAGGTGGTCGGAATATATTCACCGCCTCGACCAAACATTCAAATGCGTTCCAGTAAGCTGAATAAACTCTCAGCACGTCCGATTTGTAAGATTGGCGCAACAAATAGCGCGGCTCACGAATCCAAAACAGCGCAGCCTCGACATGACGCCGAACATCCGGTGGAAAATTTCTGATTGCTGTAGCCGCGGCATCTAATCCATCGTTTGTGAATTTTTCCCAGCTTCCAGAGATGATGCTGCCATGTGTAAGATGGCACCACCATCCGCAGCCAATCCGTCCCCATTTGTCGAGCAAATAGACGCCAAGTAAGAGATTTATTCTTTTCGTGGCATCTGCGAGGGCTGCAGCGTCTCGTTGACTTACACTAACTGTTGCCTTGAGAACTGTGAACGAGCCTTCAATAATTGTGTTCTTTAAGTTCTCTGGATAGACAGTGATACCAAGGCTGGGAAATTCGGTTATCGATGTTGGTGGCTCGAAGTCGCCATATAGTAGAACTTGGATGGCGTTCCCCCATTCTATTGGCCATTGCTCCAGCCTCTGCTCAAATGTCGCGACTCCGAATGCGTGCGAATGGTCGAGTCCCGAATCTTTAAGTTCGCGGGTCCTTCGCATAAGCCTTTCGGTTCGGTCTGAGGAGTCTGTCATAACACGATTCAGTTAAGTGTCTGCTTTGATGCGTGTTTTATTACTCCCGATTCAGGTCGTTCGAGAGTTTGCGCGCGGCGTCCATGGCGCTGGACGCTAGCAGATCGCGCGGGGGGATTCACCGCGAGTTTGCAGCGGACTGTGGACTTGCCTGGTCTCGTCCTTCGAGACTCGCTCGCTTCGCTAGCGCTCCTCTGGATGGGGATTAGAGGAGGCCGCGCAGCGGCCGTCTCGAACCATGAGGACGCAAGCGCGGATTCAAGTCGTTAGGTTAGTTTCTTCCCGGTGATCTTTTCCAAATTGCCTGACATGATCGCCTTGCGCTGATCCTTCGGCATCTTGATGCCGTCCAAAATCTTCAGCGTCTCGCGGATGTACATGGTGCCCTTCTCGGGATCGAACGGACAGTCGGAGGCAAACACGATCCGGTCGTTGGGGAAGAAGGCGAGGCCGCAATGGGTCGCGGGCACGCCGCCGAAAACGGCGGTGTCGGCGTAGAAATTCTCCTTGAAATATTTCAGCGGGCGCTTCTTGAGGCTCTTGAGCACGACGCGCAAGTCTTCGTCGGACGTGCGCGCGCCGAGCTGATCCCAGCCGGGGCCGATGCGGCCTTCCAGCATCGGCACGATGCCGGCGAAGTGGTGAGTGATGATCTTCAGCTTGGGATGCTTGTCGATGACGCGCGAGAACACCAAGCGCGCCATGGCGGCGGCGGTCTCGTAGGACCAACCGAAGGTCCACCAGATTTCGTATTTGGATTTCTTCTCGGAAAGATAATCCGGGAAGTTGGCGCCGCGCGCCGGATGCATCCAGACCGGCTTGCCGAGCTTGTTCATGGTCTCGAAGAACGGCGTGAAATGCGGGTCGTCGAGCGGCTTGCCGGCGATGTTGGTGTAGATCTGCACGCCGCAAGCGCCGTTCTTGATCGCGCGGACGCATTCGCGCGCGCCGGCATCGGGCGCGGCCAACGGGGCCTGCGCGACCCAGCCGGGGAAGTGGTCGGGATGCCGGGCGCACATCTCGGCAAAGCCGTCGTTGACGATCTTGGCGTATTCCTCCACCTGCGCGGGATTTTGCGTCATGATCTCGAGCGGCGGCATCGGATAGGACAGGATCTGCGCGTAGTCCTTGAACTTGTCGACAACTTTAAGTCGTACGTTGACATCATGGATGGAGGGAATTTCGCGTACCCGCTTGCCGATATCGGCGTGACCACCGCGCTCGATGACCTCGACGAAGAATTTCCTCGGGATGAAGTGGGTGTAGGCGTCGATACGCATCAAGTTCCTCCGACTTTACGCATTTGTTTCTGCGTTGAATTGCAATCACGGCATCGCGACAGGAAGCAAGTGGCAGCGTTGTTAGCCGGTCATGAGGCGGGTGTCCACGAAAACGACTGCGACCCGCGTGCAGGGCGGCATGCATTCGGCGGTGGGTCAGTCGGGGCGCGATCGCGGCGGGATTCGAAGGTGGGCCATGGTGCGCCGTTTCAGGCGCGGGCGTCGTCAAAAACCCGCGAAATTAGCGGCTTCCCAACCGTTCCGTGAAACGGCGGGGAGGGATGCTTTTTTGGATCAAGATGGTAGATTGGTTAGAGAGGCCCGCGCCGCGATCGAAACTTCGTCGGGGGAGATGGTGAAAGTCGAAAGCGTCAGACCGCCCAAAGCCGCGGCCGATCCGGCGTCATTGCACAAGAAAATGATGATGCTGCTCAGCAGCCTTTGGGTGACGAGGGCGATCGGAACATTTGCGCGGCTCGGTTTTGCCGACGTGATGGACAGCGGCGTCGAAGAGCCCGCCGCCATCGCGGCGAAACACGGTCTTGATGCCGCGCGGGTCTACCGACTGCTGCGTGCGCTTTCGACGGTCGGCATCGTAGCGGAGAATGCGCAGGGCCGTTTCACGCTGACGCCGCTCGGGCGGCTGCTGGGATCGCAGTCGCCGCATTCGATGCGCACGGCGGCAATCCTGCTCACGGAATATCACGCCGACATCTGGGGCAAGCTCGACGAGGCGCTGGCCGGCGGCACGGCGTTCGAGGCGCTGAAGGGGCAGCCGCTGTTCGACTGGCTGGCCGACAATCCGAAGGAAGGCGCGCGCTTCCAGCGCATGATGCAGGAGGTGCACGGTCCGGAAACGCCGGCGATCGTCGGTGCCTATGAATTCTCCCGCTATCGGCACATCATCGACGTGGGCGGCGGCAACGGCTCGTTGCTTTCGGCGATTCTTGCGGCCTATCCCGGCCGCAGTGCGACGCTGTTCGATTTGCCGGAGGGGATCGCGGCGGCCAAGCGCGGAGAAGGCGGACCGTTGCCCGGCGTGTCGCTCGTGGCCGGCGATGTGTTCGTTTCGGTGCCGGCGGACGGCGACCTCTATCTGCTCCGTCATCTGATCCACGATTATGACGACGCGCAGGCGACGGCGATCTTGAGCAACGTGCGCAAGGCCATGCGGCCGGATGCCCGCGTGCTGGTGTTGGAAAAGCTCGTTCCGCCCGACGACACACCCGGTCCCGGCCGCTGGCTCGATCTGCATGTGATGCTGCTGACCGGCGGCGCGGAGCGCACGCTCGACGAATATTCGGCGCTGTTTGCACGCGCGGGCTTGCGGCTTGAGCGGACCTTGCCGACCGCGCATCCGGCGATCGAAGTGATCGAAGCGGTTGCCGCCGACCCGCGCCGTGGCTGAAAAGCCATGCGCGTCTTCCCGGAGGCCGGCGGAAACGCCGCACAATCCAGCGTGCCGCAAAGCAGGCAACCGACGATGAATGCCGCCGAATATTGTCTGCTGGAGGGGATGAAGGTCGCGGGGCCGGCGCATCCGGCGCTGGTGAGCGCGGAGGAGTCGCTGAGCTATGGCGCGCTCACCGCGCGCGTCGCCAAATACGCGGCGGCATTGCGCGAGCGCGGCGTGCGTCCCGGCGACCGCGTCGCCATGGTGATGCTTGATACGCCCGACATCGTGGCGCTGCACCACGCGGCGATTGCGACTGGCGCCATCGCGGCTGCGCTATCCAATCGCGCGAGTGTCGAGGAGCTCAAGCAAATCCTCGCGATCGTGCGGCCGCATACGCTGGTGGCCGAGGAAGAATTCTCGGAGACGGTGAAAACCGCAGTGGCCGCAGCATCGCCGACCACCCAGGTGCTGTCCCGGCAATACGATCTGCGCGTCTGGAAGGGGCGGCCCGAGACCGAGCTTGTGGTCACGCCGCGCCAACCGACCGACCCGGCATTCTGGGTGATGACCTCGGGAACCACCGGGACGCCGAAGGCGGTCGAGCACCGGCACGACAATGTGCGCATCTGCGGCGAGTACTACCAACACATCCTCGGCACGACTTCGGCGGACCGGCTGTTCGCGACCTCGCGCTTTCATTTCGCCTACGCGATCGGGAACATGTTCGCGGCTCTGCGCATCGGCGCGACCAACATTTTGCACGAGCATTGGGCCACGATTGGCGGCATCGCCGAAACGGTCGAGCGGTTCAAGCCGACGGTGTTCTTGAGCGTGCCGGCGCTCTACCACAAGCTGTTGGATGCCGGACTGGCGTCCACGCCGGCGTTCCGGGCGCTGACGCACTACGTGTCGGCCGGGGAGCGGCTGCCGCCGAAAATCTGGACCGACTGGGAGGCGGCGAGCGGGCTGCCCATTCTCGACGGGCTGGGCTGCTCGGAATGCGTCTACATGATCATCGGCAACACGCCCTCGCAGCGCGAGCCGGGCTCCTCGGGCATAGCGATGCCGAGCGTCGAGCTGCGCATCGTCGATGAGAGCGGCGCCATCATCGCCGAGGCCGGGCGGACCGGTCGGCTCGAAGTGCGCATGCCGTCGGTGTGCGCCGGCTATCGCGCGGCCGACTCCCAGCTCAGCGCGCCGCCGCAACGGCCGGCGGAGCGGTTCAAATCCGGTGCATGGTTTGCGACCGGCGACGAATACATCCGGGATGAAAATGGTTACTACCATCACCGCGGCCGCAGCGGCGACATGCTGCGGGTCTCCGGTATCTGGGTTTCGCCATCGGAGATCGAGGATCCGCTCGCCGGCATGCCCGGCGTGACCGAGACGGCGGCGGTGCTGGGCGAGAATTCGATCGGACTTGCCGAAATCGCGCTGTTCATCGTGCTGGCGCCCGGGGCTGACGACAAGGCGGCGGTGGCGGCGGCGCGCGATCGGCTTGCGCACATCCTGCCGCACTACAAACTGCCGCGGCGGTTCGAGATCATCGCCGATCTTCCGCGCACCGCCACCGGCAAGGTGCAGCGTCATAAGTTGCGCGAACGCTTGCGCGGCGACCGCGGTTAATGCCACCTCATGCTGGCAATCTGAGGGAAGGCATGGCTCCCATCCGACGGCGACACGTGATCTATGTCGAAGGCTATGACCCGCAGGGCGCGGAGGGCTATTACGATATCTTTCGGCGGTCGTGGGATCGATTCCTGAAAATCTGGCCGCTCAAGACGAAGCTCGGCGCGCTCACGATCGATTCGGAATTTTTCGCGCATTGGGACATCGAAACGTCGGCGCCGAATTGGCAGGTGCAGACGCGATACGAGTTTCTGCGCCAAGAGCAATTCATCCGCGCCAATATGGCGGAACCGATGCCGCGGCAGGTGCGCCGGGCGTTATGGTGGACCTTCGACTATCTCTTCAGCGGAGCGATATTCCGCGTGTTCCGGGCGTCGTGGCAGTACGCGCTCGCGCTCATCCATTTTCAGATGTTGATGTTGTGGTGGCTCGTGTTGTCGGCGGGCGGCGGCGTGCTCGCTGGTTATCTGTGTGCCGAATTTTTCGGCTGGCCGGTCTATGTCAGCGCGCCGATCGGCATCGTGGCAGCGTTTGCGTGCTTCAAGTTGTTGCGGCCGCTGGCCGACCGCTGGTTCGTGGTGCAGATCAACAGCCATTGGCCGTATTTATGCGAATTTTCGCGCGGCGAGCCGTCCTGTTTCGACCCGCCGGTCAACGCGGGCGCCGAACGGCTGATCGCGGTGGCGCGGGCCGATGCGGTGGACGAGATTCTCGTCATCGGTCACAGCGGGGGCGGAGTGACCGCGCCGGCGGTGGTCGCGCGCGCGCTCGAGCTCGATCCCGATGTCGGCCGGCACGGGCCGCGCGTGGTGCTGATGACGCTCGGATCGATCATGCCTGGCGCGGGCGTTCATCCCAGGCACAAGCGGTTGCGCGCGATCATCGAAAGGGTCGCGGTCGAGCCATCGGTGCTCTGGGTCGATGCGCAGTCAAGCAAGGACGTCTTGAACTTCGAGAATTTCGATCCGGTCGCCGGCATCGGCATCGATGCCGGCCCGCGCCGCTGCAACCCTTTGGTCTGGCAGGTGCGGTTCCGCGACATGCTGTCGGAGAAATTCTACGAAAGCCTGCGGCTCAACTTCTTCCGGCTGCATTACCAGTTCATCATGGCAAACGACATCCGCGCGCCGTACGACTATTTCATGCTGACGTGCGGACCGGCTACGCCGGAGGAATGGGTAAGGCGACACGTGGATCTGCTTGCGGATTTCGCGCCGGACGGGAGCTATCAGGCGCGCGCCGCGGCGCCGGCGCAGGGCTAGATCGATTCACGCCCGGTTATCGAACCGGTTTCGAAGGCTCTGACCTGCCGCCGCGGACGAGCCGGAGAGCCAACGCGCGGGGGAGCAGGCGGGGGAGGAAAACGGTTATCTTGTTTTCTGTCCCTGGCACGACGAGGCGGCGCCCGCGCATCAGACCATTGTAGCCCTCGCGCGCAACTCGCTCAGCAGAACGCGCCAGAAGCTTCGGGAAATAGCTTTCGGGAATTCCTGCGCGGAGATTGAACTCTGTTGCAACCGGCCCGGGACAGAGCACGGTGACGCGCACGCCGCGCGGGGCAAGTTCGTGATGGAGCGCCTCGCTGAAGGAGATCACATAGGCCTTGGTGGCGTGATAGACGGCCATGCCGGGGCCGGGGAAGAAACCCGCGACCGAAGCGACATTGAGAATGCCGCCGCGCAGCCGGGCAAGCGTGTCGACGAAGCGCAGCGAAAGATCGGTGAGCACGCGCACGTTGAGGTCGATGATGGTGAGCTGTTGATTGCGGTCGAGCTCGGCGGCAAGGCCCAGCAGGCCGAAGCCGGCATTGTTGACGACGTATTGCGGCTCGACGCCGCGCTCGCGCAGTTCGTTTTCGATCCAGGTCGATACGTTGGCGCGCGTCAAATCGACCGCGAGGATGTGCGGGCGCTTGTGACCGGCGGCCTCGAACGAGTCGGCGATCGCGGTCAGCTGCAGGGCGCGGCGCGCAACCAGCACGACCTCGTGGCCCTTTTCGGCAAATACTTTGGCAAGCGCCGTGCCGATGCCAGCGGATGCACCGGTGATCAAAGTCACGGGCCGCAGCATCGTCACCTCCCGCCCAATCGCGCGACGACTTCGTCGGGGATTGGATGGGCCGTGATGCTTTTTGAGTCAGCGGACTGGCGGCGGACCCAGACGCGCGTTTCGGAGCCTTCGACCGCGAGCTTGCCGTCCTTGGTCAGACGATGATGCACCTCGAAGCTTGAGCGCCCGATGTTTGCGATGGTCGACTCGACGATGACGTCGTCGCCAAACCGCGTCGGCAGCAGAAAGCGACCGCGCGTCTGCACACAGGGGTGGCCGCTGAAATCGTAGGCGATCAGATAGTCCCGCTTGTTCATGCCGATCGCCTGTTCGAGCAGGCTGGTGGTGCAGCGATCGAACATTTCAAAATAGTTCGGATAGTAGATGATGCCGGCCGGGTCGCAGTCGCCCCAGTGGATCCGTTCGTTTCGCTTGACCGTGAGGTTGGCCACGTCTCGCCAGCTCCGAAAGCTTGTCGCGCGGTCGTCGGTGACATGTCTGTCCGGGCGGGTCAACAATCGACTGAATGTCATACGGGTCCGCGGGTTCTGCTGCGCGCCGACGGCATTTGACCCTGCCGGTATTGGCCCGTAAAAAGCCTTGCATGTCGCGATTTTTGACCCTCAGCGAGGCTGTGGAATTTGCCATCCATGACGGCGATGCGCTGGCGCTGGAGGGGTTCACCCATTTGATCCCGCATGCGGCGGGGCACGAGATCATCCGCCAGCGCAGAAAGCAGCTGACCATCATCCGCATGACGCCGGACCTGATCTACGATCAGCTCGTCGGCATGGGCTGCGCCGAGAAAATGATTTTCTCCTGGACCGGCAATCCGGGCGTCGGCTCGCTGCATCGGGTGCGCGACGCGATCGAAAACGGCTGGCCGCATCCGCTCGCCTACGAGGAGCATTCCCATTCGGCCATGGCCAACGCCTACGAGGCGGGTGCGGCCGGGCTGCCTTGCGCGATCTTCCGCGGCTATGTCGGCGTCGATCTGCCGAAGGTGAATCCGAACATCAAGCGGGTCGCCTGTCCGTTCACCGGCGAGATGCTTGCCGCGGTGCCGGCGATCCGGCCGGACGTGGCGGTGATCCATGCCCAGAGGGCGGATCGGGCCGGCAACGTTATGCTCGAAGGCATCGTCGGCGTACAGAAGGAGGCGGTGCTCGCCGCCAAGCGCTCGATCGTCACGGTGGAGGAGATCGTGGAGGATTTCGGATCGCGCAGTCCCAATGCGGTCATCCTGCCGGCGTGGACCGTTGGCGCCATTGCACAAGTGCCGGGTGGTGCCTATCCGTCTTATGCATTTGGTTACTACAAGCGCGACAACGCCTACTACAAAGCCTGGGATGCGATATCACGCGAGCGCGAGAGCTTTCTTGCGTGGATGAAGACCAATGTGCTTGAGCAAAGGCCGGAATCCTTTGCCAAGTACGCGCGCAAGAACTCGATCGCGGCGGAGTGACGATGACCGATCATACGCCTACCGAAATGATGACGATCGCGGCGGCGCGCGCGCTCAAATCGAACGATGTGTGCTTCGTCGGCATCGGCATGCCGTCGGCGGCGGCCAATCTGGCGCGGCTCACGCATGCGCCGGACATCACGCTGATCTACGAGTCGGGCACGCTCGGCACCAAACCCTCGATATTGCCGCTTTCGATCGGCGACGGAGAGCTGTGCGAGACGGCGCTCACGACCGTGTCGGTGCCGGAGATGTTCCGCTATTGGCTGATGGGTGGGCGGATCACGGTCGGATTTCTGGGCGGCGCGCAGATCGATCGTTTCGCCAATCTCAACACCACGGTGGTGGGACCTTATGCAAAGCCGAAAGTGCGGCTGCCGGGCGGCGGGGGCGCGCCGGAGATTGCGATCTCCTGCGGCGAAATCTTCATCATCATGTCGCAAAGCAAGCGCAGTTTCGTTCCGAAGCTCGATTTTGTGACATCGCTCGGTCACGGCGAAGGCGGCGATCATCGCATCCGGCTCGGGGTCAAGACCAAGGGACCGACGAAATTGCTGACGGATCTGGCGGTGTTCGAGCCGGATCCCAGAACCAAGGAAATGACGATCATCTCGATTCATCCGGGCGTGACGCGGGCGCAGATCGCGGACAGCACCGGCTGGGAGGTGCGTTACGCCGACACCGTGACGGAGACGCCGGCGCCGAGCGCGCGCGAGCTGGAAGTCTTGCGCGCGCTGCATGCGCGTACGGCCCGCGCGCACGGCGCGGCGGCGTAAAGGAATTCGACGATGCCCGAGGCCTTCATTTGCGACGGAATCCGCACGCCGATCGGCCGCTATGGCGGCGCGCTCGCCAAGGTGCGCACCGACGACCTCGCCGCGGTGCCGATCAAGGCACTGATGAGGCGGCATCCCAAGGTCGATTGGGCGGGGCTCGATGATGTGTTCTTCGGCTGCGCCAACCAGGCGGGCGAGGACAACCGCAATGTCGCGCGCATGGCCCTGCTGCTGGCCGGGCTGCCGGAGTCGATCCCCGGCGTCACCGTCAATCGGCTGTGCGCGTCGGGGCTCAATGCGGTGGGGGCGGCGGCGCAGGCCATTCGTGCGGGCGAAATCGACTTCGCGATCGCGGGCGGGGTGGAGTCCATGACGCGGGCGCCGCTGGTCATGGGCAAGGCGCAGGAAGCCTTCCAGCGCGCGAACGAAATCCACGATACCACGATCGGCTGGCGCTTCATCAATCCGCTGATGAAGCAGCAATACGGGGTCGATCAGATGCCGGAGACGGCCGAGAACGTCGCCGAGGAATTCCAGGTGGCGCGCAAGGACCAGGATGCCTTCGCGTTTCGCTCGCAGCAGCGCGCCGCCAAGGCGCAAGCCGCTGGCTATTTCGCCGAGGAAATCGAGCCGGTGGTGATCTCCGGCAAGGCCGGCGCTGTGACGGTGGACAGGGATGAACACATCAGGGCCGACACCACGATGGACGGCCTCGCGAAACTCAAGCCCTTCGCGCGCAATCCGGGCACGGTCACCGCCGGCAATGCCTCGGGCGTGAATGACGGCGCCGCGGCCATGCTGATTGCGTCGGAAGCGGCCGCGAAAAAGCACGGACTGACCATGCAGGCGCGCATCGTCGGCATGGCGGCGGCGGGCGTGCCGCCGCGCATCATGGGGATCGGCCCGGTGCCGTCGACCCGCAAGCTGATGGAACGGCTGAAACTCAAAATAGGCGATTTCGATGCGATCGAACTGAATGAGGCGTTCGCCTCGCAAGCGCTGGCATGCTTGCGGCAGCTCGGGCTTTCCGACGACGCCGAGCACGTCAATCCGAATGGCGGGGCGATCGCGCTCGGCCATCCGCTCGGCATGTCGGGCGCGCGGCTTGCGCTGACCGCCACGCACCACATGCTCAAGAGCGGCGGAAGGCGCGCGCTTGCCACCATGTGCGTGGGCGTCGGTCAAGGCGTGTCGCTGGCGATCGAACGCATCTGAAAACTTGCAATAAATGAGGAGAAATATTCCGTGCCGATGAGTGCAGGTTACATTCCGTTTCATCCCAATCCGTCGAAGCCGAAGTACAAGCCGCCGGCGGGCGCGGTCGATGCGCATTGCCATGTGTTCGGACCGGAAGCGGTCTTTCCGTACGCGCCGGAACGCAAATACACGCCGTGCGACGCGCCGAAGGAAAAATTGTTTTCGCTGCGCGATTTTCTCGGCTTCGACAAGAACGTGATCGTGCAGGCGAGCTGTCACTCAAAGGACAACCGCGCCATGGTCGACGCGCTCGATGCCTCGCACAACAAGGCCAAGGGCGTGGCGTTCGTCGGCGAGGAGGTCACCGATACCGAGCTGAAATGGATGGATCGCGCGGGGGTGAAGGGCGTGCGGTTCAACTTCATCAAGCGGCTGGTCGATTTCACGCCGCGCGACGTGCTCGAGCGCATCGCGGCGCGGGTGGCGAAGCTCGGCTGGCATATCGTGGTCTATTTCGAGCAGGCCGATTTGGCGGACATGGAATCCTTCTTCGTGTCGTTGCCGACCACGGTGGTGGTCGATCACATGGCCTGCCCGGAGGTGAAGCGGGGCGTCGACAATCCGAACTTCCAGCGCTTTCTGCGGCTGCTGGGGGCGAACAGGAATTTTTATTGCAAGGTCACCTGCCCGGAGCGCTTTACCGTTGCGGGGCCGCCTTACGACGATGTCGTTCCGTTTGCCCGCACGATCGTGGAGCGATTCCCCGACCGCGTGCTCTGGGGCACGGACTGGCCGCATCCGAACATGCCGAAGGAGGCGCCGGACGACGGCGTCATCACGGACATGATCCCAAAAATCGCACCGACGGCCGCCCTGCAAAAGGCCCTGCTGGTGGATAACCCGATGGGGCTCTATTGGAATTGAAATAATGTAAAAAAGTCGGGGTGCGGCAGCACGGCCCTGGGCGCCAACGCTATACAGCGCGGGCGTTGTTGCTATATATCAAGAAAAAGAACCCCGGCGGACATGGAGGCAAGCCCGATGCGCCGCGAGCAGCATGACTACGACGACATTCCCGGCACTTTCGTGTTCGACGCGGAGCGCTCGCGGCAGGGCTACGGCATCAACATGTTCTGCATGTCGCTGATGAAGGACGCGAACCGCAAGGCCTTCAAGGCGAACGAAGCGGAATATCTGAAGAAATTCCCGCTCACGCCCGAACAGCGCGACGCCATCCTCAACCGCCAATACAATCGGATGCTCGAACTCGGCGGCAATATCTATTTCACCGCCAAACTGGGCGCCACCGACGGACATTCGTTCCAGCATCTGGCGGCGCTGATGACCGGCTCCACGCAAGAAGCCTATGCCAAGATGATGCTGGAAGGCGGCCGCTCGGTTGAAGGCAACCGCAGCAGGACGGGCAAGGGCGCACCCAAAGCGAAAGCAAAATCGAAAACGGGCAAAAAGTCAGGATCGAAACGTGGCTAAGATCATCGCAGGAGTTTCGTCGTCGCACGTGCCGGCGATCGGCGCGGCAATCGACAATCACAGGACCGAGGAGCCGTATTGGAAACGGGTGTTCTCGGGATTTGAGTGGTCGAAGAAGTGGATGGCCGAGACCAAGCCGGACGTGGTGATCGCGGTCTACAACGATCACGCGTCGGCGTTTTCGGTCGAGTTGATCCCGACCTTTGCGCTCGGCTGCGCCGCCGAATTCCCGCCGGCCGACGAAGGCTGGGGACCGCGGCCGGTGCCGGTGGTCAAGGGTCATCCGGAACTCGCCTCGCACATCGCGCAATCCGTCATCCTCGATGAGTTCGATCTCACCATCGTCAACAAGATGGAGGTCGATCACGGACTGACGGTGCCGCTTAATTTGCTGTTCGGTTCGCCAAAGGAATGGCCGTGTCCGGTCATCCCGCTCGCGGTCAACGTGGTGCAATACCCGCCGCCCACCGGGCATCGCTGCTACATGCTCGGCAAGGCGATCCGCAAGGCGGTCGAGTCCTATCCGGAGGATTTGCGCGTGGTGATTTTCGGCACCGGCGGCATGTCGCATCAGATTTCCGGTCCGCGGGCGGGGCTGATCAATTCCAAGTTCGACAAGGCGTTCCTCGACAACCTCAGCAAGAACCCGCAGAAACTCGTGCGCATGCCGCATCTTGAATACATGCGCGAGGCCGGCGCCGAAGGCATCGAAATGGTGATGTGGCTCGTCATGCGCGGCGCGCTCGACGAGAAGGTGGAAGAAGTCTATCGCTTCTACACGGTACCGGCGTCGAACACCGCGGTCGGCCACATCATTCTGGAGAACAAGCGCAAGGCCGCGAGCAAGACCAAACGCACCGCCGCGCGCGCGAAGGAAGCTGTCCGCAGGAGTTAGACGATGAAAATTTGCGTCGCCGGCCAAGGTGCTTTCGGCCAAAAGCACCTGGATGCGCTCAAGCGTATTCCGGATGTCGAAATCACCTCGCTGGTGGGCGGTAACCAGGACTCCACCGCGCAGGTCGCCAAGAAATACGGCATTCCGCATTACACCGGCGAGCTTTCGGAAGGCATCAAGCGCGCCGACGCGGTGATCCTGACCACGCCCACGAAGATGCATTTCCGGCAGGGCGAGCAGGTGATGAAGGCCGGCAAGCACGTGCTGGTCGAGATCCCGGTCACCGACAGCGTGGAAGATGCCGAGAACCTGGCGAAGATCGCCAAGCAGACCGGCGTCACCGCCATGGGCGGGCACGTGCGGCGGTTCAATCCCAGCCATCAATGGGTGCACAAGCGCATCGTCAAGGGCGAGCTGAAAATTCAGCAGATGGACGTGCAGACATATTTTTTCCGCCGCAAGAACATCAATGCGGCGGGAAATCCACGGAGCTGGACCGACCATCTGCTCTGGCACCACGCCGCGCACACGATCGACCTGTTCCAGTATCAGGCCGGGGAGAATATTTCCGACTGCTACGCGGTGCAGGGGCCGATCCATCCGCAGCTCAATATCGCGATGGATATGGGCATCGTGGCGCGCACGCCGTCGGGCGCGGTGCTGACGCTGTCGCTGTCGTTCAACAACGACGGGCCGCTCGGCTCGTTCTTCCGCTATATCTGCGACAACGGCACCTACAAGGCGTTCTACGACGACCTCACCGACGGCAAGGACAACAAGATCGACGTGTCGAAGGTCGACGTATCGATGGACGGCATCGAGCTCGAGGACCGCGAATTCATCGCGGCGATCAAGGCAAAGCGCGAGCCGAACGGCAGCTTGCAGCAGCTCCTGCCCTGCATGCACGTGCTCGGGAAGCTCGAGAAAATCATCGACCCGCAGCGCAAGGCGCACGCGTAGTCATTGTCCGCCTCATCCTGAGGAGCCCGCCGAAGGCGGGCGTCTCGAAGGATGAGGGCCCCTGCGCTTGCGGGCGGGCTCATTGGTTCGAGACGCGCTGCTTTGCGCAGCTCCTCATCATGAGGCCGATAATTATTGCGGGTTATTCCGAAACGCCGATCAAATGGTGTAGCCGCTCCGGGTCGTCGCGCAGGGCGGCGGATTGGCCGTCGTAGACGATGCGGCCCTTGTCCATCACCACGGTGCGGGCGGAAAATTCGAACGCGACGCGGCTGTTCTGCTCGACCAGGATGATGGAGAGCCCGCTCTCGCCGCGCAGCTTCACCAATACGGCGGTGAGGGCTTCGACCACCACCGGAGCCAAGCCCTCGGTCGGCTCATCCATAAGCAGCACGGTCGGATTGGTCATCAACGCGCGGGCAATGGACAGCATCTGCTGCTCGCCGCCGGAAAGCTGGTTGCCCATGTTGCCGAGCCGCTCTTTTAAATTGGGGAACAACTCGCACACGCGCTCCTCGGTCCAGTGGCCGGCGCGCGCGGCGACCTCGAGATTTTCGCGCACGCTGAGCGAGGGGAATATCTCGCGCTCCTGCGGCACGAAGCCGATGCCGCATGTGGCGCGGCGATAAACCGGCACGTGATTGAGGATTTGCCCGCTGAGCGCAACCTCGCCCTTGTGCAGGGTGGTGTGGCCCATGATGGTGGAGAGCAGCGTCGATTTTCCGACGCCGTTGCGGCCGATCACGCTGATGCTCTCGCCGGGAGCTACCGCAAGGTCGATGTTTTCGAGCACGACGGTCTCGCCGTAGCCGGCCGAGACGTCCTTGAGTTCGAGCGCGCTAGCCATGGCTCGCCTGCCCGAGATAGACGGCGCGCACGTCTTCGTTGGTGCCGATCTCCTTCGGTGAGCCTTCCGCGAATATGGCGCCGCGAACCAGCACGGTTATGCGCTGGGCGAAGCGAAACACCAGATCCATGTCGTGGTCGATGATGAGCACGCCGATGGTCTTCGGCAGCGCATCGATAGCGTCGAGAATGATGTGGCTTTCGGCGCTCGGCACGCCGGCGGCGGGCTCGTCGAGCAGCAGGACTTCGGGCTTCAAGCCCAACGCGATGGCAAGCTCGACCAGGCGCTGGCGGCCATAAGGCAATTCGGAGATGCGATGACGGGCGTCGTCGGCCAGTTTCAGCATTTCGAGGAGTTGCATCGATTCATCGATGATATCGCGACGCTTGCCGGCCGGCTTGAACATGTTGGGCGCAGCTCCAACGCGCTCGGAGATCGCGATATAAATATTTTCGAGAACCGAGAGGCCGCGGAACAGACGGTTGATCTGGAAGGTGCGGGCGATGCCGAGTTTGACGCGCTCGGCCTGCGCCATATGGGTGATGTCGCGGCCCTTGAACAGCACTTCGCCGGTCGAGGGCGCGAGCACGCCGGTCAGCAAATTGATGAAGGTCGTCTTGCCGGCGCCGTTGGGGCCGATCAGCGCGTGGCGGGCGCCGGACGCGAGCGCAAAATTCACATCGCGCGTGGCGCGCAAAGCGCCGAAGTTCTTGCTCACGCGGCGGGTTTCGATCAGGGAGGCGGTCATTGCGAGGCAGGCTTGGGTTTTACGCGACGCATGATCGTATCGAACAGGCCGAGGATGCCATTCCGTGCGAACAGGGCGATGATGACCAGAAGCAGTCCCAGGCCGAGCTGCCAGGCGCTCGGATAGATTTGCGACAGCCAATGCTCGAGCACCATGTAGGCAACCGCGCCGACGAAGGCACCATAGAGGCGGCCGTAGCCGCCCAGCACCAGGATGATCAGCACGGTCGCGGCGCGATCGAGGCCGAGCGTGCTCAAATTCACGTAGGCGTTGGTCTGGGCCCACAGGCCGCCGGCAACGCCGGCAAGCGCGGCCGAAATCATGTAGCAGACCACGAGTCGATGACGCACCGGCGCGCCGACCGCATGCATGCGCAGCGTGTTTTCACGGATGCCGGTGAGACTCTGGCCGAACGGCGAATAGACCAACGCGCGCACGAAGACGAAACCAACGAACAATACACCGAGGGCATAGAGATATTGAGCGCGCGGGATCAGCGGATTGAATTCGAACATTCCGAACAGCGGACGAATCACCATGCCGGGCAGGCCGTCGAATCCACCGGTGAATTCGGCGCCGAGGTTGGCGCCTTCCTCGAGCAGTGCCATGGTACAAAGCGTGAGCATCAGGAGCGTCAGCCCGGTCGTGCGCAGGAGAACGATGCCGGAAGCCAAGCCGACGGCGCCCGCCACGATGCCCGCGGCCACGAGGCCGGTGATGGGCTCGTTCCAGATGCCGTGAAACGCCAGCATGCCGACCGTGTAGGCGCCAGCACCGAAGAAGGCGGCATGGCCGAGCGTGACGATGCCGGCATAGCCGAGCGCGAGATCGAGCGAGATGGCGAACAGGACGGTAACGAGAAGCTCCGTGCCAAACCCGAGATAGCGCGGAAACGCAAAGTAATAGGCGATCGCCAGCAGCCAAGGGATCGTCTCCCAAAGACGTACGCGGTGGCGATTGGCAAGTGCGCGCGCGGCCGAGCGATCATATGCGGGCGCCGGCGCGCTCATGCGGATTTTCCGAACAGGCCCTGCGGCCGCCACAGCAGCAGCAGGATGGTCAGCGCGTAGATGAACAGCGTGCCGCCCTGCGGCAGATATTTCTTGAGCGCGAAATCGAGCACGCCGATCAGGGCCGCGGCATAGAAGGCGCCGACCACGCGGCCGGGCCCGCCAACCGCCACGACGATGAGGAAGAACACCAGATATTTCAGCGGATATTGCGGATCGAGCCCGAGAAATTCGGCGCCCAATCCGCCGCCGAGTGCGGCCATGCCGCTGCCGAAAGCGAAGGTGATGGAAAACAGCCGGTCGATGTTGATGCCGAGCGATTCGGCCATGCGGCGGTTGTCGACGGCGGCGCGAATCTGCGCGCCGAAGCGCGTGCGTTCGAAGCCGAGCCAAAGCGCGACCACGATCGCGATCCCAACCACGATCAAGAATATGCTGTAGGTGCGATAGTACAAAATCCCGAGATTGATTTGGCCGCGCAGGGCATCGGGAATAAAGAGCGGCTGGTTTTCCGGACCGACGATGGTCGCCGCCAACGAAATGAAAATGAACACGAGGCCGATTGTGAAGAGAACCTGGTCCAGTTCAGCCGCCTTGTAGAGCCGCGAATAAAGCAGCCGCTCGAAGACCACGCTGACCGCGGCAACGGTGACAAATCCGATCGCGAGCGCGGGCGCGAAGCCGATGCCCCAATACTTCATCGTCAACACGATGACGTAACCGCCGAGCATCGCGAAGGCACCGTGAGCGAGATTGACGAAGCCCATCAGTCCCATCGTCACGGACAGGCCGACCGAGACGATGAACAGCACCATGCCGGCGGCCAAGCCGCCCAGGATCATGCTGGCGAAGTCGATGCCGAAGATCACAAATTGAGCCCGTAGAAAAAATCCGCAATGAGCGCGAGCGCGCGATTGCGGCGTTGCACTTCCCCTGCGCCCGATGGCAACGGCGGCGCATACTAGGCTTTGAGCCGCAAACTGCAAGAACAACGGATGACGCAGAGCCCCAATAGCAAACCGCCGCTCCGAGAACGGAGCGGCGGCTTTCGCAGTCGCCGACTAGCGCCGCGCGATCAGTTTGTGGGTCCCGCGCAGGGGCCGATTTTCTGTTCCTTGCACGGGTCCTTCACGTTCGGGATCGTCTGGATCACCTTTTGATGCAGCTTGCCGTCGGGGCCCTTCACGACTTCGGACAAGTATTCGTTCATCACGATGTCGCGCGTGTTGGGATCGATCATGATCGGGCCGCGCGGGCTTTCGGTCTTCCAGCCCTTGAGCGCAGCAATCGCCGCATCGCCGTCGAGCTTGCCCTTGGTGGCCTGGATGGCATGCGCAATAGCGGCCATGCCGTCATAGGCGTCGACCGCCATGAAATCCGGCGTCGCGTCGGCGCCGTACTCCTTGTGCCAAGCCGCTACGAATTTCTTGTTCTCGGCATTCGGGAGGTCGACGTTGTAGTGATGCATCGTGTACAGACCGACGGCCGCATCGCCCATGGCCTGCAGCTTGGTGTCCTGGGTGATGTCGCCGGGACCGATCAGTTTGATGCCAGCTTCTTTCATCCCAAGCGCGGCATAGGTCTTGACCACCGCCGTGGCATGGTCACCGGCCGGAATGAAGACGAAGAAAACATCAGGTTTCTTGTCCTTGGCGCGCTGGAAGAACGGCGTGAAGTCCGGCACCTGGGCCGGGCCGCCCATCGGGATTTCATCGATCACCTTGCCGCCGTTGGCTTCGAACGAGCGCTTGAAGGCGGCGAGTTCGTCCTTGCCGGGCGGGAAGTCGCTGTAGCCGACGACCGCCGTCTTGGCGTGCAGCACCTTCGCGGCCGCTTCGCCCAACGGATATCCGGACTGCCACATGCTGAACGACGTCCGCACCCAATAGGGCGAGGTCAACGTGATATGCGCGGTGCCGGCGTTCGCGATGACGGCGAGCTTCTTGCCGGCGGTCACGACGGACGCGGAGGCGAATGCATTCGGCGAATAGACCCAGCCGATGAGGGCATCGACGTTCTCCTGCGTCAGCAATTCTTGCACGGCGACCTTGGAGTCCGCGCCTGACGGATTCTTGTCGTCGCGTTTGATCAACTTGACCGTGTAGGGTTTTATTTTGTCGGCATTGAGCTTGAGATAAAGCCCCACGCCGCGGTCGATCTGCTGGCCGAGTTCGGCACCGATGCCGGTGAACGGGGCCACGAGGCCGACTTTGACCTCCTGTGCCGAGGCGGCACAGACAGACAGAACCACTGCAGCGGAGGCTGCAAGGACGCGCTTGATCATAGGATTTCTCCTCCAGGATGAGTTTGGTTGATTTGGTCTAGCCTGTGGTCAGCTAGTTTGGACGAATAGTAGGGCGAAATAGAGAAACGGCGCAAGGCTTGAACCGCCTGATGCCATGCGGCTTTTTTACATGCTCGGGGTGGTGGGAAATGTCAATTGCAAGCGTGGGCATGATAGGCAATTTCTCGTGAAAATGGGAACACTCCCACGCGCCGCTATCTCCCTGCGAGACAATTGTTCTTGACGAGACGATGCATCCTTGCACAGCGTGCGATCTTGCACAGCACGCCTCAGCTAGTATGCATTATACCAGCACGACGTCGCGCCCCGGGTGACGCCGGTACGTACCAAGTGTTCAAGGAGGAACCCCAATGAAAAGAACCAAGCCCCCCTATCGCGCCGATCATGTCGGCAGCTTCCTGCGTTCGGCACCGATCAAGGACGCGCGCGCCAAGCATGAGAAAAAAGCGATCAGCGATGCCGAGCTGAAAGCGGTCGAGGACCGCGAGATCGAGAAGCTGATCAAAAAGCAGGAAGAGATCGGATTACAGCTTGCGACCGACGGCGAGTTCAGACGCTCCTGGTGGCATTTCGATTTCTTCGGTGGCCTCGACGGGGTGGAAATCTACGAGCTTGGCCACGGCATTCAGTTCCAGGGCGTGCAGACGAGGCCGCGCAGCGTGCGGGTGACGGGCAAAATCGGATTCTCCTATCATCCGTTCCTGGACCACTTCAAATTCGTCAAAGCGCACACCAAGGTGACGCCAAAGTTCACAATCCCGTCACCCATGGTGATGCATTTCCGCATGGAAGCGAATTCGGTCGACAAGAAAGTCTATCCGGGCGGCCGGGACGCGATCCTCGACGATCTCGCGCGGGCATACCAAAAAGCCGTGCGGGCCTTCTACGATGCCGGCTGCCGCTATCTCCAGATCGACGATATCGCCTGGGCCTATCTTTGCTCCCAAACGGAGATGAAGAAGGCGCGGGAACGCGGAATCGACACTGACCGGCTCGCGGACACATACCAGCGCGTGACGAACCAGTCGCTGGAAGGAAAACCCGCGGATATGGTCATCGCCACGCATATCTGCCGCGGCAATTTCCGCTCGACGTGGATCTCCGAAGGCGGTTACGAGCCGGTGGCGGAACGGCTGTTGGGCGCCGTAAACTACGACGGCTATTTCCTCGAATACGACACCGAACGGGCCGGCGGGTTCGAGCCGCTGCGTTTCCTGCCGAAAGGCAAGAAGATCGTGGTGGTCGGGCTGATCACTTCGAAGAGCGGAGCGCTTGAAAAGAAGGACGACGTCAAGCGCCGTCTCGACGAGGCCGCCAAATTCGCGCCGCTCGAGCAACTTTGCCTGTCGCCGCAATGCGGGTTTGCCTCCACTGAGGAGGGCAATGTGCTTACCGAAGAGCAACAGTGGGCGAAGATGCGCGAGGTGATCGAGATCGCCGACGAGGTGTGGGGCTAGCCGCCTCGCCGCGCGCTCCCGTAGAGTTGTTCCATGCAACGCACGAAGCCGCCATTTCGGGCCGACCATGTCGGCAGCCTGCTGCGACCGCCTGCGCTGAAAGAGGCGCGCGCCAAACACGAAAAGGGCGAGATCGATGATGCGGCGCTGAAAGCGGTCGAGGATCGCGAAATCGAACGTGTTATCAAGAAGCAGGAGGAGATCGGCCTGCGCGCGGTCACCGACGGCGAATTCCGGCGCGCCTCGTGGCAGACGGATTTTCTCAAAGTCCTGCCCGGCGTCGAAGCCTACGTCGGCGAGCGCAAGATCAAATTCCAGGGACCGCAGCCCAAACCGATCCTGCTGCGCGTCATCGGCAAGCTCGGCGCGTTCAACGGCCATCCGATGATCGAGCACATGAAGTTCGTCAAGGCGCATACCAAGGTGACGGCGAAAATGACGATACCGTCGCCGTCGTCGGTGCATTTTCGCTACGGCCGCGAAGGCGTGCCGGACAGCCTTTATCCGAACATGGACGATTTCTACCGCGATCTCGGGCAGACCTATCGCAAGGCGGTGCGGGCGTTCGCGGATGCCGGTTGCCGCTATCTGCAGCTCGACGAGGTCAATCTCGCGTATTTATGCGATCCGAAACTGCGCGAGCAGATCCGCAATCGCGGCGACGATCCGGACAAGCTGCCCGCGGCCTATGCGTCGATGCTCAATGCGGCGACCTCTGACATTCCGTCCGACATGACGGTGACGATGCATCTGTGCCGCGGCAATTTCCGCTCGACCTTTGTGGCAACCGGCGGCTACGAGCCGGTGGCTGAGCTGCTGTTCAATAAGATCAACGTGCACGGCTATTTCATGGAGTACGACAGCGAGCGCGCCGGCGGGTTCGAGCCGCTGCGTTTCGTGCCGAAGGGCAAGACGGTGGTGCTCGGGCTCGTGACTTCGAAGAGCGGCACGCTCGAGAGCAAGGACGCGATCAAGCGCCGCATCGAGCAGGCGGCGAAAATCGTATCCCTCGATCAGCTCTGCCTCTCGCCGCAATGCGGCTTTGCGTCGAGCGAGGAAGGAAACACCTTGGCCGAGGACGAACAATGGGGGAAGCTCAGGATGATCGTCGAGATCGCCGAGGAGGTCTGGGGGCGGACCTGATCGAGGAGGGGCCATGAAGCGAACCAAGCCGCCGTTTCGCGCCGATCATGTGGGGAGCCTGCTGCGGCCGGCGGCGTTGAAGGAGGCGCGCGCGCGGAGCGCGAAGGGCGAGCTGAGCGCAGCGCAGCTCAAGGCGATCGAAGATCGCGAGATCCTGCGGGTCATCAAGAAGCAGGAAGACGTCGGGCTGCAATCGATCACCGACGGCGAATTCCGCCGCTCGTGGTGGCACCTCGATTTCCTCTGGGGGCTCGACGGTGTCGAGAGCCATGTGATGGACTCAGGTATAGCGTTCGCCGGGGTGACCACGCGCAATGAAGGCGTGAAAGTGACCGGCAAGCTCGGCTTTTCCGGCCACCCCATGATCGAGCACTTCAAATTCGTGGCCGCGCATACCAAGCGCATGCCGAAGATCACGATTCCCGCGCCGTCGGCGATCTATGGCCGGCCGTCGCCGACGCCGATCGACAAAAAGTTGTATCCGACGCTTGATAAGTTCTTCGCCGACCTCGGCCAGGCGTACCGGAAGGCGATACGCGCGTTCGCCAACGCGGGTTGCCGTTATCTGCAGCTCGATGAGGTGTTCATCGCCATGCTGTGCGATCCGAAATACCGCCAGCAGATGAAAAATCGCGGTGACGACCCGGATTATCTCGGGCCGCTTTACGGCGACCTCATCAACACGGCGATTTCGGATATTCCGGCCGACATGACGGTGACGATGCATTTGTGTCGTGGCAACTACAAATCGACCTTCATGGGGAGCGGCGGCTACGAGGCGGTGCAGGAGATCCTGTTCGACAAGATCAAGGTGCACGGCTATTTCATGGAATACGACTCCGAGCGCGCCGGCGGATTCGAGCCGCTCAGGCGCCTGCCGAAAGGACGCATAGCCGTGCTCGGCCTGGTGACGACCAAGTCGGGCGCGCTCGAGTCGAAGGACGTGATCAAGCGCCGCATCGAGGAGGCGGCGAAATACGCCGATCTCGATCAGCTCTGCCTGTCCGGGCAGTGCGGCTTCGCCTCGACCGAGGAGGGCAACACACTCACCGAGGACGAGCAATGGGCGAAACTCAAGATGATTGTCGAGGTCGCGCAAGAGGTGTGGGGCTGATTTCCCCACTCCCCGCTGGCGGGGAGAAGGGAAGATTTTGTTCGGGGTTAGGGAATGGCGGGCATCGTCGACGGCAAGGTCGCCATCGTCACGGGCGCGGGGCGCGGGATCGGACGCGGCATTGCGCTTCTGCTGGCGGCGGAAGGCGCGCGCGTGGTGGTCAACGACGTGGGTGCCGGGCTTGACGGCGGCGGGGCCGACGCGGGTCCGGCGCAGGCGGTGGTCGAGGAGATCAAGAAGAACGGCGGACAGGCCATTGCGAACACGCTCTCGATCAGCGTGCCCGAGAGCGCCGATAAAATCGCGCAGGCCGCGCTCGATGCGTTCGGCCGCGTCGACATCCTGGTGAACAATGCAGGGATATTGCGCGACCGCATCTTCCACAAGATGAGCTGGTCGGACTGGAAGGACGTGATCGATGTGCACCTGAACGGCTCGTTCAACATGAGCCGCGCGGTCGCCGGGCACTTCCGCGAGCAGAATTCCGGCAGCATGGTGCACATGACGTCGACGTCGGGGCTGATCGGCAATTACGGTCAGGCCAATTACATGGCGGCGAAAATGGGCATCGTCGGTCTGTCGCGCTCGATCGCGCTCGACATGGCGCGCTTCAACGTGCGCTCGAACTGCATCGCGCCGTTCGCCTGGAGCCGCATGATCGGCTCGATCCCGACCGAAACCGAGGAAGAGAAAAAGCGAGTCGAGAAGCTGCAGCAGATGACGCCGGAGAAGATCGCGCCGCTCGTGGTCTACCTCGCGTCGGATCGCGCGGCGGGGATTTCCGGGCAGATCTTTTCGGTGCGCAACAACGAGATTTTCCTGTTCAACCAGACGCGTCCGATCCGCGCGCTGCATCGCGCCGATGGCTGGACGCCGCAGAAGCTCGCTGCCCAACTCAAGGGCGCTTTCGGGCCGTCGTTCACGCCGCTCGATCGCTCGGGCGATGTGTTTTCGTGGGATCCGGTATGATGACGGATTGAGGTGTGCGCTTGCGGAAAGAGTGATTGCATGGCGATCGACTATGACAAGCTGCTCGCGCTGAAAATTCCCGAAGTCGAGCACACGTATACGGACAAGGACACGATTCTCTATGCGCTCGGCGGCGGCATGGGTCACGATCCGCTCAACGCCGACGAACTCGCCTTCGTCTATGAGAAGGATTTGAAGCCGCTGCCGACGTTCGCGGCGGTGCTCGGCTATCCGGGTTTTTGGGTACGCACGATGGACTCCGGTGTCGATTGGGTGCGCAGCGTCAACGGCGAGCAGGCGATCACGTTGCACCGGCCGCTTGCGCCGAAAGGCACCGTGATCGGACGCACCAAAATATTGGACATTGTCGACAAGGGCGCGGGCAAGGGCGCGCTGATCTATACCGAGCGCAAGGTCAGCGACAAGGCGAGCGATGCCATGATCGCGACGGTGACGCAGACCACGTTCTGCCGGGCCGACGGCGGGTTCGGCGGGCCGAAGCGCGACAGCCCGCCAGTGCATGCAATCCCCGACCGTAGGCCAGATGCGGCATGCGATCTGTCGACGCGACCGGAGGCGGCGCTGATCTATCGGCTGAGCGGAGATCGCAATCCGCTGCACATCGATCCGGCGGTGGCGAAGGCGGCAGGCTATGAGCGGCCGATCTTGCATGGGCTTGCAACTTTCGGGGTCGCCGCTCATGCGCTGCTCAAAACGGTCTGCGGCTACGATCCGGCGCGGCTCGTCGCCTTCGGGGGCAGGTTCTCGGCGCCCGTGTTCCCGGGCGAGACCATCCGCACGGAGATGTGGCGCGACGGTGCCGTGGTAAGCTTTCGCGCGACGGTGGTGGAGCGCAATGTGGTCGCCATGAACAACGGCCGCGCCGAGGTCAAATGATGAGCGAGCAGGTGGATGCGCTGGCGCCGATCCGCGCTTCTGTGCGCGCGCTGTGCGAGAAATTCCCGGGCGAATATTGGCGCAAGCTCGACCGCGAGCGCGCCTACCCGACCGAGTTTGTCGCGGCGCTGACCAAGGCGGGGTTTCTCGCGGCGCTGATCCCGGAAGAATACGGCGGCAGCGGGCTGCCGATGCTGGCCGCGGCCGCCATCATGGAGGAGATCCACGCCGCCGGCTGCAACGGCGCGGCGTGTCATGCGCAGATGTACACGATGGGCACGCTGCTGCGGCACGGCAGCGCCGCGCAGAAAAAACAGTATCTGCCGGCCATCGCCAAAGGCGAATTGCGGTTGCAGGCGTTCGGGGTCACGGAGCCGACGTCGGGCACCGACACGCTGAACTTGCGCACGACGGCGGTACGCGAGGGCAATTCCAGCTATGTCGTCAACGGGCAGAAAATCTGGACGTCGCGGGCGGAACATTCCGACCTGCTGCTGCTGCTGGCGCGCACCGCGCCGCGCGAGCAGGTGAAGAAGCGCACGGAAGGGCTTTCGGTATTCCTCGTCGATATGCGCGAAGTGCGCGGCAAGGGGCTGACCGTCAAGCCGATCCGCACCATGATGAATCACGCCACGACCGAGGTGTTCTTCGACAACATGCGCGTGCCAGCCGATGGCCTGATCGGCGAGGAAGGTCAGGGCTTTCGCTACATCCTCTCCGGCATGAATGCGGAGCGCATTCTGATCGCGGCGGAATGTATCGGCGATGCCAAATGGTTCATCGCCAAGGCATCGCACTACGCTAAGGAGCGCGTGGTGTTCGGCCGGCCGATCGGACAGAACCAGGGCGTGCAGTTTCCGATCGCGCGCGCCTATGTCGGCATGCGCGCTGCGGAATTGATGGTGCGCGAGGCGGCCAATCTGTTCGATGTAGGCAAAGACGCCGGCGCCGAAGCGAACATGGCCAAGCACCTGGCGGCGGAAGCCTCTTGGGCGGCGGCCGACATGTGCGTGCAGACGCACGGCGGTTTCGGCTTTGCGGAGGAATTCGACATCGAGCGCAAGTTCCGCGAGACGCGGCTCTATACGGTCGCGCCGATCTCGACCAATCTCATTTTGTCCTACATCGCCGAGCATGTGCTCGGCTTGCCGCGGTCGTATTGAAAATGCCATTGCCGCTCGAGGGGCTGCTGGTCGTGTCGCTCGAGCAGGCAGTGGCGGCGCCGATGTGCACGTGCCGGTTGGCCGATGCCGGCGCGCGCGTCATCAAGATCGAGCGCCCGGAGGGCGATTTCGCGCGCGGCTACGACAGCGCCGTGCATGGCGAAAGCGCCTATTTTGTTTGGCTCAACCGCGGCAAGGAATCGGTCGTGCTCGATCTCGCGGCCGCAGCCGACAAGGCGCTGCTCGCGGCGATGATCGCCAGGGCGGACGTGTTCGTGCAGAATTTAAAGCCGGGCGCGGTGGCCAAGCTTGGATTTCCGATCGCGCGGTTGCGGCGCGAGCATCCGCGGCTCATTGTGTGCTCGATCTCCGGCTATGGCGAGGACGGTCCTTACGCCGCGCGCAAAGCCTATGACATGCTGATTCAGGCGGAATCGGGCTTGGCGTCCGTGACCGGTGGTCCGGAGGCGCCATCGCGCGTAGGGGTTTCGGTTTGCGATATTGCGGCCGGGATGAATGCTTACGAGGCCCTCCTGGAGGCGCTGATCGCGCGCGAGCGCAGCGGGAAGGGCGCGGAGATTTCGATTTCGATGTTCGACGCCATGGCGGACTGGATGACGGTGCCGCTCTTGCAGTTCGAGGGCGACATGGCGCCAAGGCGCATGGGACTCGCCCACACCTCGATTTCGCCCTACGGCGCGTTCCGCACGCGCGACGGTGTCGATATCCTGATCTCGATCCAGAACGATCGCGAATGGCGGGTGCTGGCGGAGCGTGTCATGGGTGACGCCGAGCTTGCAGCCGATCCGAAATTTTCCACCAATGTGGAACGCGTGAAGCGGCGCAGCGAAACCGACGGACGGGTTGCCAAGACGTTCGGCGCGACGGACGCCGAGGCGCTGATCGCAAAGCTTGCCGAAGCGGACATTGCCTTTGCGCGGGTCAACGAGCCGAAGGATCTGGCGCGGCATCCGCACTTGCGGCGCATTTGGGTTGATACGCCGACCGGGCCGGCCACTTATCCGGCACCTGCGGCGCAGCGGGCCGGTGAAACACGGCATTACGGCGCGGTACCGGCGCTCGGGCAGCATACGGAAAAAATCAGGGCGGAATTTTCCGTCCGTTCTGCAAAAACTGTGCGTCCGTAGAAATTGAGGAGGAACGGCATGGACATCGGATTCATCGGGCTCGGCAACATGGGTTTTCCCATGTGCCGCCGCCTGATCGAGGCGGGACACCGCCTGATCGTGTTCGATGTGCGGCGCGAGGCGATGGAGCGGATGGTGAAGCTTGGCGCGGAGGCGGCGAAATCGCCGGCCGACGTGGCGGGTCGCGCGGAAACCGTGCTGGCAAGCCTGCCCTCGCTCGAGGTGGGGCGCAGGGTTGCCGCCGGCGAAGACGGCATCATCCGCGGCAATCGGGTGAAGCGCTATATCGATCTTTCCACCACGGGCTCGCGCTTTGCGATCGAAATGCACGACGTACTGAAAGACCGGAGCATCGTGCAGATCGATTCGCCGGTGAGCGGCGGCGTCGGCGGGGCGGAGAAGGGCACGCTTGCGGTGATGGTGTCCGGGCCGAAGGCCGAGATCGAACTGGTGCGGCCGGTGCTGTCGGTGATCGGCAAGGTGTTCGTGATCGGCGAGAAGCCCGGCTCGGCGCAGACCATGAAGCTCGCCAACAATTTTCTGTCCGCCACCGCGATGGCGGCGAGTTCGGAAGCGATCGCCATGGGGGTCAAGGCCGGGCTCGACGCCGGCATCATGGTCGACGTGATCAATGCGGGCTCGGGCTGCAACACGGCGACGACGCAGAAATTTCCGCAATCGATCCTGCCCGGCACGTTCAATTACGGTTTCGGCATGGGGCTTATGGTGAAGGACGTGCGGCTGTTTCTATCCGAGATGGAACAAACCGGCATCCCGACCGAAGTGGCGCAGGCGGTCGGCCGGCTGTGGGAAGCGGCGATCAGGGAACACGGGGCGGACACCGATTTCACGCGCATCGCGCAGACGGTGGAGAAGAAGGCGGGCGTTGAGATGCGGGCAGGAGCGAAGCGACAATGAGCGACGAAAGCTACGAAATCTTTGCGATCCGCTACGGACATCATAAGCGCAAGGCCGCGGAAAATTACATCGGCGGCGATCCGCATGATGTGATCGAGCCGCTGGATTATTTCGTTTATGCGATGGTTTCGCCCAAACGCACGGTGGTCCTCGACACGGGGTTTGACGAAACCGTGGGAAAAAGGCGCGGCCGTACGACCACCAAGCCGGTGCGCGAAGGACTTGCGGCGATCGGTGTGGATCCAAACAAGATCGACACCGTCATCATCAGCCACATGCATTACGACCATTGCGGTAATTTCGATCTGTTTCCGAATGCGCGCTATCACGTGCAAGACAAGGAAATGGAAATGTGCACCGGCCGCTGCATGTGCCATGCGCAACTGCGCAACTCCTATGAAGAAGACTATGTCGTTGCGATGGTGCGCAAACTGTTCAATGGCCGGGTGCGCTTCCACAACGGCTCGGACGAAATCGCGCCGGGCATCACCGTCCATCACATCGGCGGGCATGCCAAGGGGCTGCAGAGTATCGTGGTGCAGACGAAGCGCGGTCCGGTGGTGTTGGCGTCGGATGCGGTGCATCTCGCGCCGCACCTCGACCAGATGCGCATCTTCCCCACCACCTACAATATTGCCGAGGTGCTGGAGGGCTATGAGACGCTGAAAAGACTCGCGCCGTCGCGCGCCCATATCGTGCCCGGCCACGATCCTGCGGTCACGGCAGGCTATCCGGCCGCGAAACCGGGTCTCGAAGGCTGGATCGTGCGGCTCGATGCGGAGCCGAAGGCCAGCGTTGCGTGAACATGAATTTTCCGACAACCGGCTCCCACTGTTCGGGATCACGCTCTGACCGCGATCAAATCAACCCAAGGTCGGTGAAGGCCTTAGCGTGATGATCGGCGGACTCTGGCGCGAAGCAGCAGAACACGACGTGCCCGATGCCGCGCGGCGCCGCCGCGAGTTCGGACACAACGGTGCCGACCGCAATGCGCGCGGCGAGATCGGCAGGAAACCGATAGATGCCGGTCGAGATCGCGGGGAATGCGATCGAGCGCAGGCGATGGTCAGCGGCAAGCGCGAGCGCGGTGCGATAGCAGGAGGCGAGCAGATCAGGCTCGTCCTTCTCGCCGCCACCCCAGACCGGACCGACCGCGTGGATCACGTGACGCGCCTTCAGCCGGTAGCCGCGCGTGATCTTGGCGGATCCGGTCTTGCAGCCGCCGAGCGTGTCGCATTCGGCCTGCAGTTGGGGGCCGGCGGCGCGGTGAATCGCTCCATCGACCCCACCGCCGCGGATGAGACGGGTATTGGCGGCGTTGACGATGGCATCGACGTCGAGCGTGGTGATGTCGGCAACGACGATCTCGAGCCGTGCCGTGCCGACTTCGGCGACAATCGGAAGATCCATGGTGAAAATCATTACGCCGCGATGGTGCTCGACTCAATTGTGCTGCGTTCGCCAATGTCGTCGAAATGCGTGTCAAGGAAGCGGAGCGCCGCGCGCCGGCCGGCGCGATGCAGCATCTCGAAGAAGTCGAAGTTGGTTTTCAGGCGGCTCGCCGCGGTCAGCCGACGGCCGACCAGAGCGATGCGATGCAGATTGACCGGATGATAGCCAGGAGCGGGCCGGAGCTGGCCCTGTTCGATCAACCGATCAATGACCGCGATGGTGTTGAGTTCGGCCGCGAGCGAGGAATTGAACGTGATCTCGTTGATGCGATGCAGAATATCGCGCGCCGAGGTCGGCGTCGCAGGGCGTTCGAGCGGATTGATCTGCACGACGAGCACATCGGTGCTGGCATCGGAATGCGCCAGCGGCAGAATGGCGGGATTGCCGCTGTAGCCGCCATCCCAATAGGGCACGCCGTCGATCTCGACCGCGCGAAAGACGAAGGGCAAGGCGGCGGAAGCCATCACTACGTCGGCGGTGATCTCCGCGCGCGCGAAGATGCGCGCGTGGCCGGTGTGCACATTGGTCGCCGAAATGAAGAGCCGCAAATCCTCAAACGCCTGCACGGCGTCGAAATCGACGCAGCGTTCGATCAGACCCTTCAGCGGATTGATATCGAGCGGGTTGAGATCATAGGGCGAAAGATAGCGTGAAATGCCGTCGACGAATGTCTGCACCGGCAGACCCTGCATGGGAAGAAACGCGAGCAACCGATCGAGCACGGCGCGTTGGGGGCCGGGCAGATTACCGCCGAAGCTTGCAGCGCGCCAAAATTCGGCGAGACGCTTGCGCGCCTCTTCGCGTCCGCCGCGCGCCAGACCATCGGCAACCATCACGGCATTGACAGCGCCCGCGGAGGTGCCGGAAATGCCCTCAATCTCAAGCCGGTCGTCTTGCAGCAGATGATCCAGCACGCCCCAGGTGAACGCGCCGTGGGCGCCGCCGCCCTGGAGCGCAAGGCTGATCCGTTTCGGCCGGCTGAGGGAAAACCCGCTTCCCGGCCAAAAGAGCTGCAGCATTCAAGGGTCCTCCGTTGGCGAGGTCCGACTCGAAAGAAGCCTATAAGTAAGAGCCATTTATTGCATTGCAACATCATAATTATGGCAGTGCAATATGAACTGTCAAATGCCGGAAAAACCAGTCAAATTCTGGTGCATTCGTGTGTGAAGAGTTAAATAGCAAGCAGCCATGGCTCAGCCGGTGTTTCCCGCCCCCGATCACGATCATGGCCGCTGTACGGCGGACGCACTGGCGCATGCGGAAGCGCTTTGCGCCAAACGCGCGCAGCGGCTGACGCCGATCCGGCGCCAGGTCCTGGAAGCGCTGCTCGGCAGCCACAAACCGCTCGGCGCCTATGAGATCATCGACCGCACCGCGGACAAGAACACGCGGCCGGCGCCGATCACGGTCTATCGCGCGCTCAATTTCCTGCGCGGACAGGGCTTGGTACATCGGATCGAAAGCCGCAACGCGTTCGTGGCCTGCGTCAACAATCACGCCAGCGGCGACCTTGTCGTGTTCCTCATTTGCGAGCGATGTGGGGACGTGGGCGAAGCGCCGGCATCGACGGTCGCGGACGATTTGAAAGCCGCTGCGCGTGCCGCCGGCTTCACGCCCAAGACTCCGGTGATCGAGATCAGCGGCGTCTGTGCCCATTGCAGGACGGCCTAGACGATGAGCGCGGCAACGACGGGACTCAGACATAAGACCGTGCCGGTCGCGGTCGGCGGCGTCACCATCGGCGGCGACGCGCCGATCGTGGTGCAATCGATGACCAACACCGATACCGCCGATGTCGAGGCAACCGCTCAGCAGGTCGCGGCGCTGGCGCGCGCCGGTTCGGAGCTCGTGCGCATTACGGTGGATCGCGACGAAGCGGCGGCGGCGGTGCCGCGCATCAGAGATCGGTTGGCGCAGATGGGCGTCGCGGTGCCGTTGATCGGCGATTTCCACTACATCGGGCACAAACTGCTGACCGAGCATCCGGCTTGCGCCGAGGCGCTCGACAAATACCGGATCAATCCGGGCAACGTCGGCTTCAAGGAGAAGAAAGACCGGCAGTTCTCGGCCATAGTGGAAATCGCGCTGAAGAACAACAAGCCGGTGCGCATTGGGGCCAATTGGGGCTCGCTCGATCAGGAACTGCTGACAAGGCTCATGGACGAAAACGCGCGGTCGAAAACGCCGCGCGAAGCGCGCGCCGTCACGCGCGAGGCGATGGTGCAGTCGGCGCTGCTTTCGGCCGAGCGGGCGGAGGACATAGGACTGGCGCGCTCCAAGATCATCCTCTCGGCGAAAGTCTCGGCGGTGCAGGATCTGATCGCGGTCTACACGGAGCTGGCACAACGCTCCGATTACGCGCTGCATTTGGGACTCACCGAAGCGGGACTGGGCTCGAAGGGTATTGTGGCTTCCACTGCGGCCATGGGTGTGCTGCTGCAGCAAGGCATCGGCGACACCATCCGTGTTTCGCTCACGCCCGAGCCGCGCGGCGACCGCACGCTGGAAGTGCAGGTGGCGCAAGAGCTGCTGCAGACCATGGGCTTGCGCACCTTCGTGCCGTTGGTCGCGGCCTGTCCGGGATGCGGGCGCACCACGTCGACCACGTTCCAAGAACTCGCGAGTGATATTCAGAATTTCATTCGCGACTCGATGCCGGAGTGGAAGACGCGCTATCCAGGCGTGGAGGCGCTCAACGTCGCGGTGATGGGCTGCATCGTCAACGGGCCGGGCGAGAGCAAGCACGCCGATATCGGCATTTCGCTGCCGGGCACCGGCGAGCAGCCGGCGGCGCCGGTATTCATCGACGGCAAGAAGGCCGCCACGCTGCGCGGGCCGGCGATCGCCGCCGAGTTCAAGCAGATGGTGGTCGACTATATCGAACGGCGCTACGGCCGCGGCGCGGGGCGAAACGCGGCGGAGTAGGAACGACTTATAGCCAGCCAAAGCCTTTTGCGACCAACAATAAGAACATTAGCATTAATAATGCGATGATGGCCAATGGACCGTCGGCGATCGCTTCAACAAGGCACGGGATGCGAAGTGATAGGCGGTTACGCTTTTGGGACATACGGCATACCATTGACGGGTGAAGGCGTTATTTAATCCAGCGTGCTTGTGCGGCGATGCGAAGAACGCTCGTAGAAAAGCGCCGTGAGAGTGGTACTAGTTCCAGGTGTCCGATCACGATCACTCGAACTCCATCATCGCGAGTTTCGTATTGTCCGTTTGAGAACATTTCTTCGGCGATTTCGGTCAGCAGTTCTCTGTTTACATCTGCAACAAGACGGCAATCCTCTTCGTTGATTTTCGGGTCTCCTACGACATCTCGAATTACACCGCAGTCAATCTTCGCCACGATCGCCGGGCTTTGACGAATATCCCAAAGCAAGACCGACGAGTGATCGCTGCTAAGGCTTACACCATCGAAAAGCACACCAGTTCCCAAAAAGCGCCGCGCTAGCGGCCGCTTTTCTTTTGGCAGCAACGCAATAACCGCTTCGTGGAGATTCGGATCAAGCATCGTCCACGTCGGCAGTCCGCGACTTTGCGGATTGCCGATGGGATTATCTTTGGTCCCGTTCCACCGAAAGCCGATACGACTCACGTCGTCCCATTTACCGAGCGCATAGGCGCAGTCACCCTCTCCACGATCGAGAAGGATTTCGATTAGCCGCCAATGAACTTTAGGCGAATGAACTTCCCCTGGCTTTACATATGCCATTTTTCAATCATTAGCTATAGATTTATTGGTTTTATACGTATGACGTTTCGTCGAAAATGTCAACAACCGGCGTTAGATAACGATTATTGACAATTCAGCGCGTAGGACGAGCGCATAGGATGGGTCAAGCGGAGCGTGACCCATTACGATTATTTGCATGCGCCACGATCGACCCCTCACCCGGCTCGGACTTCGCTGTCGCTCCGTCCTCGCCACCCTCTCCCACAAGGGGAGAGGGGAAGAAAATGCGGGGGAAGGATAGGGGGCCTACAGCGGCGTCTCGGCTTCACGCTTGGACAAGATCGTCGCCTCTTCGAGATCGAGCTCGCGTTCGAGACGGCGGCGCGATTCGTCGGTAATCTTGCCCTCGCGCAGAAGCTGATAGAGGAATTCCCGTTCGGCCGCGATCAGCTCCATGCGCAGGTCGTTGTTGAAGCGCATCTTCGTGAGTCCGTCGTCCATGTCGTCGGGGATCTGCAGCAGCCGGTGGTCGTGGCGTTCCTGCAGGAATTGCAGAACTTCGGCGCCGAGCTTGCGTTCGACGGCGATCTTCTCCAGGTGGTCGCGCGCGGCGTTGATGGCCTCAGTGCGCACGGCCAGCTCGGCCTGCCGCTCGTGTCTCTGCTCGTCCTGTCCGAGGTTGGCCAATCCCAGCCAGCGGATGATGCTTGGCAGCATCAAGCCCTGCCCGACCAGCGTGATGATGATCACGCCGAAGGTGACAAAAAGAATCTGGTCGCGGAAGGGGAATCGCGCCCCGCTCTCGAGCAGCAGGGGGATTGCCAGCGCTGCTGCAAGCGAAACGACGCCGCGCACGCCGAAAAATGCAAGGATGAACGGGAACTGCCAGGACGGCGAGGGGTCGCGCTTGCGGAGCGAAGGACTGAGCCAGCGCGGCAGGTAGGTCGCGGGAAACACCCAGATAAACCGTGCGATGATCACAATCGCCGTGGTCAACGCCGTGGCAATCACGATATCGCGCAAGGGGAAGCGTTCGACGTGCTCGAACAGGGTTCGCGCCTGCAGGCCGGTGAGCAGGAATACGAAGCCTTCGATCAGATAGACGATCAGGTCCCAGAAGAAGATGCCCTGCAGCCGCGTCGCCGAAGGGATGAGCAGCGGCCCATTCCAGCTCACGAACAGACCGCAGGCGACGGTTGCCAGCACGCCGGAGCCGCCGAGATGCTCCGGAATCCAATAGGCGATATACGGCGTCATCAGCGACAGCGTGATCTCGACGCGCGGATTGTGCGCCCATTGCCGCGCCCGCAGGCTGAGCCAGCCGACGGCGATACCCCAGGCGATCTCGCCGACGACAATCAATGCGAATGTTCCACTCGCCTTGCCGAGCGAAAAAGTGCCGGTCGTAATCGCGACCACGGCGAAGCGGTAGAGGATGAGGGCGGTCGCGTCATTGGCCAGGCCTTCACCTTCCAGGATGACGACGATCCGGCGTGGCAGGCCGAGGCGGCGGGCGATGGCGAGCGGCGCCACCACATCGGGCGGCGACACAATGGCGCCAAGCAGGAAAGCGACGGCCCATTGCCAGCCGAGCACCCAGTGCATGGCGGCAGCGACCGCGCAGGTGGTGAAGACAACGCAGCCAAATGCGAGCAGCGCGATCGGCCGCAGATTGAAGCGGAACTCGCGCCAGCTCATGGCAACGCCGGCGGAATAGATCAGCGGCGGCAGGATCACGAGCAGGACGAATTCCGGCGCCAGCTCCACGGCCGGAATGCCGGGAATGAGGGCGAGCAGGAAGCCGGCGACCACGAGAAGGATCGAGGGCGCGAGCTTGAGCCGCTGGGCGAGGAGCGCAACCGCGACCATGACCGCGAGCAGCAGCAGAAGGGTTTGGATCGTTGCCGTCATCGTCGGTCGAGCGGTCTGCAGTCCGGCTGCATCAAGGGTTAGATCACATTCGCAGCGATGTTGATGGTGAGCGCCAGCAACGACACATTGAACAGGAACGACACGATCGCATGGGCGGTGACGGTCTGGCGAATGCCCTTCGACGTGACGGCGACGTCCGAGACCTGCGCGGTCATGCCGATGACGAAGGAGAAATAGACGAAGTCCCAATAGTCCGGATCCTCGTCGTCGGGAAATTTCAGCCCGGATTTCTTGCCCCCGCGCTCGCCGTAAAATTCATGGGCGTAGTGCAGCGCAAAGATCATGTGGATGAAAAACCAGGATGACAAGATCGTCAGGATGGCCAGCAGCGTCTGGTCCAGTACGCGACTGGATTCTTTCGAGGTGCCGAGTTCGAAAATGATAGCGACGATGGTCGCGAGCGCGGCAGCCACGGTCAGCGTGAGGATTGCTATCCGACCTTCATCCTGCGCGGCCGCGTACTCACTGATGGTGCGAGCGTCGCCCTGCAACATGACAAGCAAAACAAGCGCGAGGTAGAGCCAGACGCCGACATCCCAGCCGATCAGGATGCGCGTTGCAGGCTGCCAGGCGGAGGGCGTCAGAATGGCAACGACCACAACGATCAGGGCCGACAAAAACAAACGCGGCCGGGAACGGATAATCCGGAACAAATAGGGAGGGCGCGATTTGGGTTGCCTGGACATTGCAGCAATTGGGTCCTCGAACAAATGCCTCACGCGTGCCGCGCAGCGACAAAGCGCGCCGCTGCGCGTAGGGTTGCCGCATTCGCGCCGAAGCGGTCAAGCGCGCTCTCGGCTTCGGCCACGAGGGCGGCGAGCCTGCCGTGCGCGCCATCGCGGCCAAGGAGCCCGACGAGCGTTGCTTTGCCTTGGTCGGCATCCTTGCGGGTCGATTTGCCGACGGTTGCGGCATCACCTTCGATGTCGAGCAAATCGTCCGCAATCTGGAACGCCCGGCCCAGTGCATGGCCGTAGCGGGCGAGCGCATCGTGGGCCGGCTTCGGGGCCTGCCCGAGAATTGCGCCGGCAAGACACGCGAATTTTATCAGCGCGCCGGTTTTCATCGTGTCCAGGGTGACGATGGCGGCTTCCTTCAAGGGCTGTGTGCCGTAGCGGCCTTCGGCGGCGAGATCCAGCATCTGACCGCCAGCCATGCCGCCAACACCGGCGGCGCGCGCGAGCGCGGCGATCAGTGCGACGCGCACGGCCGGATTGGGATGGGTTTCGGTTCGTGCCAGCAGGTCGAACGCGATGGTCAGCAGGCTGTCGCCAGCGAGAATTGCTGTGGCTTCATCATAGGCGCGATGCAGGGTGGGGCGTCCGCGCCGCGTGGCGTCATTGTCCATGGACGGCAAATCGTCGTGCACCAGCGAATAGCAATGCACGCATTCGAGCGCGGCGCCGGTCATCAGAGCACGCGGACGCGGCACTTTGAACAATGCAGCCGATTCGATCACGAGCAAGGGCCGCAACCGTTTGCCGCCGCCGAGCGTTGCGTAGCGCATGGCGTCGATCAGCCGCTGCGGGCGGGCGATTTCGCCCTTGGCTGCTGCTCGCGAAAGCAGCCGGTCGAGCCATTGTTCGATGTCGGCCGCTGCCTTGTCGCGACGCGCGGTAAATTGCGCCTCGGTGGAAATCACAGCGGGCTCGGATTTCTTGCTTGACTGTGCGCGCTGCGACCGCGCTTTGGCGAGGCGGCTGCGAGACATTCCTGCGGTCACGAGCATGTCCTACTTTATGCTGGTCACCAACGATGACCGACAGGGCTCACATAGGGCCGCAACGGGGCCGCCGTAAAGGTATAACGTGATGCGATGAGCCGCCTACTGAGCTTACGCATTACAGTTTACCGCCTGCTGCGCCGGGTAGTGATCGTCATCGTGCTTGTGCTCCTGCTGCCCTATCTGCTGACGCCGCTCTATCGCTACGTCATGCCGGTCTCGACGCCCATGGTGTGGCGCTGGATCACCCGGGATCGGGTGGTGCGCAACACGATACCGATCAAGGAGATTGCGCCGGTGCTGGTGCGCACCGTCGTGGTCGCGGAGGATGGCCGGTTCTGCAGCCACTCCGGCGTCGATTGGCACGAGATACGTGAGGCGATGGAGGAGGCCGACGACATCGAGGCCATGCGCGGCGGCTCCACCATCACCCAGCAGGTGGCCAAGAACCTGTTCCTGTGGTCGGGGCGCAGCATCGTGCGCAAGGGCTTGGAGTTCCCGTTGGCGCTTTGGATCGATTTCGTGCTGCCGAAGCAGCGCGTGCTGGAGATCTATCTCAACGTCGCCGAATGGGGGCCGAACGGCGAATTCGGCGTGGAAGCCGGCGCGCGGCGAGCCTTCAACAAGTCGGCCCGCAACGTCACGTCCGGAGAGGCCGCATTGCTGGCGGCAGTGTTGCCGAACCCGGTTCGCCGCAGCGCGCGCGAGCCCAAACGCGGCCTGCGCCGGGTCGCCGGCCTCTATGAGGCGCGGGCCGCATCGGCCGGTCCCGCGGTCGACGCCTGCGTGCGGACACGCTGACCCACTAGCGTTTGCGGGGGCATTCCTTTATAAGCCCGGCTCTCAATCGAATGGAAGTTTCGTGCGCCCGGCCTGTTGGGCGACAGTCTAGGAGAGCGCTGCCATGGCCGTGCCGAAGCGAAAAGTGTCACCCTCAAAACGCGGAATGCGCCGCTCGGCCGACGCGCTCAAACAGCCGACCTACGTCGAAGACAAGGATTCCGGCGAACTGCGCCGGCCGCACCACATTGATCTGAAGAGCGGCATGTACAAGGGCCGCCAGGTGCTCAAGCCGAAAGCCGAGGTCTGACCGGGGACGGCCCGCCGCCCGCACGGCTAACGCAAATTCGGGAGCAGGGCTTAAGGAGACTTCGATGTTCTTGATCGGGGTTCCGCTGCTGCTCATCCCCTTCGTCATCTACAACGCTATCGCTTTCTCGATGTCGGATTTCGCCTGGACGCAGCCGTTGCCGCCAATCCACATGGTGTCCGGCGGCGAATGGGAAATGACGCCGGGCGATATCCTGATCGTTTTCTCGATCTTGATTTTATTCTTCGAACTGGTGAAAGCCACGCGCATCGGCATGCGGACGATCATCGTTCATATGCTGTCGGCGGTGCTGTTTGCCGTGTCGCTGGTCGAATTCCTGCTCGTGAAGCAGGCCGCGACCGCTACATTCTTCACATTGCTCATCATCAATTTCGTGGACATGCTGGCGGGATTCACCATCAGCATCCGCACCGCCCAGCGCAATATCGAATTCGATAGCGCCGACAAGATCACGTCTTGAATTGCGCTGAAGTCGCGCTGCCCTCAAGCCACCCGCGACAGCATGTGGCTGGTTTGTGTCAGCACCAGGCTGCGGGTTTGCGAATAGGCCGAGGATGCGAGCTTGGGTTCGGCGCGGCGCCGCTCGCGCGTCTGCGGCAGGGTGTGCCGTGTGGCGATAAGATGGGCGAGGAAGGCTGCAGGCTGGCGCACGGCGGCAAACGCAGGTTCGCTGGGACGCGCGGGCGAGAGCGGGATGAGGGCGCGGCTGTCACTCGTGGGGGCGTCGGTATTGGGGGTTTCGCCGGCCTCGGCATGGCGCAATGCGGAGCGCATGCGGCCCGCCGCCGAAACGGTTTGATTATCTATCTTTGTTACCCGCATCGCCTGGCCCTTGTCTCGAATTGGGACACGAAGTGCCTGATGCAGCAAATATCGCAAGGAGCGTGCCGAACGTGGATCGAGCGCAATGCTCAAGAACAAACGTGCGTTCGTCCGCCGTTGTGCCAATTCATGGCATGCAATTGGGTTCCATGAAATTCCGGCAATTACTTAGAGCAGAGAAAAATCCCGAAACGGGTCAGTATGTTTACGCATATGCGCGCGAAGCGGTCGGGGCGCAAGTGGCTTAAAATCAACGGACTGGCGCCGGCTGGAATTACGCCTTGTCTTTTTCCTTGTCCTTATCCTTGTCGCTTAGGCGATCGAGGCGTTTCTGCATTTCTTCCATCTGCCGTTTGAGATCGTCGATCTCGGCACCGCCTTTTTGCGGTTTGTCCGGCTCGTTCTGGCGTTCGCGCGCAAACGGCGTGAACATGGCAAAGGCGCGTTCGAACATCTCCATATTGCGGCGAACCTGCTCTTCCATCACTCCGAAGTTTCCGATGCCGAAGGCCTGCGCCATCTGGGTGCGGAATTTTTCCTGTTCGCGCGTGAGCGAATCGAGCGAAACTTCCAGATAGCGCGGCACCAGCATCTGCATTGAATCGCCGTAGAAACGGATGAGCTGGCGCAGGAAATTGATCGGCAGCAGATTCTGGCCTTCCTTGTTCTCCTGCTCGAAGATGATCTGGGCGAGCACGGAGCGGGTGATGTCCTCGTTGGTCTTGGCGTCGTAGACCACGAAATTTTCGCCTCCCTTCACCATGGCGGCGAGGTCCTCAAGCGTGACGTAAGTGCTCGTGCCGGTGTTGTAGAGGCGCCGGTTGGCGTATTTTTTTATCGTGATTGGCTCGTCAGGTTTATTCATGGTTCGAGCGCCTGAGAATGATCTGCTTGAGAATTGAACGCGTGATGTCCTCTCCTGTTTTGGCCTCCCAGACGACGAAATCCTTATCGTCCTCGACCATGGCGGCGAGATCGTCGAGCGAGACGTAGCTGCCCGTGCCGGGGTTGTAGAGCCGCTGGTTCCCGTAGGCCTTGATCGTGACTGGCGGGCTAAGTGTTGCCATGCGCTTTCGTCGCCTCCTTCGCCGAGAGCTGCATTCATCTGCAAAATAAGCGGTTTCCCAGGTCTGGGCTACTTTTTTGTGCAGCACCCGTGACAAACTTATTGCACGCCGGGGAAATGGGAGGAAGCGGCTTCATGCGCGCGAACGGTCCTTGGGCTGCAACAATTGTCCCTTATATGGACATTGCGGGGTTTGACGGGCTATCGAGGATATCAATTCGAACACCAGGAGACTTCCCATGAAAGACGACATCGTCATCGTCAGCGCGGCACGCACGCCAGTCGGGGCATTCAACGGGGCGTTTGCCGCTCTGCCGGCCCACGAGCTGGGGAAGGTTGCGATCAAGGCCGCGCTCGAACGGGCAGGCGTCGAAGGGGCCAAGGTCTCCGAAGTCATCATGGGACAGATATTGAGCGCCGGGCAGGGCCAGAACCCGGCACGGCAGGCCTCGATCGCCGCCGGCATCCCGGTCGAGAGCCCGGCCTGGGGCGTGAACCAGCTGTGCGGGTCCGGCTTGCGGGCCGTCGCGCTCGGCTATCAGGCGATCCTCAATGGCGACAGCGACATCGTGGTCGCCGGCGGGCAGGAATCCATGAGCATGGCGCCGCACTGCGCGCATCTCCGCAATGGCGTGAAGATGGGCGCGTTCGAGATGGTCGACACCATGATCAAGGATGGGCTGTGGGACGCCTTCAACGGCTATCACATGGGCAACACGGCGGAGAACGTCGCCAAGCAATGGCAGATCACGCGCACGCAGCAGGACGAGTTTGCGGTCAAATCGCAGAACAAGGCGGAGGCCGCCCAGAAGGCCGGCAGGTTCAAGGACGAAATTGCGCCGGTCACAATCAAAAGCCGCAAGGGCGACACGGTGGTCGATACCGACGAATATCCGAAATCCGGCGTGACGCTGGATTCGATTTCCAAGCTGCGGCCCGCCTTCGACAAGGAAGGCACCGTCACGGCGGCGAATGCGTCCGGCATCAACGATGGTGCCGCTGCGGTGGTGCTGATGAAAGCGAGCGAAGCCGCGAAGCTCGGCAAGAAGCCGCTTGCGCGCATCGTGTCGTGGGCGCATGCCGGCGTCGATCCGGCGATCATGGGGACCGGGCCGATCCCGGCGTCACGTGCGGCGCTGAAAAAGGCGGGATGGAAGATCGAGGATCTCGATCTGGTCGAAGCGAACGAAGCCTTTGCGGCGCAGGCCTGCGCGGTGAACAAAGACCTCGGCTGGGACACCAGCAAGGTCAACGTCAACGGCGGCGCGATCGCGATCGGCCATCCGATCGGAGCCTCAGGGACGCGGGTGCTGACGACGCTGCTGTTTGAGATGCAGAAGCGCAACGCGAAAAAAGGCCTTGCCACGCTCTGTATAGGCGGTGGAATGGGAATTGCCATGTGCGTGGAGCGCTGACGCGACGCACCGGGCTGAAATAAAAAATCTGGGGAGGGAGTACGCGTATGTCACGTGTGGCGGTAGTGACTGGAGGTACGCGCGGCATCGGCGCGGCCATTGCAAAAGCGCTGAAGACATCCGGCTGCGCTGTGGCTGCCGTCTATCACGGTAACGACGATGCGGCGGCCAAATTCAAGGCGGAAACCGGCATTGCGGTCTACAAGTGGGATGTTTCGTCGTTCGAAGCCTGCGATGCCGGACTGAAAAAAGTCGCAGCTGAACTCGGTCCGGTCGAGGTGCTGGTCAACAATGCCGGGATCACGCGCGATGCCATGTTCCACCGCATGAAGCCGGAACAGTGGAGCGCGGTGATCAACACGAATCTGAATTCGCTGTTCAACATGTGCCGTCCGGTGATCGAAGGCATGCGCGAGCGCAAGTTCGGCCGCATCATCAACATCTCGTCAATCAACGGCCAGAAAGGCCAAATGGGGCAATCGAACTATTCCGCCGCCAAGGCGGGCGAGATCGGATTCACCAAGGCGCTGGCGCAGGAGAACGCGCGAGTCGGGATAACGGTCAACGCAATCTGTCCGGGGTACATTAATACCGAAATGGTGCAGGCGGTTCCCAAGGACGTGCTGGAGAAGTCGATTTTGCCGCTGATACCGGTCGGCAGGCTGGGCGAGCCCGAGGAGATCGCTCGTTGCGTGGTGTTCCTTGCCTCCGACGACGCAGGTTTCATCACCGGTTCGACGCTGTCGGCCAACGGCGGGCAATATCTCGCCTAGGGCTGCTTTGCCCCGCCCCAAAAAGCTATGCCGACGGGGAAATTCCCGGTATCGAGGCGACAATTTTGGGCGTCGTCTATCTCAAGTTGTTTATAAAAAATAAAGCCGCATGGTGGTAAGCCGCTTCGTGCGCGCCGCTGGTTGGCGCATTGCAAAAGTGCAATTGGTCGTGCTTTCCAATCGTCCGTCTCCGCAGCAGGCGTCCATGACTTTGCCGAGCGCATTGATCGACGAACTTGAATCCGCGGTGCGGGGCAGTTCGTCCGAGAAACGCAATTCCACATTGCAGCGGGTCACCGATCTGTTTCTCAATGGCGCGGAGAATTTCAGTCACGAGCAGATCGACCTGTTCGACGATGTGCTGATGCATCTGATCAAGCGCGTCGAGGCCAAGGTACTTGCCGAGCTCAGCGCGAAGCTTGCGCCGTCTCCTAATGCGCCGACCGGCGTGATCCGGCATCTCGCGCGGCATGACGACATTCTGGTGGCGGGTCCGGTGCTGACGCAATCAGAGCGGCTGGCGCCGGCGGACTTGATCGAAATCGCCAAGACCAAAGGGCAGGCGCACCTGCTGGCGATCGCGGATCGTTCGCTCTTGGATGAAACCATCACCGACGTCATGTTGGAGCGCGGCAGCAAGGAAGTGTTTCACAAGCTTGCCCAAAACCACGGCGCGTTCTTCTCAAAGTCCGGTTTTACGACGCTGGTGAATTACGCAAAAAGCGACGAAATCCTGGCGGAGAAAGTCGGCCAGCGCATCGATGTGCCGTCGAAACTGCTGCAGGATCTGGTGCTGAAAGCGACCGATTCCGTGCGGTCGCGATTGCTCGCGACCGCCCCGGCAGAAGTGCATGCGGAAATCAAGCGGACGCTGGCTTCGATTTCGAACGAGGTGATCCAGGAAGTCGAGATTGAAACGCGGGATTTCAAGCGCGCGCGCGATCTTGTGCTGGCGCTGCACAAAAAAAATCAGCTCAATGAAGCCATGCTGAGCGAGTTTGCCAAGAACAACAAGTACGAGGAAATGGTCGCGGCGTTCGCGCTGTTATGTTCCGCGCGCTTTGAATTGGTCGAACGCCTGATGCGCACCAGCCATTACGGCGGATTGCTCGTCGCAGGGAAAGCCGCCGACCTGAAATGGCCGACCATGAACATCATATTGACCCACCGCCTTCCGCAGCATCCGATTTCCAATCACGAGCTGGAGCAGGCGAAGACCGATTTCGCCAAACTGACGCGGCCGACGTCGCAAAGGCTGCTGGGATTTTGGCAAGCCAGGCCGGCCTCAGCGCCGACCTGAGACTCGTCACTCCGCCGGGGTCCAATTTTTCGGCGCCAATTCAAATCCTTTGAATTCAAAGCCGGGCGCGACGGTGCAGCCGCAGAGCGTCCAATCGCCTGTGGTTTCCGCCATTTGCCAGGCGTCAGCCGGCACGATCGCTTGCGGTCTTTCGCCCGTGGCGATGCCAGGTCCGAGCAGGATCATACTGGTTCGGTCTTCAGCCGCGATCGACAGGGCGAGTGTCGCCCCGGCGTACCAGTGCCAGACCTCGGCTGCATCGATGCGGTGCCAGTGCGATCGCTCGCCGCGCGCGATCAGGAAATAGATGGCGGTGGAGGCCGCGCGATCATCCGCAAGCGTGCGGGGATCGCGGAATGTTTCGCGGAAATGGCCGCCCTCGGGATGCGGCTTGAGCGCCAGATAGCGGATCACGTCGGCGGCGGATAACAATGCTCGGCTCCGTTGAAGTCGGTGACGCGGTAGCGCTGCGGCGCTTCCGACACCAGATAGTTCGGGCCGATCGGCGATTTGCCGTAGCCGCCGGGGATGTCGAGCACATAGGTGGGCTGGCACAGGCCGGAATGGCGGCCGCGCAGCTGGCGCATCAGTTCCTGGCCGCGTTCGATCGTGGTGGCGAAATGCGATGTGCCGGGTGCGAGATCGGCGTGGTGCAGATAGTACGGCTTGATGCGGCAGGCCACAAAGGCGCGCATCAGTTCGGCGAGCGTAAGCGCATCATCGTTGATGCCGCGCAGCAGCACGGACTGGCTCAACATCGGGATTCCAGCATCGACCAGGCGCGCGCAGGCGGCGCGGGCGGCTGGGTTAAGCTCGCGCGGATGGTTAGCGTGCAGCACCACATAAGTCGCCTTGCCGCGGGTTTTGAGCGCGCGCACGAGGGCCGGCGTGATGCGGGCGGGATCGGCAACCGGCATGCGGGTGTGGATGCGGATTACGGCGACGTGGGAGATCGCCGCAAGCCGTGCGATGACCTGCTTGAGCCGGCGCGGCGACAGTACGAGCGGATCGCCGCCGGTCAGCACCACTTCCCAAATCTCGGGATGGCCGGCGATGTAGACCAGTGCCTGATCGAGTGCTTCGGATTTAAGCGCAGGCGCGCGCGGTCCGATCATCTCGCGGCGGAAGCAGAAGCGGCAATAGACTGCGCAGAGATGGGTGAGCTTGAGCAACACGCGATCGGGATAGCGATGGACGATGCCTTCGACCGGCGAATGCGAACGGTCGCCGATCGGGTCGGCCGATTCGCCGGGACCAGATTCGAGTTCGGCCGGATCGGGGACAAACTGGCGCGCGATCGGATCGTCGGGATCGTTCGGATCAATCAACCCGGTCATCACGGGCGTGATGGCGAGGGCATAACGGGCCGCGACGTCTTCGAGCGTGGCGCGCCGGTCGTCCCGGATCAGGCGCGACCGCTTGAGATCGGACAGGTTGCGCAAGGATTTTGATGTGGCGTTCATGGGCAGAACTCCGCGTTGGTACGCGTCAATATCTGCGATGATACCTGACGCGCAGGCGGCGCGCGGTCAAGCTGCAAGTCAGCCGTAGTGCGATGGTTCAGTTCGAGAAGCCGATGGCCTTGACCATCTTGCCCCACTGCCCGACATCTTTTTTGAAATAGGCTTCAGCCTCGGCGACGTTCTGCACCAAAGGGTCGAAGCCGGCTTTTTTCAGCTTCTCCAGCGAGTCGGGCTCCTTCATCACCGCGTTGATCTCCGCGTTGAGCTTGGTGACGATCGCGTCGGGTGTCTTGCCCGGAGCAAAGAAGCCGACCCACGAGCCGGAATACACGTTGGGATAACCCATCTCGCCGTAGGTCGGCACATCCGGGATCGCTGCGTTGCGTTTCTCTGCGGCGACGCCTATGCCGCGCAGCGCACCGCTCAATATGTGCGGCGTTACCGGCGGCAGCGTAAGCACGACGGCATCGACGTGATTGCCGAGCACATCGGCAATGGCAGGCGCGCCACCCTGGTAGGGCACCTGCACATATTTCACCTTGGCGACTTCCCTGAAGAAATATTCGGCGCCGACGTAGGGGCCGGTGCCGACGCCGGCACTGCCGTAGGTGAAGCTCTTCGTCTTGGCGTTGGCGATGAATTCTTTCAGGTTCTTGGCGGGATTGCTCGGATGAATGGCGATCACGTCGGGACTGAAGGCGACGATGGCGACGGGACGCAGGTCGCTCATCTCGAAGCCCTTGTTCTTGGAAGCGGTCGCATTGACCGCGAGCGCGGAGGTGGTGGTCAGAAGCGTGTAGCCGTTGGGATCGGCCGTGGCGACGGCCTTGGCGCCGAGATTTCCGCCGGCACCGCCGCGATTTTCCACCACCACGTTCTGCTTGAGACGATCGGAAAGCTTGGTGGCGACCAGACGACCGACGATGTCGGCCAAACCGCCGGCCGGGAAGGCGACGACGATGGTGATGTTTTGCGACGGGTAGGTCTGCGCAAGCGCGGGTTGTGCAAAGCCGGCAACGATCAGAGCAGCGGCGAACGCATGGCGTGACGCACTCAAGACGAACATGGCGTGTCCTTTCGTTGGTGTCGGCTCAGCCCGGAAGCCTAGTGCGTGGCGCGCGGCATGGTCAATGCGGCGCAATGGTCATGGTTCGGGATCGACCACCGGTGCCCACAACACCTGCTCGATGCGTGTGGCGGCAGTCGCGAGCATCACCAGCCGGTCGAAGCCGAGCGCGACGCCCGAGGCCTGCGGCATTTTCTCCAGGGCCGCGATGAAATCCGGGTCGATCGGGTAGCGTGTGCCGTAGCGGCGTTGCTTTTCGGCCATGGCGGCCTCGAAGCGGCGGCGCTGCTCGGCCGCGTCAACGAGTTCGCCGTAGCCGTTGGCGAGCTCGACTCCGCAAGCGTAGAGCTCGAAACGTTGCGCCACGCGTGGGTCGATCGCAGGTCGCGCTAACGCCGCTTCGGGCAGTGGATATTCGTAAAGCAGCGTCGGCGCGCCGATGCCAAGCCGGGGCTCGATCTTCTCCACCAACACACGGCTGAAAATATCCGACCAGGTATCGTCGTCGGCGAGGCGGATGCCTTGCGCGCGCGCCGCGGCAATCATTTTTTCGAGGTCCGGTGCTCCCGCCGGCAGCATCGCCATGAGATCGATATGAGCGAAGCGTGAGAACGCCCCGGCAACCGTCAGGCGCTCGGGGGTCGCGAACGGATCGGCGGTGCGGTCCCGCCAGCGTAAGGTCGAATGGCCGGATGCCTTCGCGGCCTCGGCCAGGAGAGACGCGCAATCCGCCATCAGCGTCTCGTAGGGTTCATTCGCCCGGTACCATTCGAGCAGGGTGAATTCCGGATGATGGAGCGCACCGCGTTCGCGATTTCGAAATGATCGCGCGAAGGTGAATATCCGCGACTCGCCTGCGGCCAGCAATTTCTTGCAGGCGAATTCCGGCGAGGTGTGCAGATAGAGCGGGCTGCGCTTGCCGTCAGGGGCCTCGATTTCGGTGGCAAAGGCATGCAGGTGGGTCTCGTTGCCCGGGGAGATCTGGAGCGCCGGCGTTTCGACCTCCAGGAAGCCCCGCATCCGGAACCATTCGCGGAACGACGCCATGATTCGGTCGCGCGCCAGCAGAAACGGCCGCCGGTCGGCATAGGTATCGGGGTTCCACCAGGGGGAAACAGAGGTCACGTCGTCCTCATCAGGGAGTGCGGAAAGTGCTGGCGCAAGCGCACAAGATCGCTATGTTGCGGGCACAAATCCGGCGCAAGCACCCGCTCAAGAGGAATCGCATCTGTGAAAGTCATCGCCAGCACGCTCCGCAAGGGCAACATCGTCGATATCGACGGCAAACTCTACGTCGTCGTTTTCGCGGAAAATATCCACCCCGGAAAGGGGACCCCGGTCACCCAACTCGATATGCGCCGCATCAGCGACGGCGTGAAGGTGTCGCAACGCTACAAGACCACCGAACAGGTGGAGCGCGCCCATGTCGAGGACCGCGAGCATCAGTTCCTGTACAGCGACAACGACGGCTTCCATTTCATGAACATGGAAACCTACGACCAGGTGACCGTGCCGCCCGACGTGATCGGCGATCAGGCGGCATATTTGCAGCCGGAAATGAAGGTGAACTTGAGTCTACACGAGGGCATCGTGGTGGCGGTGGAGCTGCCGCAGCGCGCCGTGCTTGAAGTGGTGGATACCGAGCCGGTGACAAAGGGCCAGACCGCTTCGTCGTCGTTCAAGCCGGCGAAGCTCTCGAACGGCGTGCGCACGATGGTGCCACCGCACATTACGCCCGGCACGCGGATCGTGGTCATGACGGCGGACGGCTCCTACGTCGAGCGGGCGAAAGACTGATGAATTCAGCGGGCGCGCCTGAGGCGGCATTGAAGACCGGCAACAGCGTCGTCGATCGCTTCATCGCGCAGGATTATGAAAACGTGCTCGGCATGTCGTCGCGATTTGCCGCGGCGATCTGCGGCTACGTCATGCACCGGCAGACCGAGCTTGGGATCGGCGGGCAGCTGCTCGAGATCGGCACCTTCGAAGGCCGCTTCTTCATCGCCATGGCGCTTGGCCTTGCCGCCAACGAACGCGCGCTCGGGATCGACAGCTTCGACTGGCCCGACGAGGGTCTGCTGGAGCGGTTTCATGCCAATTGCGCCCGCCACGGCTTAAAGCGCGAGCAATATGAGGCACTCAAGGCGAGCACAAAGAATTTAAAGTCGGACGAGCTTGCGCGGTTGCTCGGCGGCAAGGCACGCTTCATTCATGTCGACGGGGACCACGCGCCCGAAAGCCTGCGGAACGATCTCGATCTGGTGGCGCCGTTGCTGCATCCCAAGGGGATCATCTGCCTCGACGACATGCTGCACCCCGCCTATCCGCTGCTGGTCGCGGTCGTGCGGGACTGGCTCAGACAACAGCCCGACATGCGCGTGCTGTGCATCGTCGATCGCGAGGATATCGCGGCGGCGGCGAAATTCATGATCTGCCGTGCCGACGTTGTGCCGCTGTTCGAAGACGACCTGCTGAAGACCTTCGCGGCGAATGTTTTCCCGTTGGGCGCACAATTCGACGGCCATTTGGCCGTCGTGCTCACGCCACGTCCGCGTTTGGTGAAGATCAACTAGATCGGCGCGGCGCGGTCAGAAATTGTTCTTACGCGCCCTGACCTCGGCAAACACCGCGGCCGCCGGCCTGCCGGCGAGGCCTACGGATGCCGCGACCGCGGCGACGTCGGCGCGCAGAAACGGGTTCGCGGCCTTCTCCTCGTCGATGGTGGTCGGGATCGTCGGCGTTCCGGCGGCGACCTGGCGGGCCGCTTCCTCGGCGCGGGCGGCGAGCGCGCGATTGTCGGGTTCGATGGTCTGCGCGAAGCGGATGTTCGCCAGCGTATATTCGTGACCACAGAACACTTTGGTATCGCCCGGCAGGTCACGCAACTTGCGCAGCGAGGCCCACATCATCTCGGGCGTGCCCTCGATCACGCGTCCGCAGCCGATCGAGAACAGCGTATCGCCAGCGAATACAAGCTTGTCGGCGTGGAACCAGTAGCTGATGTGGCCGGCGGTGTGTCCCGGAGTTTCAAGGACGTTGGCTTCGAGCTTGCCGACGGACACTCTGGAGCCCTCGCGCACGGTCTCGTCCACCAACGGAATCCTCGCGGCCTCCTGCTGTGGCGCGACCACGCGGCAGCGATGGCGATTTTTCAATTCAGAAATGCCAGCCGTATGGTCGCCGTGATGATGCGTCACGAGGATATCGGTGAGCTGCCAGCCGGTGGATTTCAGCGCAGCCTCGATTGGTGCTGCCTCGGGCGCGTCGATCGCGGCGGTGGCGCCGCTCCCCGGATCGTGCAGCAGGACGCCGTAGTTATCTTTCAGGCATAGGAACAGATGGGTCTTGGCAGCCATCGCGGAACCTCGAAAAACACCCTGTAAGGCGAGACTGTAACATGGTTAATCTTCGGCTTTGAGCAACCGCAAGGGTTTACTTGCCCGTGCTAGATATGCGCCATGTCCATTGATGTCGTCGACTTGCGGAATTTCTATGCCCACCGGCTCGGCACGGTGGCGCGCCATTTCATCAGCCGCAGCATTCGTTATCGCTGGAACGAAACACAGGGCTTGAGGGTCCTCGGCATCGGCTATGCGACGCCCTATCTTGGTGTGTTTCGCGATCAGGCCGAGCGGTGCCTTGCCTTCATGCCATCGACGCAAGGCGTGGTGAAATGGCCGACGGCGCGGCCGACGCTGTCGGCGCTCGTGGATGAAGGCGAATTGCCGTTGCCCGATGCCGCCGTCGACCGCGTGATGCTGATCCACGTCCTTGAAATGACGCACGATGCGATGGGCCTGCTGCGCGAAGTTTGGCGGGTGCTGGCGTCGGGGGGGAAACTTCTCGCGGTGGTGCCGAATCGGCGGGGCCTATGGGCGCGCATGGACACCACGCCGTTCGGACACGGACGGCCCTATTCGCGCTCGCAGATCACGCAGCTGTTGCGCGAAACCTGGTTCACGCCGGCGAGCTGGAGCGAAGCGCTCTACGTGCCGCCGATCGAGCGTGGCTGGTTCCTGCGGACGGCAATCGCCTGGGAACGTGCGGGCGCGACGATCTCGGCGCCGTTCGCCGGCGTGCATATCGTGGAAGCGACCAAGCAGGTCTATCGCGCGATTCCGGCTCGGCGTGAAAAGCGGCAGCTCGTGCCTGCACTTGAGCCCGCGCTTGCACCCTCGCCGAGCGGTAGCGCGCGTATCGGCGTCGAAGTATTGGAAGAATAATCCACTTAAGCTTTTTGTTCGAACATGAGCTTTTCCGAAAGCCGTTCCCACCCACGGATCGCGTCCAAGGGCAAGCTTTTCGGGGTCATGCTCTGATGATTAGTCGGAATCCGGCCGGCCGTCGTCGGTTTGATTGCCGCCGCTCATGCCCTGGCCGCCTTGCAGGTCCGGCCGATGATGGCCGCGATGGCGGCGTCGCCTGCGATGCAGGCCGTAACGCTCGCCGGCCTGATTGTCGTAGCCATTCGGATAATTCTGCTGTGGCTGGCCACCGCCGGTGATGAAAGACGGCAGGCGGTCACCGTCGCCGGCGTCGTGGCCGGAATTCAGTTGCGGCTGGTGCTGCTGATGCTGCGGCTGTTGGTGGGGCTGATGCGGTTGATGGTGCTGATGTGGTTGGTGATGCTGCTGATGTTGCTGATGCTGCGGGCGCCCCTGTTGCGGCTGTTGATCGCGGCCACCGTAGGGTTGCGATTCGCGCGGCGGGAAAGGCTGGCCTTCACGCGGTGGATAGGGCGGTTGGTTGCCGAAATTCTGCGGTCCTTGCGTCGGCTGGCCCATTTCGTCATCGGCTTCATCGAAGGCATCGTCCTGATTGCTGTGCATCTCGCCTTCGGGGCGATAATAGGGATTCTGCTGACGGAACTGTTCCTGCGCCGCGGCGATCAGGCGGAAATAATGTTCGGCATGTTGGTGATAGTTTTCGGCGGTGACCGGATCGCCGGAGGCCATCGCATCACGGGCCAATTGAACGTATTTCTCGGCGACGTGCGACGCGGTTCCGCGAATTTTCACGTCGGGGCCGTTTGACTCATAAACGCGTGTGAGCGGGTTTTGATTCTTGCGGTGATGATGATTGCGACCCCGCATGCGCTTGTTCTGACCGTTTCTCATGGCTTCCCTGTTCACCAACTCCCGTTTCTGGCGGCTCGACGATCCGCCAATCCGTCCCAAATCATTCCGATGCCGCGCTGTTGCGCCGACTCAGTCCACGCTCGACGCAAGAATCACACAACGCACCACACTACGACGCCAAAATGGCGACGCGAAGATTCGATTCATTAACCGTCGCAACTGATTTGCCCGACCTCGCCGCGGCAATCTATCGGTTTCCGCATTCGCATATCGCAAATTCGCAGCAATGCCCAATCGCGGTTGACCAGAAGCGTCTGATCCGAATTGATCCCGTATGCCGTATGACCCAGCTGTCTATGTGACCAAGCCGTCTATCGTCACCAAACCATTTATCGTCTGGCCTGCACCTCGTGCCTCGCGGAGCTCGGCTCCGGGCTGGTGCATTGCGACCCCTCTCGGGTCACTTTCGTGGTGCGGAAGCTAGTCGGTCCCGATCTATAATCCAAGCGCTTTTTTGCAGTTCTGCAATACTGTCGGCTCATCGCGTCATTGTTGCAACACTTGCCAATAATGCGCGAGAAATACCATTCAAATCCGCTTTGCTTGATGTGGTTATCAGACCCGCTGCGCGCAATAATCGCGCGACGGATTCTTCTTGTCCCACACCGAGTTCGACCACCAATCGGCCGCCCGGCTTCAGCAAACGCGACGCGTCGGCGCTGATTAGGCGATAGGCATCGAGGCCGTCGGCGCCACCGTTCAGCGCGCGCAACGGATCGTATCGGACCTCGGGGGGAAGTTCCGCGATATCGCCCGTGGCAATATAGGGTGGATTTGCCACGACGAGATCGAGACCGCCGTCGAGTGCCGAGCCAAAGTCGCTAACCGCCATTATGGCGCGCGCGGACAGTCCATGCCGCGCGGCGTTGTCACGAGCGACCGAAAGTGCGGCAAAACTAAGATCAGTGGCGATTCCGAATGCCCGCGGCAGCTCCGTCAGCAACGCGAGAAGAATCGCGCCGGAACCAGTGCCGAGATCGGCGATTCGCAGCGGTCGTGTTCTTTCGCCGCCCGCATCGATCGCCGCCAATGCCGCCTCCACCACGATTTCGGTCTCGGGCCGGGGAACCAGCGTGGCGGGCGTGATGCGAAGACTTAATCCCCAGAATTCTTTGGCGCCGATGATTCGTGCAACAGGCTCGCGCGCAAGCCTGCGCGCGGCGAGGTCGGCGATGTCCTGCGCCGCGTTCGAATCGAGCGGGCGGTGGGCGGAAACCGCGAGCGCCGTGTGATCGAGGCCGAGGGCATGCCCAACCAACAGCCGCGCGTCGAGCTCGGGCGAGTCGAGACCGGCACGCCGAAATGCGTCGGCCAGCATGCGGCGGGCTTCGGCAATGGTCCGACCCGGCAGGGCGCTGCGGTCTAACAGCGGCTGTGATTTTGCAGCTTGCGAGGTTGCCGTCTCGATCATGACGTCTCGGTCGCGAGCAGCGCCGCCTGATGCTCGGTCACCAGCGCGTCGATGATTTCGTTCAGCGCCTCGCCCTCGATAATTTGCGGCAGCTTGTAGAGCGTGAGATTGATACGGTGATCGCTCACGCGGCCCTGCGGAAAATTGTATGTGCGGATGCGCTCGGAGCGGTCGCCGGAGCCGACCTGGCCGCGCCGCTCGGCGGCGCGTGCGGATTCCTGCTTCTGGCGTTCATGATCGTAGAGGCGGCTTGCCAATACGCGCATCGCCTTGGCGCGATTGCGATGCTGCGAACGGTCCTCCTGCATGGTGACGACGATGCCGCTCGGGATGTGAGTGATGCGCACAGCCGATTCGGTCTTGTTGACGTGCTGGCCGCCCGCCCCGCTCGATCGCAGCGTATCGATCTTGAGATCGGCTTCGTCGATCTTGACGTCGACGTCTTCGGCCTCCGGCAGAACGGCGACGGTGGCAGTCGAGGTGTGGATGCGGCCGGAGCCTTCGGTATGCGGGACGCGTTGCACGCGATGGACGCCCGATTCGAATTTAAGTTTGGCGAAGGCACCGCGCCCGCGGATCTCGGCGACGATTTCCTTATAGCCGCCCATGGTGCCCGGGCTCTCGGAAACCAGCTCGACCTTCCAGCCCTGTTTGGCGGCGAAGCGTTCGTACATGCGGAACAGATCGCCGGCGAACAACGCGGCCTCGTCGCCGCCGGTGCCGGCTCGGATTTCGAGGATGACGTTGCGCTCGTCCATGGCGTCCTTGGGAATGAGCGCGAGCCGGATGTCCTGCTCGAGCGCAGTGCGTTTCGCTTCGAGCTGCGGCCGTTCGGTATTGGCGATGGCGCGCATTTCGGCCTCGGTTGCGGGGTCGTTGATCAGCGCATCGAGGTCGGTAATTTCCGCCGAGATCGACCGATAGGCTTTGACCTTCTCCACCAGCGGGTCGATCTCGGCGAATTCGCGCGAGAGCTTGACGAAGGTTTCCGGCGGCATCTGGCGCGCAAGCTCGGCCTCGACCGCGGCATGGCGGGTAAGCAGAATGTCGAGCTTCGATTCCGGCAGGGTGGTCACAGCGGCAGCCCTTCGGCGGCGGCAAAGGCCTCGATTCGCTCGCGAATCACCACTCCCTTGGCCGGCTTTTCGATCAGCGGGTTGAGCAGCGCGGCGGCCTTCCTGGTGTCGAGGTCGAGCAGCATGGCCTTGATCGCACCCAGCGCCGAGGGGGTCAGCGAAAGCGCGCGATAGCCGAGCGCGACGAGGGCCAAGGCGCCGGCCGGATTGGATGCCAACTCACCGCAAAGCGTGACCGGTTTGCCGCCCGCGCGGGCCTTGTCGATGATCATTTTCAGCGCACGCAGAACCGGGGCCGAGATCGGATCGAAGCGGTTGGCGACGCGCAGATTACCGCGGTCGACCGCATAGAGGAATTGCACCAGATCGTTCGAGCCGACCGACAGGAAGTCCACGCGGGGGATGAGCTCGTCGAGCTGATACAGCAGTGCGGGGACCTCGACCATGGTGCCAATCTCAACCCGGTCGGGCAGCTTGTGGCGGTGGCGCCGCAGATGGGTGAGTTCACCCTCGACCAGCGCCTTGGCCTCATCGAATTCATTCACGGTAGCGACCATCGGGAACATGAGTTTGAGTTCACGGCCGGCTGCGGCGCGCAACAGCGCCCGAACCTGGCTGCGCATCAAACCAGGACGATCGAGGCCCAGCCGAATGGCGCGCCAGCCGAGCGCGGGGTTTTCTTCTTCCACCATGCGCATATAGGGCAGCACCTTGTCGCCGCCAATGTCGAGGGTGCGGAAGGTGACCGGTTTTTCGCCGGCGGCGTCGAGCACGGCGCGGTAGAGCGCGAGCTGTTCGGCGACGCGGGGGAGCGAGGGCGCGACCATGAACTGCAACTCGGTGCGGAACAGGCCGATGCCGGCCGCGCCGGTGTCGGCGATATGCGGCAGATCGACCACCAGGCCAGCGTTGATCAGAAGCGAAATCGGTTCGCCGTCCTTGGTCACGCAAGGCTTGTCGCGCAGCGCTCGGTATTGGGCCTGCCGGCGCGCGCGCAGCTTGACCCGCTCGCCATAGGCGGTTTCGATATCCGGCGGCGGACGTACATGCACATCGCCAGTGATGCCATCGACGATGATGGCGTCGCCGGAGTCGACGAGGCCGGTGGCGTTGGGAATTTCGCCCACCGAGGCGATGCCGAGCGCGCGGGCGACGATCGCAACATGGGAAGTCGGGCCGCCTTCTTCCAGCACGAGACCGCGCAATTTTTTGCGGTCATAGTCGAGCAGCGCCGCCGGTCCCATGGAGCGGGCCACCAGGATGGCATTGTCGGGCAGCTGCTCCTTGGACGGCGCGTGATCCCTGCCCATGAGCTGACGCATCAGACGGTTGCCGAGGTCTTCGAGGTCGTGCAGGCGCTCGCGCATATAGGGATCGGTTGAACGCAGCATGCGGGCGCGGGTGTCGGATTGCACGCGCTCGACAGCGGCCTCGGCGGTCAGACCGGTCATCGCCGCTTCGTGCAGGCGATGCAGCCAGCCTTGATCGTGGGCGAACATGCGGTAGGCTTCGAGCACGTCGCGATGCTCGCCGCCGTCGGCGATCTCGCCGCGTTCGAGCATGGCGTCGAGATCGGAGCGCAGCGTTGCGACCGCCTCGTCGAGGCGCTGGGCTTCCTTCTGAACGTCGTCGGCGATCACGTTCTTCACGGCAACGCGCGGTTCGTGCAGCACGACATGGCCGAGCGCAATTCCGTCGGAAAGAGCGACGCCGATGAGGTGGCGGCGCGGGCGGATAGCGGGCTCGGCGCCGGGCTTGGCGAGCGCCTGCAGCTCGCCGGACGCGATCATCTCGGCGACCACCATGGCGGTGGTCTGCAGGGCCTCCTCTTCCTCCTCGGAATAGGTGCGGCGGGCGCGGTTCTGAACGACAAGAACGCCGAGCGTGTTGCCGGCGCGCAGGATCGGAACACCGAGGAACGAGTGGTAGATTTCTTCGCCGGTTTCCGCGCGATAGGAGAACGCCGGGTGAGACTGCGCCTCGGAGAGGTTGATCGGGTTGGCTTCGCTGGCAACCAGGCCGACAAGGCCCTCGTCCTGGCGCATGACGGTTTGGTGCACCGCTTCGTGTTTCAAGCCTTCGGTGGCATAAAGCTCGAGCGTGCCATCCACGCGTAAAACGTAGACAGAGCAGACCTCCGCCACCATGTTGGCGGCGATCAGCACCACGATCTTGTCGAGGCGTTCCTGCGCGCTGACCGGCTCCGCCATCACTTCGCGAAGACGTCGCAATAAAACGCGCGGACCGCCGAGCGCGCCACGCATGGCTCGTTTCCTCAGGGCCGCATTGCGAGACCGCTCGCCCGCGGCCTCGATTGGTTTGAACAAAAGCACCGCAGGGCCCGGTCACCTGCGATAGCCGCTTGTTCAAGGGCTATAGCGAATGAGCCATGCAAGCCGCAAGCCAAAGTGCTCTAGCTGTGAACTTTCAGGAGGTTGTCCATTCGGTCCGGACCGGGAACGCTGAAGTCGCCAAACACCAGCGATTCGCGGAGGACCGAATGGACACCCATAAGAATGCTCGTCTTACCCCAAG
>Ga0335077_10000263_pt1 | contig 55946 bp, 58 predicted proteins | sample Lox_Sample_31_FD_207151 | JGI IMG/M metagenome (GOLD analysis project Ga0335077, IMG submission 207151) | Soil microbial communities from Loxahatchee National Wildlife Refuge, Florida, United States - Lox_Sample_3.1 | ecosystem: Environmental > Terrestrial > Soil > Wetlands | place: USA... | reverse complement strand
AAACGGACCGTTATTGATGTGAACCGGCAGGCTTGCGAGAGCATGGGTTACACGCGAGAGGAACTGATCGGGAAGACGCCGGACGCTTTCCACCTGGAATCGTATGATGCGGAGATGGAATCCGCCGTCGAGCGGGCGGCGGCGGGTGAGACCGTGTTCGACACACATTGGCATCGGCGAAAGGATGGGTCAACGTTCCCTGTCGAAGTACACACCAGCCTGGTCTCGTACGGCGGGCGTCGCTTCCTGTTGAAGGTTGCCCGCGACATCACTGATCGCTTGCGGGCCGAAGAAGCTATCCGTCAGAGCGAAAGGCAGCTTCGGGATGTGTTCGAAGGCATTCCGGCGATCGCCGCGACTATTCGCTTGGATGGATCGGTTGAATTCATCAATAAACGTTATCGGGAATATACCGGCATATCGATGGAAGAGTCGCTGGGCTCCGGATGGCAGAGTGCTTTTCACCCCAACGACATGGGCCGTTATCTCGAGAAGAGGCGTGCCGCACTAGCCAGTGGGGATCCATGGGAGGGTGAGGCTCGCATCAGTTCCAGAGATGGAAAATACCGTTGGTTCCTACTTCGCGGAGCGCCCCTGCGGGATGAACGAGGAAATATCGTCAGGTGGTACACAACCGCGATTGACATTGACGATCGTAAGCGGGCGGAAGAAGTGCGCCTGGAAGAGCGGGTTCGCGAGCGGACACGCATTGCTCGAGAGCTACACGACACTCTTTTGCAGAGTTTTCAAGCAACGTTACTTCATTTTCAAACTGCTTCCAGCCTGTTGCCCACTCGCACGGCTGAAGCCAAGAGGATGCTTGATAGAGCAATTGACATGGCTGCGCAAGCGATTACCGAAGGCCGTGATGCGATACAGGGGTTGCGCTCACCCAAGGTCGAAATCAACGACCTAGCAGTCGCTATGAGGACCTTTGGAGAGAGTCTCGCAGCCGATCGCGGTGACGATGGCTCTCCCGTATTCCAGGTCGAGCTTGTAGGCGTTGCCCGTGAGCGGAATCCGACTGTTGCCGGGGAGGTTTACCGCATTGCCATCGAGGCCGTTCGCAATAGCTTCCAACACGCCGAAGCCCGATACATAAAAGTAGAGATCCATCACGAAGAAAAGGAATTCAGGGTTCTTGTTCGCGATGATGGAAAGGGGATCGACTCAACATCCTTGGCTGCTGACGGCCGCAAAGGGCACTACGGCTTGCGTGGCATGCGCGAGCGGGCCAAATTGATTGGGAGTGAAATAGTGATCCGTAGTGAGGTCGGCGGGGGCACAGCAGTCAATCTCCGCGTTCCTGCCGTCACCGCATATGCCGCGCGTGGCGTCATCTTAGCCACACATTCAAAACCTCGAAAAGCGCCGGCGGAGATTCCGGAGCGGTGAGTCGGCAATCCAACAAGCACCCACTTGGACGAGAAGTCGGCGTCGCGTATATGTGCCGTGTCCGGACTGCTCCCGAACTCCGGGAATCCGGAAGTTGCGAATGCGGATGCTGGCAGCCCAGGCTATTCAGGCGTTATGAATCACGACGAACAGCGGCAGCAACGCGGCTGTTTCCACCGCAGACATGACGCCAGGTGCACTCGAACGAACTGCTTACGCTGACGCAGCGTTGCATAGGCAGCGAACGGCAGCATAACCTAAATCAATACTGCAAGCCGAACGACGGCCAAAGTTCAATGGCTCTGGACCGTCCAGGCAAGTCCGTCCGGCCCTCCGCCGACGTCGATATGGCCGGTGACTTCGAAAGTCTTCAGGTCCACAACGGCGACATAGTTATCGGGCGTGCATGCGACGAAGGCGCGCGCTCCGTCCGGATCCACCAGAATGCCGGCCGCGCCATGGCCAATTCTCACCCGCTTGAATTCCTTGCGCGATGCGGCATCGTAGATGACCAGGTCGCCGTCGAACAGCCTCGAAATGAGCACGAGCTTTCCGTCAGGGGTGAATTTCAGGCGATTGGCACCGAGGAGCTTCGCGTCCAGCGTGGCCGCCACCATCCGCGTCGTAAGGTTGATGATCGCCAGCGTGCCATCCCCTGCATTCGCGGTCCACAATTCGCGCCCGTCGGGCGACACATCAAAACCTTCGGCGCCTTTGCCGACCGGAATGATGATCTCGTTCCAGTCCATGCGCCGTTCACTCGCGCCCGGCGGAAGGACAGTGCCCGCCGGCATTCTTACCCCCGGAGGAGGCGCCATCGGCGGAAGCTCAATCTTTTCCAGAATACTGACCGTCCCGGAGCTTACGTTTGTGGTGTAAATCTGCTTCTCGTCCGGAGCGACGTAAATCATGTGCGTCCGGTTCTGTCCGGTGCCCATGATCCAATCGACGCGGGCGCTAGCGGGATCATAGCTGGCGACGGCTTTGGCGCCTTCCGCCGTGAACCATACCTTCCCGCCGACAAACGCCAACCCGTGTGGCCCGTTCAGCGCCCCTGTATCGATGTCGGGCAGCGCCTTCTGCGAGACCAGGTCAACGACGGAAAGTGCATGATATCGGCCCAAACCGTAGATGGAGACATAGGCGGTTCTTCCGTCGGAAGAAGCAATGACCTCATGCGGGTCAGGACCTACGGGGACGCGGGCGATCACCTTAAGAGTGGCTGGGTTCACAATGGCGAGCGTATGGTCGCGCTTCGAGAGCGCCAGTAAGGACTGCTGCGGCGTTGACTGAGCGGCGCTGCTAAGCACACCACAAAGGGAAAAGGTCAATACAACACTGGCCATGAGGAATTTAGCCAGGCTGGATCGCATGATCGTCCTCCGTTCACGTTGATACCGACCACAGCGCAGGCGGCATGTATGAGAGTCTGCAATGTCGGCAACTCTCCTCCCAAAGCTTCCTCAGTTTCGCCTGTGTCGCAAGGCTATCAGCTTTCCTATTGTGGGCGGAACAAAGGACGGTAGGAAAAATGCCTGGCTCGTGGAACTTGCATTCGCCCAACCCTTGTTCGGGAATTTCCCAATTTGGAACAACCGGAGTAGTACGGCAGTGTAATTCGTTGACGCACGGCACATCCGAAGACGAGAATTAAGGTAACCACTGGCAGGTTACCCTGTCAAGGAGTTACCGCGATGCGCGTGCTGGTCGTAGAAGATGATGCTCCGCTCGCCAGCTTCGTCCGCAAAGGACTGGAAGCGGAACACTATGCCGTGGATGTCGCACCCGACGGCGACATCGCCCGGCGCATGGCGCTGGAGAGCGACTACGATCTGCTGGTTCTGGACTTAAACCTGCCTAAGCTTGACGGCTTCGGGGTTCTCAGCTCCATCCGGCCGAAGAAGCCCTCGCTTCCGGTCCTGGTACTCACTGCGAGAAGTCGCGTTGAAGATCGCGTGCAGTCGCTCGACAGCGGCGCCGATGATTGCCTCATCAAGCCGTTCTCGTTTACCGAACTTTCCGCCCGGGTGCGCGCCCTGCTGCGGCGCGGCCCGCGCACGGTGGAGACGGTCCTGCGGGTGGCAGATCTTGAACTCGACCGGGTGGAGCGCAAAGTGGAACGGGCGGGCAAGCACATCGAACTCACGTCCAAAGAGTTCGCGCTGCTGGAGTACCTCATGCGCAACGCAGGGCGCCGCGTCACCCGCGCCATGATCGTCGAGCACGTGTGGAACCTGTCGTTCGATACGACGACGAATATCGTGGACGTCTACATCAACTACCTGCGTAAGAAAGTGGACGGAGAGCACTCGCCCCATCTCATTCATACGGTGCGCGGAGTGGGCTACGAATTGAGCTGCCAGGCTGAGGCGGCAGTGTGAGCACGGCAGCCGAAATCGATGCGCACCGCACAGCCGGCCAATCAACTTTCGTCTCTGATGTCCTCCATAAACTCAGCCAGCCTCTTACTGCGATGCAGTGTTCGCTGGAGCTTTCGCTGGTGCGCGATCGTACTGCAGAGGAGTTTCGCGCCAGTGTGGAGGCTGCACTGCAAAATGCAGAGCGTCTGCGGCAAAACCTTCTGCTGCTGCGCGAGTTGAGCGACGCCGACGATCCCGGCGACGTTTCTACGCCGGTCCAATTGCATGCGCTCTTGCAGGAATTTCAGCAGGACTTCCTGCCCGTCTGTGAATCTGCCGGGGGATTCTTCCGGGTCGATTGCAGTCCACAGCGAGTGCGGGGCAATGCCGCCAAACTGCGGCGGGCCTTCTTCTATCTGTTGGAATACCTGCTGCGTAGCTCTCAGCGCCGCAGCCTCGACGTCACTGCGCAGCCAGTAAGCGGACGATCGGTCGAGATCAGAATGAGCTTCTCAGGCGTCAAGCTTGCGGCTGTTCCCACGAATGACTCCGATTCCACCGCGACAGGTGAACTGGAGATTGCGCGGCGAACGTTTCGCGCGGCGGGCGGCGATCTGGTGATAAATGGGCCGACTGGTTGCGTTGCCAGCCTTCCTTCCGCCGTGTAAACGCCAAGAGAGCGACATTTTGTGCAGGAACCTGCTCTCGTCTGCGCGCCGAATTCCTTCAGTTTCCTAATAAATTCTAATTTCCTACTAAGGCCGTTCTAAGGTTCGCGGATTACAACATCTTCATGACGACCTTAGCTCAATCCCCCTACGCCCCCGATCCGGCAGTCATCGTGGCCAGCCCCAATCCAGGGACCCGCAAGCAGCTCGTGCAAGACCTGCTGCAATCGCGCATCTCCGCCGCCGAAGCACTGGGCGGCGCCGACGCCCTGGGACAACTGGAAAGCAGTGAATGCCAGCTTCTGTTCCTCGACCGCCGGCTGCCCGATCTTGACGCCGAAGAATTGCTGCAAATCATCAACCAGCGCTTCCCGGGAATTGATGTGTTGTGGCTGGATGATGCCGGCCGTCCGCTCGTCCCATCGCAGTGGCGGAGTGCTGATGCCCAAGATCTGTTTGAGACCATCAATCGCTGGTCGACCCCTATGCCCGCAATGCCTCCTCCGCAAGCAGCGCGGCCGGCAATCGAGCCCCTGCCGGGAATGGTGGGGCAATCGCCCTGCATGCACGCAGTCTATCGCATGGTGCGCCTGGTGGCGCCGCGCACGACGCCGGTGCTCATCACGGGAGCCAGCGGCACGGGCAAGGAAGTGGTGGCGGAGGCAATCCATCGCCTCAGCCCGCGCGCCAGCAAGGAATTCGTGGTCATCAACTGCGCCGCGATTCCTGAGGCGCTGTTGGAGTCGGAGCTGTTCGGCTATGTGCGTGGCGCGTTCACCGGCGCGGTGCAGTCGCGTATTGGAAGGATTCACAGTGCGCACGGCGGGACGCTGTTCCTCGACGAGATCGGCGAGCTGCCCTTGGGCATGCAGGCCAAGCTGCTGCGCTTCCTCGATCAGGGCGAGGTCCAGCGACTGGGCAGCTCCGACGTCTTTCGCGTGGATGTGCGGGTGGTGGCGGCCAGCAACGCCAATCTTGCCGAGCTGGCGGAGCGCAAGCTCTTCCGCGAGGACCTGTATTACCGCCTGTCGGTATTTCCCATCGAGCTGCCGCCGCTGGCTCAACGCCGCGACGATGTTGAGGCCCTAGCACGCCACTTCCTGCGCAAGTTCGAGCCGGAGAGTGCCGGTGCGACTCTTTCGCAGGAAGCAGTTTGGCTGCTCGAGAAGCACTCGTGGCCGGGCAATGTACGTGAGCTGCAACACGTGATCGAGCGGGCTTCCATTCTTGCCGAAGGCGGCCCGATTCTTCCCGAGCATCTCGGTCTGCCGGGCAGCGAGATTGCACTGGCGGCCACCGCCAGTCACTACGCGTGAATGCGGTTTAATCTGCCCAGGTCGCGATCGGCAGGCGCCGTGCAGGAGCGCTAGGCAGATGTTGCCCAGCTCACAGTTCGCCACCAGCTATCCGTCGCACCGGCCGGCATCTGCATTGTCGGTAGAGCCGTTGGGGCCGGCGCGCGAAACTATCAGCCCGATGATCGGGAGTTCCCCGGCGCTGCTGGCCGCCTTGGAACAGGCGCGGCATGCGGCGCGCAGCGATGCCGACATCCTGCTGGAAGCGGAGAGCGGCACCGGCAAAGAGCTGCTGGCGCGGTTCATTCATCAAGAAAGCGGGCGCGCAGCCAGGCCGTTTGTCGCCATCAACTGCGCGGCCGTCCCCGAGCATCTTCTGGAGGCGGAACTGTTCGGCCATGTGCGCGGCGCCTTCACCGGCGCACTGGCCAGCCACGCCGGCAAATTCGAGCTGGCCAACGGCGGAACGCTGCTGCTGGACGAGATTGGCGAGCTGCCGCCTGCGTTGCAGCCCAAGCTGTTACGGGTGCTGCAGGAGCGCGAGTTCTATCGCCTCGGTGATAGCCGCCCGACTTGCGTAAACGTGCGGGTCATGGCCAGCACCAACCGCGCGCTGCACAGTCTGGTCCGGGAAGGACGCTTCCGCGAGGACCTTTATTACCGGCTCAATGTGATTCCCCTGACCTTGCCGCCGCTGCGGGAGCGTGGCGAGGACGTAATCGAGCTGGCCGAGCATTTTGCCGCGAAGTTTGCTGCGCCCAAGCCGCCGCCGGCGATGAGCCAGCGCTTTCGCGCGAGCTTGCGCTCACACTACTGGCCGGGCAATGTGCGCGAGCTGGCCAACGCCATCCGCCGCGCAGTCGCGCTATGCGAAGGCGGTGAACTTGACGCTGACGCCCTGCGCCTGGGCGCTCCTCCCGCGCTGGGACCGGCGCCGTGGCTCAAGCCCGGGCTCTCCCTGCGCGAGGCGGAGAAGGCGCTGCTGGAAATCACGCTGGAAGCCACGGCAGGCAATCGCACCCGCGCGGCGGCGCTGCTCGGTGTCAGCCTGCGCACCGTCCGCAACAAGATTCGCGAACATGGTCTGCCGCCCCGGAGGTCGACATGAACCTGGTGGAAACTCCCTTGATGCACACTTTGAGCCGCGCGCTGGACTTGACCTCGGCGCGGCAGAGCCTGGTCAGCCAGAACGTCGCCAATATCGACACTCCCGGCTATAAGACAAGGGACATCGACTTCCGCCAAGAGCTACAGCGCGCCCTGGCCGATGATCAGCTTCCGCAAGCTGCGCCGGTTGGACGCGACGTGCCCGGGCTGATCGAGCGTCCTGACGGCAACAACGTCAGCCTCGATCGCGAGAGCCTGCTGATGGCGCAGAACCAATTGGCGTTTCAGGTGGACGTGCAGCTGTTGCGCGCCGAGTTCAACCGCCTGCAGGAAGCGATCAACGGGGGCACCGGAGGCAGCGGACAATGAACCTGTTCGGACTGTTTCAAGTTAGCGGCTCCGCTTTGACTGCCGAGCGGCTGCGCGCCGAGGTGGCAACCAGCAATCTGGCGAATGCCGAGACCACACGCACGCCAGAAGGCGGGCCGTATCGCCGGCGCATGGTGGTGTTCAACAGCCGGCCGGCTTCGCAATTCCGTTTGCTGCTGGCCGGGTCCTTCAGCGACGGCAGCTTGCAGGAGGCCGGCGGGGTGCGGGTCAGCCAGGTGGTGGACGATCCTACGCCGCCGGTGCGCCGCTATGAGCCGGGACATCCCGACGCCGATGCCTCGGGCTACGTTAGCTATCCCGCCATCAGCCCGGTGCAGGAGATGGTGGACCTGATGGGCGCCGAGCGCGCTTACGAACTGAACGCCAGCGCCGTGCAGGCAGCCAAGCAGATGATCCAGCAGTCGCTGCAGATTTTGAAGTAAATGGACGGGAACAATGAGCATCAACGCCTTTAATCCGAACCTGCCGGTTTCGCCGTCCGGCCTGCGCCCGACCGCCATTCCGCTTCCGCCAAGTGGCGGCTTTGGCGATGCCTTACGCGAGGCCGTCTCCGAGGTGGACAACCTCAACCTGGACGCGCAGTACAAGGTGAGCGGGCTGGTGGAAGGCAACGGCGTTGATGTGCACGACGCGATGATTGCCGTGGAGAAGGCCGATCTTTCGTTTCAACTGATGCTGCAGGTGCGCAACAAAGTCGTGCAGGCATACCAGCAGATTGCGAGCATGCAGTTCTAAGGTGACAGGCGGCAGTGGGCGGTGACCTCACATTTGCGCAGATGGTGCAGCAGACGAAAGAGTTCTTTCTAGGACTTACCCTCAAGCAGAAGGCGCTGCTGGCTGGCGGCGCCGTGCTGGTCGCTGCCACGTTGTGCGTGTTCGTGCAACTGATTGCCAAGCCGGACTACAAAGTCCTCTATTCCGGCTTGGCCCCAAGTGATACGCAGGACCTCGCTGCCCGCCTCGGTGCCAGAAAAATCCCCTTCGAGCAATCGCCCGACGGAAGCAGCATCCTGGTTCCCGCCGACAAGCTGGACAGTGCGCGGCTGGAGGTTGCCTCGCAACCGATGCCGCACAGCGGACGCATGGGTTTTGAGTTGTTTGATAAGCCGAACTGGGCGGGCTCCGACTTCAGCGAGAAGGTGAACTACCAGCGGGCGCTGGAAGCGGAGCTGGAGCGCACGCTGGCGACCCTGAACGAAGTTGACGCCGTTCGCGTGCATCTGGTGATGCCCGCCGAATCGCTGTACAGCGAACGCGAACGCTCCGCCAAGGCTTCGGTAATGGTGAAGCTGCGCCGGGGACGCCTGCCTGAGCAGTCGGACATGGCCATCCGCCAGATGGTGGCGGGGGCGGTGGACCGGCTCAGTCCGGAGAACGTGGTGGTGGTGGATGCCGACACCAATCTGCCGGTGGGCCATTTGGGCGGCAACGCAGCAGGCGGCGGGGCTACCGAGATCGACCGGGAGCTGGCCAAGCGTGTGGTCGAAACGCTGGAGCCGGTGGTGGGCATGCAAGGTGTGCGCGCCAGCGTCCATGTGGAGTACGACCTGAGCTCGGGCGACGAGACGCAAGAGACTTACGACCCGAACAGCAGCGTGGCGTTGAGCGTCACCCGCAGCGAGGAGAGGCTGGGCAACGAATTACCTGGCGGTGTTCCCGGCACCAGCAGCAATCTTCCAAATGCCAAGGTCAGCCCGCCGGTGAAATCCAGCAACGACAGCCACACCACCAAAGCCGAGAGCGGCACCTATGCGGTGAACAAGCTGGTGCGGCACACCCTGCTGCCTGCGGGGCGGATCAAGCGGATCGCGGCGGCTTTACTGGTGGACGATGCGGTCGAAATCGAGCAGAAGAACAACCAGCGCGTGGCCACGCGCCGCAAACGTTCGCCGGAGGAGATGAAGCAGATCGAGCAATTGGCCGCCGCGGCGCTCGGCATCGATGCCAAGCGCGGCGATCTGCTGGCGGTGGAGAACCTGTCGTTCCAGAACCTGCAACAGGACGTACCCGTACCTCCGACTTTCATGGAGCGAATGCAGCGCACCCTGCACAACTGGACATGGGTCTTCCGCTACCTCGCGCTTGGTTGTCTGTTTGGCAGCGTGTACGTGCTTCTCCTCCGTCCGGTCAAAAAGCAGTTCATGACCATGCTGCGTGAACTGCCGGCGCGCATGGCGAATAAGAACGCCATCAGCCAAACCGCAAGCGCACAAATCACGGCCGCCCCCCAGGCCGAGGCGCTGGAAGAGATGCTGGCCGGGACAGGCCTCGATGGCGATGTACCGCTGAAGAAGCTGGCCATCCTGAAGAACCATCTGGTGGACAAAGTGAAGACGGAACCGGCCGGCGCGTCGCGGCTCATTCAGAATTGGCTGCGTGAGGGCAGCGCCGAATGAGCAGCGAGGCACTGACGGCCACGGACCTGAGCGGGCTGCACAAGGCGGCAGTGTTGCTGGTGCTGCTGGGGGAGGAAGCCGCAACCTCGGTGTACCGCAACCTGAGCCAGGCACAGGTGCAGCGCCTGACCCGCGAGATCGCGGAACTGAATGGGGTGAAGCCGGAGACCGCCGCGGAAGTTCTGGAGGAGTATTACCGGCTTAGCCTGACTCAGGATTATCTGGCGCAGGGCGGCGACAGTTATGCGCGGAACCTGCTGGTGAAGGCCTTCGGGAACGAGGGCGCCAAGGCGCTGCTGGAACAGGTCAGCCGCGCCCAGGACCTCAGCGCCAATCAACTGGACGCTCTGCAGAAAGCCGATCCGCAGGAGTTGGCGCGTTTTCTGGAGGACGAGCAGCCGCAAACCATCGCCCTTATCCTCGCTTATCTGGAACCCAAGCCCGCCTCGGCGCTGCTGATGAAGCTGCCGGAGTCGGTGCGCGTAGAAGCGGTGAAGCGGCTGGCTACGCTGCGCAACTTTTCACCCGAGATGGCACAAAAAGTGTCGCAGGTGTTACAGAAGCGATTACAGCGCATGGGTGAGCAGAACCGCCGGGCCTATCCCGGGTACAAGAGCGCCGCCGATCTGATGAACCGTCTCGAGCCAGCAGTGATGAAGTCCGTGCTGGACGAAATCGAAGGAGGGGACGCCAAGCTGGCGCTCAACATCCGCAACCTGATGTTCACCTTCGACGATCTGCTGGGGGTGCCCGAGGCCGGCATCCGCGAACTGGTGGCGCGGCTGGACAAGAAGGTGCTCACCCTGGCTTTGAAGGGCGCGTCCGAGGAGTTGCGCAACCATCTGATGAAGGCGATCTCTGCCCGCGCCTACGAGATGATTAAGGAAGACATGGAGGTGATGGGCCCGGTGCGCGCCCGCGAGGTGAATAAGGCCCAGCAGGAGGCAGTGGCTGTAGCGCGCAAGCTGGAAGCCGAGGGCAAGATCATCCTCAAGCCGGAGAGTGGCGATGAGTACATCCTTTGAGCGGCGGGTGGAGAAGTTTCAGTATCCGGTGATTCCGCCTCCGGTGTTCCGCCGGCAGGCAGCCGAAGAGCTTGACAACGAAGCGGCCCAGAGAGCTTGTGAGTTGGCCATGCAGCAGGAACTGGCAACCGCGGTGGAAGGGGCGCGGAAGGAGGGGTTCCGGTTGGGTGAGGCCCAAGCGCAGGCTGCGGCAGCTCAGGCCATTGAGCAGGAACGCGCTGTCGTGCTTTCGGCCCTGCAGGACTTTGAGGGCCGCCGAGACGATTATTTCCGTCGCGTGGAAACCGAGGTCGTACGCCTGGCTCTGGCCATAGCGCGCAAGGTGCTGCACCGCGAGGCGCAGATGGACCCGTTACTGCTGGCAGGAGTGGTGCGGGTGGCGCTCGACCAGATGCAGGCGGGGATACGCGTGGTGCTGCGTACTTCCCCCGATTCCGCCGACGTTTGGCGCGACTTCTGTGAGCAGCACTGCCGGGGAAAGCAGACCGTCGAAGTTGTCGCCGACAGCTCGCTGGAGGGTGGTCGCTGCTTGCTCCAAGCCGAAGTAGGCAGCAGCGAAATCAGCCTCGACGGCCAATTGCAGGAGATCGAGAGCGGCTTCTTCGATCTCTTGCGGGAACACGCCCCCACCCCGCGGAGCGGAACAACGGCGCTTGGCGGAGGCCCCGGCGAGGGAGGCCGGCCGTGAGCAGCGGCGTGCTCATCCCATACTTCACCCAGTTGGAAGGACGGCGCACGCTTGCGTGGCAGGGGCGAGTGACGCAAGTCGTCGGCAATCTCGTAGAATCGGTCGGCCCGCCCTGTTCTCTGGGAGAGTGCTGCGAGATCCACGACAGCGGCGGCCGCGTGTATTCCGGCGAGGTGGTTGGCTTTCGCGGCAGCACGGTGCTGACCCTGCCTCTGGAGAAGCCCAGCGGTGTGCGTTTCGGCGATGCCGTATTCGCTCGTGGCGAGCGGCCATCGCTGGCGGTCGGCGAAGGCCTGCTCGGCCGCGTTATCGATGGAGCAGCAAAGCCGCTCGACGGCCTTGGCCCCTACGCCGCTCGCCAGCGTCAGATCTTGGACTGTAGCGCGCCTTCGGCGCTGGCGCGCTTGCCGATTCGTGAACCACTGGGCTGCGGGGTTCGCGCCATTGACGGCTTCCTGACCTGTGGCCGCGGACAGCGGCTGGGCATCTTTGGCGGCAGCGGTGTGGGCAAGAGCACGCTGCTCGGCATGATGGCCCGCGGGACTGCAGCCGACCTGACCGTGCTGGCGCTGGTGGGGGAGCGCGGGCGTGAAGTGGGCGAGTTCCTCGAAAGCCTGGGTGAAGAGGGACGCCGCCGTTCCGTCGTTGTCGTCTCTACTTCCGACCAGTCGCCGCTGTTGCGCATTCGCGCCGCTCTGGCCGCCACCAGTATTGCGGAATACTTCTGCCACGCGTGTCGCAACGTTCTCCTTGTCGTGGACTCGCTTACCCGCTTTGCCATGGCGCAGCGGGAGATCGGCTTAGCTGCCGGCGAACCGCCGACGGCGAAGGCCTACACACCATCGGTATTCAGCATGCTGGCGCGGCTGGTGGAACGCGCCGGGCGCTTTGCTGGTGGCAGTATTACCGCCTTCTATACCGTGCTGATGGAAGGCGATGACCAGCAGGACCCGCTGGTTGATGCCCTGCGCTCATTGGTTGATGGGCACATCGTCCTTGACCGGCGGCTGGCGGCGCAGAACCACTATCCACCGATATCCATCCTTGACAGCCTAAGCCGTCTGATGCCGTCCGTAGCTTCACGTGAACACCTCGCCAAGAGCCAGCAGTTGCGGTCCCTGTTATCTGCCTATGCCAAGTCGGAGGACCTCATCCGCATTGGCGCCTACAGCAAAGGTGCAGACCCAGTGCTGGACAACGCCATCGCGGTGCTGCCGGAGTTGCAGGGGTTTCTTCGCCAGAGCCCTGACGACCGCGCTCCCGTCGCCGATACCCTCGCCCGCCTGAGCACCATCGCCTGCTAAACATGGCCTTCCACTTCACCCTCGAAGCCGTACTGCGCTATTGGCAAAGCCTGGAAGATCAGGAGCTGCTGCGTCTGCAGACCTTGCTCGCGCGCCGTGGGGCACTGCTCAGCGAAGTTGAGCAGTTGCGTAAGGCCAGCTTGCATCTACAGCAGGAAACGAAGAGGGCGATGTTATTGCAGCCGACACCGGCAGTGGAGATTCAGTTTGCCACCGCCCGCGTGAATGTACTAGAGCACCAACAGCAGCTCCTTCTCCGCCAGTTGGACGAGCTGCAGGCGGCGATTACAGAGCAGCGCTCCCGCTACCAGCAGCAGCGGCGCAACCGCGAAGTGCTGGAGTCGCTGCGGAACCAGCAATGGCGTGACTACCAGCTAACCCAACGCCGGCGGGAACAGGCACGGCTGGATGAACTGCACTTGCTTCGCAAGAAACACGTCAGCCCTTAGCGTTCCGCTATTCCATTGGGCGCGATTTGCCCAGCTCACTAGGCAAGCGTTGCCCAGCGTCAGCACCCGGCAATCCAAACCCATCCTCAAAACCATCGGCGCTTTTGGCGAAGTGCTTGAGAGCAGGCGGTTTCGCAACGCGAAACTTTCTACCCGGAAACGTCGCGGTTGGAAGGCGGACTGCTTGTCCACTGGGTTACGAGGTCCGCGAGACGGCATGCCGTTGTCAGCACCCAGTTGTCAAGTGTCAGTTTCCATGGCCATGGTTGACGGCCGAGGGGGGTTCACAGGTGCGCCCGCAAGCGGAACAAAACTCCCTGACACAACATTTGGCAATGTGTTTTCGGACAAAGTGGCAGCACAGACCGGTGATTGCCGAAGTTCACACCCCCCCAGCGCGCGAGCGGCAGCGGAAACGGTCTCCAGCAAGAAAGCAGAAACCGCGAAGGAAAAATCGGGGAATCTGAAGGGCGACGATTCTCCGCCTGCTCACAGTTTCGCCGTTACTGATGTCCTGCACAAACTTCCAACCGACGCAAGTGACCAGTGCAACCCGTGTCTGCCGAACCACGACTTGAAGTCGGCTTGCGCAGTCGTTGCCGAAGCCGGCAAAAACCGGGATGAGGCGGCACAGGTGGGCACTTGTGGAGCCCCGCCTGCAAAACCATGCGATGCGGCCGGACTCGACAAACCCGGACTGGAATTAAGGACGGCCGCTGAAGATGCAAGCTACGCGCGCGTGTCGATGCCGACCGCGGTTCCGTCTCACGAAGGGCAACAATCCGAAACAGCCGAGAATGCGACCGAAACCGACAAGCGAGAAAACGTTATGGCAACTCGCCTTGGCAACGCCTCATGCCCGCCGGGGGGCGATGCGGCCTCGTCACCCGTGGTTGTTGGCCTCGACAGTGGGTTGGCAACGGCACAGCGAGTGGCTGACGGGACAAGCGCGGACGCATCGGCCATGCCCCAAGGCATATGGCTCCCGCGTCCGCCTGCGGTGGGGTCGGCGGAGGCCTCAACTTTAGAGAACACACCGGCGACTTCACAGCCCCCTCCGGACAGCGCGGTCAGTGCTGGTGCGGCAACACCCGCACTGGCAACTCTGACCGAGCTTAAGAACGCGCCAGGCACCGCCGGCGAAGCCTCGCTGCCGCCGGTTCAGCAGACCATTCCGCCTCCGAACTGGGCCGTAGCGCGCAGCAGCGCCGCATCCCAGCGCAGCTCTGATGGGCCCAGCAAGACCGCTCGCAAGCCAGACGGGGGCGGCGCGAAACCGCCGCAGTTATCCAACGTCCAGCGGTCGGACGAACCAACTCGGATTGTGTCGGGCGACTCATCGGGCGATAAGCGGCCTTTGGCGCAGCCAACTCCGACAGTCGCAGCTCTCGATGGCCATGGCAATCCGGGCACGCCCACCAATGCCGAGCTGCCACAAGCAGCGCGTTCCCAGACGAGTGTATGGAATGGGAGAGAGGCGTCCGCAGCCCCAACCTCGACGCCAGCGGAGAACGCTGCCTCAGCGCCACCGGTCATTCAGAGTGCTCGTGTACTTGAGCGGATGGGACAGTCGGAGATGCGGCTGGGGATGAACTCCAGCGACTTTGGGAGCATCGAGTTGCACGCCCACGTCAGCCTGGACCGGGTGGGCGCCAGCATCGCCACCAGCCACACGGAATTGCGCGCCGCCATGATGGCCGAGATGCCGTCGCTGGAGCATGCCATCGCGCAACATCAACTGAAGCTTGACAACTTCAACCTGGACCCGCGGACCGGCGCGCAGAACAGCGACACCGGCGCCAGCGCCGGAAACCAATCCCCTCGAAGCCGGACGCAGTCCGCGGACAGAGCTTCCGAATTCAGTGATGACACGGCGCCTGAAATGGTGCCGGCTCAGGCGTGGACTACTCCGCGTAGCAGCGGGCTCAACGTCCACGCTTAGAAAGGAATGTATGGCTACAAGCCCAGTGAACCTCAGCAACACCCAAACCCCAGGACAACCCAGCGCCAACAACTCGCTGGGCGGGGGAATGGACAGCATGTTTATGCAACTGCTGATCACGCAGCTGCAGAACCAGGACCCGCTTTCGCCCATGGATCCCTCGACCTTCGTCAACCAGCTGGTCGGCGTGAACAGCCTGGACCAGTTGACTCAGATCAACCAGGTGCTGCAGAGCGCATTCGGCAGCTCCACTACCGCAAGCGCAGGAGGCCAATAATGCCGCTCTTTTCGATTCCATTGTCCGGCTTGACTGCCAGCTCCACCGCCATGTCGGCGATCGCCAACAACCTGGCCAACCTGAACACGGTGGGCTACAAGGAAAGCAGTACGCAGTTCAACGACCTTTTCTACCAGACGCTCGGCCTGAATGGATCGGGCGACCCCATTCAGGTGGGCGCCGGGACCGGAGTCAGTGCCACCTCTTCCAACATGAACTCGGGCAGCGTTGAAGCCACAAGTGTGCCCACCGATGTCGCGATCATGGGTGATGGCTTCTTTGTGGTGCAGCAAAATGGAGCCACGCTTTACAGCCGGGCCGGCAATTTCTCCGTGGCAGCCGATGGCGCATTGCAAACCGCCAATGGCGAACAGGTGATGGGTTACGCTGCGGTCAACGGCGCCATACCGGCGGGCGCGGCTCTGTCGCCGCTGGCGATCAACAAGGGCCAGATCAATCCGCCCAACGCGACAACGAATATCCAGTTGACCACCAACCTCGATGCCGGCGCCGCCACCGGAGACATGCCGCTTTCCACGCCGGTCACGGTCTATGACTCGCTGGGCACGGCGCATGTGCTGACGTTCAGTTTTACGAAGACGGCAGCCGGGGCATGGAACTGCGACATCACCATCCCCAATTCTGACCTGACGCCTCCTCCGGCCTGGCTGGCGTCGACTGCCTACAACGTCGGCCAGATTATTTCGCCCAGCACATCGAACGGCCACTTCTACGAATGCACGGTGGCGGGCACCTCGGGCAACGCACCCCCGACCTGGCCCACGGACGGATCCACCATCAGCGATGGCACGGTGACCTGGAAGGACATGGGCACCGAAAGCACCATTGCCACTGAGGCCCTCACCTTTGACAGCAGTGGCAAGCTCACCTCTCCCTCAGGGAATATCAGCGGAATCACCGCGAGCGGCTTAGCCGATGGCGCAGCGAACCTGACCTTTCAATGGGACTTGTACAACAACACGGGAACGTCCCTGCTGACGCAGGTTGCGGGTCCCAGTACCACGGCCAGCACCTGGCAGGATGGCTTCGGCAGCGGAACCTTGACCGACTACAACATCGGCTCCGACGGCACCATCATGGGAACCTTCAGCAACGGTCGGACAGCAGCGCTGGGTCAGATCGCGCTGGCCAACTTCGCCAACACCCAGGGACTGGAGCGTGTAGGGAACAATCAGTTCTCCGCCACGCTGGCCTCTGGCGCAGCCGTGGTGGGAGCGCCAGGTACCGGCGGGCTGGGCTCGGTATCCGGGGGTTCACTGGAGTTGTCGAATGTGGACATCGCTACAGAGTTTTCCGCGCTCATCGTGGCGCAGCGAGACTACGAGGCCAATGCGCGCACGATTACGACCTTCGATCAGGTGATGCAGGACACCATCAATCTGAAATCGACGGCCTAAAGCAAGGAGGTCCTTCGCCGATTGGTAACAGCGTGATGCTGTACCCGCAGTGCCCCACCGGGCCCCTCGTGCCGCCCGGTGCGGGCGGCTGCGCTGCCATTCTCAGAGCTTCCTCATGAAATCCGGCTTATCCTCTGCCGGTTTCGCACTGACCGCCTGGCAAGCCGCGCTCAAGGCAGAAGAGGTCAAAACACTAACCTCACGCAAGCAAAACGTTTTGCCCTAAGCAAGGTCCCCTCCTACTGTTCTCAATTCCTAATGTGCCCGGCAATCGCATTGCACCTGCTGCTTACGCAAGCGCGCCAACCTGCGCTTGCGAACGACGGCGGTCGAGATTAGCACCATGAACGAAAAGCAGCTTCCTGCGGAGACCGGTGCGAGCCCCGTGGATCCCCCGACGACGCCGGCAGCCAATTGGCGACAGTTCGGGTGGCTTCCCTGCAACCTGTCGCTGGAGCTACCGGTGGCGCATTTCACAGTGCGCGAACTACTGCGGCTGGCGCCGGGCAGGATTGTGCCCACGGACTGCAGCCGCGGCGCCGAAGTTCCTCTGCGCGCCAATGGCCAACTGATCGGATGGGCCGAGTTTGAGCCGGTAGGCAACCACATTGGAGCGCGGATAACCGAGCTGGTGTAAGGAGCGCGATGCAACCCGTCGAAAACAACGTGATCAAACCCGCTCCCCTCTCGCTCGCCCGCTGTTGGGCGCGTTTGCGGAGCGTGCTGGACGGCGCGCGAATACGCAGAGCGCCGCGTCGGTTGCGCCTGTGCGAGAGCCTCGCTCTTGGCGAGAAACGATTTGTCGCGGTGATTGAGTTCGAGACGGAGCGCTTCCTGGTGGGCGGAGGGACGGCGTCGGTGAATCTGCTGGCGCGGCTGGGCGAGGCGCCCGATTTTGCTGCTCTGCTGGCGGAATGGAGCGAGCGGCAACGATGAACACCCTGCACGTCCCAGGCGTGAACGGCAGCGGCGTCCCGTGGACCATTGTTCTGCTGCTCACGCTGCTGACGATTCTGCCTGCGCTGCTGCTGTCGATGACGCCCCTGGTGCGCCTGCTGGTGATCTTTCACTTCCTGCGGCAGGCGCTCGGGACGCAGAGCGCACCTACCAATCAGACGCTGATCGGGTTGTCATTGGTATTGACCTATTTCCTCATGCAGCCGGTGGGAGCGGCCATCTACCAGCAAGCGATGATGCCGCTGGAGCGCAACCAGATTACCGCCTGGGAGGCGCTGGACCGGGGCTCGGAACCGGTGCGCCGCTTCATGCTCAAGTTTGTGCGCGAAAAAGACGCGGCGCTGTTTGTGGAGATGGCGAAGCTGCCAGCACCGCACTCGCCGGAGGATCTGCCGATGCGCGTGGTGGCTCCGGCCTACATCCTGTCGGAGCTGAAGATCGGCTTCCAGATTGGCGCGGTGCTGTTTCTGCCCTTCCTGGTGATTGATCTGGTGGTGGCCTCGATCACCACGTCGGTGGGCATGCTGCAACTGCCGCCGGTGGTGATCTCGACGCCGATCAAGATCCTGCTGTTCGTCATGGTGGATGGCTGGAACCTGCTGGTGGGCTCGCTGATGAAGAGTTTTTACTGAGCATCGAAACGAGACGAGATGTCACCCGAACTGATTGTCGTGCTGGGCCAGAGAACGCTGCAGATGGCCGTGCTGCTGGCAGCGCCGCTGCTGATCGCGCTCGCTTTGGTCAGCCTGGCGATCAACCTTGTGCAGGTGCTGACCTCGCTGCAGGACAACACCATCTCCAGCGTGCCCCGGTTGCTGGCTACCGCGGTGGGCGCAATTGTGCTGATGCCGTGGATGGTGCGCAAGCTGGCGTTCTTTACGGTGCAGATGTTCGCTGATTTCCGGCCGCTGCTGCGCTAGAGGCGAAGGATGGAATTGCAACTCGAAAACCTGGTGGCGGCGGTGGCGTTTGTGGGAGCGCGGGTCTCCGGGCTGCTGGTATTCACGCCGTTTCTAGGAAGCAGTGCCATCGCGCCGCGCATAAAGGTCGGGCTCGTGGTGCTGCTGACAGCGGTGCTGTATCCGGTCTGTGGGCCGCGCGGATTGTCGCTCACAGCTGCCGGACTGTTGCGCGTGATGCTCTCGGAGGTGTTGATCGGGATCCTGATGGGGCTGGCAGTGCAGTTCGTCTTTGAGGCGGCACAGTTCGCCGGGCAGACGATGGGCATGCAGGTGGGCTATGGCCTGGTCAATCTCCTTGACCCCAACACGCAGGTGGATACGCCGGTGCTGGCAGTGTTTTCGCAGACCATCGTGATGCTGCTGTTCCTGCAGCTGGACGTACATCACTGGCTGCTGCGGGCGCTGGCTGCCAGCTTTGCCTATCTTCCTCCCGGATCGGCCGTGGCCGGCGGAGAGCTGACCAAGCAACTGCTGCATGCTGCTGGCGGTATCTGGCTGGCCGGGGTGCAGATTGCAGCGCCCGCGCTGCTGGCGACACTCCTCTGTGACCTGGTCCTGGGATTTCTGGGCAAGGCTTCGCCGCAATTGCCGGTGCTGTTTCTGGGACTTTCGCTCAAGAGCATGGTTGGCCTGGCTCTGCTTGGGCTTTCGCTCAAGTACTGGCCGGGCCTCTTCGAGCACTATTTCACGACGGCGATTCATTGGGCCGAGCGCCTGCTGCACTTAGCACGCTGAGAGAACCATGGCACGCGACGACAGGACCGAACAGGCAACTCCGCGACGGCGGCAAAAAGCGCGCGAGAAAGGCCGGGTAGCGCGCAGCCGCGAACTGTCGGGAGCGCTGGTCACTCTGGCCGGAGCACTGGTGTTGCTATGGGTTTCGTCCGCCGAACTCGAACGCTGGCGCGGCTGGTGGCGGGCACTGCCGGATTATGCCTCGCGCGCCGACTTCAGCGCTGCAATGCCGGTGCTGACCTGGACAGGAGTTGCCGCCCTGCGCTGGATCATTGCTCCGCTGACCGTGATCTGGCTGTTGGCCATGGGCAGCAATCTGGCGCAGGGCGGTTTTGTCTTCTCTACCGAGGCGCTGGTTCCGAACTCCGAACGGTTGAGCCCGGCGAAAAAACTCGGGCAGATGTTCTCCATTGCCGGCCTGGCCCCACCGGCAAAATCCCTGATTCCGTTTTCCGTGCTGCTGTATCTCGGCTTCGCCATGCTGACGCGCGATTGGGAGATGCTGCTGCACTCAGCGCATATGCCGGTGAGCGCCATCGGCGAATTCGCCTACCGGAGGGCGCTTGAGGTCTGTTGGAAGTCCACCCTGGTGCTGCTGCTGTGGGCGGGAATCGACTACCTGCTGCAAAGGCAGAAACTGGAGCGCGACCTGCGCATGACTAAACAGGAGTTGCGTGACGAATACAAAGAAACCGACGGCAACCCCTCAGTCAAAGCGCGGCTGCGGCGTCTGCAGCGGCAGATGCGGCGCCGGCGCATGTTGAAGGACGTGGAACACGCCAGCGTGGTGGTAACCAATCCCACGCACTTCGCTGTGGCCCTCGAGTATCGCCCGGAGATGTCGGCTCCTACCGTGGTCGCCAAAGGCGCTGACCTGCTGGCCGAGCAGATCAAGCAAGTGGCCCGCTGGCATGAAGTTCCCATCGCAGAGAATCCCCCGCTCGCGCAGGCGCTGTATCGCAGCGTCGAGATCGGCCAGGCCATCCCCGCCAAGCTGTATGCCGCGGTGGCGGAGCTCCTCGCGTTCATCTATCGAGCCCAGATGCGGGCCCGGAACGCGGGCGGGAGGGCATAGGCGATGGCGGAAACAGTCCGCAAACCGAGATCGTCGTTCAGTGATGGCGCGGCTGAATGGATCGTTCCCATAGCCGCGGTGGCTCTGGTCTTTGTCATGCTGGTGCCGCTGCCGGCCTTTGCGCTGGATGTCCTGCTGGCCATCAGCATCATCGCCTCGGTGCTGGTGCTACTGTCCGCTGTACATATTCTGCGACCGGTGCAATTTTCGGTATTCCCCAGCCTGCTACTTCTGCTCACGCTCTTCCGCCTGTCGTTGAACCTGGCCAGCAGTCGCCGCATTCTGCTGCACGGCAACGAAGGCGCGGGAGCAGCCGGCCACGTCATCGAGGCCTTTGGGCAGTTCGTGGTGGGCGGCAACTACGTCGTCGGCTTCGTTCTGTTCCTGGCGCTGATCGCCATTCAGTACATGGTGGTAAGCCATGGAGCGGTGCGCACCGCCGAGGTCACGGCGCGCTTCACCCTTGACGCCATGCCGGGCAAGCAGATGGCGATTGACGCCGACCTGAACGCCGGGCTCATCGACGAGAAGCAGGCCCGCGCCCGCCGCGAGCAGGTAAGCCGGGAAGCTGAGTTCTACGGCGCCATGGACGGCGCGGCACGCTTCAACCAGCGCGATTCGCTGGCAACAGTGTTGATTACGGTCATCAACATCATCGCCGGATTTCTGATCGGCGTCTTTCAACTAGATGTCCCCTTTCGCGAGGCACTAAAGACCTACACCATCCTGACTGTCGGTGACGGCCTGGTGACCATCATCCCGTCCTTGCTGGTGTCGGTGGGAGGCGGCATCGTTGTGACGCGTGCCTCCTCCGACAACACGCTGGGCATCGACGTCGGTAAGCAACTATTTGGCCGCAGCCGCCCGTTGTGGATTGCGGCCGCAGCCATGGTGGCCCTCGCCCTGATACCCGGGCTGCCCAAGTTTGCCTTTCTCGCTATTGCCGTTCTGGCAGGGGTGCTGGCGCGCCGCGCGAAGAGGGAATTCGAGAAGCCGGCGCCTGCGGAAACCGCTCCCGGCACAGCGCCGTCGGCTGCCTCGCAGCAGGAAGCCCTGGAAGGTCTGCTGAAGCTTGACGAGCTTGGTCTGGAAGTCGGCTACGCGCTGGTGCCGCTGGTGGACGCCAAACAGGGCGGGCAGCTCCTGCAGCGGGTGAAGGCGCTGCGCCGTCATCTGGCAACCCAGTTAGGGTTCATCGTTCCGCCGGTACACATCACTGACAACCTCAAGCTCGGCCCCCGCGAGTACGTGGTGTACCTGCGCGGAGTGGAGATCGCGCGCTGGGAGACGCGCGACGATTGCCTGCTGGCCATCAGCTCAGAGGCCACTCCTCCCGAGTTGCAAGGCGTTCCCACCAACGAACCGGCCTTTGGCGTCTCGGCGCGCTGGATCGTTCCCGGCCTGCGCGAGCAGGCGCTGGCCTCCGGTTATGCGGTGGTGGACCAGACCTCGGTGATGGCTACCCACCTGGCGGAGGTGATCAAGCAGCACGCCTGCGAGCTGCTCAGCCGCCAGGAGACCAAACGCCTGCTGGACCGGCTGGGCGAGAGCCATCCCAAGCTGTGCGAGGAGCTGGTGCCCAAGCTGTTGAGCCTGGGAGAAGTGCAAAAGGTGTTGCAACAGCTGCTGCGCGAGCAGGTCTCGATTCGCGACCTGCCCACGATTCTGGAGAGCCTACTGGATACGGCTCCCGTCAGCAAGAGTCCGGTGCTGCTGGTGGAGGCGGCGCGGCAGGCGCTGGGTCGAGCGCTGGTGCGTCCGCTGCTCGCCGATGATGGGGGCCTGCGCGTGGTGACCCTCGATCCCGGCATTGAGGAGGAGGTGAGCCGCGCCTTCTCCGGGCAGGCGCCGGCGGGCAGCGGCCATTCTTCGCTGGAGCCGTCGTTCGTCCGCCGGGTCCTCGAGGGACTCAAAAAGCTGGCGGGAGAGCAAGTGCGCCTGGCTACGCCGGTGCTGTTCTGCAATACGCCGGCGCGATTCTACCTGCGCCGTCTGCTGGAGCCATTCCTGCCCAAGGTGGTGGTGCTCTCGCCGGCCGAGGTGCCGCCGGTAGTTCCGGTGCAGTCGTTGGGAATGATTCGATGAGGAGGAAGCATGACCGCTGCTCAAGCTTACGAACACAGCAGTGAACCGGCTGGGAACAGCCGTGAGCAACTGCTGCTGGAGCAACTGCCGCAGGTGAAGTACATCGCCCGCCGCATCCATGAACGTCTGCCCCAGCACGTGCCCTTCGACGACCTGATGCATGCCGGCATCGTGGGGCTGATGGATGCCTTGCACAAGTTCGATCCCAGTAAGAACGTGCGCTTTTCCTCCTACGCCAAGTTCCGCATTCGCGGGGCCATCCTGGACAGCCTGCGTGACATGGACTGGAGTCCGCGCGACTTGCGCCGCAAGGCGCGCCGACTGGAAGCGGTGATGCAAAAGCTTCAGACCGGGCTGGGCCGCTCCGCCAGCGAGCCGGAGCTGGCGAAGGCAATGGAGATGAGTCTGGAGGAGTTCCAGCACATGCTGGACGAAATCCGAGGGCTGGAGGTAGGCAGCCTGCAGATGGAATCGCTGGAGGATGGGCGGGAGACCGATCTTAGCGAAACCATCGCCGGCCCGGCCAACCAGGACCCGCTCTTCCTCTGCCTGCAGGGCGAGCGCAAGCAGATGCTGGCCGATGCGATTGCACAGTTGCCACAGCGCGAGCAGCAGGTATTGGCGCTCTATTACCAGGAAGAGCTCACGATGAAGGAAGTGGGCGCAGTCCTCGGTGTGGGTGAGTCACGGGTCTCGCAGATTCATTCCGTGGCTGTCGCCCGTTTGCGGGCCGCCCTGCAAGGTGCAAAACATACGCGTACCGCGGCCCTTGCTTCCCTGGCCCAGGCCTCGAAGCCGGCGGTGAGTCTATGGAAAAGGTACTGAGCCAGGCGGAGATTGATGAGCTGTTTCGCGCGGCCCGCGGCAGCGAGGCGGATACCGAACCGGCGGGAGGGGTCCAGGTGGAGCGCTGGGACCTGCATCATGCCGGCACTCTGCGCCAGGAGCAATTGCACAGTATCAGCCGGCTGCACGAGACCTTCGCCCGCGACCTGACCACTGCCGTGGGGGCCTATCTCCGGAATAAGTTCGAAGTTGCCCTGGTAGCGGTCGAGCAACTCGCCTACCGCGATCTGCTGGCCCGCATCCCCAACGCGACCTATTACGCCTCGCTACACCTGTTGCCCGGCGATGCCGCCGGCATCCTGCAGATTGACCTGAGCCTGGTATTTCCCATCGTGGACCTGCTGCTGGGCGGGCCGGGCGGCTCTGCGCAGTCCGCGCGCGAGGTCAGCGAAATTGAGGAGATGCTGATAGAAGGGGTCGCCCAGGTCATTTGTCATGAACTGGACTTGGTGTGGCGGCCGCAGGGCCTGGAGGTGACCTTCGAGCAGCGCCGGCCGGCCTCGCAAATGCTGCAGCTCATGCCGGCGCAGGAGAAGACGCTGACATTGACGTTTGAGGTGACGATGACCGCGTCCAGAGGAATGCTGAACATCGCATTTCCGGCGGTAGTCTCCAGCGCGCTGCTGCGCAAGCTGGCCAGGGAGCTGGTGTCGCAGCGGCCCCGGGGACCGGCGGTGCATCAGCAGAGCATCCTGCAACGGCTGCTGGACTCAACCGTGGCGATGGACCTGGGCACTCCCCTGATGCCGATCAAGCTCGCTGATCTGCTGGCCATGCAAGCGGGAGTAGTGTTGCCCCTGCGGCTCCACATCCAGGAGCCGGCCCGGCTGCGGATCAAGGATAGAGACTGCTGGCTGGCGCGGCCGGTGCGCAGCTCCGCCAGTTGCCGCGCCGCGCAACTGCTGGAGCGCATCGCCCAACCAGAAGAAGGAGGCCCGCGATGACATCCAAGTTAGAAGGCGCTGAGATTCTGGAGAAGGACTCCAGACGCGATGACGAGATGGTCGGAGCGGGCGCGTTACCAGAGACTACGTCAGTACAGATTGAGAAGCTGGTGCGTCAGGGAAACCTAGGGCTTCTGATGGATGTTGAGTTGGGAGTGAGTTTGCAGTTCGGCTCCCGCCAGGCCACCCTGCGCGAGTTACTGGAGCTGACTACCGGAGCGGTACTGGAGCTGGACCGCGAAATTCAGGAGCCGGTCGATCTGCTGCTCAACGGGCGGGTAGTGGCCCGGGGTGAAGTCGTCGTGATCGATGGCAACTATGGCTTGCGGGTCACGGAGGTTGCCTCCCCGCAGCAGCGCGTAAACAGCCTCTGAGCCCAGTTGGATTCAGGAGAGTGAAATGTCCGCTTCGTTGCGATCGGTGCTGCTCAGTTCTTCTCCCATAGCCGCATTGGCCACGCTGCCGCGATGCGCCAACCCGCTTTGTCCCCGGCCGCCCAGCCTGTGGCAACGCTGGTGGGCACGGCGCGAGGGTAGGTGGCTGGAAGAGAACTGGTACTGCTCCTCCGATTGCTTTTACTGCGGTCTTGTTCGGCGCTTGGACGATGTAGGAGCTGCTGGTCGGCGCCGCACGCCCCGGCTGAACCGCCTGCCGCTCGGGCTAATCCTGTTGTCGCAAGGCGACATTACGGCTGAGCAGTTGCGCCGTGCGCTGGAGAGGCAGCGTTCCGCAGGAAAGGGGAAGATCGGTGAGTGGCTGGTTGAGATGGGAGCGGTGGCGGAAGAGCAGGTCACCAATGCGCTGGCGGCGCAGCAGGGCTGTCCCGTGTTTGCCCCGCGCGAGCCGCAGTCTCTGCCTGCCGCGATGCATTGGCCGCAACCCCTGACGGAGACCTACTGCGCAGCTCCGGTCTTCTACAACCCGGCGCAATCGGCCCTGTACGTCGGGTTCCTGGAAGGTGTGGACCACACTTTCCTGAATGCGGTGGAGCAGATGCTGCAATGCCGGACCGATCCCTGCATCGTTCCGCCGGCGCTTTTCCGCCGGTACTTGAGGCATCAAGCAGCACACAAGACCGGCGAAACCATCGTGATTCGCCAGCGACAAGATAGCTTCGAAATGGCGCAGGCCATTGACAACTACGCCCAGCAGGTGCGCGCCGGGCGATGCGCGCTCACGCTCTGTGGAGGGCATCTCTGGATCCGCCTTTCTTGTGCGGATGGCTTTCACGTGGATTTCCTCTTTCGTGCGGCCTCGGGGCACTAAGTACCACCACAGAGGCACAGAGAATACACAGCAAATCCCGGATTTACACGGATGAACTCGGATTTCCCTGTGGATTCTTTCTCATCGATCCGTGAGAATCGTGGTTCACGTCCTTACCCACTTCGCCTTCTCTGTGCCTCTGTGGTGAAAGCCTTACGTCGGAATAGGCGGGCATTCAGGAAGGAAGCTAAAGAGCGCGTTTTGACCTGCCGATGAAAGGAGAAGGCAGAGACCATGGACTGCGCCGGCGAACAGGCCACAATTGAAAACCGTTTGGGCAGGGCGGGTGGTCTGGCCGCACTGTGTGGTTCTCGTCTCTGCCCGCCTGAGATTCCCATGCCGGGGCTTCCCATTTTGTCGCGCTCGGCGGCACTGCTTGCCCTGCTGCTCCAGGACGGGACAGTTGACCTGGAGCTGACCAGTTCCGTGGTCGCTCTCGATCCAGGACTGGCATTCGGCACCCTGTATCTGGCGAACCTGGAGCGAAACGGCCAGGTCGAAATCTGGCTGTTCCCGCTGGCTGTAGTGGCTGCGGGATGCGATCGCCTGCTGGCGATGGTGAATGGCTCGCGCAAAGTGGAGTCAAGTTACGACTGCGGAACCAGCGGGAAATTCCGCCAGCTCTACCTTCGCTGCGTGCAAAGGGCGTGCATCGCGGAGTGGCTGACCAGCGTTCTAGGCAATGCCAATCCCCGGCAGGCGTACGTTGTGGGCCTGCTTTCCGGGCTCCCTGGCATGGTGTCTATGGCCGGGGCGGAGGGCTTGGAGCTTTCGGATGTCGCCACGGCAACCCTGCCGCGCGGCTTCCTTGGCGGAATGTTAAGTACCGCTGCCGCTGTGTCAGGTGGGGCAGCAGAATGCAGTCCTGTCACGTCCAGCGTCTTGCTTGCTGACGCTCTGCTGGGGCTTCCGGGGACGGACGCTCCGGAATCTTCGGCAGCGGTGCGGGAATTGACCGGTAGTCCGCTGTGGAGGGCCTGGGAGGCGGGCAGTACGCGCGAGCGTTGCCGGATTCTCGGGCAAGCCTGCAGGTTAGCGAAATGGGCAGGCGCCAACACCCCGCGTCTGTCTCCGTGGGACTTCGTGGCGCGGCTGCACCGGCGCAAGTCGTGGGAGTAGAGGATGGAAGCCCTGCGCACACTGATCGTGGATGACTCCTCCGTCATGCGCAAAATCGTGGAGCGCGCTCTGCGACAGGCGGGAATCCCTCTAGGCGAGGTGATCGAGGCAGGCAACGGCTCACAGGCCCTGGACGTCCTCCGCCAGGAGACAGTGGACCTGGTGCTCACCGACATCAACATGCCGGTGATGGATGGCCTGGAACTGGTGCGCCAATTGCAGAAGGTTGACAAAGCGCGCGACGTGCCGGTGTTGATGATTACCACCGAAGGCAGCGAGTCGCAGGTAATGGAGGCCATCGCCTGCGGCGCGCGCGGCTTCGTTCGCAAGCCGTTTACTCCCGAGCAGATGAAACGCCAGGTGCTTCCCTTGCTCGGACAACCTGCACAGGCGCCGTCGCTTTAGTCCTTTCTAACCTTCAGGTCGCATAATCAACTGAAATCAAGCACCTGCCGCGCGGCCGTTTGGCCTGCTTCTTGCTTTAGAAATCCCCGGAGCCGGATCTCATGAACAGCGGACTTTACGCCGCATGTGCCGGATTATTAGCGCGCACACAAGCGCTGGAGCTGGCGGCGAACAATCTGGCCAACATCAACACCACCGGGTATAAGGCGCAAGTCCCAGCCTTTCGCTCGCTGCTGGCGACTGCGTCCGATGTTGGAAGCAACGACGCAATGACCGAGGCGGTCAACGATTTTGGAGTTCTGGGGGATAGTCGCACTGACGACGTGCAGGGAAGCCTGGAGCACACCGGGAGCGACCTGGACTTTGCGATTGAGGGCGAGGGATGGTTCGTGGTGCAGGCGGGCAACAGGCGGCTCTACACGCGCAACGGCAATTTTCACGTTGACAGCAAAGGCCAGTTGGTGACAGCGGAGGGCAACGTTGTGGTGGGCACGGGAGGTCCCATAACGATACTTCCGGGCAAGCTATCGGTCAGCAGCGACGGAACTATCTCGGTGGACGGGGCGCTGGCGGGGCAACTGCGCGTTGTGAACTTCGCATCAGGAGCGCTGACTCCTGCCGGCAACACTTACTTTGAAGCTCCGGCAGGCAGTGAACGCGCAGCCGGCGGAAGGCTGGTGCAAGGCTCGCTGGAAGGCAGCAATGTAAATGGTGTGATGGCGGCGGTCGGGCTGGTCGCGCTGCAACGCAATGCCGACATGTTGCAGCAGGCGCTCACCGCATTCCATTCCAACTTTAACCGCATTGCGGCACAGGATTTGTCGCGGATCTGAGGGAGCTATGTTTCGTGCACTCTATACTGCTGCCACCGGGATGGTGGCCCAGCAACTAAACCTGGACAATGTGGCCAACAACCTGTCCAACGCCAGCACCTCCGGGTTTCGCAGGCGGCGCCTGCAGTTTCAGGACCTGATGTATCAGAACCTGGTCATGCCGGGAGCAGCAGCGACCCAGAACACAACCGTTGCTTCAGGATTGCAGGTCGGTTTAGGCACTCGCACGGCGGCATCAGAAGTGATTCAGGCGCAGGGAGACTTCAACTCCACCGGTAACTCTTTGGATCTCGCCATTCAGGGGACAGGCTTCTTCCAGGTCAAGATGCCAAACGGTGAAACCGGCTACACGCGCAGCGGCATGTTCCACCTCGACAATCAGGGGAACATGGTAACCTCCGACGGCAACGCACTCGACCCCCCGATCACGATTCCGCCTGATGCGCTGACCATTTCGATTGGTTCCGACGGCACAGTTACGGTGACACAACCGGGACAGACCCAAGCCCAGCAGGTGGGCAGCATTCAACTGGCAACTTTTCAGAATCCCGGCGGGCTCAACAGCGTTGGGCAGAACGTTTATCTTGCGACCACCGCTTCGGGCGACCCCATCGTGGGCACTCCCGGGGGGTCCGAAGGCCTGGGAACGCTGCAGCAAGGCGTGCTCGAACAGTCGAACGTGAATGTAGTGGAGGAGTTTATCCAGATGATCCTGGCGCAGCGGTCCTATGAGGCCAACTCGCGGGTGGTAACTGCAGCCGATCAGATGTTGCAACAGTTGAACAACCTTTCGCGTTAGGAGGCACGGTGCGGCTCGTTGCATTTGCCGGATGGCTGGTGACGGTTCTGCTAAGCATGGTCGACATCAGCGTTGCCGCGGAGCCAGCATCGGTGGGAGCGACCGGCATGTCTTCGCTCCGAGACATCGTGGCGGCTGCTGTCGCGCGCGATGTGCCGTTCGCAATTGCTGCTGTACAAGATGCCGCCAATCTGCAGCTACTCGACCCGTCGCTTTCCTTACCTCCCGATGCGCGGTTGCGCGTGACCTCCGTGCGCGCGGGCTATTCGCCGGGAAGCTGGCTGTTGCGCCTGGACTGTGCCTCGCGGCGGGACTGTTTGCCGTTTCACGTTTTGCTGCGCGCGCCCGCCGTTGATCTTAACGCCCAACCAACCGGGAAAGCTCCGCCCAATCTGCCGCGGACGAAGTCGCTCGTGGCCCACAGCGGCGATCATGCGCTCCTGGTCGAGGAACGTTCCGGATTGCGGCTCAAAGTGCCAGTGGTGTGTCTTCAGTCCGGTGGGCTGGGGGACCAGGTTCGCGTGCGCAACCTCGCCACTCAGCGAATTCTGGTGGCCACCGTGGCCGGCAAGAACCTGGTGCGGGTGGAGTGATGATGACGACTTATCGAGCAACGCTGGCCTTGCTGCTGGTATTCAGCCTGGGGGAAACCTGTACCGCGAAATCCAAGACCAAGAAAGACCAGCCGCTCTCTCCCTCCTCTTTGAGCCAGTTCCTGCAGCGCGTAAGCGGCGAGCAGCCTGCGACGCTTACTTCCGTGGGCAGTCTTTGGCCACTGAGTGGCGGAATCCTAACTGACCTGGCCACCGATTACAAGGCGCGCCACCTCAATGACGTGGTGATCATCCGCATTGTGGAGCAGACCCTAGCGCAGGCCTCGGGCAACGTCACGGCGCAACGCGGCTTCAGCGCCAACTCAGGGATCACGGGCCTGGCGGGACAGGTAAACACCGCTCCTGTCAATCCGCTGTACGCGCTGAACTCCAACAGCAATCTCAAAGGCACGGGGACGGCCAACAGCCAGTCGCTGCTGCAGACGAGCGTTGCCGGACGGGTGGTTGCGATGCTGCCCAACGGAAACCTGGTGGTTGAGGCCGAACGCCGCGTCAGCTTCAACCAGCAAAGCCAGACCGTCATCCTGCGCGGCGTGGTGCGCCCGGGAGACATCGGCTCGGACGATTCTGTGCTTTCCACTTACGTAAGCGATCTCGAACTTGAGCTGAAGGGCAAAGGCGTGGTCACCGATGCAACCCGCCAGCCTAATTTGTTTACCCGTTGGTTGATGAGGCTGTTGAACTGGTGATGAAACGCAGACCAATTTGCGGTTGGGGAGTTCTACTGCTGCTGACGGCGCCGCTGTTGCTCACTGCCATGGGACAGGAGACTGTGCGCAGCGTGCAGATCCGCGACCTGGCGACCATTGAGGGCGTCAGGGAGAATCCGCTGGTGGGCTATGGCATGGTGATTGGGCTGGCCGGCACCGGCGATCGCCGGCAAACCATGTTCAGCACACAGACGCTGGGCAACATCCTGTTGAAAATGGGAGTGACCATACCGGCCTCGGCAGTAAGTGTGAAGAACGTAGCGGCAGTATTTGTCACGGCATCATTGCCGCCGTTCTCGCGACCCGGGACCCAGATTGACGTCACCGTCTCTTCCATTGGCGACGCCACCAGCCTGGAGGGCGGAACGCTGCTGCTGGCGCCGCTCTACGCCGCGGACGGGCAGGTTTATGCCGAGGCGCAGGGTCCGGTCACGCTGGGCGGGTATTCCGCAGGAAAGGGCGGAAACACCAAGCAGGTGAACCATCCCACAGCGGGACGAGTCCCTAACGGCGGACTGGTGGAGCGCGATGCCTCGCTGGACCTTCGCAGGCTATCGACAATCGCCCTCCTGGCGCGAGAACCCGACTTTCGTACCACCCGCGATATGGCGGCCGCGATCAACCGTGAGGTTGGAGCTTCGATGGCTACGGCCATCGACGGCCGCCGCGTAGAACTTACTAATCTGACCTCTTCTGGTCTTCCAGAGATGCTCGCTCGGCTGCTCAGCCTCAAGGTCGAGATCCATCCGCATGCCAAGGTGGTGGTCAGCGAGCGCACGGGAACTATCGTCATGGGCAGAGACGTGCGGCTGACGGCAGTCTCCATTCTGCACGGCGACCTCACGGTGGAGATCTCAACCGAATACCAGGTCTCACAGCCTGCCCCGTTCAGCCAGGGGAAGACTTCGGTGGTTCCCGAAACCCAGCTCGAGGCGAAGGAGGAGAAGGTTAAGCACATCGACCTGAGGGAGGGCGCCAGCGTGCAGCAGTTGGTGGAGGGGCTACAGGCCATTGGCGCAACGGCACGCGATGTGGTTGCGATTCTGCAGGCAATCAAAGCAGCGGGGGCATTGCAGGCAGAGCTGGAGGTGATCTGACCATGCCCGTTTCGGTTCTGCCTTCGATCCATGTTCCGGCTGAAAATGAGACAGTTCCAGCGGCATCGCAACCTGCCAGGAAGCTGCGGCAATCCGCGCAGGAATTTGAGGCGATCCTGCTGCAAAGCTGGCTGGAAAAGATGAACCAGAGCTTTGTGGGTTCCAGCGAGAGCCAGGACCCGGCCCATGACACGGTGAGCAGCCTGGGAACGCAGGCGATTGCTTCGGCGCTGGCAGGGCGAGGCGGCATCGGCATCGCCAGGATGCTGCTGCGGCAGTTGCAGCCGTCAGGGCGCGAGATCCAGGCGGGAGTCAGCCGGGACCTTGCCCCTTCGGACAGTGGTTGGAGGAGGCAGGCGAGCCGATAACACCAGTGAAGTGGGAACCAGGGAGCCAACATTAAAGCTTTCTCATCAATTGCCGATCACCGAATTGCAAGGCAATAAAGTAGAACGAGGAGTTCAGATGAGAATTGACTTAAATCCGTCGGCCATGCCGGAGTTGGGACGTAGTGGTGAAGCGGCTGCGGGAACGAAGCCGGGAGACGTGACCAATCTGGCAGCGCCGGACGCTGAGGACGTGGCCCACCTGTCCAGCGGAAGTGACGCGGTGCAAAAACTCAAACTGCAACTGGATGCGCTTCCCGAGGTCCGACAACAGCGGGTGGAGGCTCTGCGGCAGGCCATCAGTGACGGCACATACAAGATCTCGCCGCAGGGCATTGCCGCCGCAATGTTGGCTGAGCTCGGACGGAAGACCGGCTGAGCTCTATAGTTCCACCGCTCGGCAGGAGTCATCGGCATGGACCTCAGCACCGGACGATTGGAAGGCTCGGCGCGAATTCAGGAGCGCCCCTTCGGCAAATCGTCGGAGGAGCAGCAGCGGCGCGCGCCGCGGCGGCCCCGGCCGGAAGCGAAGCCGGACGCAGAGCCTGTGGAAGAGCAGGAAACCCATCAACTGGATGACCTTGCCTGAGGAGTTTCGTTGAACGCGAAGATTGAATCGGCGAGCGTCCCGGTTCCTCCCGAGGTTCGGGCGTTGGCACTGCTGGAGACGCTGCGAGCGTTGCTCGCCATCGCAATTCGGGCATTCAGCCGCGGAGAACCGGTAAACCTGGCAGATGTGAGCCGCGATATCAACGCAACTGCGGCCGACATCCTGACCCTTTCCCTGAACTTGGGTCGCGTCCAATTACCTCCCGAAGTCCAAAGACGGCGGCAGAAGCTGTTGGCCGAGATGCGCCAGCAACACGCCTTCTGCTGCGCCATGCTGCGGCGCTGGCGGCGCTCGATTCTGCTGCGCCGGCAACTGTTCGACCTCGCCAGCGGTCCGGCGATCTACACCGAAGCAGGCTGGAGTTGTCATGAGTAGCCTCCTTGGTACCATGTCGATCGCGATGGGTGCGCTTGAGGCGCAGCAGGCCGGCCTCCAGACCACGACCAACAACATTGCCAACCTGAACACTCCGGGCTACACCCGGGAGCGGCCGGTGCTGCAGGAAGCCAATCCCATCCTGCAAAGCGGCATCGCTTATGGGACTGGCGTCAAGCTCTGCGGCATCGAGAGTCTGCGCGATAGCATCCTGGCCCTGCAGATCAACAATGAGACCCAGCAGCAGGGACAATCGCAGGCCTATGTAAATGCCATGAGCCAGGCGCAAACGCTGTTTCCTGACGATACCAGTGGCATTGGGCAGGCGATCAGCACGTTTTTCCAAAGTCTTAACGGCCTTTCGACCGACCCGTCGAACCTGGCGCTGCGGCAAAGCGTTCTCTCCGCCGCAAATGGCATGGCTTCTGCGTTCAATGGCGCGGCCAACCAACTCAGCGCTCAACGCAGCTCGCTCGACCAGAACGTCGAGCAGGACGCCGGCGAGGTCAACCAGATCACGCAACAGATTGCCGGCGTCAATGCGAAGCTTGCCGGGCTCAGTAACACATCGGAGGGTTACGGGAGCTTTCTCGACCAGCGCGACGACCTGGTGCAGAAGCTTTCCGGGCTGATTGATGTCTCAGTGATCAATGATGGCACCTCAATCACGCTCACTACTAAGCAGGGTGCGCTGCTCGTCGCCGACAGCCAGAGCTTTGCCTTGAGCACCGCGCTCGACCCGGCAAGCGGAGTGCAGCACGTCTATTCGCAGGGCTCTGATATTACGGGAAACATTTCCGGCGGCGCGTTAGGTGGAACGCTGCAGGCCCGCGATCAAACCATTCCCGCTTTGCAGACTCAACTCGACACGCTTGCTGGCGGGCTGGTGCAAGCCTTGAACACCGCACACGCGCAGGGTTTCGACCTGAACGGCAAGCAAGGCGGCAATCTGTTCACTCCGGTCAGCGGAGCGGGCGCGGCGGCGAGCATGGCGGTAGCCATCAGCGACCCAACGTTGCTCGCCGCCAGTTCCGACGGCAGCACTGGAAGCAATGGCAATCTGGCCAATCTCTCTGCAGTGGCCAATCAAGCGGTCGCGAGCGGCATGACTCCGACGCAGGCTTACTCCAACCTCGTGTTTCAAGCCGGAGGTGCCGTGAGCGACGCCACCAGTGAACTGAACGCCAGCAATACCATGCTGCAGCAATTGCAACAGCAGCAGGCTTCGGTCAGTGGGGTCTCGCTCGATGAGGAAGCCTCAAACCTTTTGCTCTATCAGCGGGCGTATCAGGCGGCGGCGCAGGCAATCTCAACTGTTGACCAGATGCTGCAAACCGCCATACAAATGGGTTCCGGCACATGAGGATCTCGCCCTACACGCAGCAAATCGTGCTGAACGCGCTCAGTGCCGCCGACCAGTCGGAGCAAACCGCACTGCTGCAACTCACCACCGGCAAGCGGGTGAACGTGGCCTCCGACGATCCATCGGCGGCTGCGCGGGAAGTGGGCATCTCGTCGCAGTCTGGCGATTGCGACCAGTTCCTCCGCAGCATCGCCAGCATTTCGGCGGAGCTGCAAACCGCCGACTCCGCGCTGAGCTCCGGCGTAACCGCGCTGCAGCAGGCCATCTCTCTTGGCGTCGAAGGCGCCAACGGCACCATGTCGCAGCAGGACCGCGCTGCTCTGGCCAGCGAAGTCCAGAGCATTTCGCAGCAGATCTTGGGTGTGGCGAATCTCAGCTACAACGGAAAGTACGTCTTCGCCGGCACTGCCGATTCGCAGCCTCCTTATGTCGCCGCTGCTGGAGGCATCGTGTATCAGGGCAATGACTCCGTCAATCAGGTCGAGATCGAAGCTGGACAGAGCATCGCTGTGAACCAGCCGGGCAGCCAGTTGTTCTCCGCTGCGGGCGCCAGCGTCTTTCAGGCACTGAGCGATCTGGCTACGACCTTGGAGTCAGACAGCAGCACAACCGACGACATTGCCAACGCCACCAACGAAGTTCGCGCCGCGTACGACCAGCTCAACTCGGCGCGCACCTTCTACGGCAGTACACTCGACCAGCTCAATGCCAGCCAGGACTTCCTCAACACGGAAAAGCTTCAGCTCACGCAGCAGTCAAGCGACCTGGTCGCGGTGGACATCAATCAGGCGGCAACCAATCTAACCAACGCCGAGACCGCCCGCAACGCGGCGTTGCAAGCCGCCGCCAGCGTTGGCAACTTGAACTTGTTCGACTACCTGACCGCCAGCAACGGACACTGACGGTAAAAGTAAGCTGCAAGTGGGTGTGCTGCTTTCCTATGTTACAGACATCTCAACGGGTCCTGCCTTGGGTGAGGTGATACGCTGTTCTAGTCATGTCCGTCGACGAAATCAAACAACTGCTGCAACTGGAACCGCTGCGAGGCGAGGGCGGCTTCTTCCGCGAAACCTACCGCTCGCGCTGGCACGTGGCAGAGGAATATCTGCCCGAGGGCATGCGTGGCTCGCGCTCAATCGGCACGGCCATCTACTTCCTGATCACGCCGGAGACCTTCTCGGCGTTGCATCGCATGCCCGGCACGGAGATATTCCACTTCTATCTTGGCGACCCTGTGGTCATGCTTCAACTGCTGCGCGACGGCAGTTCGCAAACCATCACCATCGGCCCCGACTTAGCCGCCGGACAGCGGCCGCAGGCCGTGGTCCGCGGACATGTCTGGCAGGGCAGCCGTCTCGCGCCGGGCGGCAAGTGGGCGCTGATGGGGACGACCATGGCTCCTGGGTTTGACTACAAGGACTTCGAACTTGGGAAACGCGAGGAGTTGGCAGCACAGTACCCCAGCGTCGCGGAGCTAATAAGGCAGTACACCCGTTCGTAGAAGGCCAACCGCGGATTTCGCTAACGAACGCCGATTAGGATAGGGGGAACCACAGATTTGCACGGATGAACACGGATCAAATTCGCGTCATGTCCTAAGGACTATCTGCGTTCATCCGTGAAAATCAGCGGCAGCTTCTTGCTCGACTTATCCTACTTGCTCTTCTCCGCCTCGATCTTGTCCAGAACGATGGCGTGCGAGCCGCCGCGACTGTAGGCCTTGCCGCTGGCGGTCACGCGTTCGCCGGCAAAGGGCAGCAGGCGTTCATTCTGGCCTGACGAAGGGGTCTTGTCAGAGATCGGCCAGTAGATGTTCCCATCGTCGGTCAGAATCACAAGGGTGAGCCCGCCTTCGCGCACTTCAGAGCGCAATCGCGGCTGATCGGCTTGTCCAATCCCTTCGTTATCGCGCAGGCGGAATCGAGAATCCAACCGTGAATGGAAACCGGCTGGGATTGGACATCTGCTGCCCAGGAGGAACCCACAAGCGCCAGGCAGACAAGCAAGAGTGTTACAACACGCAAGTTCGTTAACACGTTAATTCTTCTCCATTGAGGCAATTGAAAACAAAACCGCAGATGAACACCGATTCTTTCCATATCAAGTCTAATCCGTGAGAACCCGTGCAGATCCGGGGTTAAGTCGTCTGACACTTTCCCGTCCCGTGACAGGCTCTGCCCTTCGACGAGCAATTTCCCGGCTCGGCGAGTTCGCCGTCAGGGCCGATGCAGGTTTGCGTGTGCATGCACCAGAACAGGCCGTCGTTGGATGGAGGCACTGTGGGGTCGTGCTCCGCCAAGATGAACTGGCCCTTCCAGCGCAGCGCCGGGCACAAGTCATCGCGGTTGGTGGCAAAGCGATCGGCGTCGGGCATCGGCATCATGTGGCACCTCCGGTCCTACACTGCGGCTTGAAGGACGGCGCGCTTCACGGCCGCCTTGGTCAGCGTGATTTTGTACCTGTTGTGGCTCAGCGGCTTGGCCAGGGCGACTGAGGCGTTGGCTGCAGCCATCGCCGTCTCCGCCGTGATGCTCTTGCCCACTAGAGCTTGTGCGGCTTCCGACGAAATCCAGGGAATAGGAGCCACGTGTCCCAGCACCACACGAGCACTCTTCACCACGCTGCCGTCCATCAACAGCGTTACGGTTGCCTGGGCCAGTGGCCAATCGAACGCAGCGCGTTGCCGGACTTCGTATGTGCCAGCCTTCAGGTTCTGCGCCGGCGGAGGGACGACGATCTCGATCACTATCTCGCCCGGCTTCAGGTCGTGCTCAAGCTCGTTCTCCGACTTCGGGATGACGAAGAACTTCTCCAGCGGCAACTCACGCACCCCGCTGCCCGCAGACTTCGCCGAGTAGAGGCGGATCTTCGCTCCGTACGCAATTAGCACTGGCGCAATGGTGGAAGGACTGACGAAGTACGCTGGCCCTGTGTTTCCAAGGATCGCGGCATAACGGTTGTCTCCTTCGACGACCATGGATTTGCCATCCGCGGTTTTCGGCATGAGTCCCATGCCGTTGCGGAAGTACCAGCAGCGCGGGCGCTGGCACATGTTGCCGCCGACGGTCGCAAGGTTACGTATCTGTGGACTTGCGGCCTCGTTCGCGGCTTCGCTCAGTGCAGGATAATTTTGGCGAACGCTGTCGTCTTCGGCCAGCTCGGCAATCGTGGTGAGCGCGCCGATGCGCAGGCCGTTGCCAGGCTGATAATTGATGCCGCGCAGCGCGTCGATCTGCTTGATGTTCACCAGCCGCTTGGGAGTGACGACATCATCCTTCATGAGCGCCAGCAAATCGGTGCCGCCCGCGAGGATCGCGCCCTGCTCAGCGAGCAGCGTCGCGACCTGTTCTTTCTTGGTCGCACTCACGTATTCAAACGCTTGCATGGGCGCCTCCTTGCTCCAGCGCTTCGAGCACGCGTTCCGGCGTGAGCGGCAGGAAAGGTACGCGTACGCCGATGGCATTGGCGACGGCGTTGGAAATCGCCGCGCCGGGCGAGACCACGGGCGGCTCAGCCAATCCGATGACGCCGCGCTCGTCGTAACCTTTGCCGGTCATCATGTGCACTTTCAGCTCGCCGACATCGGCGATGCCGGCCAGGCGATAAAACTCCATGTTCGGGTTCAGCATGCGCCCGGTCACCGGATCGAGGACCTTCTCCTCATACAACGCATAACTGATGCCCATGATGAGTGCGCCCAGCACCTGACTCTCGGCCGTCTTCACGTCAATGATCAAACCGCAGTCCTGCGCTGCGACGATCTTGTTCACGCGCACGATCCCGGTCTCGGTATCCACAGAGACGTCAGCCATCTGCACGCCGCCGACGCCGCTGTTGGTGAGGTCGGGCGGTTTCTCCTTGTCGGGATTCTTGCCATGCACCGTCATAGGCATGGCGCCCAATTTCGAGCAGGCTTCCTTCCATGAGAGGCTGCGACTCGGGTCGCCCTTGACTCGTACAGTTGCGTTGACCGCTTCCAATTCCTCGGGTTTTGCCTGCAATGCCGAGGCGACCTTAACGAACAACTGACCCCGCGCATCCACGGCAGCGCGACGGGTGGAAGAGCTCACGCCTCCTGTCGTCGTGCTCCCGCCGCTACCCCCGGAGACGGGATAGCGACTGTCCCCGATGAGCAGCTTGACGTTCTCCATAGGAATGCCCAGCGTGTCAGCCGCGACGATCGTGATGACGGTTCGGCAGCCGGTGCCCAGGTCCTGCGTCCCCATCTTGATCTCGACCGTACCGTCCGGGTAAATGGTCAGGTCACAATCGCTGTTGTGGCCGCGGCCTCCCCAGGTGTGGAGGGATACGCCGAGCCCGCGCTTGATGGGGCCGGATGCCTTGTCGCCGCGTGGATGCCAGTTCTTCCTCCAATCCATCAACTCGGCCGCGACTCGCAGCTCATCACGATAGGTGTCGGCGCGCTTCCTCGTGAGCTCCAGGTTGCGCGTGATGAGCTCGACCGGGTCCATATTCATCTTCGCTGCCAGGTCCTCGATGGCCCCCATAGTGATGACTGCGGCCTGCGGATGCGTTGGGGCTCGCCACGCGCGTGCGCTCCCTTGATTTGTGGCGATGGCAACGTTCTGTTTCCGCTGATTGGGAACATCAAAGATGTAAGGCAATGGCGGTGTGCCACCCCCGCCCATACCGCCGGTTCCCCAGGAGGTTGACTGCCAGGCGACAAAGTTTCCGTCCTTGTCGGCAGCGATCTTCACGCGCCCGTATCCCGAGGGGCGCATCCCCGCGACTTCCTGCTCGGCCGCGCGCTCCAGCATGATCTTCACCGGCTTGCCGCCCGCAGCCTTTGAGAGGTGCGCCGTAGCCATGCCCCATCGGTCCGGCCCCCACTTGCTGCCGAATCCCCCGCCGACGTATTGCTCCAACACCTGGATATTGCCGGCGGGAATACCCAGCGGCTCGGCCACCTGCGGTGCAACCCCGGAAACGTTCTGCGTGGAGACGTGCACCACCATCTCCTTCTCGCCCGTCCACTCCGAAGCCATGCCGTGCGTTTCCAGGCAGCAGTGCGTGATGCAGGAGGCGCCGTAGAGACCTTCGCTCACAAACGCAGCCGCAGCAAAAGCCTTGTCGGGATCGCCCTGCTTCTGTACCGCTGTCTTCTTGTAAGGAGAAGTGGACACCTTCCCCTCGACATATTTCGCGTTGCGCAGCGCCTCAACCACGTTAGCAGCAACGCCAGACTCCTGCTGAGCTTTCAGGTATTTTTCGTCAGGCTTGAAGCTGATGCCGTATTTCTGGATCGCTGCGATTACCTGCTCGTCAGGGACTTGATTGTCCTCCATGTCTTCGTAATCGTCGCGGCTGATGGGGCCGGTAGCGGTCGCAACATTCTTTGGCGGTTCAGCATCGGAAACGAAGTGAGGAAGAACCTCATACTGCACCTTGATCGCGCGAATAGCGTCGTCGGCCGTCGGCTCATCTACCGCTGCAACAGCGACCACTTCATCCCCCGCCCAGAAAATCTCCGTTCCCGATTGCTGAATGATTCTCACCGCCTTGACACCCGGCATCTTTTCCGCAGCGCTGGTATCGATGCTGGTGACTTTCGCGTGTGCATAAGGGCAGCGCAGGATCTTCCCGGCTAGCAGGCCATCGGGATTGTAATCGTAGGTGTATTTGGCGCGTCCGGAAACCTTGACCGGGCCGTCCACGCGCGAAATCCGTTTGCCGAGCAGAGGACGAGTTGCGGGATCGGGCCAAGCGTAGTCAGTCATGACGTCCTCCCTTGCATCGTGCTTGCCAGGGCGACCGCGCGGATTCCGTCGTAGGTCCCGCAGCGGCAGTAGTTGCCGCTCAGGCCGCGTCGAATATCGTCCGGAGTCGCCTTCGGATGCTCCTGCAGGAAGTGGGTTGTAGCAACGACAAATCCCGGCGTGCAGAAGCCACACTGCTGAGCGTCGTGATCGACGAATGCCTGCATTACCGGAGTCAGCGCCTCGCCTTCGGTTAGTCCTTCGATGGTCGTAATTTTCGTGCCTTGTGCATCAATCGCCAGCACCGCGCAGGCATACACCGTCTTGCCGTCCATCAGCACCGTGCACGCGCCGCAAGCGCCCCGGTCGCAGACGCGCTTGGCGCCAGTCAGATTGAAGGTGTCGCGCAGCGCGTCGAGCAGCGTTACACGCGGTTCCAATTGCGCCTGGAGTTGCCTGTCATTCACGGTAAGCTGTACCGGAACCTTGCCTGGGCCGTGGACCGCAACTTCTTCGCCCGCAGCCTCTACGACCTTCGGGCCGACGAGCAGCGGAACCGCGACCCCAATGCCGGAAATCTTCATGAAGTCGCGGCGCGTCACGCCCGCGGGTGGTTCGGGCTTGCGCGCATCATCGTCTTTCATAGCGCCTCCACTACTGCAGTCTGCGAGTATAACTCCGCCCCGCACCGCAAGACTGTCGGGAAGGGATGGAGAGGTATTTCGGTGGGCTGTCTTGCAGATAACTAACGGGCCGCCGCAGCGACCCGCCGTCAAGGTAAACGCAGGGATCGTTCTTACATCTTCTTCAAGGTGCGGATGTACTTCACCAGGTCGCTGATCTGAGCGTCAGTCAGCTTGCCTTTGTAGGCCGGCATCTTGCCCTTGCCGCTGGTGATGGCCGCGGTCAGGTCGGCGTCCGACATCTTCTGGACGTCAGCGCTGGTCAGGTTGGTTCCCATCGGCGGTTTGCCCATGCCGTCGGCTCCGTGGCACATGGCGCACTTTGCCTTGTAGTCAGCGGCCGCATCTGCCGCGGCCACCGGTGGCAGCGCCAGTGCAATCACCAAACTGAACAGAGCGAGTGTTACAAGCGATTTCGTCATCGTTGCTCCTTCCCTCCAACAAAGCCCCTGAGGGCGAAATATGAACACAAGCGCCGCCAAATGACGGCGAAGGTACTGTACTCCCCGAAGCTGTTTTTCGCCATACCACTTACGCACAAGATGGGTGGGAAGACCCTGCCGACGGGTCATATACCGCTGATTCGTCCCAATCTAGGAGCCTCTAGCTAGTCGTACATGAGCATAAACCGTTTTTTATCTGCAGCTTACCATTTCGGGAATAGGCCGAAAGGTTTGGCATTCCCCATGCCTTTACCAAGGCGACACCGTTTCGTCAGAGAGGGACCCGTGGAACCAACCCTGGCAGTAATCGGCCTCAACTTCCGGACGTCGCCCGTCGCCGTCCGCGAGCGATTCTGGATCAGCGAGCCCCGTCGGTACGAAGCCTTGCGCCAACTCGTGCGCTCCGAAGGCATCGAGGAAGTCATTGTTCTGGCCACCTGCAATCGTACTGAGTTCATCTTGTGGGCCAGCGACGTTCCCACCGCTGCTAATTCCGTACTGCGATTTCTGACTCAGGAATACCAGCTCCGGCTTTGCGAATGGTCACACTTCTATCGTTTGATGGATGACGTCGCGCTCACCCACATCTTCCGCGTCTGTTCCAGCCTGGATTCGATGGTGCTGGGCGAGCCTGAAATTACCGGACAGGTCAAGCAAGCGTGGGCGCAGGCTCAGGAAATGGGCACGACCGGGCGTTTTCTGGATGCGGTCATGCAGAAGGCCCTCACTGTGTCCAAGCGAGCTCGTACGGAAACCGCCATCGGCTCGTGCGCCGTTTCCGTCCCTTATGCCGCGGTGGAACTCTCGCGCAATGTGCTGGGGGAGCTCAAAGGACGCGAAGTTTTGTTGATTGGTGCTGGCAAGATGAGTGACCGGGCAGCACACTATCTGATGAAAGCTGGCGCCGACCGTGTAAAAGTTATGAACCGGACGTTGGGCAATGCGGAAGAGATGGCAAAGAAGATGGGAGCTACTGCAGTTCCGATGGAAGACCGCTTGCGACATGTGCAGAGCGCCGATATTGTTGTAAGCTCCACTGCGTGTCCGCACTACATCCTCACCCGCCAGGAAGCGGAGACCATCGCCCGGCAACGTGAAGGCAAGCCGATTGTGATGATCGACATTGCGGTGCCGCGCGACATCGATCCGGCAGTGCGAGAGGTCGTGGCTATTCACCTGTTCGACATGGACGACCTTGAGGGCGTGGTACAGCGGAATGCTGTCGGTCGCCAGGCAGCCGCTGAAGCCGCGGAGAAGATCGTGCAGGAAGAAGTGCAGGGCTTCCGGCGTAAACTGATGGCGGAGCGCGTGGTGCCCACCATCGTGGCCCTGCGTCAACGCCTCGACGAGCTTTGCCGGCAGGAACTGGAGATCCTTCGCAAGGAATTTGGACCCTTTACGGAAGACCAGGACGAAGCGCTTACGACCTTGACGAACCACATCACGCAACGTATCGCCGGCTCCCTGGCGCGTGAATTGAAGGAGCTTCCCGAGCGGAACGAACAGGACGCTCTGACCGCCGCCGTGAGCCGATTGTTCCAGCTTGAACGGCCTTCAATGGCTGTCGCTGGCGCCAAGAATTAGCTAAGGAGCCGAAATGCCACAAGCAGCAGACAACAAGAACAACAACCTGGGCTTTACCGGCGTGCAAGCCTACACGCTGGCGGTGATCACATTGGCTATCGGAATTGCGGTTGGTTATTTTGCCCGTGGCTCAGCCCCGGCACCGGCCCCCACCGAGACCGCGCAAGCTGCTTCCGTTCCTGCAGGAATGGCTGGCGGAGCGATGGGCGGTGCCCAGTTGCCGGGCATTGGCAGCACGCAACAGCAGCAACCTGCTTCGCCCGACATGATTGCTAAGGCAGCCGAGCCGTTGCTGGCGCAGTTGAAGACCAAGCCCAACGACTTCGACACGCTGGTCAAGCTGGGGAACCTGTATTACGACGGCCAAGCCTACCCACAGGCCATCGACTCCTACGAAAGAGCTCTCAGCATTCAACCCGATAACCCGGACGTCCGCACTGACCTCGGAACTGCGTACTGGTACACCGGCAACCCCGACAAGGCGATTGCAAATTTCGAGAAGGCTTTGGCCATCCGGCCCAACCATCCGGGAACGCTGTTCAACCTGGGAATTGTGAGATGGCAGGGCAAGAAGGACCCGCAGGGCGCGATTGTCGCCTGGGAGAAATTGCTGCAAACTAATCCTGACTATCCACAGAAAGACCAGGTGCAGATGTTGATTGAGCGTGCCAAGATGCACGCCAGCGGCGCCACCAAGGGTTAACGAGAGGGCGATCGCAGCCAACTCCTCCGCATTTGTGGCACAGGCGGCCTGAAGCCCGTCTGTGCCTGAGTCGTTTATCTCGGGTTAGAATCTAAGTACCGAAATTCCGAAACTGGGGCTGTTGTTCATTGTTCGTCCTTCCGGAAGAATCAGGATTCGTATGAGTCATTTCTGTCCGCGCGTTCGAACCGGCTTGGGCCGCCTGAGCCCGCCTCTATCGACCGTCGCTTTCGCAGGGTTGATCGCGTCCTCTCTTCTGCTTGGAGCATGCAGCCGAAGCCGGGCTGCGGCCGATCCTCAGGGGCCTCCAGTCATGCCCGTTAAGGTCCAGGCTGTCGCCACCCATGAGATCGGCGATACCTCGGAATACGTTGCCACCATCAAGTCGCGCAACTCCGCCACCATCATGTCCGACGTCGAGGGCTGGATCTTCGCCATTCACGTGCACTCCGGCGACTTCGTAAAGAAAGGCCAGACGTTGATGGAGATCGATCCCCGCCGACAACAGGCCCAGGTTTCCAGCTACGACTCGCAGCGCGCCTCCAAGCAGGCGACCTTGGAGTGGACGAAGGTGCAATGGGCACGGTCCAAGGCGCTTTGGGATTCGGGAGTCATAAGTAAGCAGGACTTCGATCAGGCGCGAACCAGCTACGATGCAGCCTTGGCCGACGTGAAATCGATGGACGCCCAGGTCAATCAGCAGCAGGTGCAACTGAAGTACTACAGCGTTTTCGCACCAACCGACGGAATCGTGGGCGATATCCCCGTCCATGTCGGCGATCGCGTGACCAACACAACGCCGCTCACCACCATTGACGAGCGCCGCGGCTTGGAAGTGTATATCCCTATTCCCGCTGACCGTGCGCATGAAATCAAAATGGGCGCGCCGGTGGACGTGCTCGACAACAGCGGCAAGGTATTGCTGCAGACGAAGGTGTACTTCATCTCGCCGCAGATTGACACGACGACGCAATCGCTGCTGGCCAAGGCCCCTGCTGATCAGGCTGCCGATGTGCTGCGCTCGATGCAACTGGTGCGCGCCCGCATCACCTGGAATACGCATCCTGGAATTACGGTTCCGGTCGTGGCTGTATCGCGCGTCAGCGGACAATTCTTCGCGTTCGTCACCGAGCAGCAGGATGGAAAGGCCGTGGCCCGTCAGCGCCCGCTGGAGTTGGGCGAAATCACAGGCAACGACTATGTCGTTCAAAAGGGACTGAAAGCCGGTGATGAGATCGTAGTCTCGGGTGGACAGAGTCTTGCCGATGGCATGCCGGTGAAAATTGAACGGTAGGGTGGAAGAGCGGGCCTTCAGGCCTGCGTGCAAGCGCATAGAAATATTGGGGCTTTAGCCCCGTGAAAACGGGCCCTTTCCTTGTTTGCTGACTTTTTCATCCAGCGTCCAGTCTTCTCCACGGTCACATCACTGTTCATCGTGATTGCGGGTGCGGTGTGTATCCCCTTCCTGCCGATCGCGCAGTTCCCTGAACTGGCGCCACCCCAGATCCAGGTCGCATGCTTCTACACCGGGGCCGATGCGACCGCGGTCGAGTCGTCGGTGACCATCATCCTGGAACAGGCCATCAACGGCGTGGAAGGTATGCGCTATATGACTTCCACCAGCGGGAACGATGGCAGCAGCGTAATCACCATCGTCTTTGAGTTGAGCCGCCCGCTCGATATTGCCGCGGTTGACGTCCAGAACCGGGTCTCGGGCGTGCAGGGCCGGTTGCCGAATGAAGTCAAGAACACCGGCGTCACCATTACCAAGGTCTCCACGTCGTTCATCATGGCGGCGGGCTTCTACACTGAGAAGAACCGCTACGACAGCGACTCCGTCAACGAGTTCGTCAGCAACTACATCGATATTTACGTTAAGGACGCGCTGAAGCGTATTCCAGGCGTCGCTGACGTTCAAATCTTCGGCGAACGGAAATACTCGATGCGCCTGTGGCTCGACCCGGCGCGATTGGCTGCGCGCGGTCTCACCGCATCGGACGCGGTTTCCGCTCTCTCGCAGCAGAACGTGCAGATCGCTTCCGGCCAAATTGGAGCACAACCTGCCGACAAGGACCAGATGTATCAGATCAGCGTGCGTGCGGTCGGCCGGCTGATCGACCCGCACCAGTTCGACAACATCATTCTCAAGTCAGGCAACAACGGCGCATTGGTACTACTCAAAGACGTCGGTTACGCGCAGCTCGGCGCTGAGGACTACAGCGCGCGGCTGCGTTTCAACGGCAACGACGGCGTCGGCATCGGCGTCACTCAGTTGCCGACGGCCAACGCTCTGGCTGTGTACACCGCCGTCCGAGCCAAACTGGATGAGCTGGCGAAGCGGTTTCCACCGGGCCTCGAGTACAAAATCGCCTTTGACACCACGACGTTCGTTAGCGACTCCATCAAAGAGGTGCTGAAGACCCTGATCGAAGCCATCATCTTCGTGATGCTGGTGATGCTGGTCTTCCTCCAGGACTGGCGGGCCACCCTTATTCCCGGCGTCGCAATTCCTGTATCGCTGATCGGGGCCTTTGCCTTCATCCGGCTCCTGAATTTCTCCATCAACACACTCACGTTATTCGGCATCGTGCTGGCGACCGGCCTCGTTGTCGACGACGCCATCGTCGTTATCGAGAACATTCAGCGCCACATGAGCCAGGAGCATAGCGATTCGCACGCTGCAGCCTCCGTGGCAATGAGTGAGGTTACCGGCGCGGTGGTCGCCACCTCGCTGGTGCTGGTGTCGGTCTTCGTACCGGTGGCTTTCTTTCCTGGCACGACCGGGCTGCTGTACAAGCAATTCGCGCTGACCATCGCCTTTTCTATTGCCATCTCGGCGTTTAACTCGCTGACCTTTACGCCATCCCTCTCAGCTTTGTTGCTGCGCCCGGAGACTGGGCGCAAGAATGTGTTCTTTCGCGGCGTCGAGCGTCTCATCCATCGCAGTACCGCCTACTACGTGGTGGGTGCGAAGAAAGCCCTCAAAATCAAGTACGTGATGCTGCTGGTCTTTTTCGCTGGACTGGCCGCAACCTTCTTCGTGTATAAGATGGTGCCTACGGGTTTCGTTCCCGACGAAGATCAGGGCTGGTTCATGGTCACGGTGCAGGCGCCACAGGGTGCATCCCTCGAGTACACCGCTAACGCGGTGCGCGAAATCGAAGCCATCGCCATGAAGGACAAGGACATTATTGGCACCTTCAGCGCTATCGGCTTCAGTTTCACCGGTAATGGGCCCAACAAGGCGATGGTGTTTCTCACCCTCAAGAGCATCAACAAGCGCCCGGGAGAGCAGCATTCCGCAGCTGCCATCCTCAACCGCATGCGCGGACCGCTGATGGGATTAAGCGATGTTCAGGCCTTCCCCTTCCTGCCGCCACCCATTGCCGGTGTCAGCAGCCTCGGCGGCTTTACCTTTGAGGTGCAGGACGAAGGCGGCAACACCGTGCAGCAGCTTTACAACGTTGCACAGAAACTGGCTCGCGATGGCAATTCCCGACCTGACTTGAGCGGACTCTTCAGTCCGTTTACGGCGAACGATCCACAGTTCGTTGTCAACATCGACCGAGCCAAGGCCTCCAGCCTCCAAGTCCCCATGCAACAAGTCACCGACGCGCTGCAGGTGTACATGGGCTCGGCCTACATCAACGATTTCACTTTCAACAATCGCGCCTATCGCGTGTACCTGCAGGCCGACCAGCCATTCCGTCGCAAGCCGCAGGACATCAGCAATCTGTATGTACGTTCCGCGGGGGGCACCATGATTCCCCTCGACAACATAGTCAGCATCACCGAGTCCACCTCGCCCCAGGTCATTACCCACTACAACCTGTTCCGCTCGGCAGAAATCGACGGCGCGGCCGGGCCCGGCTACAGCTCGGGCCAGGCCATCCAAGCAATGGACGCGGTGGCCAAGAAAGACCTGCCGCTGGGCTTCAACTATTCGTGGTCCGGCCTTTCGCTGGAGGAAATCCGGTCAGGCAGCCAGTCGGCGCTGCTGTTTGCTCTCGGGCTGCTGTTGGTCTATCTCACGTTGTCGGCGCAATACGAGAGCTTCATCCTGCCCTTCATCATCATGCTCGCCGTGCCGATGGCGATGCTGGGCGCGCTGATTGCGCAGGCCCTCCGCGGGCAGTTGAACGACGTCTATTGCCAAATCGGCCTAGTGATGCTCATCGGCCTGGCCAGCAAGAACGCCATTCTGATTGTGGAGTTCGCCGAACAGTTGCGTCACAAAGGGCTCTCGACCAAGGAAGCCGCAGTCGAAGCCGCTCGCATCCGCCTGCGCCCCATCCTGATGACTTCGTTCGCGTTTATTCTCGGCGTGCTGCCGCTGGTCTTTGCCTCCGGCGCCGGCGCGGAAAGCCGTCACTCTGTCGGAACCACGGTCTTCGGCGGCATGATCGTCTCTACCGTGCTCAACCTGTTCTTCATTCCCGTGTTGTATGTGATCGTGAAATCGCTGACCGAACGGGGGAAGGCGCCAGCAACGAGCTAAGAGCTGTCATCCTGAGCGACGAGGTCGTCTGCGCAGTGGACGACCGAGGAGTCGAAGGACCCGTACACCGGAAGGGTTTGTGAGCGGAAGCCGTTCACGGCGCCGAGAACAATTCCCAGGCACCATGCCCTTCGTTGAAGATGAAATCAATCAGCCCGAGACCCGCGCACTCATCATTCTTCACCTCGGCCACGAGGATCGCCTGGCGCACCCCGCCGCGGACCGCCTCCGTCGCAGCAGTACGCACTTTTTCCGAATGTGTGAGCAACTCACGATAGGAGCAGGTGCGCATTCCGTTATCCAGCTTAATTGGGGATTGAATGCATGATGAGTCGAACAGTTTGCAATAGAGGCCGCGATGCTGGGCAAACTGCTGTTCAATCTCCGACCTGCTGACATGCTCGGCCCGCGATCCAACATTTACGCCCTTTTCCGGAATGTAGGACAGGACCTTCTTTACATCGCCCTCCCGGATGGCGGTGAAGAACTCGCGCTCCAGCACGGATGGCGCCGGTGCGGTGAGACTTGCAGTGCTGGACGGTGGTGCGGACTGCGCCTCAGCCGCAACGCAGCCTGCCAGCAACATTCCGCAAGTCAGCGCCCGGCAGATAACCAACGATGTTCTCATCGCTTCTTTCGGGCTCCAGACGTCTTGCCTTTCCCGGACACTTTGCGCAGCGCGGCCTTCTTCGTCGCTGCCTTCTTCTCGAAGCCGCCTCCTAACTCCGCCCGCCGGTTCTTCGGCAGACGCTCCCACACCAGCCGATACGATTCAGCGATCAGCTCACGCAGCTCGTCGTCCGGGACGGCGTTGAGGCGCAGCAGGCTGACCCACTGTGCTCGCGCCATGTACGGAGCAGGGATGATGCCATCGCGTTCGCACAGCAGCGCGAAGCTCTCAGGCGCGCATTTGAACGACATCCGCTGCGGCACCATCTCGAGGGCGGCCACCACAAACAGCTTGCCATCGACTTTGAAGCACAAGTCGGCGCCCCATTGCACCTTCTCCGTGGTGTGCGGAAACTGGAGGCAGTACTCTCGGATCGCCTCAATGTCCATTCGTCGCTCCCTACGTGCCCGCGCCGAGCGCGGGCCATCCGCGCATCATCACGACCTTGGTATAGGCCACACGGAATCCACGGCGCTCCATGTTGCGTTGCGAGCCGCTGCCCGGCTGCGTACTCACCACAGCATACTCGCAGCCCGCCAGCGCGGCCTCGTGCAGACGGCGGGCAATCAGCGCGCTTTGCACCCCACGCCGACGGAACTCCGGCAACGTAGCCGTACCATACAACGCCGCAATCCGCGCCTCAGGAATGATCCGGCCGCAGCATCCGCCCGCCACGGTACCGTCAATCCGGGCGAGAAAGTTCAGGGCGCGAGGCAGGGTCACAAAGCCAGCGAAGATCTCCGGCGATACCGGAACGATGTCCGAAAACCCCTGAGCGATGGCGCGCGCCCAGGACTTTGCTGTTTCCTCCGTCGTGCGCTCGAGGGTGATCCCGACGGGAGACTTGAATGGCTCATTCTTACCGATGCGCCGGATGAGCACCGAGTTAAACTCCGCGATGCGATAGCCGCGCTGGCCGAGCAGCGTGAGCAGTCCGGCATCGGCCAGCGGCGAGACGACAATCGTCGCGGGCACTCCTCGGCTGCGGTAGAAATCCTCGACCCGATCCAGGTCGTCCGGGGCGACTTCCCCGTATAGCCCCATGCCCACAATCTGGTTCGCCGGGTACCTCACGCCGCCGAAGAACGCCACTCCTCCCCCGATGTTCTCAGCCGCAATTGGGCGCGAAGGACTGTAGCGGCGCTGCGCCTCCACCCAGTCAGGCGCAGCCGTTTCTGCCATCTCCAGCCGGCGGGCGAACTCCAGATCAACAAAGTCAGGAAGCTGCTCCCCAACAACAGCTCGTGATTCAGGCATGCGAAACTCCTATGGATTCTTCAGAAGAGAAAAGTAGCGTCGCACCTCGGATGGGAGGCGGTTTCAGGAGCGGAGCTTTGTTAGCGGACGGCGATGGTCACAGGCGGCTCGAAAGCAGTGTAGCGCAAGCAACACAATAGATGAAGAGCAAGGCGGCATCTTCCTGCCCATTCTTAAGCCTGGCCATTTTCAGCTATTGTGTATGTCAACGGTACTCGCGCATTATCAGCGCCACGGCGATGAGGTTCGCAAAACAAAGCGTTCTAGCTGCAATGCTCCTGTTGGCCGCTTCCGGGCCGGGAGCCATTGGCCAAACGGCGCCTTCACCGACCCCCGAACAATCACCGCCGGCGCAGACGTTGCCGCCTCAGCCACTCTTCAACTTCAAGGAATCCGACGTCAAGTTCAACTTCACGGCCCTGATGAACACGCTTCGTAACAGCCGTCACGAGGGCTGGGTGCTGGCCGCCTATCCAGACCCGAAAACCAGCCGTCCGCTCATCGGCGCAGGATTCAGCCTCGACGTTGCTGCGACCGAACACATCCAGCGGGATCCGCTGAACCCCTATCCGTTCATCGAGCCTTCCTCGGCCCAGCTATGGCAGGCCGCAGGGCTTGAGGATGCACGGCTGCAGGCCATACTCGACCAGTATGACCGCGATCTGAAGAAGTGGAAGAAAAAGAACTATCGCAAAAAGATCAGGACCCGCGAGCTAACGCCTCAAATCACCAGCGAGGAAGCCACAAGCTTGTTGCGTATTTCGGCGATCCAGGCTGTTTACAATTCCCGGGCCTACTGCCGCAACTTCGACCAGCTAACCGCTTCGCAGCAGATGGCGCTCAGCCAGCTCGTCTATCAGATGGGCGTGAACCTGGAGGAGTTCGTAGAGTTTCTCGCTGCCATCAACGACGGCTACGTTACCGCTCAAGCTCAAGATAACGCGAACGAAAACGAGTACTGGAAATCAGTGCAGGGCACGCTGATCCACAGTCAATGGGCCCGGCGCTACACCACGCGCGCGGTGACCGTGATCGCGATGTTCGACCCGGACTATGCTGAGAAGCCTAAAGAATCGGAGCGCGAAGTGAGGGCCCAGCTACGGCCCCCGCTGCGTCACCGCAAGAAGACGCACACAGCGCCGGCCTAGGCCCGCGCCATCACGATCGTATGCGGACTCATTGGAACGGGATGGCACGTCGTCGCCCCGAATCCAGCTCGCTTATGCATCTCTGACAGCTCGCTGAAGGTGTAGGCGTCGCCCGCTGCGGTTGAGGCCAGCATGGTCATGCTGAATGCCGCCGGCATCGGCGGCGAGACGCGATCTTCGTTGGGCACAAACTCCAGTGTGGCTGCGCAGCCGTCCGGCTTGAGCGAGCCATGTACCTTCTTCAGCAGCCCGACGCAGGTGTCAACATCGAAATGGTGCAGGAAGTTGGTCAGCAGCACGGCGTCATATGGCCCGCCAAAATCCACGTCGAACGCACTTCCCGGCAGCATGTCGTAGCGCTCACGCACTCCGGCCTTCTGCGCGTTGTCCAGGGCCACGCGCAACACCGGCGCCCAGTCCAGCCCTGTTACATGCGCCTGCGGGTTCTGCTTGGCGATCTCGATGCCGAACAAGCCATGGCCGCAAGCGATATCGAGCACGCGCATCGGCCCGGTGCGGCCCTCCAGCACAATGGCTCCCAGTGGTCCGACCATGGGCGCCATCATCGGGGCCATGCTCTGGGCGAACTCCACCCACACCGGGTTCTCCGGCTCCACCGTGCCTTGGCCGGGCAGCACCGTCCTTCCGCTGCGCACAATCTCCGCCAGGTGCTCGAAAGGCTCGCGCAGCGTCGGGAGCGACAGGAAGCCCACAATCGACGCCAGGCAGTGCGGCGAAGTGGGATCGAGGAAGGCCGCACTGGACGGCGTGTGCTGGTAGTGTCCATCAACTTTTTGCAGAAGCCCGTTGATGACCAGAAAATCGCATAGGATGCGAATGCCTCGCTCTGATGCCTTCGCGTGACGTGCGATCGAAGCCACGCTACCCGGTCCCTGGCCGACAGCGCGGAAGACGTCCAACTCGATGGCCGCCTTCAGGGCAAAGGTACGATGGTAGGCTTGCAGGTTCTCGAAGACAATCGCGGGCGTCAGCGGCGCGCCCGCCGCAGAATCAGGTTGCATCGTCAGTTCCCCCGGCTCCGGAAGCCTGAATCGGCTCCCGTGCGGACGAATAATACACTGGTTGTGCTCTGCGGGCGCAAGGCGGCGCTCTGTCAGGCGTTCTGCCACAGGCAGAGTTCGTTGCCGTCCGGATCCTTGAAATACGAGAGCAACCCTCCCGGCTCGGTCTTGATGGGCGTGGTGGCAACGCCCCTGGCCTGCAACTCGCGCGTGGCCTGATGAATGTCTGTGACCCCGAGGCTCAGGCGGGCGTTGCCGGCGCTGCTGAGCGCCTTGCCCGAAGGAATGGGCACCAGCTCGAACAGCACGCCATCAATGTCGAAGCGAGCGACGTAATCGCGGGACTTCAGAGGGAACCCAAGGACGTCGCGATAAAAGGCAATCGATGTTTCCATGTCGGTAACGTGATAATACACGGCGTCGAAGGTGAGTTTTAGCGCGGGACTCTGCATCGCAGCCTCCTGTGTTGTGTCAGCAGCATCAGGATGCACCAAGCCCTCGTCAATTGTCAGTGACAGCGAGCACCTTTTTCCGGCAAGCGTCTTCCCGTTTACAATTCCCTCCGCCATGACAAAGCGCGCCCGTGCGTCATTCCTCATTTTCACGATTTGCCTGATCGCGTTGTCAGCGCTCGCTTCGGATGTCCAACCCCCCGGCGTTTACGATCCCGTCGCCGACCCGAAAGCAATCGTCATCGCCGGCAACGCGCGCTTCACGGTGCTCACGCCGCAGCTCATCCGCATGGAATGGGCCGCCGACGGCAAATTCGAAGACCACGCCTCGCTGGTCTTCCTCAACCGGAAGCTGCCGGTGCCAAGGTTCACCGCTGACACGCATGACGGAGCCGTGAGCATTCAGACCGACGCTCTGACCTTGACCTACACTGGCCATGGTAAGTTCACCGCCGAAAACCTCACCATAATTTTCATGCTGAGCGGCAAGAAGGTCACCTGGCATCCCGGAACGCCCGACGCCGGAAACCTGATGGGTACTACGCGTACGCTCGACGGCGCACGCGGCGACAAGACCAAAGAGCCCATCGAGCCTGGCCTGCTCTCCCGCGACGGATGGGCGCTGGTGGACGACTCGTCGCGGCCGCTCTTCGACACCGCTGACTTCAGCTTCGCCAACGGCGAGAACAGCCCCTGGCCCTGGGTGATGCAACGTCCCGCGGGAGATCGCCAGGACTGGTATTTCTTCGGCTACGGCCACGATTACAAGCAGGCCCTGCACGATTTCACCCTTATTGCCGGGCGGATTCCACTTCCGCCACGCTTTGCCTTCGGTGCCTGGTGGTCGCGCTACTGGGCCTACAGCGATCAAGAGCTTGACGACCTCGTCCGCGGCTTTCGCGAGAACGACACGCCGCTCGACGTCCTTGTCATCGACATGGACTGGCACTTGACCTTCGGACCCAGCGGCGCGGGCGTGAAGCCGAAAGACCAGTCCGGTCATACCATGGGCTGGAGCGGCTACACCTGGAACAAGGTGCTGTTTCCCGCTCCCGAGCCGTTCCTGAGGCAAATGCATGAAGAAGGCTTGAAGCTTACCCTCAACCTGCATCCTGCCTCTGGCGTGCAGAGTTGGGAGGACGCCTATCCTGCGATGGCGCGCGCGATGGGCGTTGATCCCGCGACCAAGCAGTACGTGCCCTTTGACATCACCAACAAGAAGTTCGCGACCAACTACTTCAACGTGCTGCACCATCCGCTGGAAAAGCAGGGCATCGATTTCTGGTGGCTCGACTGGCAGCAGGAAGACAACACCCAAACGCCGGGTGTGAACCCGACGTGGTGGCTTAACTACGTACACTTTTCCGACCAGGCGCGTGAGGGCAAGCGGCCGCTGCTCTTCCATCGCTGGGGAGGCCTGGGCAATCATCGCTACCAGATCGGCTTCTCCGGCGACACGATCTCCGTCTGGGAGTCGCTGGCGTTTCAGCCCTGGTTCACAGCGACCGCTGCCAATGTCGGCTACGCCTATTGGAGTCACGACATCGGCGGACACATGCCGGGCGTGGTCGAGCCCGAACTGTACACGCGCTGGCTGCAGTTCGGCGCCTTCAGCCCCATCCTGCGCACGCACACCACCAAGAACCCTGACGCCGAGCGTCGCATCTGGGCCTATCCCGAGCCCTACTCCGACATCATGCGCGACGTCTATCACCTGCGCTACGCGTTGCTGCCGTACATCTACAGCGAGGCACGTCGCACGTACGACACCGGCGTCGCCTTCCTGCATCCTCTCTACTACGACTGGCCCGAGGCCGCGGAAGCTTATTCGAGCAAGGATGAATATGTCTTCGGTGCTGACATGATTGTTGATCCGGTGGTTGCGCCGGCCAACAAGATTACCTGTCTGGCCCCGAAGATCGTCTGGCTGCCGCCGGGCGATTGGCTGGAATGGCCGACCGGCGCGAGTGTTCATGGATCGACTGCGATTCAGCGCAATTTCTCCATCAGCCAGATTCCGGTTTACGTGCGCGCCGGTGCTATCGTGCCTGAAGCTCCTCCCATGCAGTACTCCAATCAGAAGCCGCTGGATCCGCTGATCGTTAACGTCTTCCCGCTGGCCGTCGGGCAGACCTCGTCTTACAGCTTGTATGAAGACGCGGGCGACTCGCAGGCCTATGAGCACGGCGCGTTTGCGCTCACCGAGCTGCGTGCCTCGGAGAAAGCAAACGAGCTGACGGTGGAGATCGCAGCCGCCAAAGGGGCGTACGACGGAATGCCACCCGCGCGCGCCTACGAGATTCGCCTGCCCGGAGATTGGCCGCCCGCCTCGGTCACAGTTAATGAGCGCCCCTTGGCCACCGCGTCGCAAGAAGGCGCGACAGGTTGGCGCTTCGAGGGCAATACCATGACGACCATCATCAGCCTGCCGTCTACTCCCGTGAAGGAAGCGGTGACGGTCCGCATTACGCGCGCACCGGAGCTCTTCTCCCGCCGCGCCGAGCTTAACGGCTTTGCCGGAGCCATGACCCGCCTTCGTGAAGCCTACGATGCGCTCAACCTTACCTTCCCGCTGGCATGGTCGCCCGACGAACTCGTCGACGCCATGCAAACCGGCGACCGGCTCAGCTACTTCCCGCGACAGGCGGGCGAACTGCTCGCCCACTATCGCGAGGTGCTGCCCACCGCCATCGCCAAAGTGAAAGAGCTCGACCATCCGCCAAGCCCGGCTGTGGTGACAGCCCTGGCAAAGCGGCTCAACCTCGATCCAAACTCCGACCTGGTGAAACAAAAGGTCGCCGAATTCCAGGGCCGCGTTGCCCGCGCCGAAGCTGCTCTGGCGGACGTGGCCAAACCCTGAATTCACCACAGAGGCACAGAGGGCACTTCCTGATTCCCTGCGTCTCTGTGCCTCTGTCGTGAAAATTCGACACCACCCTGTGGTAGCTTTCTTGGAGCTATGACCAACGCTCCCACCTTGTCCCTCGACGGCAAAGTTGCCCTCATCACCGGAGGCTCGCGCGGCATCGGCGCGGCCACGGTGCGGATGTTCTGCCGTGCCGGCGCCCGTGTCGTCTTCAACTACGTTCATGCCCAGGCCGAGGCGCGGCAGCTGGAGCAGGAGTGCGGCCCCGACCGCTGCCATACCGTATGGGCCGACCTCGCCGGTACTGCCAACGCCGAGCCGCTGGTGCACGCCGCCGTCGAGCGCTTCAGCGCTCTCGATGCTCTGGTCGTCAACCACGGCATCTGGCCGCCCGACAAAGTCCCCATCGACCAAATGCCCGACGAGCAGTGGCGCCGGACGCTGGCCATCAACCTTGACAGCGCCTTCGCCCTCACCAAGCACGCGGTGGTGCAGATGAAGCGGCAGGGACGCGGCGGGCATATCGTATTTATCAGCTCCACCGCCGGGCAGCGCGGCGAGGACCACCACACCGATTACGCCGCCACCAAGGGCGCAATCATCAGCATGACCAAGGGCCTTTCCACCGAGCTGGCGCCCTTCGGCATCTACGTCAACTGCGTCGCACCGGGCTGGGTGGAAACCCCCATGACCGAGAGCTCGCTCGCCGATCCCGAGTACCGCGCCGAAATCTTCTCCAAAATTCCCCTGGGCCGTGTCGCCAAGCCGGAGGAGATCGCCGCCCCAATCCTGTTCCTGTGCACGCCCCACGCCGGCTTCATCACCGGCGAGGTGTTCAACGTGAACGGCGGGGCCGTGCTAGTGGGATGAAGCGCGAACTTGGACTCTTCATCACAGCACAACCCTCAGTGCTGTCATCCTGTGTATGACGACGTTGGATTTTGTCAAGGGACACGACTAGCGTTGGAGGGGGCGGGCGGAGTCAAGGGCGCCGCGCAGCGGCGTTCA